>Ga0209593_10000790_pt1 | contig 14126 bp, 6 predicted proteins | sample PPLLaktember2015_3_FD_187260 | JGI IMG/M metagenome (GOLD analysis project Ga0209593, IMG submission 187260) | Freshwater sediment microbial communities from Prairie Pothole Lake near Jamestown, North Dakota, USA - PPLs Lake P7 Core (6) Depth... | ecosystem: Environmental > Aquatic > Freshwater...
TCCCGCGTGTGAACGGCCGGAGGATTGCCGGCGACCAGGTGGGCGTCACGCAGCTGACTTTCGCTAACTCGGCCACCCTGTCTGCTTGACCTGCCGCTGATGAAATCGTTCGTCTCGACCGCGGTGATGCTGTTCCTAAGCCGCGGGTTGTCGAAAGCGTCCCGAAGGTTGCTCCGGTTCGCCCGCCCGCGACCAAGTGGCGGAATGGCTCCGTCACCGTAGATGTTATAGACGTTCACGTTCCTGATATTGACCACGTTGACCGAGTTATAACGATACCGGTGGTGTCCGTGCCACGGGTAGTAGTAGTCGCCAGGCCCAATCGGCAACCACCCGATCGAGTGATAGCCGAATCCCAGACCGAAGGAGAAATGGAACCTGCCGGCGCCGAACCCGAAGAACGACACGAAGGCAGGCGCCCAGTATGGCCGGTAATGATGATGCCTTGGGCCCGGCCACCAATACCAGGCATTGGAATGGGAGAACCAGCGGCCGTAGTGATAAGGCGCCCAGCCCCAAGGTTCGTACGACACCCAGGTCCAGCCCCAATAAGGCTCCCAAACCCAGCGCCCTTGGCGGTATGGCGCCCAGTACGGATCCACGCCGACCGGCGACCACACATAGTCGTAACCCGGAATGTAACTCCAGCGACCGTAACGATCGAGGTCGTGAGCGCCCGTGTAGTAAGGGCTCGTGTAGCCCCAGCTTCGGGCGTTCCTGACCATCTCGTCGCGATCTTCGTTCCACTCGTCCCAGTCATCGCGCCCGGGCGCATTCATGACCCGGTATTCGGGATTATCCTTCGTCCCACGGACGACGGCCATGTCGTTCTTCTTGACCCTGGTCGTGCCCTCCGACGTGAAAACTTCCGCTTCACCTTTGCGGACGATCACCTCCGTCTCGCCCGCCGCGTTGACCTGGATCCGATACCTGCCCTCTTTCATCGGCCGCACGGCAACGTTAGGCGTGTCGATTTCGACGTCGGCCTCGTTGTCTTTCATCACCGTAAGGTTGACGACACCCTGGGAGAGTTGAACCTGAATACGGGATCGGCTCAGGTCTGCAATCCGAGCCTCGCTGTCCTGGCCGATGCGGAGCGTATTCGCGTGATCGAGCTGAAGCTCGGTACGCGATCCGCGTCCGGTGGCGATCTTGTCGCCGCTGACCACCGGTGCATTGACGGTCAGAGCAACCCAGTCGCCGGAATCGCCCCGCATGCTCGTCACATCACCATTGATCAAGCTCACCCGGGCGACGCCGGGTTCCGGCTCTGCTCCAACCAAAGATGGACTAACCGCGATTAAGACTAAAGCTAAGATAACCAGAACTCCATGATCCCTGCTTCTCATGGCTCCACTCCTTCCATCGCCTGGATCAGTGTAACACGCTGTGTCAGGCCGGAGACGATGCGGGCGGCCGAACTTTCGGGCCTCCCTGACGTTCCTCCTTTGTCTCCACTGATATAGATGCGGGTGAGGGGGCTGAGGTTCAAGCTTGACGGGGTTTTGGGGCAGAGCTGACAGCTGACCGCTGACCGCTGACAAAAACAACAGGTGCTGGTTGCTTTTTGTCAGCAGTCAGCCGTCAGCTGTCAGCCGCGTTTGGATGTCACCCTGTCACGAAGTACGCAGGCTCGTTCCCGCCTTTCCACTTGATGTTGCAGCCGAGGCTGGCCTTCTGATTGGGATCGACGGGACGGCCGTTCAATACCGCGTCTATGGCCCGCCGCAGGTCGGCGCCCGTTACCGGCTTGCCGTTGCCCGGACGGCTGTCGTCGAGCTGCCCGCGGTAGACCAGCCGGCGCTCCTTGTCGAAGAGGAAGAAATCCGGGGTGCAGGCGGCGGCGTACGCGCGCGCTACCTCCTGATCGCCGTCGAAGAGGAGGGGGAATCGAAAATCGAGGTCCTGGGCCATCTCCTTCAGGCGGGGTGGAGCGTCGTCGGGGTGAGAATTCGGGTCGTTTGAGCTGATCGCGACTATCCCGAGCGCGGAGTTCTCGAAGTCCTTGCCAAGCCTCGCCAGCTCGTCCTTAATGTGCTGCACATAGGGACAGTGACGGCAGATGAACATGACCAGCAAGGCGTCTTTTGTTCCAAACGAGTCCGGGCTGAAGGTCTGCTGCGAGACTACGTCAGTCAGCCTGAACGCCGGTGCTTCCGTTCCAAGCGGCAGCATCGTCGAGGCAGTGCGAACCATAGTTCCTCCGGAGTTTCAAACAGGATACCGCAGATTGCCGGAAGCTGACAGCTAACGGCTGACAGCTGACAAAAACCAAAAACCAACCAGCTCTTTCTTTTTGTCAGCCCAGCCGTCAGCTGTCAGCCGTCAGTCGTCAGCGCCTTTATTCCGCCTTATTCGCCAAAGCGCGGTAGTAGTCTTCCACCTGCTTGCGATATTCCTTGGGAATATCATCATCCTTGCTGAGGCGGATGTTGTCTTTGCGCGCGATCTGGTTGAGCTCGCGGCTCAACTGCAGCTCAAGCTCCCGGAAGCCTTCAATGACCGAGGTCTTGAGACGATTGAGCTCGCCCTCGTCCGCCAGCATCCGGCCGGGCGGCATACCTTTCATCCGCTTCAGGATGTCCTCGACCTGTCCAGCCAGGTCGGGGCGATCCCGAAGCTGTCTGGCCAGATCCTGACCTTCGCGCAAGCGCAGCTGGTACTCCTTTTCGAACTGACGAACCTGTTCGGGAGTCACGCGGGGCGGCGGCGCACCTCCCAACGGGGCTCGCTCACCGAAATTCACGGCATCACGGCCACCAGCCGGGCCGCCGGCGTGCTGCTGGCCATTTCCCGGAGATCCGTCTTCACGACCGGCCTGGCCACGACCCTGTTGGGCCTGCTGACCCTGCTGCCCCCGTTGTCCCTGCTGACCGGTTTGTCCCTGCTGGCCGGTTTGTCCCTGCTGGCCGGTTTGTCCCTGCTGGCCGTCCTGCCCTTGTTGCCCTTGCTGGCCCTGCTGTCCTTCTTGTCCTTCTTGTCCTTCTTGCTGTCCTTGTTGTCCTTGCTGCCGCTGCTCTCCTTCTTGCTCGCCGTTCTGTGACCGGCGGCCAGTCATCTGCTCCCGGGCACGCCGTTGCAGAGACTCGAGATCAGAGGCCAGGTCTCCGGTCCTGTTCAACGCTTCTTCCATACGCTCCTGGGGCGAACCGGGATTACCGCCTTGCTGCTGCAGGCTTCTTTCGGCGCCAGCCATCCGCTGGTTCAGCTCTCCGAGCGATTCCTGGATGCTTTGCTCCCGCTGTCGGGCGCTGTCGACGAGGCCTCTCCTGATCATTTCTCTGCCCTGGTCAATCCGTCGCGGCAGTCCTTCGTCCCTCAGGTAGTTGGAAGTGGACCGCAGATCTCGCGAACCCGCTTCCTTCTGCTGACCCGCGGCCTTGCGTGCCGTTTCATCGAGCCCCTGCTGCAATTCCCCGAGGCCTTTCTTCAGGTCATTCTTGGAGCTCTGGATGCGCCGCGCCAGGTCCCGAGGACTCTCGTTTGGAGTGTTGGCATCGTTACCCTGTTGAAAGCCCTCCGCCTGACTCAGTCTGTCGAGATCGGACCGGATCTGCTCTTGCTGGCGCGCCAGCTCGGACGCCTGCTCCTGCAAACGTTTCACGTCATTGGTCAGGCTTCCCTCCCGGAACCTATCCATCATCCGCTGCGCGTCGTTCATTCGGTTCAGAGCCTGAATCCCCTGGTTCTGACCTGCGGCGTTCTGACCCTGCGCCGAATTCTGCAGATCGCGAGCCGCCTGCTGCAGACGACGCCCGGCTTGGGCCAGTTCTTCGTTTTGCTTCTCACGTGACAGCCTCTCCAGCTGTCGGGCCAGCTTCTGAACTTCATCCTGCAGGCGCATCTGCTCGGCGCGCGGAGAACCCCCGCCACCCTGCGCGGACTGCGATGCGGACGCCTGCCTTTGGCGCTCATTGAGCTGTTGCTGGCGTCGTGCCAGCTCCTTCAGGCGGTCGCGCGCCTCGTCGAGCTCCGCGTCGGCTCTGCGATTCTGTTGTTGCTGAAGAGTCTCGTATTGGTTCTTCAGCTGATCCAGCTCAAGCTCGAAGAGATTCTCCAGCTCCTGTGCCTCCGACTGGTTGCCGGCCCCGCCGGCACTGTTTCCCCGAGCCACCTGGATCTCCCGGAAGACGCTTTCCGCCCGCATCAGGTGCTGAAGCGCAGTCTGCTCCGGGGGCATCGCCTGGGAGGGCTTTTCCTCGTCGAGATAACGATGGGCCGGGGTCATGGCCTCGACCGCTTTTTGGAGGTTTTCGGTCAGCTTCTGAACGTCCTCGTCCCGTTCGGTTAGCGCTCTGCGAATCATCCGCTCGGAAAGGGTCTTCGCTTCCTGCTGGAGCTTCTTCTGCTGGTCGGCTACGACTTTAAGATCTTCACGGTATTCCTTTTTTCCGAAACGTTTACGGTCCCGCGCCAGCCGGAACGTGGCGGCCAGGATCTCCTTCTGTCGAGCCGACAGCACCGTGTCCGTCCGACCGGCCCCCTGCATGCCTGAAGTCTGCGCCTGGGAGTACTCCTTGCCAAAAGGCCGCACCTCCAGGAAGTAGATATCGGTATCCGTCCTGCTTTTAGCATCTGTCGCCCGGGCAAAATAGGTCACAAAATCACCCGGCTGCAGGTCATGCTCCTCGAGGAAAAACGTGTGGGTTCCAGACATGGATTTGGTCGCGCCGCCCTTGCCTCGGAACAGATTGACGACGTTTTCCTGGCCGCCGTTGACGGTGAAGTGGAGCTCGAGCGACCGGAGACCAAAGTCGTCATCCGCTTTCGCCTCCGCCAGCACCTCTTCGAGTTTGGTCACCTTGGTGTCCCTTCCCGGCTTCGTGACCGCGACCTGCGGCGGCTGGTCCTCAAGAGCCGTGATTGAATACTCGACCGACTCGAAGCTGTCCTTTTCCTCGGGATCCGATAGCTGGACTTTGTAGGACGAGTTTTTCGTAACGGTGAGCGTCCCGCGAAGGGTCCGTTCACCCGTTTTCTTCAGCGGAATCGAGGTTCCTCCGGCGAGTGACAGTTGGGCCGAGCGCGCCGGAACATTCGTTTGGACCTCGACTTCGACTCTGGTGCCTTCCAAGGCAGCGATATCGCCAGTATCTTCTTCCTTGCGGTCAGGAAGGCCTGTGTAGCCGGGGTAGCGATAGGTCAGGTTGACCTGTTCTACCTGGGCAACGTCGCGGACGTCAATCGTGAACTCCCGGGAACGCACGTTACCCGCCTGGACGTAATAGTGGACTTTCTCGTTCAGATCAAGGAACAGGAAGCCAAATGCGCTGGACTTTTTCTCCGGCTCCATGCGGCTCTTCTCCCATTTGCCGCTGCTTTCGTACCGGGAGAAAAAGTTCACCTGAGGGGAGTCAAAACCAACCAGCCGGGCGGATATTAACTGATCGGAGCCTTTGCGTAGTTGGAGATCGCCGGGCACCACCTCTATCGCGTAGATCGATTTGGCTTGGGGATAGAGCCAGTCGGCGTAGAGCTTGAGCGTCGCGTAGTGAAGGAAGTCTGGTCCAAAGAGCTGCAGCAACGCGAAAGAGCCGATCAGGCAGCTGGCGGCCACGCCGGACAGAAGTGGCTCCCGCGGATTGAACAAAGTACGGGGCTCAATCGGACGGATCTGCTTCAAGGCGTCTGAGTAGAGCAACGGCAGCAGCGGATTCTTCTCGCCTTGCTTTTGTCCTAATTCGATTGCGCTCACCAACCGGTCCTGAATTTCAGGATGGCGCTCTTCGATGTACCGCGCCAGCCGGGTATCGGGGACGCGCCGCAGCAACGGCCTGAGCAGGAACCAGCCGAACGCTGCCAGAATCGCTACCAGCGACCCAATGCGCGTCAGGCGCAAGGCTGTGGCGCCGTAGTTCCAATGATCGGCCGCAAACCCCGCCAGAACCAGAATCGCGACGGTGAGCCCCAGAGAGATTGCCAAGCCCTTGGCAAAAAGGATCCACCTCATCCGCCGCCGCACCTGGTGAATTTTATGTTCAAGTTTTAAATATTCATTTGTCATTGCGGTTACACCTCGCGGTTACACCTCGGTTCGCCGTTTTATAGGACCTTTTTCCTCTGAAGCGGCGGCACTTCGGAAGTGCCTCTTTCACTCCGTCGCCCTGTAGTGGTTCGCCAGCTTTCCTTCGAGAACCAGCAGGCCAAGTGCTGCCGCAACCAGGTACCACCACAGGCTCTGGCGGCGCTCTCGGGCGGCGCGCTGTTCGGGCGCCACTTGCCCTGTCTGTGCGGTCGTGTCCAGCCTGACCGCCGTGCGTTCAATCGACTGGAGCATCTGTTGCGGATCGGCGGGTGTCAGATCCGACTCTGCCGGGTCCAGATTCACGGCCACGACGCTGTCCAGATTCCACACCTGCGTTTCGTAGAATCCAGGTTCTTCCAGAGCCAGGAAGGGAGAACTGCCCAGCTCCTGCTCATTGAGTGCAATCGCCTGCCCCCCCGGTGAACTGACCTTCCAGTCCTGCCGGAAAGCCGACCCGGTACCGGAGGCCTTCTCGAGGGCTTTCTCGAAATTGGGGTTCAGCCGGCTGACAGGCACGCTCTCACCCACGCGTAGCGAGTCGCCATCCCCCTCAAAGCGCATCGCGTACTTCACCAGCTCATGACAGAAAGGCAGAAAGACCGATTTCAGGGGAAGATCGTTCCAGTCGGTGCTGAACGCGGACGTGTAGAGCAGCACCCGGCCCTTGCCCACCACTTTCTCGACCAGCAGGGGCAATCCCTGGTCCAGTTCCATGAGCACGGAGCTGCCCGGGGCCGGTGTTGCTTCGACGTAAGTTCGAAACGGCGTCGTAAGGAAATAGGACTGATGAACCGGCTGGAAGACCCGAAATACGTTGTGCTGCTTCTGAATGTTGGTAATCAGTGAAAGGCCGGACGCATTTCCCTGCCGCTTACGCACCAATCGAGCCGGCAACAGACTGGAAAACTTCTCGTTCAAGGCCTTAACGTCCGACCGGTCTCCGACACCCACGATCAACCCGCCGCCGTTGTTGACGAAAGTCGCGAGCTTCTCCGCCAGCCGGGCCGGTATCACCCCCGGGTCATTAAGCAGGACCGCCGAGTACGGGCTGAGATCGGTCGGTCCGGTCTCGACCGCTTCCGTCACGATGTCAAATGGAGCACCGGGCCCCGGGGCCAGCGCCTTCCGAATGTACAGGTCTTCCGTATAAGCCCCCGACCTTCGACCGGCTTGCGCTTCAGTCAACAGAAGCAGCTTCTGACGAGCGAGGGGATTGACGACAAAGTAAGCGGAGTTGTCGTCCGGGAGCGCGTCGTTCGATTGCAGGGTGACCGTACCGCGGCTGATGCCCGCCGCCAGTGCCCAAGGCGCAAATTCGACAAGAGCCGTATGTCCGGCCTCCAGTTCAACCCGCTTCTCTCCAATCACCTTTCCGTTCACCTTCAGCGTCACCGGAGCGGACAGTTTTTGATTAGACGCGACTCTTGCCGCCACCTTGATGGCCGTCTGCCCGCGCTCGCCGGTCTCGGCGATCTCCACGCGCGTCACCGAAGCATTGTCCCCGGCTCGCTCGTCTCCGATCCGGTGCGGGACGACCTTCACTTTCTCAGGAATCGCGAGCCCGGCCGACTCTTGATTCCAGCCTGACTGCTGGAAGTCGCTGATCAGGTGAATTTCCTGAATTTCGTTCGGCGTGGCACTCAGCAGCTGGCTGCTCAGTTTCAGAGCCTGCGCGAAATCAGTGCGTCGGAATGACGGTCTAACGTCCTGAACCACAGAAATCAGCGCCTTCCGCTCGGTGTGAGGCTGATTAAGCACGGCGGCCGTGTCTGAAAAGGCCACCAGAAAGCAGGAGTCACTGTCACGTAAGGTTCCCAGGACGTTGACCGCTTCCGTCTTGGCCCGGTTCAGTCGATCACCGGATCGCATGCTCAGGGAATTGTCGAGGAGCACAACTACCGATTTTCGAGCCGAGGTGGCTGCCGCAGGATCATGAGTTGCGAAATACGGTCGGGCAAAAGCCAGAACCAGCAACAAAACGGCGAGTGTGCGCATGGCGAGCAGAAGCAGGTTTCTGAGCCGGAGCCGGCGCCATGATCGGCTGGGGGAATGCGTGATGAAAAGCAGCGAGCTGAACGGGATCTTGCGAGCCTCCTGCCGCCGATAGAGGTGAACGATAATCGGTCCGGCCACCGCCAGGACACCGAGTAGAAACAAAGGGTTAAAAAAGCTCATGAACGTTACCGGTTGCAGGTTGCAGGTTGCAGGTTGGGAACAACTCGCAACCTGAAACATGAAACCTGTAACTTGCTATGCTACATCGACTTCTGCCGCGTATACAGGTACGAATACAGCGCGTAATCGAGAGGTCGAGAGGTGCTGAGCAGGGCGTAGTCGATTCCCAGCACTCCGCACTCTTTCTTGATCCGCTCGCTGTGCTCCTTGAGAAGCCGCAGATAGTTGGCCCGGGCCTCATCGGCCGACAGGACCGCCTCCCGTTTCGTTTCCATGTCTTCCAGCCGGACCCCGCCCGAGAAGTTGAACTCGATCTCCTGGGGATCAAGCACGTGGAGAATGGCCACGTCGTTCCCTTTGAATCGGAACAAGCTCAGACTTTTCACCACCTCCTCGGTCGGCGCATACAGATCGGATATGAGAACCACGATCCCACGCCGCCGAATCGTCTTGGCCAGTGCTTCGAGCGGCTTGTGAAACTCGCTGTGGTCGCTCGGATTCGCCCGGTCGAGGACGTGAAGGATGCTGTTCATATGGGCGCGGCGGCACCGAGGCGGCACCCGCTCCACGATCCGGTTATCGAACGTCACCAATCCAACGCTGTCCTTCTGCCGCTGAGCGAAGTAAGCCAGCGAAGCGGCTACGTAGGAGGCGTATTCGATCTTGGTTAAGCCGTCCGGCTTCGGCCGCGACCCGTAAGCCATCGATCCACTGATATCGAGGAGCAGGTGGACGTAAGTATTCGTCTCGCCTTCGTACTCTTTGACATAGAATCGGTCGGAGCGCGCATAAACCTTCCAGTCGATCCGCCGGACGTCATCGCCAGGCATGTACTGGCGGTACTCGGCAAAGTCCAGGCTGAAGCCCAGGTTGGGCGATCGGTGCAGACCCGAGATGAAACCGTCGACGACGGTTCGTGCGATCAGTTCCAGGTTCCGGATCTTGGCGAGAACCGACGGATCAAGGAACCGCGTTTTGGACCGGGTCTGAGGAGTAAATACCGAAGCATGCATAGTCGTCACATTCCCGAGGCCGGCGCGGGAACTGCCTCAATCAACTTGGTCACAATCTTGTCCGTCGTGATCTGTTCCGATTCCGCCTGGAAGTTGGTCAGGATCCGGTGCCTCAGGACGGGTCGAGCCAAGTGTCGGATGTCCTCAATCGAGACGTTGTACCGGCCCTGCATGACGGCCCTTGCCTTAGCACCGAGAATGAGGAACTGCGACGCCCGGAGGCTGGCCCCGTAATTCACCCACGATTTCACAAAATCCGGGGCGGTCGGGTCGCTGGGCCTTGACGCCCTCGCCAGGTTCACCGCGTAACGCGTGACCGAATCGGCTACCGGAATCATCCGCACGACCCTCTGAAACTCGAGGATGTCCGCCCCGCTGATCAGCCGCTCGTAGGTGATGTTCCGGTGTTTGGTCGTCGCCGATACCACCTCCATCTCTTCATCCTCACTGAGGTAATCGATGACGATGTTGAACATGAACCGGTCGAGTTGGGCTTCCGGCAAGGGGTACGTCCCTTCCAGCTCGATCGGGTTTTGCGTCGCCAAAACGAAGAACGGGCGCTCCAGTTCGTAGGTCGCTCCCTGGACAGTCACGGTGTACTCCTGCATCGCTTCCAGAAGCGCCGACTGCGTCTTTGGCGGGGTTCGGTTGATTTCGTCCGCGAGAAGGATGTTCGCGAAGATAGGTCCTTTCACGAAACTCATCGTCCGACGGCCGGTCCCGTGGTCCTCTTCGATGATGTCCGTGCCGGTGATATCGGCAGGCATCAGGTCCGGGGTGAACTGAATGCGCTTGAACTTGAGGTCGAGGACGTTGGCAACGGTCCGGATCAGCAGCGTCTTCGCCAGGCCCGGCACGCCCGTGATCATCGAGTGCCCGCCGACGAACAGCGAAATAAGAACCTGTTCCACAACCTCGTCCTGGCCAACGATTTCCTTTCGTATCTGGCGAAGAATCAGCGCGTTCGCCTTCTGCATCTTTTCGATCAACTCGGCTTCGGCAGACGGGCCCGTCTGAGGAAACGCAGCCAATGCCGCTTCAGTTCTTTCCACCCGATTGTCCCTTAGCATTCGATTACCTCACTCCTTACAGCAGGAGTCAGAAGACAGGAGTCAGGAGTCAGAATGAAAACGACTAGGGGGTTTTGATTCTGACTTCTGACTCCTGTCTTCTGTCTCCTGCTTTTCATTCACTCAGTTTCAACAACAATTCCTGAGCCGGCTGGAAGCCTGGAGCGATTTCCAGCGCGGCCAGGACTTGCTGCTTGGCTTCGGACCTTCTGCCCAATTCGAAAAGAACATTGGCGACGTTGAAGTGCGCCGCCGCCGGATCAGCGGGATCCAGTGTCAGGACCGCCTGATGCTCCCTTAGCGCCACTTCGAGCTTTCCGTGCGCTGCCCCGACCTCCGCCAGTAACCTGTGGACGTCTGCATCGAACGGATAGACATACAGAGCATTCTCCAGCACAGGCATCGCCCGATCCGGTTTTCCGCTCTCCTTGAGCCACTGCCCAAGTTGCTTGAGCGCTTCGAAGTTGCCGGCGTTAACCGTAGTCAGCGCCTCCAATTCGGCGATCGCACCGGCCAGGTTGTTTTGCTCCTTGTAGATCGCTGCGAGCTGCTGGTACGGGTTGTCCGGCTTGTCGTAGAACGGGAAAAGACTCTTCGCCTTCTGGAGGTACGGCACGGCCTTATCCGGCTGCTTCTGCTCGACGTAGTAGGCACCGAGCTTGAGGTTCGCGAAGAAACTACCCGGGTCTTTCGCGAGCAATGCCTGCAGCTTCTCCGGCGATTCGAGAGCCTCTTTATTCGAAAGCAGGTCAAAATCGACCGACTTGAGTGCGCCGCCGAATCGCGACTGCAGGTAGTCGTTAAACCGCTTATCGAACTCCTGCGGTGAAAGGCCCAAGGCCCGGTTCAGCACCGTTTCCAGTGACTGTCCCTCTTTAAAGCCCTTGAGCATGGTCAGAATCGCCGGGAACCCGAACTCCTTGTCGATGAACTCGCAGGCTTCACCGGCCTGGAAGTAAGACAGCTGGACCTGACCTGGGAAACGTGGCCTCTGGAACCCGGCGGTCAGCTCGGCGATCGGAAGGAGCTTCTTCTCCTGCATGGCCTTGATCGCTTCCAGGCTGACGTTGTCTCCCCACCCGGGCCTGACCTTGTGCTCCTCCATGACCGACAGCCCCTCGCTAAACCAGCGCGGTACCTTGTTGTCGGTCATCCCCAGCGTGATGACGTGCGTGAACTCATGCCACAAGGTGCTGCCCCAGTGAAAGCCGCCCTTCGGACGCGCGCTCGGCGAGTCCATCACCATCCCGGGACCAAAGCAGACGCCCAGGGCCCCGAGACCCGGCAACCCCAGCGTCCGGACCGCAAAGTCCTCGTGGTCGGGAAACACCTCCAGGTAGAGCGGAGTTTTCGGACGATAGGCATATTTGGCAGACAGCGTGTCCAGGGCCTGCCGCATGAGATCCGGGACATAAAGGCGCAAAAGGGCCGATTCTTTCTTGTGGAGCTTTAGTCGAAAGTCCGGCGGGCTGCCGGCGGCACGGTGGTCGAGTGGCGCGTCTTTTGCGCTGTATCGAGACCCGGTGCCTCCGGCGGCCGGCACCTCGATCGTGTCGAAATTCTCAAAGCTGTCGATCAGCCGCAGCGTGTTGACGGTCCAGACGTTAAACCGGTCGTTGGCGTATGACGTCTCCAACGCTTCTTTGGCCGCCGCCTCGTCGCCCAAACGGAGGAGGTTGATCCCCAGGCCGGAGTAAGCACTCCACAGGCGTGGATTCAGCTCGAGCGCCTTCCGGAAGTAATCGACCGCCTGCTGATAAAAACGCTGGGTAACGGCATAGTCAGCCAACGTCTCGTACAGCTCGCCAAAGCGAGGGTTCACCTTCAGAGCCGCCTGAAGCTCCTGCTCCAGCTCGGCGGGCTCGCGTTTCCCAAAATGGAGAACGGCCTTCCAGGCGTGCGCTTCCGGGGAGTTTGGGTTGACTTCCAGCGCCTTCCGAATCTCCCCGGCTGCCTTGTCGAAGTCCTCCGCCTCGATGGCCGCCTGGGCCAGAAGAAGACGACCCTCAATCAGGTTGGGATTAACGCCAAGCGCTTTTTCAATGAGCGAATGAGCCCGCTCCCCATGTTCTTCGGCAACGCTCTGAGCCAGGCCTGCCAAGGCGTCCGGGTGATCCGGCGCCGCTTTAAGCGCATCTTCAAACACCGACGCAGCGTTCGCTTTGTCGTATTTCTGCAGGAAGAGTCGCCCCCAGGCGTTCCAGGTGTCGACGTCCTTCGAATTGGCTTCCGTGGCTTGCCTGAAGGCGTCGTTCGCCTCCTGAAACCGTTCAAGGTTCTCGAGCGCTACGGCCGCGATTCCGAGTTTCACGCTGCTGCTCGCCACTCGGCTATACAGTTGCTCGAACTCGGTGCGGCTCTCGTCCAGACGACCGGTCTCCTCGAGGAGGAGCGCGAGCTCCATGCCTGCCTCATCTCGAATGGCGTGCTGGGCCCCGGCAGCGCTGCGAAAATCGGCCTCTGCCTCCGAGTACTTGCCCTGGGCACGCCGCGCCTTTCCGAGCCAGAAGGTGAAAGCCGTATCGGGCGACGCCTGGAGATACTTCACTGCCAATTCTTCCGCCCGTCGGTACTTCCCGGTCAGATGTAGAACCTTGAGGAGGCCGATTTTCGCTTCTCGGGAACTGTCGGCAGGTTCGGCGAGGCTCTCGTACGCGGCCAATGCTTGAGTGTACCGGCCCTTTGAGAGGAGTCCCTGGGCCCCCTCGGGCGTTTCAGCCCGGTCCGACGCCTGCCGCGAAGCCACCACGAGCACGAGCACCAGGCAGAAGGCAAGGAGGGGCAGAACCAGGCGCAAGGGGCCAAAAAGCAGAGCGATCAATCGTGAAGAGTCTTTGCGATTACCGCCATCTGCTTGATGGATTCTGCGTCTCGCTGCGTTGTAACCCTTCATCTCGGTTTCTCCAGCTCTCTGATGCGGCCGTCCGTCCGAGCCAATTCGAGCAGCAGTTTTTCCAGGTTCTTCTGATATTCCATGTCTTCCATCGAGGACTTTCGATATCTCAGGGCCGCAAGGTCAGCTTCCACTTTCTTTTTGGCCGCCTGTAGCTCGCGCAGTTCCTTCTGATTGCCGGCGGGCGCGGCGGCCAGCACGGTTTCGGTCGGGGAACCCGGCGAGAGCCGGCCGGCAAGCAGCCCATCGCCCGTTTGAGCCGAGGGAACCGAGGAGGCACGTCCATTGCCGTCATCGTCGAGCTGCGGGTGCTCCGTGGCTAGTTTCTGGCGTTCCTCGTACCAGTCCTCGACCTTCTTGCGCGAATACAGGTAAGCCTCAAGCATCGAGACCCGGCCGTTTTTGTCGGCATCGCCGGCTCGGTTCTCGAACGCCTCAACGAGATAGCCGCCGAAAACCGTCTGGTTGTTTTCCAGCTCGCTCTTGGTGGCGGTCATGATCACCCGGTTTTTCCCCGCCAGAGTGCGCGTCAATCCGCCGCTCGAAGGTGTGGCAGCAACCAGAACCACATCCTGCCGGGAGAAACGGCCGAGGAGCTGTTCGAGGTCAGCCGCGGTGGCGTCAGGACCAACCAGGTTGAATTTGTAATTGTTGCCATCGGAACTGCCGTGCCCCAGTAATACGATGAAAACCAGGTCTCCTTCTTTGGAGTCCGCGTCGAGCTTCTCCGCGGCGCGCATCAGTTCGCTTTTGGTCGATTTGCCAAAAACGAGCGGCGCCCCTTTTGCCGGGTCTTCAAACAGGAAAAGGACGTCTTCTTTCGGGACGTGCATCTGGTCGGTAAGAGCACGTTGCAGGCGCGTTCCCCAGTCCCAGAACTGCTCCTTGAATTGCTCCTCTCCGGAGGCGCTGGCGACGATCAGCGCGCGCGTGGACTGGGCAAAGACGGA
>Ga0209593_10000802_pt1 | contig 14001 bp, 15 predicted proteins | sample PPLLaktember2015_3_FD_187260 | JGI IMG/M metagenome (GOLD analysis project Ga0209593, IMG submission 187260) | Freshwater sediment microbial communities from Prairie Pothole Lake near Jamestown, North Dakota, USA - PPLs Lake P7 Core (6) Depth... | ecosystem: Environmental > Aquatic > Freshwater...
TCGCCTGCGATGCAGGGTCGATTGTGCATCGCAGGCGAGACGCCTGCGACCCCAGTGCAGGCGAGACGCCTGCGCTCCCGGCGGCCGTCCACATTGACGCCACTTCTTGATGCCTAGACTCGACGGGCAGTATCCCCCCTACACCGGAACCGATAGCTTTACCACCTTTGGTTTGACCAGTCTCATAAAGTCCTGGAAGGGTAATCGCATGAGCTCCGTGTGAGACCCGGCGTTAAAGGCTATCTCTTTGTCCTCCGTCAGGCTCTCGGCGACATACACGTCCATCCCGTAAAGGTTGCCGAACGGCGGCATAGCCCCCAGCTCGCAATCCGGAAACAACTGCTTGAACTCTCTCTCGGTAGCCAACTCGATCTTTTTCGCCCCGGTCGCATCGGCGAGCAGATCAAAATCTACCTTGAGCGATGCGGGTAGTACGGCCATCGCCATTCGGCCGTCCGCCCTGATAATTACTGTTTTGGCCAGCTCTTTTCCGGGTATGTGCGCGGTAGCGGCTATTTCCTGGGCCGTGTAAGCCAGGGAATGGCTGATGGTGACGTACTTCACCCGGTTCTCGTCCAGGAATTCTTTCAGCTTTTTGACAGGCATGGCAGACCTCCTCTCAAAGACCGGTTCTAAAGTCGATCTTATCCCGATGACAAGCCGGGTACAAATCGACCCGGGAGATGATGGCTGCCGATACGCGTTTCGGTCATAATCTTTCGGGAGGAGCTAAGCTTCATGAAAGCCATGGTTTTTGAGTCGGTCGGCCAGCCTCTGAAGCAGACGGAATGCCGGACGCCCGAACCGCTCGAGAATGATGTCTTGATCAAAGTCCTTGCTTGCGGCGTCTGTCGCACAGATCTTCACATCGTGGACGGCGAGCTTTCAAGTCCCAAGCCGCGGCTGATCCCCGGGCACGAAATCATCGGGACTGTGGCCGGCGCCGGGCCAGACGTTCAAGGTTTCAAACCCGGCGATCGGGTGGGTGTCCCGTGGTTGGGACGAACCTGCGGCGTCTGCCGTTACTGTTCAAGCGCACGAGAGAACCTGTGCGACAACCCGCTCTTTACCGGGTATACGCGGGACGGCGGTTATGCCGAATACACGCTGGCCGATTCGCGCTTCTGCTTTCCGATTCCGGCCCAGTTTTCGGACTCGGAGGCAGCGCCGCTCATGTGCGCCGGACTGATCGGCTATCGCTCCTATCGAATGGCGGGTGAAGGAATACGGCTCGGGATTTACGGGTTTGGCGCAGCGGCCCACATCATCACTCAGATTGCAGTCGACGAGGGCCGCAAAGTGTACGCCTTCACGAAGCCTGGAGATACGTCTACCCAGGAGTTTGCGAAAAGACTTGGCGCGGTCTGGGCAGGCGGGTCTGACGGCCTGCCGCCCGTGCGACTTGACGCCGCTATCATTTTTGCGCCAGTCGGGAGCCTGGTTCCGCAGGCTTTGAAGGCCACAGACAAGGGAGGCGTGGTGGTTTGCGGCGGCATTCACATGAGCGCGATTCCTGCGTTTCCTTACTGCCTGTTGTGGGAGGAAAGGGTCATCAGATCCGTTGCCAACCTGACTCGTGAGGACGGTCGAATGCTTCTCGAGGCTGCCGCGAAAGTCCCGGTCCGGACCTCGGTCCAGTTGTTCCCTCTCGACCGGGCCAACCAGGCGCTTGACCAGTTGCGTTCAGGCAACGTGGAAGGCGCGGCGGTTCTGGTTCCGTGAAACGCTCACAGTTTTCGGTGGGTTACGCCGTTTGAGGGACTACAGACGTAGATCATTGGTTTAAGCCCGGTCCTCGCTTGATACTTCTCCGCCACTGCCGCCTGGAAATCGGCTACTGCCTCGGCAGGGACCAGGTTTACGGTGCATCCTCCAAATCCGGCTCCGGTCATCCGGGCGCCGATCGTGCCTGGCTGCCTGGAGGCAAGCTCGACCAGGACGTCCAGCTCCGCGCAGCTCACCTCGTAGTCGTCACGCAGGCTGGCATGAGATTCGTACATCAGACGGCCGAATTGGACGATATCCCCAGCCTTCAGCGACTTGACCGCTGAAAGGACACGCTCGTTTTCCGTCACCACATGCCGGGCGCGCTGGTACCACAGGTCGGGCATCAGGCCCTCATGTTCCTCGAGTTGCCGGGGACTGACATCCCGCAGAGCCCTGACGTCACCGAGGACGTCATTCAAGGACCGGACGGCTCCCTCGCACTCGGCCCGCCTCTTGTTGTACTCGGAGGTCTGAAGGCTTCGCTGCTTTCGGCTGTCACAAATGACGATGCGCGCCTGCATCTCGAGGGGAACCAGCTGATAAGACAGATGGCGACAATCGAGGAAAAGGGCCATGTTCTCGCGACCGAGAGTCGACACAAACTGGTCCATGATGCCGCACTGAACACCCACAAAGTTCCGCTCGGCGGATTGGCATAGAAGGGCCATGGAAACAGGGTCTATGTCGATTCCCGAGATAGCGCGACAGGTCTCGGCGGTCGCGACTTCCAGCGCGGCGGAGCTGCTCAGGCCCGAGCCAATCGGCACGTTACCCGACAGGATCAGGTCCATCCCTCTCACTTCGTCTCCCCGCTTGCGATACTCTTGAATCACTCCTCGGATGTAATTGCCCCAGAGAGCGTGGTCTTCTCTGACAATCTGTTCGATATCAAAAGTGGTGGTCTGCCCGAAATCCAGGGAATGCGCTTTCACCAGGCGGTCATCTCGGGCGGCCGCGACGATCCAGATGGCACGGTCGATATCGGTGGGAAGGACGAAGCCGTCGTTGTAGTCCGTGTGTTCCCCGATAAGGTTCACCCGGCCCGGCGCCCGGGTCTCGATTTCCGGCGCTCGTTCAAAGATCCGACTGAATGATTCCGCAAGTTTATCGAGGGTCACGCGGCTTCTCCCTGGTGTGTTCCAGTATCTAAAGACATTACCCCAAACCTGAAAGGCAGCGGGAGTTTACCGTCTGCGAATCCGTAAGTCAACGGACTAGGACCCTCGCGCGTACCGGAAGATCGTGAGCAGGATTTTGGAGCCGGCGCCAACCACGCCGCTCACTGTTCCGGAGATTTTGGACTGCCCGATCCGGGGCCGGTAACTGACCGGCACCTCCAGGATGCGGTAACCGTCCCGGGCTGCCCGGATCTGCATTTCGGTCGTCCAGCCGTAACCGCGGTCCTGCATACCCAGCGCCTGGAGAACACTTGAGCGGACAGCTCGGAAAGGACCGAGGTCGGTGTACCTGTAACCCCAGAAAAAGGCAATCAGGCGGCAGGCGAGCCAATTGCCGAACCGCTGCTGCACCGTGAGCGCGCCTCGCGCCCGAGACCCGCGCGCGCGGGAACCGATCACCAGGTCGAACTTTCCCTCGGCAATCGGTCTTACAAGGTCGCCGGCTTCCTCCGGATAGTCGCTGTAGTCCGCGTCAACAAAAAGCAGGATGTCCGCACTGCCTGCGGCCTCGACCCCGGTGTGGCAGGCCTGTCCGTAGCCTCGTTTCGGCTCATGAATTACGCGTGCGCCGTGGCGGGTGGCGATTTCCGCAGTCCGATCGGTCGACCCGTTGTCGACCACGATGATTTCATCAATCCAGCTCGGCAGCGCTTCCAGCACACGACCAATAGCCTGTGCTTCGTTCAAGGCAGGAATGATCACTTTGACAGTGTGTTCGTTAAGCATCGGGGGCCTTTCCCGGACGACGATACAGGTCCCGCAGCTGGAGGATCACGATCAGCCACGCGGGCAAATGAATCATAACGAGTAACCAGGAAGGGTTTGGTACGGAGCGCGACAAGTAAGTAAGGATTAGCAAGGGTGTCCAGAACAGAAGGGCTGGACGGGTCAGGAAAGGCGATAAAGCGATTGCGGGGACGAAGTACCACGGATAAACCGTAGGCCCGGCCACGACCATGAGAAGAACTACAGTCGCAACTGCCAGTGCCAACCGTTCCGCCCCTCTCCCCCGCGCCCGGATGCCCAGCCACAGGCCTGCGGCGACCAGCAGCAGGAGGAGGATGGCGCGCGACGCGACCCGGCCGTCCACGACATGATTCATCGTTCTGGTTAGCCGCAGACTGATTCTTTGAATTCCATGGAAAGCGAGTTCGTTGGCGTTCCACGTCTTCGCATAAGCCACGGTTCCACTGCTTGACTCGTAACGAACCGACGTCCAGTACGGAATGAAGAGCATCGCTGCGAAAACGGTGAAAGCGAGGACGCTTTTCACGACGAGCAGCCGCCGTGGCCACAAACAGGTCGCGAGGAAGGGCAAAAGTAGAACTGGCCATATCTTGACGGCCGTCGCGGCCGCCAGTCCGCCGGCCGCCAAATACGGCCTTTGCTTCCACGCGCCCCAAAAAAAGAGGAGGAGAAAAGGCGCCATGGCCAGGTCCAGATGGCGGTAATGGTAAGTCTCGACGATCAGGAGCGGATTCCACAGGTAACAGATCGACCAGGCCAGGGGCAGCCGCGCCGACCGGAGCAGAAACAGGATCAGCAGGCCCGCAGCCGCGTCAAGGAGGAGCAAAACCGCGCGCCACGCAGTCGAATTGAACGGCTCTATCAGGTAACCAAGCGCAAACAGGGACTGGGCCAGCGGCGGATACAACGTTCGCAGTTCCGGGTGGTTGATCCGCGTCAGGACCGGGCGCCCTTCCTGGCTGAGCTTCAGGACTTCGGGCGACTCGACCTCTCCTCTCAGGATTTGAGCCGGGGAGAACCGGTACGGACTGACCCCATGCGCCGTCAATGCGCCGTCCCACATGTAACGGTAGTAGTCACCCTCGCGAGATTCCGGGGTCAGGGAAACCGCCACGCGAAGCAGAAGCGCGAGCACGATGACGAACAACAACACGGCGGCACGTGAGGCGCGAACCTGACGAGACGCCAGAACTGCAACAAGGTGAAGGGCAGCGGCCAGGACATAAAGCGGGAGATGCAGCCGCGGAGAACCGTATCCGTGAGACACGAGAACGAAACCAGCCAGCCCCCCCAGGATCAAAAATCCGGATACCACCCACCGGACGGTCATTCTTCGTACTCGAAGTCCAACTGAATCATGATCGAAGGATCGTCACGGTTATACTCGTAGCAATCGCGGCAGTCGGCCAGCGGGTCTTTTTGCTGCATCGCGAACCTCAGATCCTGCGCCTCAGCGCCGTTCCACAACTGGTCAAAGCTTAGCTCGTACAGGTTCCCGTAAACCGAGCTCGGGTAGCAGCAGGGTCGGACCTGGCCGTCCGGCTCGACGTAGATACTGGTCCACGGCTTGAGGCACTGGGAGGGGTCGGTCTGGAAGCCAATCCGTTCGCGCTCCTTGAGGAAACCCAACAGGCCGTGGCCCCGGTTGACGTAGACGATCCTCAGCTCGTTGATGAAGTCTACCCCCAGCTGAGCCGCGAGCATTTCTGCCGCCTGTGCGGTCCGCCGGGTGAGCCCGGGAAAGTGGAGCAGGGAATCCTTCACCCAGCTTCTCCGGTAAACCCGGGTGGGAGTGGCCTGGACGGCAGATATCCCCTTTTCGTGCGCGAACCTGATGAAATCAGTCAGTTCTTCGATATTCCGACGGGAGAAGTTGGGTGTCAGGTTCAGGCGTGGTAGTTCGGACCCGTGCTTCCGCTTGGCTTCATTGAGGAGGTCGATCGCCTGAATGACGGCCTCGAACCGGGCATTCACTCGCAGCGACTCGTAACGTTCCTTCTGCAGGCTCTCGAGAGAAATCGAGACCTCGTCGACGCGGTTACGGATAAACAGGTCGGCCAGCTTCTGATTGATCAGGACGCCATTGGTCAGGATGAGAATCACGCAATCGCTGTTGTTCCGGACAAGATCGAGGATTCGCTCCAATTCCGGGTTAATCAGGGACTCCCCGGGACCGTTCAGAGACAGGTAGTTCCAGTACTTCATGTAAGGCGTCAGGCGTTCGAACAGCTCGAGCGGGTTTCTCTCCAGTCTCCGGTCCTGGATGTGAACAAGACCTCTGTCCCGGTATGCGGCCGCAAGACAGAACCCGCAACGCAGATTGCACCGGTTATCGGCGCCGACTTGAATATGATAGGGGTAAGAAGCCAGCCGGGTTTTCCCTTCCGCGTATTCCCGGTTGTTCAGCTCCCGATTGGCTTCTGACACGTTGTTCAAAGAAGGCTCTCGTAACACTCCGCGATTATACTATGGCGTGAAAACTGTCCCGCGGATTCCCGCGAACAAGACGCGGCAGCGCGGAAATGAGGCTGATGTCAATTGAGATTCCTCCGATCTGGGATCAGGTTGCCGGCCGCTGCCTGACAGAGAACCTGCGCCGGATTCTGGTCCTCGGTGCGGCCGACCGGGGGAAGAGCACGCTTTGCCGGTTCCTGGTCTCGCGCTTCAGCCAGGAAGGAGCGCAGGCAGTGCTCGTCGATGCCGACGTGGGCCAGAAGGACGTGGGTCCTCCGGCCACTGTCACCCGGGGCTACCTCCAATCGCCCTCCGACCCGTATTCGCTCATGTTGGACGGACTCTACTTCATCGGTGCAGTCACCCCAGTACGCCATCTGTTACCCATGGTCGTTGGGACCCGGGATGTTGTCGATTCGGCCGGGGACGCTTTCGTCGTCGTTAATACAACCGGCTTTATCGAAGGCGTCGGATACGCGCTGAAAAGTTACAAGATCGAGGCGCTTCGTCCCGATCTTTTGATTGCTGTCGATCCGAACCACGAGACGGCTTCCATCGCCGCTTCCTACCCGCAATACCGCTGGGTGCGTCTGCCTCCGTCCGCGCGGGTTGTGGCGAAGAGCCGCGCCATGAGGCGGGAGGCGCGCCAGCGGGCCTTCGCCGCCTACTTTGCCGGCAGGCCCAAGATCGAGCTTGACTTACAGACGGTGGCATTCCAGAGGAATCCTGCTTTCGTCAGGTCCCTCACATCGTCGCGCCAAACATCGCCACCGCCTGCGGGAAGGCACTTGCTTTGTGGTCTGTGTGACGCGACCGGGCGTTGTCTCGGCCTCGGGACCCTCGATGCCCTTGACCGGCGGGCGAGAGTCCTCTCCTTCGTCACCCCGGTAAGCGGTCCGGAGGTGAGAATCGTCCAGTCGGGGGATTTGTATATCAGTCCTGACGGTGAGGAACTGGGGAGGACGAGGTAACTGCGTCGGCCGCTTTCTTAAGATCAGCGACAAACTCGGCGAAAGCCTGATGGCGTTCGGTCTCGTCGATGATCCTCAGGAGGGCCGAGGGGTGAATGGTGGCCAGGAACAGCGGCGCCCATTCGGTTTTGAGCACCTTCCCCCGTTCCCGGGTAACTTTGAAGCTGGTTCCCATCAGGCTCTGCGCCGCCGTGGCGCCCAGGCACACGACAATTCTGGGTTGGACCGTCGATATTTCTGCCTCAAGCCAGGGGCGGCAAGCCATGATCTCACTGCGCCGGGGCTTGTCATGCAGACGCCGCTTGCCGCGGGCGACCCACTTGAAGTGCTTGACGGCGTTGGTCACATAGACCTGTTTCCTGGAGATCCCGGCCTCGGCCAAAGCGCGGTCGAGGATCTTGCCGGCAGGACCGACAAATGGCCTGCCGATCTGGTCCTCCTGATCTCCCGGCTGCTCTCCGATGACCAGCATGAGAGCGCTCTCCGCTCCCTCGCCAAAAACCGTTTGAGTGGCCTTTTCAAACAGATCGCAGCCACGGCAAGTTTCGGAGGCTTCCCGGAGATTGGCCAGATCCGGCTGCTCGGGCAGAAACGGGCGGGCAGTCGGGAAGTTGTCCTTTGTCTTGTCCTTCGGCATGCGGGATCTCCGCGAGGATTATCACCATCATACCAGTTGCGGGTTGCCGGGTATTGGCGGACCTTTTGGGTCCAGCCCATGCTCCCAAGGAAGTGGCAGTCGAAGTGGCGGCCGCTGGGAGCGGCCGCTGGGAGCGCAGGCGTCTCGCCTGCACGGGGGCCGCAGGCGTCCCGCCTGCTCGTGCCGTCTGCAGCGGTCCAGCTAGTCGCGTCCCGGGCGCAAGATGCGTATAGCCGGCAATGCCCTTAACGTCCAGGTCGCTGGGCGGTCGAGGGGGGAACATTTTCCCTGATGGGCTCGATTTTTGAACGCTGTCTGCCTCGTGATCAACAACTTACGTCCTTTAGTCTGGCCCCTCATTTGCTTTGTCGATAATTGAAAACAAAGGAGAAGAAACATGAAAAGAAGAAAGTATCTCCTCTGGTCGGTTCCCGGCTTGGCTTTGCTCGTCCTGCTTTCCGGGGTGCCGGTTCAGGCAGAAGCTCCGGCTCAGGCGAAGGCCCAGGCACAGGTGAACCAGGCCCAGATGGTTGAAAAGATACGCAGCGCGCTTCTGAAACTGCCGTACTACGGCGTCTTCGACTACCTGGAATTCAGCATTGACGGCCGAACAGTGACCCTCAACGGCTACGCAACCCGAACGTCCCTCAAGAAGGACGCCCAGGCGGCCGTACACGAGGTGAAGGGTGTCGAGGAGGTTGTGAACAACATCCAAATACTGCCGCTTTCGCCTGCGGATGATCGGATTCGGCGGGCGCTCTTCCGTTCGATCTACGGCACGCCGGCATTGCAGAGGTACGCGATCGGTCCCAACCCGCCGATTCACATCATCGTCAGCAACGGCAATGTGAAGCTCGAGGGTGTGGTTCCGAATGAAAATGACAAGAATATCGCGGGAATCCAGGCGAGAGGCGTCGGCGGCACCTTTAAGGTCGAGAACAACCTTCACGTCGAGTCCGAGTCGGCGAAGGCAGAATAAAGTATATTGAGCGCATGCTTACCGATGAAGCAATCGCTCGGCTTGAAGAAGCTCGGATTCTGTGGATGGCGACCGTTCGGCCGGACGGTCGCCCGCACCTGGTTCCTGTCTGGTTTGTGTTTGCCGACGGCCGACTCTACTGCTGCATTGAGCCAACCAGTGTAAAGGCCCGCAATCTCTTGGCCAGTCCGCAAGCCTCGGTCGCTTTGGAGGAGGGGAAGCACCCGATTATTGGCGAGGGACGGGCTGAATTTCTCATCAAACCCTGGCCGGTCGCCGTGGTTGAAGCCTTCACTTCTAAATACGAGTGGGATATTGCGACGGACGAGCAGTACACCGCGCTGATTCAAATAACGCCGGTCAAGTGGATGATGTGGTGAGTCGACCGCTAGACCCCTTACGCCACCTCGTCCGCTACTCGATGACGAACCTGATGCCACCCCCAAAAACAAAATCCGAATCATCGGACGCGATCACCTTCGCCTGGACGTATGGGATCCAGTGTCCTTTATTAAACCCCAGCCCAAAAAGGATATTGGCCGCCGGGTCGGTATCGCTCCCCACCCGACCTTCCGGATTGTTATATAGGATACCAAGCCCGAGCCCCGCCCACGTAAAAGCTCCGCTGCCCAACGGGAAGTCATAATGGAAATCGAAGTTAAAGGTCGCACCTGTCCCGTTGTCCACGAAGATGTATTCCGCGTTAGGGTTGAAGTAAAAACGACCGACGAGCGCCGTGAGGAATTCGCCCCCTATGAACGCATCGCCTTCATCCGCATAGACTCCGGTCCGCGCCCCGAGCAGGGTAGGGGTCTGACCGGCGAGATCAGCCGATGCGAACCCGAAAAGCAGGCCGCAGAGAGCGACGCAGCCGAACAGTCTTATCCTTGAGCTCATCCTCATTCCTCCGAACGTGGTTATTTCCAGCGAGCAAAGCCGGACGGGCGAGACCAGTCGAGAATCGGTTCCCAAGCGCCATCCAACTTCGGCACCAAGTCGAGCTAACCGGCGGTCCGGGTGGCCAGAGGCAAGTCAAAACGTCACTTCTGCAAAGGTTTCCGATGGCATTGTATGGAACCGGACCGAGATAGAAGCGGTAAATATTCCCCGATTATCTTTTTTGAAGCGGTTGACACCTTCAGGAGGCGGGCAGCATCTAATGTGAAAATCACCCGTATTATCCAACCGCTAACGAGGCCAGCTAAGGAGGTCGTAATGAGAAGAGTCTTTTTCCTCGAGCTACTGCTCTGGGCGGCGTCTGGCGCCCTTGTCGCGCAGGGCGGTCACATGGGGCACCCGATCGAAAAGAACATTGTCTTCCCGCATTTCGTCGTGGGTGGGTCAGTTCAGACACAGATCATCTTGATGAATCCCCAATCGGGGCGCGATCTGACTGGGACCCTGTTCTTTTTCCATCAGGATGGTACCCCGTTCGAAGTGGTCAACAACGGACAAACCGTGAACCAGGTGTCAGTTGCGTTGCCTGCGGAAGGAATCCAGTTTGTGAACGTGACGAGCAATGCTCAGCAGGAGACAGGCGGCTGGGCGCTGTTTGAAGTTTCCGGTCCGGGCCAAGGCCAGGACGATCCGAGAACGAGGGTCTTCGGGTCGGTCATTTTCAGCACCACCCAAGGGACAGACACGGTGGGTTCTGTTGGAGTTGTCGCGGGACGTTATGAACTGCAAGCAAACCGGTCGATAGCTGTGCCGGTGATTGTGTCGGGAAGTGTGGCTAACACGGGAGTTGCACTGGTTAACGTCGGCCCCGACCCTATGACCGTGACATTCCAGTTGAAGGACCAGCAAGGGACCGTCGTCCAGCAGGGGGCGACGATCACACCTGCCATCTCGCCTCTGGCTCCGGGTCATCAGGTCGCCCGTTTCGTTACGGAGCTCTTCCAGGGTTTTGGCTTCAACAATAACGACTTCCGAGGGACGCTCCTTGTTTCGACTCAGCAGGAAGGTCTGGTTATTACCGGGCTTTTGACCAACGGCTCTTTACTGACTTCGATACCGGTTGTGCTTGTCCCCGGGCAAGGGGGGGCGGGTCCGCAGACTCGAACAGTGACCAATTCCGGCTTCACCTTCAGCCCGGCGGACATCACAATCAACGCCGGAGATTCTGTTCAATGGCAACTCGAAATTATTCACAATGTGGTTGAAGTGACGCAGGCGACCTGGAATGCGAACGGGAACACGGGAAGCGCAGGCGGGTTCTCAACCGCGTTTGGCGGGGGCACCGTGAAGTTCGATAATCCGGGCACCTACTTCTACGTCTGTTCCCCTCATGGTTTCCAAGGCATGAAGGGCAGGGTGATCGTCAACTAGGCGCGGTAACGCGGGGTTACCGGGTTACCCGTTACCAGAATAGGCAACCGGTAACCGGCAGAGGTTACTCCTCGAGAAACGCTTTGATTCGCTCCATAGGCGGACCGGACGTGTTTGCTTTCTCGTCGCTTAGCATCCCGTAACAGAACAGGAGGAATCCGTCTGCCTGGATCCGGCGTGCGATGGTGATCTTCTCGAGCGTGCTGTCGATGGAAGTCCGCCAGGCACCGATTCCCGCCCACACCTGACCGCCAAAACTGAAGCCCCGGGCGACGGCCACCTGGTTCTTGAATGTGCCGGCGTCCGGGGTATAAGCCATCGGACACAGACCGTCCAGCAACTTCTCTTCCATCCAGGCTTTCCAGTCTTGGTACTTCTTTTCAAATGCCACCTGGCTATCGCCGGTGACCGCGGCCGTGAGCAAGATCCCCGGTCGTTGTGCCTTGGCCGTATTTTGCAGATCCTCTAGCAGTCTCGTGACTTGCCGCCTTCGGAATGAGTCCCATTGACGCGGATACCCTTCGGTATAGCAGAGACGATTCTTCACGAACGCCTTAGCCATTCGTTTGCGCACGGACGGCTTAAGCTCCTTGTCGATCTCGGCGCGAAACGAGTCGAGCGCGGTCCGACCGTACCCGAAATCGGGATTGGGGTACCGGAGATAATCGAGGTGAAGGCCGTCGACCGGGTAGCGGGACAGCAGGTCCGCACACACTTGGGCCAGGAACTGCCGAGCCAGCGGGTCGGCCGGGTCGAGATAAAAGCCCTCTGTCTCCTCCGGCTTTCTTTTGATAACCGTCGAAATTTTGGCTACCGTGTCCTTGTAACTGGCCCTGCGGCTGTAGAGCAGGGAAGCAAGGCTGCGCGGAACCATGGCCCACTCAGGGTGTTTGGCCAGGACATGACCGGGAGGCGGTTGTCCATTGGGCACGTGGACCAGAAGGGTATTCATCCATGCGTGGACCCTTAGGTTTCTCGCCTTGGCTTTCTGCAGAAGATAAGCGAGCGGATCGAAATCGTCCGGCTGTTCCCTCAGTAGATCCGAGCGCGGCTCCCACCGCGAGGTGTAAAGCGCATCTCCCCGGCCTCTGACCTGCACGAGAAGAGTATTAAAACCGCTGTCGGCGGTGTCTTCGACCAGCTTGTCAATCGCCGCGGGACCAAGGAGTGAAGTGCGCACGACCCAGAGGCCCCTCACCTCGGAGGAGGCCTGCCCGAGTGCCAGGGCATGGATAGAGAACCAGACGAGAATCAGCAGCAACCGCAGGGTAATCGGGTTCACAGCTGCGGAGGATTCTAGCCAGAGAGGGTGACATCAAGAGTCTGCCTCTGTGCGAGTTGGGGCTGGAAATACGCTAACATTATTGGTAAAGCCCCATTCAATCCCTACGCGGCTATCAACAACGAAAGGAAAACCTAAGTGCCCAAGCTTCTCGAGAATCTGCCGAAGAATATTTCGAAAGAGGACCAGGCCTATCTCAAAAAATACGGCGAGAAATTGTCCGATTCCACCCGGTACGCCAAATGGATCGGGGGCCCGGACGATCACGAGGATCATCCCGGACAGTCGCTGGTGACCAGGAATCACGAGGTGATCAAGCGCTGGGCCGAAGAGCGGGTCGCGAAGCCGTCTACCGTTCCGGGAACACAGCATGAGGACAGTCTCGGCGTGTTGCGCTTTGACTTCCCCGGCTATGGCGGGAAAGACCTCGAAGAAACGACCTGGGAGGAGTGGTTACGAACGTTCGACAATCGTCAATTAGTATTTCTGTTTCAGGAGCACCTGAAGAACGAAAACCAGAGCAACTTTTTCCGGCTTGAGAGCCCTCTGCGTGAAGATGCGTGAGGGGTCAGCTGACTGCTGACGGCTGACAGCTGACAGCTGGCAAAAGACAAAAACGACGAGCTGACCGATGTTCGATTTTGTCAGTTAGTCAGTCGGTCGGTTTTGTCAGCGGTCAGCTGTCAGCAGTCAGCGCAGTCTGTCAGTTAGAACGGGAAACGTTTGCAGGTGGCCTCGACAAGGAGGTGAATAGCGTAAGCGATCAGGCCCAAGCCCGCGCCGGCCAGAATCCAGAGCCCATACGGTTGCGTGGCAAGCTCGACCAGAGCCTCCCGGAATCCTCCGGCCTGACTCGGATCTTGCTCAAATGCCGCCTTGAGGAAGAACCCACCGATCAGCGAAAAGACGACCGCCCGGGCAGCGAAACCGAACCGTCCGATTCGGATGCTCCAATGCTTCTCCGTTCTGCTCAGCCGATAATAGGCCATGCTCTCGCAGAACTTGGCTGTCCATGACATGTAAAAGTGAGCGACCCCGACGCCAAGCATGATGAGGCCTGCCAACCCGACCAGCCATTCTCCGTATGGATGACTGAGGAGCTCCGCCGTCCAGTCCTGCTCGCTTATGGATGCCACCCGCCGTTCGGCCCCGGTTGCCAGTTTCAACGCGGCCACCCCGAGGGCGCTGTACACGAAGGCACTCCCGGCAAACCCGATTCTTTGGACGATGCCGCTTAGCCCGTTTCCCTTGTTCTCGGGATCCTTGACCGCTTCAATAATCCGCCAAAGCGCATAGCCGAACATCCCGCAGGCGATGGCAAAAAGCAGCGCTTCGCCGTGAGGTCTGGACGCCAGCTGATTAAGGGCGCCGTGAGGGTCGACGGCGCTTGCGCGGTAACGCCAGGCCGACCGCAGTGCCAGTATTCCGATGCTGGCATACACCATTCCTTTGGCGACATATCCAAAACGTCCGATTCTCTCGATCCATGGGGCGACTGTGCGCACCGCCTTGGCGGCCTGCTTCTTGGCATCGTCCAGTGGTTCGCTGAGTACACTCATCAATCCATTCTATCCGCGAAAGTGGGCGAACACGGACAAGGCGAGGGATGAAGAAGGGGCGAAGGGACGAAGGGGCGAAGGAGCGAAGGGGCGAAGGGG
>Ga0209593_10000804_pt1 | contig 13986 bp, 11 predicted proteins | sample PPLLaktember2015_3_FD_187260 | JGI IMG/M metagenome (GOLD analysis project Ga0209593, IMG submission 187260) | Freshwater sediment microbial communities from Prairie Pothole Lake near Jamestown, North Dakota, USA - PPLs Lake P7 Core (6) Depth... | ecosystem: Environmental > Aquatic > Freshwater...
GGACTCTGGAGAGTTCGGCCACCCCGGGGGTCTGCTGCGACCTTGCGGGTTCCGGCTGATCTCCCTCTACTTGCCAAGAGCTTTCTGAATTTCCGAGAGCAGCTTGTCGGGCTTGATCGGCTTTTCGAGGAAGGCTTTCACGGGCATCCATTCGTCGTCCGGCTGCAACCGGAAAGGCAGGTCCAACACCTTCCTTACCCCTGAAAGGATGATCACCGGCACCTTTTGGAGCGCCGGATCCGCGTGTATCCTCCGAGACGCCTCGACGCCGTCGGGTCCCGGCGGACCTGCAAACATAACATCGAGCAGAATCAGATCCGGGGGCCCGGCCTTGGCCTTCTCAATCGCCTTCTCCGGGAGATAGGCGTAGTCGACACTGTAGCCGACGCTCTCCAACAGAGTCTTTACTGTGTCCACATGCTGGACGTCATCATCAACCACGAGAATCTTGGCTTTTGTTTTGGTCATGTTAACCCTTCTCACGAAGTTGTTCCGAGTGTGGGGAGAGACAGTGTGAACCGGGTCCACTTTCCTTCTTCCGATTCTCCGCTGATCCTGCCCCCATGCTGTTCGATAATCTCCCGGCAGATAAACAAACCGAGCCCGGTTCCTTTTTTCCAGGCGTGCTTCGGATGGTCAATTCTACTGAACTTCTGAAAGAGCAGATTCAACTTATCCGGGGGGATGCCGTCCCCCTCGTTCATCACGCTCAACACCGTCTGGCCCGTGTCCGTCCCTGCTGATTTCCCGTTCCCGGATTCGATCCGGATCGTCCCCTCATTCCTTCCGTACTTGATTGCGTTCGAAAGCAGGTTTTCAAACACGATCCTCATCAAATGAGGATCGCAGCACAAGAGTACGTCGTTCGGGACTCGGTTCTCTATCCTCATCTGTTTGTCCTCGAGCGAGGGCATCAGCCCCTGGAGGGAAGGCACGACGATTTCCTGATTGAGCTTGATCATCCGGCGGTTGACCTTCAACTCGCCCTTTTCCAGCCTCGAAAGATCGAGATAGTGTTTGACCATCTCGTCCAAGTAGTCCAGGCTCTGCGCCACGCTCGTCAGGATTCTCTGCTGCGTGTCGGAGACAGGCCCGAGGTAGCCGTCTTTGATCGAGTAGACTCCGAGCACCGCCGAACCTAAGGGTGACTTCAGTTCGTGCGAGACGAAACCCAGCATCTCCATGTAGTTTCGGTTAGTAATGCGCAGCTCTTCATTCCTCCTCTCCAGCTGGTTATGGCTTTGCTGGATCTCCTGCTGGTCTTCGAGCAGTTGCTGCGCCATCTGGTTGAACGATTCCGACAGTTCACCGATTTCGTCTTGAGACCGAACCTGAATGCGGTGTTCCAGGTCCCCCTTGGACAGCCGCCGTGTGGCAAGGTGAAGCCGTCGAATGGGGCTGAGGATTGTCCTCATAATGAGGTAAAAGACGGCCATGGCCAGAATCATGCCGCCGAAAACCACGGCGAGATTCAAGAACACCGCCCGGGAGCGCTGGTCCAGATAGCGTTTCTCGAGAGAACCAATGTAGAGCATCCCTATCACTTGACCGTCCGGGTCGCGGATAGGGTCGTACTGCGAAAGATACCAGGCATTGACGACGAGCGCGCGGCCGGTCCACGACAAGCCCCGACGCAAAACTCGCTCGGCCACTTCCTCCGAAGCCCGGGTCCCAATCGCACGCGTCCCATCCTCACGGAGGACGTTAGTGGAGATACGTAGATCGCGCACGAACACGGTCGCGGTTCCAACCGGCTTACCCCCATACTGCTCATTCTCGAAGAGCGAGTTGCGGATGTGGTCCACCTTCTCGACCGACCCGTTGAGCAGATTGCCCATCTGGATCATCCCGATGACCCGACCGCCGCGGCGGACCGGCACTGCGGCAGCTGTCATCATTCCGACGGCTTCTCCCCCGTAACGCCGACAAAGCTCGACGAGATCCGCACCTTCGGCTTGCAGCCGTCGCTCTTCCAACAAGACCGTCCCCCCGCAAGCCTTTTTCTCGTCCCGGACTTTCCGAAGCATCGGATCGTCCGCTGTGCGGTCAAAACGGCTTTCAGGATGACGAGTTCTTAGAATCACTCGACCAGAAATGTCCAGCACGTTCAGGATGTCCATGTTCTGGTCGGAACGGATGGCCTGCAACTCGCGCAGCACCTCATCCATCAATTCGCCATTTCCTTCATCAATCAGCACGCGCTGAAGACGCCGGTCCTCTGCCAGGACCTTCAAAGTGGCCTGAATCCGGTCAATCTTGGCGTTATAAATCTGCCAACCGGCCCTGATATAAAGCCTCACGCGATTCTCAGCCGCCTTGATGGCGTGGTCGTTTTGCCATTTGAAAGTCATGAAGGCAGCCGAAATGCCTAGAATCAGAAAGACAACGATGATTCCAATATTGATCTTCGTCTGCAGCTTCATATTGTCGAAAGCCAACCTCACATGAGCGCAACCGGTCGGGGAAAGACGACAAGGTGAAAACGCACAGCATGCATAGCAACACATGCACCGCTGGAAGTCTTGCTTTATACCCTGAGCGTGAATGCCAGTCAAGAAGACGCAGGAAAGGGCAATGGGTCGGAGTCGCGTTACAGAGCCGCGCGTCACAGAGCCGCGCACGCAGCGGAGGGCCGCGGAGCGCATTATGCGTAGCGAGTCCCGGAGCGAAGTAAGCGGGACCACCCAGCGAACTTCTGAAGCACGGTGGTTGCGGCCAGTCAAAATCATGAGGTCGCAACCACTGTGTCCCGGAGCTTCGTTGGGTGGTCCCGCTTACTCCGCTCCGAGGCTCCAAAGGCGAGCCTCTCCACTGCGTGCGCGGCTCTCTAACGCGAGTCCGACCCCGACCGGCCACAATAAACTACATGAACAGCTTCGGCAGGTATCCAGGGGCATCGGCGTACTTCTCGACTCGTCCAGAGGCCACGTCGTAAACTCGCTCATGGCTGGCCTTGGCCGCAGCGGCAATCTCGTCATAGGGTCGGTTACACACGTCCAGAAACCCGATGTTGTAATTCTCTCCGTCAAACCGTCCCAGGGCCGACTGGTCATAGAGAGTGAACCAGTGGACTCCCACGCAGTGCGGATTGGCCGCCGCATCTTCCAGGTAAACACGATAAGCCTGACCGCGTGCCGCCTGGTCCTTGACGTGCCCGATACCCGAGGCCGGCAGTCCGACGTCGAGCGCCCCGAAGTGCCACTCGCCGATCATCACCGGCATGTTCAGCATTTGGCTGATCGTCTCGGTGTCCTGGAAGGGGACCTTCTCGCGGTAGCAGTTCATGCTGAAAACGTCGAACGTCCGCATCCCTTCCACGACCCACTTGGGGGGAACGGTGTGATAGCGAATCCCGAGATTCAGGTGCTTAGGATCAACCTCCCGACACGCCTGGCTGAGCGTTTTGAAGAACCTTTGGGTCATAGTCCCGCTAAACTCTTCGAGGTCGGCCAGGGCCTTTCCTTTGATTGTCTTTTTCCAGACGCCGCGGGCGATCTCGTCGAAGGAGGTTTCAATCTCCCAGGCTCTAGCCAGCGCTTGCCCGTCCGCATACTTCGCCTGGAGCACGCGGGCCAGCTCTTGTCGAGTGGCGCACTCGGGTGTGTTGTAGAGCATGCCGACGGCCGGCAGTTCACTCGAGAAACCCCAGGTCGGCTCGTTCATCAGGAAATAGCCGAGAAACGCGGGGTCATCCCGTGTCTCGCTGAGCTGCTGCGCGAACTGGCGCGCGTCTTCCTGGAACTCAGGAGCAAAAACGTCGGGAAAGTCACGGTAGATCGCGCGTGTCTTTGGAAGCCTGGACGAGAGAGGCCGCACATACGGGAAACCAGCCTCGCGCGCTATCTGCCAGTCCGACCAGTTCGCGACGGTATTAAAGCCAAGCCTGCGCAGTTCTCCCAGGGCAATCCTCTTCCAATTGTCGTACCAGGTTTCGCCAAAAGCCTCGATGAAATTTGCGGCCAGATAGTTGATGCTTCTAGACCGCCGGGTCTCCCGGGCCGAGTAGACCCCTTTGTACCGGTCCGACGGCTCGGGCTGCCAGGTGAGGGTTTTCTCGAGGCCTTCGCAGTTCGCCTCGGTGTCCACGCGCACGCAATCCATGCCGGCGGACCAGTAGGCGTAACCCTCGGGGTCAACCAGCCACCATCGCTTGCCGTCGCGCTCGGTGCGGAAGAATCCGGTCGCTTCAAAGCGCTTCTCCTTCCATCCCCCGAACTTCGTGAAGTGGGCGGGAAACTTCAGCGCTGACGCAGCAGCTGCCTGCTTCTTGAGTCTCTCTGTCACTTCGCTCCGGCTCTTACTTTTGCCGGCCCAGTCGTGAAGCCTGCTTTGTCCCAGTTCATCCAGGAGCGCCCCCTTCGGCAAGACGAGACTGGCCAGCTTCGGGACTTCATCCGGAGTCGCTGTAAAGTTGGTCAAACACCAGCGGGATGGCCGCCCGCCCGCGCGAAGCACGCTGAACGTCATTCGGTCGACGCGTTCAAGATTGACTCGTGCGCCTCCGGCCAGAGGCTTGAGCCACGCTCCTTCTCGCTGGAACATCCAGCGATTTTGATCCACGGCGCTGAGCGGCATTCTGATGCGGGCCGAACATTGATTGAGGAGCGCGAACTGAAGCCGGAAGAGGGGGCCGCTGTCGCCCTCCTGCAGGAGGATCTGATAGACCGTCTGAAAATTTCCGTCGAGAAGGGCATCGGCGGTCAGGTACCGGGCCGATACCAGGCTTCCGGGCGGGAATCGGTAGAGGAGGCCGTCGCCCTCTGCCTCGGAGTCGTACCAGATTGCCTCCGGGATGGGAGCAGCAGTTCCTTCCTTTTTAAGCTTTCCCAGCAATCGCTCGGGTTTGAGTATCAGGCCCCGTATTCCATCGGCGGCCGATGCCCGAACCCCTCCGCAACCCGCAATGGACGGTCCGGTCAATGCGCAGACCTGAATGAAGGTGCGCCGATCCAATCCCTTTTTGTCGTCTCCAGTTTGATCGTTTGTCATTTCGATTGTCTCCTGCGCGCCGACAATAGCCTATTCCGCGCAATCCTTCAATTGCAGCCGTAGGGTAAAGTTCATTGCACGGAGCCGCTGGGCTTGTCAGAGCCTGGAGCGGCAGCGTATTTTGCGGAGCGACCCGGCCCGTACGCCTGGCACCAACCTGGCTGGACGGTTGGTGTTCACTGTACGGGCCGGGTCGCTCCGCAAAATACGCTGCGCTCCAGGCTCTGTTTGGCTTACGAATGGGATCCCGATTCAAAATCTGAAACCCGCGCCGACGCTGATCCGTGGAGTGTGCTGGGTTTCGAATTGGCCTTGGAAAAATGGTGGCTCAGAAGCAGAGTAGCGCCACATACCGATCGGTTGAGAAACAACGGTGTCTGTTACATCCAGTCGAAAGAAGAGCCGATCCGACCGATAGACACCAAAATCGGAGAGTTCCAATACTCCACCAAAGTCCAGGGCAAACCGGTTTGCATTGACTGTGAGAGGGAGTAGACCCGGGGTGTCACACGCCAGCACACACCTGAAGTGCTTGCGTTCAATCAGGAATCCCGGCCGTACTACCCCGAACACGCCCCATCCCGACCTCCTGACCCCTGCTTTGGCACCAAACAACGTGAGAAATCTTTGTTCATAATTGCCCGGCCAGTAGTTGGTTTGCGCCTCGAAGGCCAGGTGGTTATTCAGATTGTACGCGAATCTCGCACCACCGCCCCGCTCCCCGAAATTTCCCGGCCGACCAATCCCAGCAAGGAAGTGACTAAACGAGGAGTAGTGTCCTCCAATCTCGAATTTCTTCACTGCGGGCCCGGCGGGTTTGTCTCCTTGGTAAATAGAGGGGCCGCGGAGAATGCTCGGTTCCTTCTTCGTCGAGGTGAAGAGACCACTATCCAGAACCAGGGTTTGCTTTTCGGCGAGCTTGATGGACGCAGCGAGGAAGTCGTTGCCTGAATCGACGTATATCGAGTAATTCCCACTCTGCATCCCAAGCGCGATTTTGCGGCCTTCCGTCTTGAACAGCTCGGTCACCAGCTGCCGGTCCGTGTTCAGAATGTAGACCCGCCCGCTCAGAGTTTCCGGTATGACGAGTATCGAGGAAACCCCGCGGACGTCGGTCAGGACCAGCTCGCCTGTTCCCGACATCTGGATATCGTAAGCCGGATGCTGGGGCCCGCCCTGGGTCTTGGCGGTGCGGCCAAGCGTCTCGTTGTATGAGAAATCATACGCCTCATTCAGGCTGACTTTACCGTCCGCGTTTGAATCCGCCGCCCCCCTCAAAGCGGAGATGAGATAGTAGGTAAAGAAGGATGCTCGAATCCGGTCTGACTCCTGGGCTGTTTCATTTTCCGAGCTGGACGTGAGGAAGGCGTAGCCTTTCATGTCGGCGGAGGAATTGGCCAAGAAGGCAGGTTGCCGAATGACGCCCTTCTGCCTGGTTATGGCGCCTGACGCACAGGCATCGAGCACCGCGACGTTTACATCCGCCTTGAGAAGGGCCATCTCTTCCCTGATCTTCTGGTAGGGAAACCGGGTCCCCGCGAGCAGAAGTCCCTGGTCATCGGCGTGGCCGGAGTAGTAGAAGAGGACCTCGACTCGTTCGCTGGCCGCCCGGCTTTGCTTTATGTCGGCTCTCAAAGCTTCAAGCGCTTTTCCGAAGTCGATCAGGGAAGGCTCCCGAAGAACTTTGCAGTCCTCCCGTTTCACGCCCCCGAGCTGCTCGATCAGTCGAGCAAACGCCTCGGCATCGGAGACCGCATACCTCAAGGTCGGGCGACTGGGGCCACCCCGGTTGGCGCCTGACACTATGGCGTAACGCCGGACGGCAGCCGCCGAGCAGAATGAGTGCGCAAAAACAGCGATCAACAAGGCGAGCAGGGTCAGAGTAGGTTTTCTCATCGTGTTTCTTCCTTTTCGAGCATTACCGTCGACTGCTGATAGCCGGCAGGCAGTGAAAGGCGCCTGCTTCGGTGATCCCAGCCTGTCTTCGGTGTCCGCATTGCGTCCCTAACCAGCTGAACCGGGAACGGTTGATTGGATGTAACAAAGAAGAAGATCTCCCCCGTCGGTGCTTCATCGAGGCGGAAGGCTGAAGGCAGCGGAGTTGCGCGTCCCTTGGAAAGCGCGGGCGCTTGAGCCCCCTGCTCGGGCAGGTGCTGAGTGATGCTTCCCTGGCCGTCCAGGGATAGGATGACGCCGTACTTCTGCCCGGCGGAGTAGTAGGACAACTGAACGATGTCGTTCCTTCCCACTTTGGCGCCGTTGCTGAGCTGGCGAACCCCTTCGGCTGTTTTCAGGAAGACCAGCAAGCGTGTCTCATCTCCCTTCCCACGCACTCCTTCTTGCGTCGGCGGCGCCTCCCGGTTCGCCTGCCGGAAGAACGGCAAGCTGAGCCCGGCGATCACCATGACCGACAGAAGCGCGAGACTGACCGGGGAGAAGAATACGCTTCGAACAGCAGGTGCACGTCTTGGCTCCGCGGGAGGCATCCGATCACGGATCTTGGCCGTGAATAGGCCAGGGGGGTACCGACGGAGAAGTTCCTCTCCGGATTGGCGCAGTTGATCTAGCTTCTGGGCAACTACTGGGTCCGACGCGACAGCCCGTCTTACCTGCTCAGCCTCGTTTGGAGGCAATTCATCAAGCAGGAAGCGTTCGAGCCAAATCTCCGGGATTTCATGGCTGCTCATAGTTTCTCCAGTTCTCGAAGGCTTTTCCTCAAGCGCCCGAGTCTTTTTCGCACTCCCGACACCGACATCTGGAATTCGACAGCCACCTGCTCCAATGTCAGTCCGTCCAAGAAATGCATGACGGCCATCACACGGGAGGAGACAGGATGTCGTCTGAACAACTTCTCGAGGAGCAGGGGCGAGTCCCAATCAGGAATTGCCGCGATGCGGTGCAGAAGCTGTTCTTCAGTGTTCACTTCTCTTGCACGATGCTTGCTTCTGATCCGGTTCAGGCAGACGTTCGTCGCAATCCGATAAAGGAGGCTGGAAGGGTAATCGGACGTCAGCCTCGTGCGATGCTGAATCAATTGAACGAACACATCCTGCATCGCGTCCTCCGCTTCCCGTTCATCGCACAGCAGTCTCAGGCATCGCCTGAAGACCATCGGACCGTAGCGTTGATAGAAGTCTGCAATATCCATAGCCGCTCGCTCGTCACGACAGGGAATCTAGCGCTGGCTTTCCTCGGTTCCCTGCATCTCTATCCGTTGCTCCGCCCTCTTAAACACCGAGGGACGTGGGATCTGCTACTATCCCGGAAACTTTTTGCAGAGTCGACGCAGCTAGTTAGATGCAGCAGGCGGGAGTTAGGGAGAAAAGAGCGGGGAAAATCGGGGGTAAATCGGTGACACGCTCGTTACTTGCTTGTAACTCCTCGTAAAACCTGACCTTTTATCAAGGTCTGGCACCTTTTTCGAGAAATGCAATCAGGATCCTGCCTTGGCGGGGGGCGTCTTCGAAGGCGGGCGAGCGGGGTCAAGAAACTCGGCCGGCTGTCTTAGAAAATTGGTGCCAGACGTACTTATCAGTCCTTTTTTTTCTTAGACTTAGAGGAGAATTGCGAGCGTGTCACTGATTTCTTCCTAGGGCAAACTCAGCCGCTCGCCATTCTGCAGGATCCGGTAGGGCACTTCGGCTGCGCGGGCGGCGGCCTCGAACTCGTCGGGCGAGACGGTGTTGAATTCAAACATGTCGTAATGGCAGGGGACGACGAGGCCGGCGTCGATCGCTTTGGCCAGTTGGACGGCCTCCCGGGCGGACAGATTTCCGGCCACTCGGCGCTCGGGACTCCGCCCGTTGATAGGCAGTAGCGCGACATCCACGTGCCATTTCTGCAGGTACTCTTCCATGCCTTCGTAGAGCACTGTGTCGCCTGCATGGTATAGGGTCCACGGTCCTGCGCCGATAGTCAGGCCGATATAGCGGTGGTTTCCCTCCTCGTCGGTTTCGAAATCTTCATGTGCAGCGGGTACCGCGTAGAAAACAAAAGGCCCGATGTCGACCGGCTCGCGGGAGCTGATGGAGATCAGCCTCTCGGGCGGGACGCTCAAGCGCTCGGCGGCAAAACCGCGATTGGCTGCGGACACGATCACATCCAGTGAGGGGTTCGCCGCGAACAGCGGCTTGATGGTCTCGGCATCCAGATGATCGGTATGGTTGTGGCTCGACGTCACAATGTCGACGAAAGTCAGGTCCTCAGGGGCAGTCACACGCTCGGTCATGCGGACGTGCGGCTTGTCCGTTCCCGCATACTTCCTGGTCAGCGAATCCGAAAGGTAGGGATCGACGAGCAGATACGTGCCTTCCCAAGAAATGAGAAAACCGCTCTGACCCAACCACCAGACGTGCAGGCCCTCCGGCTCTTGCCGGACCCGTTCCACGTCAGCCAGGAATCCCGGGCCCTGCAGAAAAGGACTTTTCACAATCCCAGCTCCCTTCGGACCGTATGGACACCGGCCACCAGGTTCTGGAGCTTTTGACGGGCCGCCCAGCGCGCCGTTTGGCTGAGGCCGCAGTCAGGGGCCAAAGACAGGCGGTCGGGAGGCGCGTAGCAGAGGCAGAGACGCACTCGCTCGGCCACATCTTCCGGAGTTTCGACGTAGTAGCTCTTCACGTCGATAATGCCGACCGCTACGCGTTTCACCTTCGCTATGTTCTTGATGACCTCGACCTCGGCAAACTCACGGCTTGCCATTTCCAGGTGGATCTCGTCGACCCTCATGTCCAGGAAATCAGGAAACATAGGGACATAACTCCGTTTGCCGACAGCTCGTCCCTTGTAGTTGCCAAAACAGAGATGGGTCGAGAGAAAGCAACGGCCGGAGACCGATTCGACCGTACGGTTGAAGATGTCCACGAAACGCCTGGTATCCGCCTTGTAGGCGTAGCAGCTCATCGATGGCTCGTCGACGGTGATCTCCTGACACCCGGCGGCGACCAGTGCTTCCAGTTCCGCGCGGACGATCGGGCCGAGCGCTTCCGTCACCGCCCACCGGTCCGGGTAGTGCGAGCCGGGGATCAGGCGTCCGCTCAGGGTGTAGGGGCCGGGCACACTGGCCTTCAGCGTGAAGCCTGGAGGCGCGATTCGCTTGAGCCTCTCAAATTCCGCGACCGCCCCCAGACCTCGGGGCGCTGCCAGGTCCCTCTCGATACGGTACTTCCCTCGCTGGTCGTGCGCCGGCGGTCCGAAAACCCGCCGCACGGGTTCCGGCTGGCCGATTCCGTCCAGGTACCCGTAAAAGGAGAGGTTAAAGTCGAGGCGCGTCTGTTCTCCGTCGGTAATGACATCGAGCCCGGCCGAAGTCTGGTCGTGGACCGCAGCGATGACCGCATCTTCCTGCATCTCGGCAATTTCGTCACTGCCGAAACGGTCAAGGTGCAAGCTCGCGAATTCAAGCCAGGAGGGGAAAGGATAGCTGCCGATGACCGTGGTTCGGAGGGCTGGCTGTGCCTGAACTTGATCCACAGTGCCTCCTTACTCGCCGACTCTTTCCACTATCCGCCCGCCGGCCTTTTCTTTCAGAATCATCTTGGTGGTCCCGTCCGGCATCTTCTCACGCTTAATCAGGAAGTGGTCATCGTCGAATGGTTCGAGCTCCTTCGCCTCCGACGTGTCCGACGTTCCTCGCCACTGGGCCAGCTCGACTGGTTCCCAACGTTTTGCAGCGGCAGAGCGGTAAGCGGCATCCATGATGGAGTTGACGACATATCCGTCGTAGAAACTCTCCATCGGCGGCTTACCCGAGTCGAGCGAATCGAGCATGTCCCTGAACATATCCCGGTAACCGAGGGCACCCGGTTCGTCCCCCACCGGGAACAACCAGCCTTGCTCGCTCTCCGACTTTTCTGCGACGTAGTCGCTCCTTTCGGAGGTCGTGAACGTCTCGAAGCCGGTTCGCAGCCAATGGTTCAGCCAGATGGTGCCTTCTGTCCCGGACACTTCGTCGCGCAGGTCCATGCCTCCGCGAAAGGTCCAGCTCACTTCAAACTGCCCGATCGCACCACCCGCGTAACGGACGAGGCCGACGGCACTGTCCTCGGCGTCAATCGGATGCACCTGAGTGTCGGCCCAGCACATGACCTCTAAAGGGCGGATATCTTTCCCGATGAAGTTCCGACCGATTTCAATGCAGTGGCATCCCATGTCGATGATCGCGCCCCCTCCGGATACTTCTTTGTTCCAGAACCAGTCGCTATGCGGGCCGGGGTGGGTTTCACGGGAACGGGTCCACAGGATCCTTCCCAGCCGCCCCTTGCGTACCGATTCCAAGGCTTTGAGCGTTTTGGGGGTGTAAACGAGGTCTTCGAGGTAACCGTGAAAGACGCCGCGCTTTTCGACGGCATCCAGCATCTGCTTCGCTTCGGCGGCTGTCCGCGCAAGAGGCTTCGTGCAGAGCACTGCCTTTCCGGCCCGGGCGGCCATGGTTGCCGCTTCGGCGTGTTGATCGTTGGGAAGCCCGATGACAACCACGTCGGTCTCCGGGTGGCGGATCGCTTCCTCCAGACTGGTCGTCGACACGGGTACTTCCCACTTGCGCGCAAATTCCCGGGCATGGGCTTCCTGGCGGGAATACACAACGCCGACTCGGTCGCGGCTGCGGTCACCGTGCAAAACCATGGTGTAAAACGTGCCTATCAGGCCGGTGCCGAGCATGGTGATTCGATGCATACGCCCCCCAGAGTCAGAACCAGGAACGATCGCCTTCTTCAGGCAGGTTATTTGAATTGAAGTCCGGTTTCTCGAATTATATCAGAAGGATATAAGCTATTAATTTTGAGGTGCATCGGGTATGAACGCGGCGGCTGCCTACCTGGACTCTGTCGAGAAAATCCTGACACGCATTCGCGAAACACAGATGGAAGCGATCGCGCAGGCCGCCGACATTTGTGCGGAAACGATTGCCAATGACGGCCTGGTTCACCTCTTCGGCACCGGCCATTCCCGGATGTTTCTGGAAGAAATGTACCCCAGGCACGGGAGCTTTCCGGGGTTTCACCCGATTGTAGAGTTGTCCCTGACCTACCATACCCAGGTCGTAGGCGCCAACGGCCAAAGGCAGGCGATGTTCCTGGAACGTACGGAGGGCCTGGGGCATGTCATCATGCGTAACTTTGTCTTCGCTCCGCCGGACAGTTTCATTATCTTTTCGAATAGCGGCGTCAACGAGGTTGTCGTGGAGGTGGCGCTGGAGGCGAAGCAGAGAGGACTACCGCTCATCGCGGTCGTCTCCGTGGAGCACTGCCTTGCTTCGACGCCGAGACACAGTTGCGGGAAGCGGCTGACTGATATCGCCGACCTCGCTATTGACAACTGCACTCCGCCGGGCGACGCACTGGTGAGGATCGAAGGGCTCTCAGACCCGGTTGGCCCGGGATCGACGATCGGAGGTGCGGCGGTAACCAATGCTCTGAAAACGGCTGTGGCCGAACGGCTCACGGCGCTGGGAAAACCTCCACTCGTCCTGACGAGCAGCCTCTTTATCGGAGAGGAGGCGTCGCGCGAACGCTTCGAGGCATCCTACGACGATTACCGGAAGCGCGTACGGCGCGTATATGGAAGGTAAAGCGACAAAGCCCCAGAGTCGACCGACGATGTACTTCATCGGAGTGAAGACCGCCGGCTCCGCCGCCTTGCGCATGTTTCCCCGCTGGGCGCAGGGACTGGGCCTTGAAAATGCGCAACTGGTCGGCCTGGACTTCCCGCTGGATGCCTCCGATCGCCTTTACCGCGAGGCGGTCATGCTTATAAAGGACGACCCTCTCTCGCTCGGCGCGCTGGTGACTTCCCACAAAATCAGGCTCCGGAACGCGGCCGGCGACCTCTTTGACGAATTGACTGAAGACTCACGCCTGGTCCAGGAGGTTTCCTGCATCTACAAATGGGACGGTCGGCTGATAGGCCACGCGACTGATCCAAGCGTCTCCGGGCGAGCTCTCGGGCGACTTTGCGGGACGATTGGCGCGAGCTTACGCGACGGGCAGGCCTTGTGCCTCGGATCTGGAGGCGCGGGGCAGTCCCTGCTCGCTTACTTCCGAACGAAGGCGGAGGATCGGCCGGAACGGTTGTTCGTGGTCGACCGGGATCCGGGGCAGCTGGAAAAGGCACAGGCACTGCTCGACCGGCTGCCCGGCGCCGGCACCTTTCCGGTGGAGTTAGTCCTGACGAAGAGCGCGGAAGAGAACGACGAGATCCTTGCCCGGCTGCCTGCGCACTCGCTTGTCGTGAATGCGACCGGAGTGGGGAAGGATATTCCTGGCTCGCCTCTCACCGGGGCTGCCGTTTTTCCGGATCACGGAATTGCGTGGGAGTTGAACTACCGAGGCGATCTGGAGTTTTTGCGCCAAGCCAGGGAGCAACAGCAGGAACGGCATTTGACTATCGGCGATGGCTGGCAGTATTTCCTGCTCAGCTGGGCCCTGATCGTCGGCATGGTCTTTAACGTCTCGGTGGACGAAAGACGATTCGCGGTCTTGACCGGGGCAAGAGCCTAGGCCGTGTTGCCGCTCGATACGAGCGCCAGGCGCCGGACCATGGAGTGCGGCGTCGCCAGGACTCCTCAGGCCAAGGAAGTAGCACCGGACGAGGTTGCCGTCACCCGTGGGTCCCATCTCCCAGATGGGACGGCATGATCGTGGCGCGTCCAGGAGGTCCCATCTGGAGATGGGACCGGTTGAGTGGCGCGTTTTTTGCGCTGTATCGAAACCCCGCGCCTCTGGAATGCCTGTTGTTGCGTCCACCTCTTTCGGAGTGCGGCGGCCTTGACGCCGCTTTGTTTCGCCGGCCCTGCCGGCGGCCCCAGGAGCATCGAGCGTGCAGAGGCCGCCGGCAAGGCCGGCGAACACAAAGCGGCGTCAAGGCCGCCGCACTCCGAAAGAGACTGACGCAACTACAGGCATTCCAGAGGCGCGGGGTTTCGATACAGCGCAAAAAACGCGCCACTCAACCGCCGCTTGACGTAATCGCTTGCCCCTTCGTCCCTCCGCCCCTTCG
>Ga0209593_10000806_pt1 | contig 13964 bp, 14 predicted proteins | sample PPLLaktember2015_3_FD_187260 | JGI IMG/M metagenome (GOLD analysis project Ga0209593, IMG submission 187260) | Freshwater sediment microbial communities from Prairie Pothole Lake near Jamestown, North Dakota, USA - PPLs Lake P7 Core (6) Depth... | ecosystem: Environmental > Aquatic > Freshwater...
AGTTTTTTAAGCGTTTTTAGCGTTGGAAATCAAGGAGTAAAAGCTAATGTCGTTTATAAATAACAAAAAAAAATAAAAACCGAACGGAAGGGGTGATTTAAGAAAAGAGGTGGTGGATTTTGGTTAAGACACCTTGTTATTTGTTTGAAAATATGGTATCTATTAGGTTAAAAAGGATGCCGCTATGAATAATCATGATTTGGTTTTGTTATTTATCCAGCTTTCTGTAATGTTGGCTGCTGCCGTATTGCTTGGTCAGGTGGCGCGTAAGCTAAATCAACCCGCCGTATTGGGAGAACTTATCGGGGGAATATTGTTAGGCCCGACTGTTTTCGGTGCTGTCGCACCTGGCTTACATGCCGTGTTATTTCCCTCCGCAGGTCTTACGATGCCGGTTCGAGATGCCGTGATCAAACTCGGTATGTTGTTTTTCCTATTTGTTGCCGGGTTAGAGGTAGACATCACGAATTTGCGGAAACGGGCATTAAGCATTGCCTGGACCAGTGCATCCGGGATAATCGTCCCTTTTGCGCTGGGTTTCGGTTTGGTTATGCTTTTTCCAGGCTTGTGGGAACTTCAAGCAAAAAGCAATACGATGGTTTTTGCTCTTATTATAGGAATCGTGATGTCGATCTCGTCGATTCCTATTATTGCGCGGATTTTAATGGACCTTAACTTAATAAAAAATGAAGCCGGGTTGATCGTGATGGCTTCCGCCACCATCGACGACCTCGTCGGGTGTGCATTATTTGCAATTACCCTGGGGAATTTATTCCCCACTCAAGCGTCTTTTTTAGCTAACGGGAGTATATGGGTAACGACCGGATTAGTCCTGGGTTTTTTTACTTTTTTTCTCACTATCGGACGATGGGCGGCGCAGCGGGCTCTTCCCCGGATGCAGGAATATTTGGCCTGGCCCAGCGGTTTTACCGGTGTAATCGCCATTTTAATCATGGTTGCGGCGGCTGCGGCTGAAGCCATTGGAATCCATTCGATTTTCGGCGCATTCCTTGTCGGTGTGGCTTTTGCCCGCCATTCCGAAAAAAGAAACCAGGCATATGAAATGGTTCACCACTTTGTTGTCAGTTTTTTTGCTCCTATTTATTTCATCTCTGTCGGGTTGATGGTTGACTTTAGAACCAATTTTCATTTACCCCTTGTTTTATTGGTATTGATTATCGCTTGTGCCGGGAAAATCGGGGGTGTTACGCTAGGGGCACGGATAGCAAAAATGCCTTTAAAAGAGGCGCTTGCTGTGGCGTTTGGAATGAATGCCCGGGGAATGATGGGTATTGTCTTAGCCTCGGTGGCGTATGAATACCGGTTGATCGATCAGCGCGTTTTTGTTGCTTTAATCGTCATGTCCATCGTTACTTCCATGCTCAGCGGTCCCATTATGCAGCGACTGTTGAAAGAGAAAGGCTCGAAATAGGTTTATTATTTCCCGTTAGGAAATTTTTGTTGCATACCAGGAAATTTTTGTTGCATACCAGGAAATTTTTATTGCATAACAGGAAATTTTTATTGCATACCGAGAAATTTTTATTGCATACCGGGAAATTTTTGTTGCATAACAAGTAATAATTGTTGCACGTCGGGAAACTTTTATTGCATGTCGAGAAACTTATTTTGCATAACAAGAAACTTTTATTGCACAACAGGAAACTTTTATTGCACGACGGGAAACAATTGTTGCACGACGGGAAACTTTTATTGCATAACAAGAATAAATAATTACCTCCCAAACATATTTTTTTGCACAGCGAGAAATTATTATTGCATACCGCGTAACAAATAGTGCATAACGAGAAACAATTATTACTCAACATGCAACATTAATTACGCAACGTGCAACAAAACTTGCATACCATGCAATTATTTTTGCACGCCAAACAATATTTATTGCACACCGTGCAATAAAAATTTCGTAACATTCATTTATTTTTGACGAACAAGAAATTTTTCGCTCGAAAACATCTATATTACAAGCCGTAATGGCAAAAAAACGGCCAAAATTTATAAACCATCCCGGTGGTATTTTCGTATCATGGTTCTAATACTGTATTATTCGAGTTATTTATAATAAAGGAGCTGAAAAAATGACAAATATCAAACGTAAAATCTTTAGCGGTTTTGGGCAGCGGCTCAGGCAAATACGAATCCTGTTAAATCTTTCCAATAGGGAGATGGCCCAGAAATTAGGGATTTCTGCATCCGCTTATCACAGGAATGAGCAAGGGCTTACTTTCCCCTGTTATAGTTCCTTAAACCTTATGCAAAAAGATTTCGATATTTCCATGGATTGGTTGATGTTTGAGAAAGGTCCTCAATATTTTAAAGAAAAAGCAGGGGTGTCCGCCGGTGAAAAGGAAACCTCCACATTGTCGATACCCGTCGAATTGAAAGAGGTTTCCGGGTTGGAAGCGGTAATCCCGGAGATACGGGAGTTTTTATCTGCGATGGTGAAGGATCCCTTGCTGCGTCATGAGATCATGCTGCAATATTTCAAGTACAAAAGCTCAAAAGAGAAGGAAACCCAGGCCCTCTGACTCCTCCTAAGAAACTACTTGATAATTGTTAATTGAAAAATCGTTCCCCGTTATCCGTTCTCCGTTCTCCGTCTTCATTAGTCGATGATCATTGGTTTAGTTGAAATAAAACCGATTCGTTCTCTGTCCAGCAAAAAATACCTCGATTCAGTTCCAATACCACGAATTCGTTCTCTGTCCAGCAAAAAATACCACGATTCAATTCCAGTGCCCATGAATTCACCCTCTGTCCATAATGTCCATACTGTCCATAATGTCCATATTCTTAGCCTATCCCTGCCTATGAATACCGATGGCCATTATGCAAAAGAGTATGGACTTGATGGACTGCATGGACAAAGTATTCGCCCGGGAATTTGGAATTGAACCGGGGCTTTAGGCACGTAAAACCAAAACGGCTATCCTGTAAAGACGTTGCGCGCAGCGTCTCTACACCATCAACCATCAACCTGGAACCATCTATCATCACTCAGCATTTTCTTTTTCCCTTCCACCTGGAACCTCTCTGGTTTTTTTCTCCACGGCGGAATGCTGAATGATAAATTGGGAGTTGGTGCGCTTCGCGCGGGTTTAAGTGCCTGGCGGCGCGATACTATCGATCTCGGACATCAGCCTCGATGTTTCTACCAGGGCAACAATGATTTTTTGATAGTGGAAAATATCCTCGAAGGTAAGTTCCCTGCCTTTACGGTCTTTTAGCCACTTTTGAGCGGGTTGATACCCCCCGATGAAAAATTCCCAAGCGACTTGCGGAACGTTGGCGAAATATTGGGTATCATTGATGTAAACATTGTTGTTTTCGTATTTGACTTTCTCAACCACGTTATTTCCATCGATGGGATATTTCGTGATATATTGTTCGACTTTGGGGCTTTCCAAGAGGTGGATTTGCCGAAGCTCGCCCCCCAATGCAACCAATTGCCAAAAGGTTGGGGCGTCTTTCGGATAAGGTACGCGGGGGAAATCGATTTTAAGGAACTCTTTGTATTTTTCCCGGTAAGATGGGCTGTGAAGAACCGCATATATATAATCCAGGATATCGATGGGGGCAAAGGTGCCTTCGGTGGTCTCTTTTTCGTCGGTATATTTCAAACCTAATCCTGCGGCTATTTGGTCCACAATTTCTTTTTTAAGGTTGGGCGTTCTTTCCGGGGTTCCTTCTATGTTTTTTTGACTATTATCTTTTGTGTATGTGTAAAGCGGGAAAACATAACCTCTTTCCCTTGTTCTATTTGATAAGCGTGAGTCATCCACTAATAGCTTGGTAATTCCCACATGTTCCCAACGATCAATAGCGGTTTGTCTGCAAGTCATTAAGCCTAAATTACAACCTTTTAATAGGTTGTCCATTATTCTTCTTACAGTTCTCCAGACCAATTTATCTTCATAAAAAATGTACTTTGTGTCAAAAGGTCTATATGATATTGGTTGAATAAAGCCGCTTAAATCAGAAATATTTTGTATATTTTTCCATCCATATAGTATATTCCATCCATCTTTTATTTTTACATTAAATTTTTTATGAAGGACATCCGCATTAGGTTCAGTATTTTTAAATTCAATAAATCTTTTAAGCAATTGCGTTTTACTATCATTTATTACAAATTCGTCATGTGCAGTAGTAATTCCTACCCCATTACATTTAAATAATTCAACCAATGATAACCCTAAATCATATTTATACTTGCCTTTATTACTTTTACAATTAAAAAAATAATTTGGTGGTGATTCCTGGACTTCTTCATATAGAATTTTCTTAAAAGAATTTTCCAATAAATAATTATATTTTATCTCTCGTTTACCAAACAAATCATAATGATAGACTTTTCCAAGTTCATCATTTTTTTTCTTCCCTGTTTTAATTAGCAGGTTTATCGATACCCCTTGCATGATATCAAATACATTTTCATCGGGTGAGCCATCCGGACATTTTTCTCTTTTTTTATTGTTCCCATGCAGGTCTATAGTATAAATTTTATCGAATGTTTTTAATAAGCTCCACCTCATTCCTCGAAATGTCGGGTTATCAAGGAATCCATGAGGATTGATATATGCAAGAATACCGCTTTTATTTTTCTCAATAAAATATTGCCCAAATCGCAAAAATTTCACATAATCATCATTAATCCATTTTGAATTTTTTTCATCTAATTTTTCTTTACCCCCCGGCTCAGTTTTGTAATCTTCCATCAAATCCATGATCCATTTTCCTTTATTTTGGCTTTCGCCGCTATAAGGAGGATTTCCCAGCACCACCATCACGGGGGTATCCCGCTTTATTTGACTGGCCAGGTTGGCTTCGTTCGACAACCACGATGAAAACAATGTCCCGGCGTCCTTGTAATATTCTTCCAGGCTGTTGGTGAGGAATATACGTAACCGTTGTTCTTGAATGGGTTTGTATCCTGTTTCGGCAAATAAGATATCCAATTTCAAATGCGCCATGGCATACGAAGCCATCAATAGTTCGAAACCATTGAGCCGGGGGATCAAATGATCGCTCACATACTTGCTCCAGATTCCTTGCTGGCCTTCAAACCTCCTGTATATATGTTTGATTACTTCTGCCAAAAAAGTACCGGTGCCGGCAGCAGGATCCAAAATCTGCACTTTATGAACATCTTTAAACCCACCCTGTAAGGAAGGTATCGATATTTTGGAATTATCAGCCAAACCCTGGGGCAACCCGAATTCGATTTTAAGGATGTCGTCAACCGCCCTTACGATAAAATTAACCACGGGCTGCGGAGTGTACCAAACCCCCCGCGCTTTACGCAATGCCGGATCGTATGCGGCCAGGAATGTTTCATAAAAATGAATAACCGGGTCTTCTATTTTGGTGCTCGTGCCGAAATTGCGCATAATATCGGCCACATCGGAAGCCAAAAAGATACTCACTAATTCATCCACGATCCATACGATCCGATCGTCCACATCATACCCGGCAATGTATTGAAAGAATTTTCGCAGGAAAGGATTGGATTTCGGTATCATTTCAGCCGCTTCGTGCCTGGAAAAATCGATTAAAGTGGGATCGTGATACCGTGCGGCAAACATACCATAGGCTATAGTCTGGGCATAGATGTCGGCAAATTCGTCAGCTTCGATATCATGAATGAGTAATTTTTTAAAAGCCTCCATTTGATCTTTGAGTGAACTATCCGCCAGGTTTTCTTTGTCGCTTTTTAGTGCGCCGGAAATGATGTTTGCCAGCATCTTTGCTTTGTTGGCCATCATCTGTGCAAGTTTTTGAGGACTTTTGATGCTTTGAGTAACACGCTCGGAAAAGGCTTTAATCATTAAAAAGAAATTCTCGAAGTTTTCAGGCATAGGTTTAATATGTCCGTTTTCAACGGTGCCGATACGGATATCGGCTGCGCATGATGCTTCTTGATAAAAACGAAAATCGAGATAATCGGTAAGTACCAGGTTGTTTAAAGCGGCTTTATACCGGTCGAACTGTTCAGTAAGATTTTTACTGTCCAGACTTATCCCGATGTCTTTGGCTTCGATATATCCGACAGGGATATCTTTTCGGGTGATGATAAAATCCGGGGCACCGCATTCGATCCTCTTGGGCTCGTTGGTGATCTGGCAATCAGGTAAAAAACCGGAAATCAATACTTGTAAATCCGATCGGTAACTATGTTCGGTCGCATTGCCCGACAGGTAAAGTTTATTGACGTTATGGATATAGGCGTCGATTTGGCTTTTATATTCGTCTATCTTTGTCATATAAGGATTATATGATGTTTCGACAAAAAAATCAAGTTGCAAGGCTTTGCTCACAATAGGACAAAATTTTGCAATTTAAGAATTGACCGTATCATTTTTTTTCGGTTAACAAGCTTAAGTCCCTTTCATCCTGCCGGTAAAATGCGGCACAGGTTATTCCTTCCCAGCACGCGCTCGTAATTCGAAAGTAATTCGAAAGAGGGGGCATTATCGAGTTTTGGCCAGATAAAAATCCCGGAGGGATTCTTCGAGATAATATTTCCATGATGCGCAGTCTTTTGAATCGAATTCGCCAGTTTTTGCTTTCACCCTGATATCGACACATCCCCCCATACAAATCGGAAGAACTTTGCATTTTTTGCACTCCTCATCCATCTCAAAGCTCTCCGTAATATATTGAATATAAAGGGGATTAAATTCGATAGGCTCAAATAAAGTCCCTACCTTTTTCCCCGGGATTCCCAGGTGGTTCCAGCATTTGTATAGATTTCCCCTTGCATCTACTACATATGAATTCATTGTAGTAGCTGAACATCCGAAAGATAGATTGGGATAATGAACAAAATCTTTTAAATTTTCATATAAAAACCTCTTCAATTCAAGGTCTTTACTCCAGAAGTCCCCAGCTTTTAAAATTTCTTCTTTCTGACACCTGCACTCGGAAGTAAAATCTCTAACATGGCCATAATAAGGAGTAATCATTTTGGTTTCGAGGGCTTTTTTAAACCATAATTCGCTGTGCAAATTTTTAACAAAATCGAATGCTTTTTCAACATTTGTTATATCAAGATTGATCCTTAGAGAAACAGGAATTAAACCGGCGATTTCTTTTAGATTGGACATAATCAGGTCAAAAGAACTGCCCTTAGATTTCAAAACTCTTCTCTTATCATGTGTATCTCTATCGCCATCGAGTGTAATCTGTACGGAACTAATTGCCAAACGCTTAAGTTTTCTTACTGTTTTCCGTGTTAATAGAGTACCGTTTGTAATTATGCCAGCAGTATATTTGATTTTATTTTTCCGGCAAAGTGGGAGTAGAATGTTCGTAATATATTCGATTATCTCCAGGGCGAGTAATGGTTCACCTCCATACCAGGTAATACCAAATGTTTTAATCCCAGCGTTAATATAGCTTTTGATAAAATCGATAAGGGAGTCGGTTGTTTTTTGGTCCATTATAGATTTATCAGGGTCTTCAAAGCAATAAAAACAATTCATGTTGCAGTCTAATGTAGGTGCGATAGTTAAACCGAGGTTATCGGTAGAATATTGAGCCATATGTCTTCGAATGCAAAGAACCTGGTACTCGTCGAAATCATCTTCAGTAAGGAACCCGCCTCTCTTTAATTCCTTCAATAAATTATCGTCCATACACGGTTTGGACCCGGGGATATATGATTTAATCGTTTCTACTAGTTCTCTACCAACGACCCCCAAACCGTTTTTCAATGCATTAAAAGCAAGGAAATTATCGTTATCGAGCTTGAAAAAGAAGTTATAATTCGATTGTTTCATGGTTTGACCATCTCATTTATCCAGCCTGTAAACAAAAACTTCCGGGTCCTCTCGTGTCACTCCATATAACTGGTTACCGGATATATCAAAACTGAATATCTCCTCTTTCATCCTGCATTTTTCACGAAATATCCCGTTTACCAATTCAAAAATAACTGAGTCTCCTGCTTCATTCCTGGAAAGGACATATAGCCGGGCATTCTTGCCGATAACACCGTAATTTAATTTTCTTTCTAAAGTCAGATATTGCCCTACTTTTATCACTTTCACCGTTTTTTCAATGGATTTCAGTGGCAGGGTATACTTTTTGAGAAGAGTACCTTCCATTGATAATTCAAGTACAGTATTCGAAAGATATGTGACATAGTAGATTTTTTTATCCATTGGTGTAATGTAAGCCATATTCCAATACGTTTTGCGAAAAACTTCTGGATTATTGTATTCGTTTCTTAATTTTTTTTCCAATTCATTCTGGTCATCAAATAAAGAAATGCAATCCATAAATTTTTTTTCTACTTTGAGCAGATTTTTATTTACTAATTTAAATTTGCTGATATTTTTATCGCCTTTTACTTCCAATGAGCAGTTATAATACATTGTCCAGTCGGGCAATACAAAAAAAGTAATGGGGGTAGAGTACGCTGACCCAAATGCTCCATAATATATTTTTTTCGTATCCAGGTATTTGTTAGAACCTTCTTCAGAATAAGCATGGATTTGCATTCGCTCAGAATCCAGGATGTATATGGTTTTGTTGGAAATATACATCGAATGAGCAGATCCGAAACAGCCGGGGCCTTCTTCGCCGCATCCGAATTCATGGAGAAATTTCCCATCCTCGGTGAATACTTTTATTTTTTCATCACCTGAAGTCATGTCGGCATATTCATCCAGGATAAAGACTTTATTACCCGACAATATTATCTTCCTAGGCAAGAATAATGCATCCTTCCCAAATTTTCTTTCGATGGTCAACATCTTGCCCAGTAGTATTAAACTGGATAAACTCAATATAAATGCAAATATAATTAAAATCAAACTTTTTTTTGTCATATTACCTCAATATTTTTATTTCTAACTTCTATCAATACCAAAGGGGTGGCTCCTGGTACATATTTTTTTTACCTTAATAAACTCTCGGGTGACAAAATATCACACACCTATCCCTACAAGGCCCATATGTAGAGCAATCCGAATCGCAAATAAAACCTGGGCATACAGGTTTTATGGCACTGTTTGTTGTTCCAAATATATCGGTAGTAGGTTCCTGAATCCATTTAATGAACATAGTTCATCCTCCTTTTTTTTTTGTTTTTTTTTGAATGGTTTATATTGTCCAGGTTTAGCAACCCCTTTTGGTATCGATTTTTAAAATCTGCACGCTAGAAAAAGTCAAAGAAGAAAGAGCAACGAAAAGTTTTAAAGAATAGAAAAGCTCATCCCATTGAACTTTTTAAAGCCGAATCTTATCATAAATCAACCCGGATGTCAATAAAAAATTAAATTTATTTCCCGTGCACTTGCCGAGTATGTTCAAAATTGCACAAAGTGATTATTTCTTTGCCTTTTTCTCCCTGGGTAGAACGTACCGGGCTAGAAAAACGCGCAACGCGCGCTAACCCCACTCAACATTCGAAAAGGCTTCAACTTCTCAATCCGGCGAATGACAAGAAGGTGAATAGTCAAAACCGATTATTCCAGGAAACTCTTATCGCAGCTACTGCACATATTGCTGCACGTTAAGTTGTGAGGATCATCTTCAGGATCTCCACAAGCTACAACGTAATGGCTTACACAGTAAATCCCGTTATCGCATTTCGTATTCAGTTGAATTATTATATCACAACCTTGATGATTCCAACATATAGTAGAATAGCAGAATATCCAGGCATCTGCATCGCATCCGCACTCACATGGGTCCCCGGCTGCCGCCAACAGCTCATTTTCCAGGTAGTAATTGGCTGTAATGAACAAAGCCACACTAAACAGACAGAACATCAAACCGTAAAAAAGTGTTTTCTTCATTTTTTGGTTACCTCACGGTATATTATAATCGTATCTTCATCATTCTTATCCTTACCTATTGTATAAAACAAATTATTTCTTTTGCACGGATATTGGATGTAGGCTGACCGACTGTCGATATATAAAACCTTAATTAATGCCCCTTTCAAATCGAACATATACACCAGGAATTTCGTCTTATCTTGCGTTCTCCCCAAAGTAAGGTAAAAATATTTTTTGTTGTCGTTGTCAACAAAAAAATCTGAGAAATACCTTACATTTGCTCCCTTACTTTTAATTAATGCCATTTTTGACCCGGAAGGATTTGAAAAATTATTATCCTCTTCTTCCCTTTTTATCGATGCTGCAATTTTAGCTTTGTGTATTTCCAAAGCTTGTTTGGGCCACAATGCTTTTTTTACCCGCAGCCGATTGTCTTGAAAAAGATAGAAAAAACCGGAATTATGGCTAAAAGCAGCCAACCGGTCGTTTTCCACCAATCCGAATTCGAGCGTTATTAAATAAGGTAATAAATGATAGCTCTCGAATTCATTCTTAACTGGCGATATATACAACTTGTTGCCCAATTCGGTTATATCCAACAGCGAGCCCGTCAATTCGCCCTTTTCATTATATATTGCGATACATTTATCGCTTGCTGCTCCATGATAGGTGTAAAAGTTGTTCCGGCTGTCTTTTAACGCGGTAACCATAACACCGTCGAACGTTCTGAGCCGAATATCCTTGATAAATTTCCCATCCAGGTCGAAAAAATGAATGGTCCGGTTGTTCTTATCCCCTACATAGAGGATATTATCGTTCCCGATAAAAAGGAAAATACACCACCCTCCCCCATACTGAGATCCCATATCCGAGGGGCCTCTCCCGGCTTTTCCAAATGTCTTGACGAGCTTCAAATTCCTGTCGTATTTAAAAATCGCAGCCATTTTGTTGTCATAGACAAAAATATTCCCGCTGCCGTCTACCTCCACATCCATGGGTTTAACCAGGAAATTTTCATCATTGATGCCGGGTGTAATCTCACCGACTTTCTCCAGTTCTACATAGACTTTCTCTTCGCAGGTCGGTTTGGGGTCCTTGATGACGTTGAAGGAAATATCATCGGTATGTATCCACGTGGGAAAAAAGAGAATAAGTCCCACTAACCCGAAAAACATCTTTAATAGTGTTTTTTGTTCGAGTTTCATTGGTTATTCAACTTTTTTCAAAACCGACCCTTTGAGCGTATTCCCATCCGCATCGATCATGTCGAAGTGCTTGATTGTCTCTCCCTTTAACAGCAGTGGTATTTCTTTTTTTAAGTTCCTGGTTGAAATTGCCTGCTTGATGATCACATAAGTTTCTACCCAGATAACCGCCAGTAGAAACGTGAAAATAACTCCAAAGATACTTTGTCGCTCCATTCTATCACCGTATCCCGGTAAACGATAAGATGACAATATATCACATGAAGGGGTAATTGTCAATAGTTGTGTATGAAAAAAAATTTTTTAGGGAAATAAAGGCTTCCCTTATTTTATTGAGCTGAAGATGCGAGAGAGAAAGAGGGGGGGGCAGCGGTTAAAACTAAACCGCTGCCCCTCTTTTTAAACTTTGTTTAATTAGTTAAGGTGAATCGCTAATTTCGCTCTGCGGCTCTTTTTTTTAGCCTTGGAAGAAATATTTTCCACCTTAATCGGTTCTAAGGAAGTTTCTGTGAGTTTTCCCGGTTCTGTAGGGGGTTCCGGTTCCGTTTCATCCGGGGGGTTCGGTAATGGTGTCGAGCGGACAAACATGCCCAACCGTTCCAATATCTCGCGATTTTCTGTAAACTCCAGCCTGCATACTTCCCTCAGGGTAATGACGTAATTGTGAAAGTCTTCAAATTTCCGGGTCCGGTCTACCTTGGCTTGTTGGGCCAAACCCTTAGCGTTTTCGTATTCCTGGTGTTCCGTAATTAAATCCAGGACTTTGGCCAGGTTTTCTTGCATATGTTCAGTTGTTAATTGAAAAAAAGAAAACATGGTCATGAGTTCCGGTTCTTCAATGGCTCGCTCATATAAGTATTTGGCCCGGGATGTCCATGCGGGAAGCGCTTTATCTAATTCCCGTCTCAATCCTAATTCTTCGATTCTTCCTTTGTCGTTTTTCAGTGCCCGTTTGGCGTACCGCCGGTCATGGAGGTATAGTTCTTTAACTTCTTGTTCATTTTTGATCAACTTCCGTTTTAATTTCAACTGCGAACCGTAACGCTTGTTAGTTAGTTTATGTTGTTCCCAGGCCAGGTTATAGAGGGTCAATCCTTCCTGGAACCGTTCTTCCGTATAACCGCGGGTTTCCAAAACGCTTCGCATATCGGTTTGATTCATCGCGTTGGTTATCAGAAGTTTTCCTTCTGCCAATTGTCTTGATAATGTAGTTTTTTGTCTAGGCATTTTTATGCTCCTTGTTTTAAATTTTAGTCTTTAAATTTGTTTTAAACGCTCCAGCCACTACATTATTTAACCTCTTTTTAAGTCTCTTTTGTTTTAACGTTTCAGTGCCGCACTTGTGTTTAATTTGGGTTACTTTTTGTTCTCTCTTTAGTCATATTTTATAAGAGCACCTCCTTCAAAAACGTCGTTCTCTTTTTATTTTTCTCTCTCTCTTTTTCTTTTTCTTTCTCTTTCTCTCTTTTTTCGCCGATCTTATCGACCGGCTTAGTGCCCGGCAAATCCGTAATGTCTATCATCTCGGCATCGATGATCTTTAATTCCCCCAGCAGCCTTTCTATCATTTCCTTATATCTTACTATTTCATCATCGTTTGCATCTTGTGGGCCAATATCGGCATAAAGGGATTTTATGAATAGTTTCACATCTTCCGGGCATTTATCCGCAGCCGGGAAAAAATAATCTTTTTCATCGGTGGAGATGTCCAGGTAATCCCGGGTGGAATCCAGGTAATCGTTCATATCTGCCACAGCGTTCAACAGGTATAATTTATAATAACTGTCTACCAATTCGGGATTGTCCAGGAAAACCTTGAGAAAGGTTTTGATCATTCGTTTCTCTTTGGAGTCTTCTGCTTTTTCTTCCAGGTTCCCGGTTTTAACAGTGAACGTCAGTTTCAATTTAAAAAATCTTTCCATTCTCCCTCCTCATACCTTACTTATTTTTTTTCTGTCCGATTCTATCGATATCATTTTTTTAAAATACTTTTTTTCTGGATAATAAAGCCCTGTCCAGCACGGTTCTATGTCAGGTATCGTGCAGCGTTGTTGAAAGTGCTCATAAAAATCGAGTTTGGCTCCATGGATAGAGATGAAGTCACGCTTTAATACCAATTTTTTGTTGGCTATTATTATTAATCGATACCGTTTTAAGTCGGTATTAACGATGATAACGACATGGTCGAAAAAATAGCAGCCGCTGTTGATTAAAACAGCGATGCGGTATTTGTAGTCTTTACCGGGCCGGTAATTACTTTCGAGTTGATAACGAGATTTCCAATTATCGTCGAGTGGTTTTTCTTTTTCCATGTTGGCTCCAATGATCAAGATAAAAAAGAACCGCCGGAACCCAAGGGAGGAACCGCAGGCTTTGCATTGAAAAAAGAACCCGGATGTCGGTGGGAACCATCCGGGCTCCAAACTTTTAAATCAAAAAAGTGGGCAACCTGCCCACAACTCGGAACATTAAAGTTCAAGATGCCGAAAGGGTAAAGAAAAACAAAAAAGGAAAACGCGGGGGGCTCAGGGTTTGCGCCCGAATTTTTGCGAGCCCCCCGGTTTTCTCTAAACTGTTCTAATTGGGTAGAACACTGACATACCAAACAGCAATTAAACTTAAACTCAAACTGACCATGACGGTGTTTTTGAGAAAAGAAAGAACCCGGGGCGGTAAAGGCTTTGGAGGGTCCATGATCGCCCCGGGTTCCCATTTTCTGAACCTGATCCTGGGATAAAAGACCCAAAAAACCCCCGGGACACGGGGGAAAAAATGGTCTTTCGATTGAGCAGGAGATTCTATATGTATCGAATGTAACACCTATGGCGAATGAACCGGCAGGGTAAAGGCTCATGAAAAAAAAGAAAAGAAGCAGGAGCACCAGGATTAGTTTGATTGCCTGGTTGTTCCCTGCTTTAATCATTTATTCCCCCTGCATTCGACGCAATGA
>Ga0209593_10000808_pt1 | contig 13940 bp, 10 predicted proteins | sample PPLLaktember2015_3_FD_187260 | JGI IMG/M metagenome (GOLD analysis project Ga0209593, IMG submission 187260) | Freshwater sediment microbial communities from Prairie Pothole Lake near Jamestown, North Dakota, USA - PPLs Lake P7 Core (6) Depth... | ecosystem: Environmental > Aquatic > Freshwater...
TCGCTCCGGGACTCGCTCCGCACAAAGCGCTTCGCGGCCCTCCGCTGCGTGCGCGGCTCTGTAACTGCCCTTCGGTGGCAAGGTGTGTAGCTGCCCTTCGGTCCCAAGATGCGGATAAAGTGCCTGCCTCTGCCGCACTCCAAAAGGTCTGCCGTGCCCCGCGTTCAATTAGAGAAATTGCTCCTTAAGTTAACGCCAATGGGCGGGACGCCTGCGCTCCCAGGCCCGTGAAAAGAAGGAGAAACGATCGCACCCATGGTCATTCTTCCGCCAGAATTTCTTTGACGCGGCCGACGATACCGCTGGCCAGACGGACCTTGATCCCGTGAGGATGCGTGGGAGCGTTGGTCAGGATGCTTTGCACGATCCCCTCCGTGAGTTTGCCTGACCGCTGGTCCTGCTTCTGCACGACCCGGACGCGGGCGCCGGGTCGAATGTGGGCTCGGGTTTTGCCGTCCATCGGTTCAGTCTACGCCTCTAAGGAACAAACGTGATGCAGACCGGCGAACCGACGTCCGCCTTCTGGCCGGTCGCCGCCAGTTTTCCACTCTGCTGGTCGATTTTGAAAACCACGATACTGGCCGAATCCTGGTTGGCAGCGAGGAGGTACTCCCCCGAAGGATCGATGGCGAAGTTGCGAGGCGTCCGGCCCTGAGTCGGCTCCCACCCGACAGTCGTTAAAGCGCCGGTCGTCTGGTCCACAGCAAAAATCACAATGTTGTCAGCGCCGCGATTCGATCCGTAGACGAATTTGCCCGAGGGATGCACGAAAACCTCGGCCGTAAAGCTTCGCCCGTTAAAATCCGGCGGAAGAGTGCTGACCGTGGCCAGCTCTTTGAGGGCGCCGTGGTCTGGTTCGTACTGGAAAGTCGTGACTGTCGAGTCGAGCTCGTTGATCACAAACGCGAACCGTCCGCTCGGGTGGAAGGCGAAGTGGCGCGGGCCGGCGCCGGGCCGAACCGCGGCAAAAGGAGGATTGTTCGCGGTCAGCGTCCCCTTCGCCTGATCTAACCGGTAAAGGAGCAATTGGTCGAGGCCCAGGTCAGCGACAACGGATACGCGATTCCCGGCGTCGACGTATACGCCATGCGCGTGAGGACCAGCCTGCCTGCCGGGGTTGACGCTCGAGCCCTGGTGCTGAACGAAGGCAGTGCTGTCGCCCAGCTTGCCGTCGGCGCCGATCGGAAACACCGATACGTTTCCGCCGTTGTAGTTTGCCACGAGAACGTATTTGCCCTGATGGTCAACTGCAACATGGCACGGACCTCCGCCTCCCGAGGACACCTGATTAAGAAGAGTCAGCTTCCCATCCTCGCGATTGATGGCAAAAGCGCTCACCGCTCCGCCCGGCTTCCCGTTAAAGTCGTTGCTTTCACCAACCGCGAACAGGAATCGGCCGGCAGGATCGACCGCCAGGAACGAAGGATTCGTAGTTTCAGCAGCAAGCCCCAAGGAAGTGAGGGCGCCGGTTGCCTTGTCCATCCAAAAAGCATAAATGCCCTTACTGTCGCCCCGCGTGTATGTGCCGACATAGAACAGAAGGTCCTTGTCCGATGAAGCGTAGGAAATGGACGCGCAAAGCAGCGCCACCAGACACCCAGGGAGCAGAAGAGCCAAATAGCGCCAGTTCATGGACGCATTTAACATCAGGCGAGCCGCACGATCAAGGTCGGCGGCGAGTCCGAATGTGTTATAACTTCTCAGGCGACAGACAGACACGCGCGCGGGAGGAAAGAAGAAAATGGCCGAAGAACACGAAATCAAGAACATGGCGCTGTTCTGCGACTTCGAAAACATTGCACTTGGCGTCCGCGAGGCGAAGTACCCGCAGTTTGACATCCGCAGAGTCCTCGAACGGCTTCTTTTGAAAGGCAGTATCGTCGTACGCAAAGCGTACTCGGACTGGGAGAGATACAAGGACTTCAAGGCGGTGATGCACGAAGCGGCATTTGAGTTGATCGAGATTCCCCACGTTCGGCAGTCCGGGAAAAATTCGGCCGACATCCGCATGGTCGTCGACGCGCTCGATCTCTGCTATACCAAGGGGCACGTCGACACGTTTGTCATCATCAGCGGCGATTCCGATTTTTCACCGCTGGTCGCCAAGCTCCGCGAGAATAACAAGCTCGTCATCGGAGTCGGCGTGAAGAAATCGACGTCCGACCTGCTGATGGCCGCTTGTGACGAGTTCATCTATTACGACGATCTGGTCATGGAGGCGGCCCGCAAAAAACGCAAGTCGCGAAAGCCGGCCAAACCCGAGACTGCCAAAGAGCCGCCCATGCCAAAGCAGAAGAAGACGGACGAGGACAAGCGTCAGGAGGCTTTGGACCTGACTCTGGAAACGGTGGAAGCCCTGCAGTCCGAACGGGGCGACGAACCGGTCTGGGGCTCCATGGTCAAGCAGGCACTGAAGCGGCGTAAGCCAGGCTTCAACGAATCGTACTACGGCTTTCGCTCCTTCAGCTCGCTCCTGGAGGAGGCCGAGCACCAGGGCCTGCTTAAGCTGGAGCGCGATCAGCGTTCGGGCGGATACATCATCCACGAGGTGGAAGAGGAAGAAACGGCGCACCCTCGAAGCAACTGACGATTGACTGCTGACTGATAGACGCAAATTTGGTCTTCAATCGTCAATCTCAATTGTATTGGCCTTTAACCCCTTGGCCAGGAACGCCGCCACCAGGCTCAAGACCGCCACGAGACTCAAGGCCGCTCTGAGGGTGGTCAATTGTGCGGTCCAGCCGATCAATGGCGGACCGAGGAGGAACCCAAGGTAACCCGCCGTCGTCACTGCCGCCACTCCGGTCCCGGCTGGGACTCCCCTCACACTTGCGCTGGCTCCGAAAATGATCGGGACAATTGTCGAGAATCCTGCGCCTACCAAGGCAAACCCGACCAACGCGACGGCCACGTTCTCCACAAGGATGGCGGACAGCACTCCAAAAGCCGCCAGCAGAGACCCGGCTCGTACGAGCCACGCCCGGCCCAGAGCCCGGGTCAGCCAGTCTCCCAAGAAGCGTCCGCCGGCCATGGAAGCTGAAAATACCGAATAACCCAGTGCCGCCAGGCCAGGGCTGCTGCCGAGCGAACCGTGGAGGTAGACCGCCGTCCAGTCCGCCATGGCGCCTTCCCCGAGCAGAACGCAGAAGCCAATCGCGCCCAGGACCAGAATCCTCCGGTCGAAGTGCAATGTCAGGCTGCTTTCACTGCGCGAGGTACCGGGTGACAGCCATGGCAAAACGGAACCGGCCAGAACCAGGAAAGTCAGACTCGCCAGCGTGAAATGCGGGCTCGGGCCGAGGCCCCGTTGGGCGACGGCTCCGCCAATGGCAGATCCGAGCATGCCTCCAAGGCTGAACAGCCCGTGGAAGGAGGACATGACCGGTTCTCTCCTTTTCCTCTCAAACTCGGCTGCCTGGACATTCATGGACACGTCCATTCCACCCGCGGCCGCCCCAAAAATAAACAATGAGACCGCCAGGCCTGCAGCCGAGCCTGGATGGGACAAAAGCGGGAGTGAGAGGCAAAAGAAAACAGTCGTGACTACGACGAGCCGACGGCTGCCGAACGCGTGGATCAGACCGCCGGTCAGGGGCATCGAAACCAGTGCGCCTGCAGTCGTCGATAAGAGGACCGTTCCCAGAATGGCCGGGGAGAGGCCGAGGGCGGATTGGATGGCTGGAATCCTGGAGACCCAGGAGGCGACGACCAGGCCGTGCACCAGGAAAATGACGGAGATGGTGAAGCGCTCCTTGCGGAAGGAAAATGTTCGGTCGATGGCCCGCACCCGTCTATCTTGGCAGGCCGAAGGGGAGAGGCGCAAAGGGGAGAGTAGTTGCGACCAGCCCTATCGTGGCCGGACTCTCCAGAGTCCGGCGCCGGGCTCGCCGAGAGCCCGGCATAGCTTTTGGTCTAGCGCATCGATAACCTGGTCTCGCCTTCGGCCGCTTCTCCCCTTTGTCCTCGCTCTCCCGGGCGCTGGTTTGGCCGGGCTCTCGGCGAGCCCGGCACCGGACTCTGGAGAGTCCGGCCACGATGCGGAAGGCAACAATCCTGCGATTTTCACGGCTGGGACTGGTGTGCTGTAAGTCGTTCTAGTACACTAAAGGCTTAAAGTTGCGGAACCTTCCTGCCGATTTGGACGCTTCCGATCTTCTTTAGTGAATTCACTGGTCTCCGCTGATACGAAAGGATCCGCTGATACGAAAGGATCGTTCAGAGACTATGCCGAATGCTCTTCTGGTCTATCCGGAGTTTCCTCCCTCGTATTGGGGCATGCAATACGCGCTCGAATTTCTGGGCAAGAAAACAGCGATGCCGCCGGTTGGCCTTCTGACGGTGGCTGCGATGTTCCCGAAGGACTACTCGCTTCGAGTCGTGGACATGAATGTGACGCCCCTGAGCGATGCCGATATCCGTTGGGCTGACGTTGTTTTCACCTCAACCATGGTCGTGCAGCAACAATCGCTGCGAGAAGTCATTGAACAATGCCGGCGGCTCGACACCCCGATTGTCGCCGGAGGACCGCACCCGACCACCTTTCACGACGACATTGAGGGGGTCGATCATTTCGTTTTGGGTGAAGTGGAAGAGGTATTCCCCGACTTTCTCCGTGACCTGCGCAACGGGACAGCTCCCCGGATGACTGTTGCGCCCGGGAAACCGGACATCACGCGGACGCCGATTCCTCGATACGACCTGATCAACCTCAACAACTATTCGTCGATGTCACTTCAGTTTTCGCGGGGCTGTCCGTTCGATTGCGAGTTCTGCGACATCACCAAGCTGTTTGGCCGCGTGGCTCGCACCAAGACCAGTGAGCAGGTGCTGGCGGAGTTTAATTTCTTGTACCGTCTCGGTTGGCGCGGAGCGGTGTTCCTTGTTGACGACAACTTTATCGGTAACAAGAAAGCGGCAATGGAACTGCTTCCGCACGTCGCGAGCTGGCAACGGGAACGGCGATACCCCTTCTCGCTATTTACTGAAGCCAGCGTTAATCTGGCCCGAATGGACCTGCTCATGGATGCGATGGTCGACGCCGGCTTCAGCATGGTCTTCCTCGGGATCGAAAGCCCGACTCCCGAGGCCTTGCTCAAGACCAAGAAGAAACAGAACGTCAGCCACGGAAAGAACGATTTTCTGTTTGAAGCCGTGCGCAAAATTCAGGGAAAAGGCATGGAGGTGACGGGAGGCTTCATCCTGGGCCTGGATGGAGACGGGGAAGGCGTTTTTGACGCCCAGATTAATTTCGTACAAGAGGCCGGTATTCCGCTGGCGATGGTTGGACTGTTGACCGCTATAAAGGGGACGGACCTCTACGCGCGCCTTGAGAGAGAAGGAAGGCTACTCGAAGAATCCCCAGGCGACAACATCTGTTTCAAACTCAACTTTATCCCCGAAATGGACCCCCAGAAGCTCCTGGAAGGGTACAAGCGGGTTCTGAGTACGATTTACGATCCCGGGTTGAAGAGGTATTTTGAACGGTGCCTGACGATGCTGACCCATCTGCAGCCCTCTCCACACCCTGTCAGAAGGATCCGCCGAGCCGAACTACTCGCCTTGGCAAAGTCATTTAAGCGACAACTGCTTTCCAGACAAGGGCCGGCTTACTTCAAGTTCCTGGCCCGCGTTCTCCAAGAACGTCCCCGCATGTTTTCAGAAGCTGTCCGCCTCGCGATCATGGGTTACCATTTCGAGAAAGTGACCAGTCAGCATATCGCGGTGCACGATTTTAGGGCCTACCTCAGCCGTGAATTAGAGGGTTTCCGAGAGAGGCTCAGTTGCTGGAGCGACCTGCCCGGACAGGGAATCAATGACCTCCAGAGCTACATGCAGGAACTCCTCACCTCGGCGCGTCGTGAGTATGAGCAGATTCACTCCGACTTCCGCCATCAGGTAGAGGACGCGCTCGAGAACTTCCAGAGAGCACTTCAGAATTCCCTCGCCACGGACAACTAAGAAGGCAGCCACCCTGGGAGAGCATGGCAAGATGCCTGCGCTCCCAGGCTTTCCTCATCCCGCATTTGAAAAACCCCCTCCCCCTGTACTAAAGTCGGCCGCAGAGAAAAAGGAGATCGGACATGGCCAACAAAGCTAAAGAGACTTCAGGGGAAGGACGCAAGCCGAGCCGCAGGGAATTTCTCGGTCAAACGACCGCGGCCTTAGCCTCGGCGTCCGCGATCACTTCCGTCGCGACCGGAAAGCCCCGCACAGTCGCGAAAATGACCGGACGAGTGCTGGGCGCCAACGACCGGATAAACGTCGCTTTCGTGGGCAACGGCATGCAGTTTCATGACCTGCTGCGTCGCGGCTTCGATGCGAGAAAGGCCGGCAAAGGGGACATCGAGTACGCCGCGGTATGCGATGTGTGGGAACCGCGCCTCAAGTTTGCCCAGGAGAAAACCAAGGCGCCCAAGACGTATCGGAATTACGAGGAGATCCTGCAGCGAACGGATATCGATGGCGTGGTTTTTGCCGTTCCTGATCACTGGCACTATCAGATGGCGGCCGACGCCTGCCTGGCCGGGAAGGACGTATACCTCGAAAAGCCAATGACCTACACCGTCGACGAGGCGGCCAGGCTGACCGATATCGTCGAGAAAAACAAGAGGATTCTCCAGGTAGGCGGCACGGGACCTTCCAACGGACTGTACTGGAAAGTAAATGAATACATTCAAGCCGGCAAGATGGGCAAGATCGTCTGGGGGTTGATCAGCTATAACCGGAACACCAAAGAAGGCATGTGGGATTACCCTATCCCCGGCGTTGGAAGCGAGCACTGGCCTGATGCGGAGGTCAGTGAGAAAAACCTGGACTGGAAGATGTGGCTTGGACCAGCGCCAAAGCGCCGTTTCAGCAAAGAACGGTACTTTCGCTGGAGAAAGTTCTGGGATTATTCCGGCGGCAACGCGACCGATCTCCTTTTCCATCGGCTCGGCGCCATGTCGACGATGATCAAATTTGATTTCCCCACCCGCGTGACGGGCGCCGGCGGAATTTACGTCCAGAAAAACCGTGAGGTTCCGGATACGTACATGACCATGGTCGAGTACCCCGGCGAATACTGCATCAACATGATTTCCTGCATGGCCAACTCCGAATCTGTGCCGCTCACGATCTATGGAAACTGGGGCACCCTCCAGGTGGTGCAGCAGGAGGCGGCGGTGATGGACTCCATGGGAGACCAACGGGCCGCCGGCCGACGGCGGGGGCGGGAAGTGGCGGTCATTAAGGCGGAGCGTCAATTCCAGGACGAATTCAGGCAGGCGAACGGCGGGAAGACCGAGGTCACGATCGACGCGGGCGAGAGCCCGGACCTCGTTGACGATTGGCTGGATTGCATGCGGAGCCGGAAACCGCCCGTCTACAACGAGCTGAGAGGGTATCAGGTCATGACGGCCATCAAACTGGGAGTCGATTCCTATCGCGAAGGCCGTGTGATGCTGTTCGATCCCCAGGCGAGACGCATCATCAACAAGCCCCCTGCCCGGAAGGAGTATCTGCCGCCTGAGGCGTCGTAACCGTTGAGCCGTAGCCGTAGGAGGGTTTCGAATCCGGCCGCCGTTTGGGGAAGGGCACCGGTGGGAGGAACCGCGGATTACACGGATATGACGCGGATTAACGCGGATAAAGGCTCCGCCCTACCCTGTGGGCGGAGCCTTTATCCGCGTTATCCGCGTCACATCCGTGTAATCCGCGGTTCCTCCCACCGGTGCCCTTCCCCAAACGGCGGCCGGATTCGAAACCCAACCTACGGCTGCCCCCTGAACACCCGGTACGAGTGGGGCTTGATCTGCGCCTCAAAGACCAGCCGCTCGTCCGGGGCCGCTTGGAAAAACCTGGGTGTCGAGACCTTCTTTCCCACGATCTGCTCTCCTGACAATACGTCCTCCAGCTGTCCATAGCGCGGCGCGAGGACCAGATTGACCTTAACCGGTTCTGCCAGGAAAGATTCCACGATGAATGTGCCGTTGTCGTAGGCGAACAACGCGACTTGGCTTGGTCCTTCCACGCGCACGTCCAGATCTTTCGTAAGCGCCTGCCTGATTCCCGCCAACACGGGCGCCGGCAATCGGTAAAGGTCCGCAAAATTGTCGGGAATCGTCAGGACGTAGAGCGCGCCCTTCGAATAACCGGCCTTGTGGAGCATCGGGTAGCCGATGGGACCGGCGAGCGCCGAACATTCTTCCCACGAATCGTTCGTAAGGTAACCGATCTGCGGGACCAGGATCGGGTTTTCAATCGAGGAGGCCGGGCCAAAGCCGGCCACAAAATCCTTCACGAGGGCCTTTCGGCCCGAGTACTGCAGCTCGACGATGTCCTCGATGCCCTTTCCGCTCAAAGCCTTCAACAGCCCGGATGTGACGACCACCTCTTTCCCGGCAGTCAAATGCCCTTTGATCTTGTCGACGATTGCTGGATCATGTTTGGCGGACTCTGCCAGGAAGACTACTTTCGCATCAGCCGGGAACTGAGGCACCAGGTCCATCGGGATGCCGATCATCCCCAGATAATTGTGAATAAAGTCCTCGCCGGTCGAATGAAACGGTTTATAGCTCTTCAGCCCGACCGGTTTCCCCAGTTTGTCGAGGAAGGTGTCGACCCGTTCAAGCGTGTGGCCCGCTGCCCGGGCGATTGTCGTCGGTTTCACCATCTCGCCGCTGGCTGAACGGATCGGCTGCATCATGTCATCGAAGTCGAAACTCGTCAGTTGTCCCTGCCAGGCCGCCCGATCAGTGTCGCGGATCGGCCTTTGCAACTGGCGAATATCGAACAGCGTGATTTCGGGCGCCTTGGCGAACATCGTGAGCGCCAGCTGCTCGCCGTACCGGTCCATGTAACCCATTCCGCCGGTATCGACCCAGCCGCCGCCATTGCCGCCCGGCTTAATGTTCTCGAAATAGCGAAAGATGAGGTAGCCGTGATACTGCTGCAAATGCTGGTTGCTTCGGACGGCGTCGCGGGTCTCGGTCCCGGTATAAATACCGTCGAACAGTTTCGGCTCAGTTTCCAGGTTGAAGCCCAAACCCTGGAAGTGTTCGTACCAGTTCGGGTACTTGATAACCACCTTGACCTTCGGGTTAACGGTCTTAGCCGGCTTAAGGACCGACTCGCGCGCAGCTTCGTCCATCAGCGCCAGCCGAAAATCGGTCCAACTCCGGTCGCCCTTGGCTTTGATACACAGATCGCATTTGCAGTTCGTGAAGAAGAAATCGTCGAGGATCACCTCGTCAAACAGCCGGGCTGTGTGCTCGACAATTTCCCGGACCTTCTTGCGATGCTCCGGGTTGCTGTAGCAGAAAGTCTCGAAACGATTTCTTTCGTTTACGGTGAGAGTAATGCCGCCCGCCGTCCGGACGCCTCGCTTCTCGAAGAAATCGCGTGCCGCCTTGACCGTTTTCTCGTCGACGATGATCAGGTCGCGATGGGTCTCAAGATACATCTTGTCGACTCTAACCTGGCGGGAAATCTCTTCCCAGCGCGGTGTCAGCCAGTTGGGGTCCACCATTTCCCGGACTTCATAAGCCCGGGCATAGACGGCTACCTGGAAGTTCTTGTACTGGCCCGCGAACAAAAGAGGCGAACAGAAAGCGATAATCGCGGCTAAGGTGTAAACGAGTCTCACAATACTCTCCTCCGTGGCAACGGAGTATACGCTGGTTACCGCCAGAAGGGACAAGGGACACAAGGGACAGAAGCGACAGAAGGGACAGAAGGGACACAAGGGACAGAAACAACCTATCGTCCCTTCTGTCCCTTCTGTCCCTTCTGTCGCTTCTGTCCCTTGTGTCCCTTGCGCCCTCTCCAAAACCTCATGCAAACCTCTGAAAACCATCGTTGAGTATTCCTCGTCTTGAGTGATAAGACCAAAGGAGGTTCCATGACCATCTCTCGTTTCCTGGGCGCCTTCGCGACGGCGCTTCTGGTTTCGGCCGGTCCGAGCTACGGCGCCGCCTTCAGTGTCCCGATCGAGTACCACAAGCTCTCGAACGGGTTGAAGGTCGTCCTGTCGCCGGACCATACGGCCCCGACCGTCGTGATCGGCGTTTACTACAACATCGGTTTCAGGATCGAGCCGAAAGACCGGACGGGGTTTGCCCACCTGTTTGAGCACATGATGTTCCAGGGTTCGGAGAACCTGGGAAAGATGGAGTTCATCCGGCTCGTTCAGCAAAACGGGGGCGTGCTGAACGGATCGACCCGGTTCGACTTCACCAACTACTTCGAGATTCTCCCGGCCCACAAACTGGAGACCGCCCTCTGGGCGGAGGCCGACCGAATGAAAGGGTTGGCTATCACGCAAGACAACCTGAAGAATCAGCAGGAAGTGGTCAAGAATGAGGTGAAGGTTAACGTCCTGAACGAACCGTACGGCGGTTTCCCCTGGCTCGACATGCCGCAGGTCGCGAACACCAACTGGTACAATGCCCACAACTTTTACGGCGATCTGAAGGACCTGGATGCCGCGACCCTGGAAGACGTCAAAAGCTTCTTCCGCACTTACTACGCTCCCGGGAATGCGGCGCTCGTTGTAGTGGGAGACTTCGAACCGGCTCAGGCCCTGACCCTCGTCCGCAAATACTTTGAAAAGATCCCGTCTGCGGAGAAACCGCCGACGCCGGACCTCGCCGAGCCCAGGCAGGAGAAGGAGAAGCGAACCTCGAAACCTGATCCGCTTGCCACCCGGCCTGCGCTCGCGTTTGGCTATCACATGCCGGCGCGAAACACGCCTGAGTACTACGCCATGGGTTTGCTTGACCAGATCCTGCTTCAGGGTGACGACAGCAGACTGAGGCAGGTGCTTGCCAAGGAGAAGGGTTATACAGCCACCGTCGAAGGAGGCATCAACCTTCTCGGAAACATGTTCAACTACAACGGTCCGATGCTTTGGATCGGTTATCTGTTTCATGACAGTAATGTCAAACCGGACGACATCCTTTCGGCCGCCGACCAGGTCTTTGCCGACGTCCGTTCCAAGCCGATCAGCCAGGCGGAGTTTGATCGGTCTCTGGTGAAGCTCAGATCTGCGCTTTACGACGCTATGTCCGATTACTTCGGTTTCGGCAGGGCGGACCTGCTCGCCAGTTTTGCGTTGTTTGACGATAACCCGTCCCGGATCAACGGCGTGGAGGCCGAGTTCAGGAAGCTGACGCCTGCGTTGCTCCAGAAGACGGCCGAGGAATACCTGCGACCGACCAACCGAACGATTCTCACGATCGAGCCTCAAGCCAAGACCCAAGCCGCGGTCGGAAAGGAGGGCCTATGACCAGGAAACTGTTGACCGTAATCGCCGCCCTCGGGCTGGTGGCCCCTGCATTCGGCCAGAAGCAGTCGCCACCGGAAGGCGGGATGCCCAAGGATTTCAAGCTTCCCGCAAAAGCGGAGTTCAAGCTGAGCAATGGGCTGGCCGCCACCCTCGTGCCTTACGGCATGCTTCCCAAAGTCTCGATCTCGATGATCGTCCGCGCCGGGAACCTTAACGAGGCAGCCGATCAGGTCTGGCTTGCGGATATCACGGGCGATCTCTTGAAAGAGGGTACCAAGTCCCGAACCGCGAAGAAGATTGCCGAGGAGGTTGCCGCGATGGGAGGAGCCGTCACCGTGAGCGTCGGCCCCGACCAGACCACAATTGTGACCGATGTGCTGTCGGAATTCGGTCCTCGGGCCGTCGAACTATTGGCCGATATCTGCCGGAACCCGGTGTTGCCCGAATCAGAATTGAAGAGGATCAAGAATGATCGGCTCCGCCAGCTGAGTATCACGAAATCAACGCCCGACTCGATAACGCTCGAAAAATTCAGGCAGTTGCTCTATCCTGACCATCCCTACGGACGTCTCTTTCCGACCGCCGAGATGGTGGAAGGTTACACCATCGACAGTGTCCGCAAATTCTACTCGGAGAATTTCGGCGCTGGACGAGCGCACATTTACGTGTGCGGGCAGTTCGATCGACCCGCGATGGAGCAGGCGATCCGTAAATCGCTGGAAGGCTGGGAAAAAGGATCTGAGCCGGTCAAAAAAATTCCTACTCCGGTTGCCAAGAGGAACTTCACCTTGATTGACCGGCCCGGCTCGGAACAATCGACTGTTTACCTGGGGCTTCCGGTTATTGCCCCCGGTAACGCAGATTATGTCCCGCTGGTCCTCACCAATTCGCTGTTGGGCGGCTCGTTCAGCTCCAGGATCACGACGAACATCCGCGAACAGAAGGGATACACTTACTCTCCCTACAGTATGGTATCGAGCCGGTATCGGGATGCCTACTGGGCTCAATTCGCGAGCGTTTCGACCGATGTGACTGCCCCGGCGCTCAAAGAGATCTTCTTCGAGATTGACCGGCTCCAGGCCGAGGTTCCGTCTCAAGAGGAACTGCGCGGCATCCAGAATTACCTGGCCGGCACGTTCGTGCTTCAGAACTCGAGCCGGGGCGGGATCATCAATCAACTCGCCTTTTTAGACCTGCACGGCCTGCCGGATGATTATCTGACGGGATACGTGAAACGGATCCACAGCATCAAACCCGAGGATGTGAAGCGGATCGCCCGTACTTACTTGCGTGACCAGGACATGACGCTCGTAATCACCGGCGACAAGAGCAAGATCGATCAGCAGGTGAGCGAGTTCGTGAAAACCTGGGAGAAAGCGACGGACTAAAGCGCTGACGCGCTGACAGCTGACAGCTGACGAGTTGAAGCTGAGATGGACCTGGAGTCGCGTTACACGGACGAACACGGACTAGCACGGACCGACTCTTCGTCCGTGTCAGTCCGTGTTCGTCCGTGTTTGTCCGTGTAACGCGACTCCAGGTCCATCGCAGCTCCAGCTGTCAGCTGTCAGCTCCGTGGTGTCGCCTCAATCAATGTGAAACACTTCCCGCATGTCTTCGGAAATCGGGCTGTTGTCCGGGTTAGTGGGCATGATGTCCTTCATGTAAGCCCACCATCTCTGGCAGACTGCGGTCCGGCTGATCGATTCCCACTTCTCTTCGCTTTCCACCTCGATATACGCAAAGAGGCGCGAGCCGTCGGGATCAAGAAAGATTGAGTAGGTGAGTACTCCGTGCTCGCGAAGCGCATCCTCCATTTCAGGCCAGATCTCCTGGTGGCGCCTCTCGTATTCGGCTGCCTTCCCGGGGGCAACCGCCATCAGGACGGCTTTACGCACCACCTCCGAGCGGTCGTGCCGTTCGCTTTCCCTCTCGTGCCTGGTCGGGTGCGCCGCCCTTTCAGAAGCTGATCTTCTTTGTTCCACCTGAGGAGCATGAGACCGAAGGCAGGTTACGATCAATGTCTTTTTGCCAGGAGTACTGTCTTTCGCTCTGCGAAAAGCACGCACACCGGCCAGGGTGCGGCAGGTCGTCAGAAGAGCCTCGCCATGCGGACCTGCGCTTGTGTCGATCGCGTCCTCGCACTAAGTCTTGACGGCAGAGTTCAAGCTGGCTAAGTTATTCGCCAGGCGAAAATGTCCTGTGGGAAGGAACGGCCATGCGGACTTCGGACCGGAAGAGGTACCTGGTAAAGTCGATTGTTCATGCATCCCAGGTCTTAGGCGCCTTTGAGTCTTCAGGCGAGACGGTCCGTCTTCGGGATGTCGTCTCGCGCACCGGATTCAGCACCAGCATGTGCTTTCGCCTCCTCTATACGCTGCATGAATGCGGATTCGTCGACAAGGTGGGGGAGAACCTGTATCGGCTGGCGACCGAATTCCGTCGGCGCCCGCAATACCGGATCGGCTACGCTTCCCAGGGACAACCCACGTCCTTTCCGCGCGAGGTCCTGGCCGGGTTGAAAAGCGCCGCCGAGCGCGAGCAGGTCGAATTACTGGTACTCGACAACCGGTATCAACCGCGGGTCGCCCTTCGCAACGCGGATCAGTTCATCCGGGAAGACGTCGACCTTGTCATTGAATTCCAGACCGACGAGTCGGTGGCTCCGGTGATC
>Ga0209593_10000811_pt1 | contig 13899 bp, 9 predicted proteins | sample PPLLaktember2015_3_FD_187260 | JGI IMG/M metagenome (GOLD analysis project Ga0209593, IMG submission 187260) | Freshwater sediment microbial communities from Prairie Pothole Lake near Jamestown, North Dakota, USA - PPLs Lake P7 Core (6) Depth... | ecosystem: Environmental > Aquatic > Freshwater...
CATCAGGTAAGACATTTCCAAATAGCGCTGGTCATACAACAGTGGCATGTCTTCTTTGAACAGCGCAAAATCGATCAGATAATAGCCCTCAAGCGATTCTTTACCGTCCGCAAATTTAGCCAGGATGTTATTGGTGTTCAAGTCACCGTGGATGAATCCGGTCGCCACATCAATTGCGCGCGCCTTTCCCCATGCTTCAGGCTTACGTGCATGAAGCAATGGATTTGGGAAAACGTGTCCATTGATGAGCAGGCCTGCGACATCTGGATTCACCCCGCGGGTTTCCTGCAGAAATCGTTCTGTGTTGCCGCCAGCATCCAGCCGAAAGCCGAGCCAGGTATGCAATACTTTTTGTGGATGAACAGCCTGTTCGAATATGGTATTGCCATTCCACTCATTCAACAGGACCGTATTGGTTTGTGTAAAAAGGGTTTTGAGTTGACTTTGCCGTTCGTATTTTGATAAGGGCAGATACTTGAGCAAGGATTGACCGGCAATACGATAAAAGATTGCGATGATACCCTCATCTTCGACCCGGTCAAATACGAGTTCGGCAATGTGTGCGCGGGCAAACTCAGGCGTGGACTTGTTCATCACCGTGTTATGCCGCGTGACCTCATCCGACCTGGCGTTTTTGCCTTTGCGGTCCAGTTTGAGGATGCAATGTTCGACGCGTTTGGTGTCGTTTGCCGAAACGCTGACCAGATAGACGATCGCGCCAGACCAGCCCCCAACCAACAACTGAAGCGGAGCGACAGTGATCTTGTGGGTGTCCTGTGCCAGGCGAATGATGTGCTGATAATCTTCCGGCAGGGATTGAAAGTCGGTTGTCAGTTCGGGCATTGCGTTAGCCTCTTCAAAAAGTAGTTGCACTCAGTGATTGGGTAGTATACCTAGACTTTGATGCAGAGCATAGGTAGGTATGCTCCACTAAAAAGAAATTGATTCTAATAACATGAAAGGAATCGACATATAATATCCATAATGTCAAATATTCTTCCCGCTTTGCTTTCATCACTTCTCGGCCGTGAACGAGAGACAGCGACTCTGTATAAACTTTTGACGAAAGCTGACGTGCGCCTGGTCACGATCACCGGCCCCGGGGGCGTTGGAAAAACAAGTCTCGCCTTGCAAGTGGCCCATGCATTACAAGACGCCTTTCCTGACGGCGTCTTCTTTGTTTCTCTTGCAGCAATCACCGACTCTACCCTTATTATTCCAACGATTGCTCATACGCTCGGCGTTACTGAATCCCCCAGCCGCTTGTTGCTTGACAGTCTCAAGGATTTCCTGCGCAAAAAGCAAATGCTGTTATTGCTCGACAATTTCGAGCAGATCGTATCTGCCGCTCCGCTATTGACAGAGTTGTTGAACGCCTGCGCCGAGTTGCGGATGCTGGTCACAAGCCGTGAAGCCTTACATTTGCGCGGCGAGCATGAGTTTCCTCTAGCGCCGCTCGAATTAGATGATCATGTAATAAGATCCGATGATCGATCCGCCAACACCTTGATGCAATCTCCCGCCATTGCGCTATTCATACAACGTGTACAGGCAGTCCAGCCCGATTTCGATCTGACCGAAGAGAATGCTCCCGCCGTAACTGAAATCTGTGCGCGCCTTGATGGTTTGCCTTTGGCTATTGAACTGGCAGCCGCGCGTATCAAATTGCTCCCGCCAAAAACAATGTTGGAAAAACTGCAAGAGTCTCCCCTGCAATTGCTCACAAGCGGCGCACGCGATATGCCCGTCCGCCAACAGACCCTGCGCAGCGCCATTAAGTGGAGCTATGACTTGCTGGAGGCTGAGGAAAAGCATACATTTCGTTGGTTGGCTGCCTTTGTAGGCGGATATACACTGGAAGCAGCTCAGTCTGTAATCGGGACTCCAGCGTCGCTGGATGTGCTCGAATCGCTGGTGGGCAAGAGTCTCGTGCGTCAAACCGAAATGGATGGCGCGCCGCGCCTGACGATGCTGGAAACCATCCGTGAGTTTGGCTTGGAGCAACTGACACATACGCACGAACTGGAATCCGCGCGCCGCGCGCATGCCGCCTATTATCTTTCATTCGCGGAAGATGCCGAACGAGAATTGACGGGCGCAGACCAGAAGAGTTGGCTTCAACGATTGGAACGCGAGCAGGATAACATGCGTGCGGCATTGCATTGGGCGATTGAGCATGGCGAGGCTGAATTCGCCCAGCGCATGGCTGGCGCACTGCAACCGTTCTGGTTTCGGCGTGGACGTTGGAGCGAGGGCCGTCGCTGGTTGGAAGAATCGTTGGCAATGGACTCGGCCGCGACGCAAAACCAGTTCTTCCGGGCAAAGGCATTATATGAGGCGGGAATGCTGGCCCGCTTTCAAGGCGACTTCGCACGGGCGCGCATGTTGTGCGAACAGAGCCTGGCATCCTATCGCACTCTGGGCGATAAAACAGGAATGCTCAAGTCGCTGACACAATTGAGCCGCATCAGCGCCTTTCAAGATGACAAAGCCGCAACAAATGCTTTTCTGGCTGAGGCTGCCTCGCTGATCGAAACGGTACCCGATTCCATTGTGAAAGCAGACGCTTACACGGACATGGCGATTGCTATGGTAGGTGATCGTGTCAGGCAATCCATATACCCTCCCGAGGCTGCCCGCTATTTGCGTGAAAGTGAACGCATTCAGCGCACGCTCAACAACCCGGCCGGGTTGGCGCTTGCCCTGATCCATCTAGCCAATTATGCGTTGTACGAAGACGATTACACCCTGGCCGCGTCCCAGCTTGATGAAGCCGAGCGCGTGGTCATCGAATTCGGCGACGATCGGCTCTTGAGCCGCGTGGCCATGATCCGTATGTTGCTCGACCTGCATGAAGGCGATTTCGCCGCCGCGCGCCGTCGCGGGGAAGCAATCCTCCAACAGGCTTTCAACCGAGGCGATCATCACGTGGCTTCCAGTCTGCCAATCATGTCTGTCATTCTGCATGGACAAGGTCTGGATGCGTGGTCGGCGAGGGTCTTCGGTTTGGCTGAGACCTTGAGGAGGACGGGGCAATGGAGCTCGGAGGTGGCGGTTCTCGATCAGCGCTTACGCATGGGTGACATTCGCGCCGAAGTGCGCGCCCGATTAGGCGAAGAAGCGTTTGCCAGAGAGTTCGCGGCTGGCCAGCGGCTTAAACTGGAAGACTTGCTGACGATTCCCCATCCTCAGGAACCCTCACCTGAGTCGGCTGCGCAGGCACACACCGCATCTACATTTCTTCCCCTCGAAGCATTGACGGCGCGTGAGATGGATGTTTTTCACCTGCTTGCACAAGACCCGAGCAATCCTCAGATTGCCAAATCGCTCGAAGACCCATTGTCTTTTGAATCGGAAGCTGAAGTGAATAACGCCGTACGCGCAAAGGCGCTTCAGGGAGCAGGCACGCTGGCCCGTTTTCAGGGTGACTTTGCCCGTGCGCGGATGTTGTGCGAGCAGAGTCTGGTATTGTATCGTTCCCTTGCCGACCAAACAGGTGTACTCAAAACGCTTGCGGAATTGTGTCGCATCACCCGCTTTCAAGAGGATCAAGAAGCTGCGAAAGCTTTTCTATCTGAAGCCGCCTCCCTGATCGAAACCCTGCCTGATAGTGTCGTAAAAGCGGAGGCCTACACAGACATGGCGCTTGCCATGCTGGATATCAACAACCTCCGATTCCATCCCGAGATTACCCGCTATCTGGCTGAGAGTGAGCGCATCCACCGTGCGCTCAACAACCAGTCTGGGTTGGCGCTTGTTGCACTCCATCGAGCCGTTCGGGCAGCATTTGAAGGCGACTTCACCCTCGCTAGGGAGCGATTTGAAGAAGCCGAACGCCTGGCACTGGAACTCGGCAATGTTCGCCTCTTGAGCCGAATGGCTGGAGGCCGAGCGTTGCTTGATCTACATGAAGGCGATTTCGCTGCCGCGCGCCGTCGTTTGGAGACCTCCATCCAACAGTACGATAGCATGGGTGACCCTCAATTGCGTTGGAACATCAAGTGGCTGGCGGCTGTGCTGCATAAGCAGGGGCTGGACGTGTGGTCGGCGCGGGTTTTGGGCATGGAAGACATCTTACCTGGACATCGTCTATTGAACGAGGTAGTAACAGCCTATGAGGAACGCTTCGGTCTTGGCGACTATCGTAGCGAGCTGCGCACCCAATTGGGCGACGAAGTATTTGACCGCGAGATTGCGGCGGGCAGGCGACTGACTCTGGACGATCTGCGGACGATCCCTCACCCGCCCGTATCTGCCGCGTCGATAGTCACTGCCACGCCGCCCTCCGCCCCCGGCGCAGCCCTGACAGAGCGCGAACATCAAGTGCTGCGCCTTCTCGCCCAAGACCTGAGCAATCCCCAAATCGCGGAGCGACTCATCGTCAGCCGTCGCACGGTGGATGCGCACCTGCGCTCGATCTATGACAAGCTGGGCGTCAAATCCCGCGATGCGGCCATCCGGGTGGCGAGGGAGCAGGGGCTAATTTCCAATTCCTAACTCACCGTCATTGCGAGGGCTGATGGTCGAGTAGCCCAGAGCGTTCGTTGCGAAGGGCGTATCGAGACCCAGCCCGAAGCAATCCCCTATTCGACGGGGAGATTGCTCACTTGCACCGAGCGCAAGTACGGTGTCGTCGGGAAGTGTATCCTCCTCGCAATGACAGATAAAGAAAAATAGGCAATCCAAATAGGCAAGCGGAATAGGTAAGTTACCGATGTGCGTTGGAGGTTTGCGACCTATACTGTTCATAATAATTTAGAGTAAAGGAGCTTATTATGTCTAATTCAACTGCACAAGCACCAACGCCCGGTCAGCCCATTCCAATGCCGCCCGATTTTCAAGTAATGTGGGATGACCCTCGGGATTCCAAACTTACCTGGATGACGATTCCCCAATACAAGACCCCAATATCGCCATTGATCCATGCCGTTGTTGGGGCGTTTATGGTGGGTGGCAATGCCGGTATGGAGCAGAGCGGTCTACCCTTTGAGGTCCGCATAGAGCGCATCAACACCTATGCATATATGGGCATGGTACCCAAGGAGGCGCCGCCGGAGTTGGCGATGAAAGCCATGGGTCTGCTCAGCCGGGCCGCGCCCGGTGTTTTCAAGATGATGATGAGCAAGGTGGGGGCCGGAATGTCAAAACAACAAGAGGCTGCCCTTAACCCCCTCATCGAACGATTCGAGTCCTATTGGCTCGATGAACTCCTGCCAGAGATCAAACAGCACATCGCTTACTTCGAAAGCTGCGACTTGCGCGGCATGAGCCTCAAACAGTTGCGCGCGCACCTGGCAGAAACGCTCAAGCGTGTGGAGCGTATGGGTGCCTTGCACGGGGTCCTCATGCCGATGCTGTTTGCCATGAGCCAGTTCGAGGAGTTGTACTGTGAGTTGTTCGATGGTGCTACAACGCTAGATGCTCTGCGACTCACGCAGGGCTTTGACAACAAGACCATGGAAGGCGACCGTGCCCTGTGGCGCTTGAGCCGGGCTGCCCGGTCCACGCCAGAGGTGCGCGAGATTTTATCCAGGCACGCGGCAGGTGAGATAATCCCTGCCCTTGAAAAATCCGTTGCGAGCCGGCAGTTCCTGGCTGACTTACACAAATGGCTGGCTTATTACGGCCAACGTCTCAATTCTGCCTTCGCGCTTGGCGAGCCAAGTTGGATCGAAGATCCGACGCCCGCCATCCTAAATTTGCAGGCGTACGTCGCGATGCGCGATCTTCGCCCTGAAATGGAACCAGCCGCGTTGGCTGCCGAGCGTGAAAAATCAGTGGCTGAGGCGCGTGCCAAACTCGTCGGTTATCCACAGCCCATCGTGGCGCGCTATGAAACTTTGTTGAAGGCGGCGCAGATTGCGGCCGTTGTCCATGAAGATCACAACTTCTGGATCGACCAGCGCCTGTTCTATCACGTCCGGCGGGTCATCCTGGAATTTGGAGGGCGTCTGGCACAAGCCGGGGCGCTGGATGCAGTGCACGATGTGTTCTATCTGAGGCCGGATGAACTGCAGAACGGTCAAGACGTTCCGGTGAAACGATTAGTCCAGGATCGCAAAACAGAAATGGAACGGTTCAGCCACGTAGCCCCGCCGCCGATGTTGGGCACGGCGCCGGCCTTTGAAATGACCGATGGCGGTTCTATGGTGCGCGCATTGTTCAAGGGCGAATTGAGCCCGGCCAACACCGGCAGCGGTGAAACGAACAAGGTAAAAGGGTTACCTGGTTCCGCCGGGGTGGCGCGCGGCACCGCCAGGGTCATTCACTCGCTGGCAGAGGCGGGCAAACTACAACCGGGGGACGTGCTGGTAACCGTATCTACGGAGCCGCCGTGGACACCGCTGTTCGCTACGGCTTCCGCGATCGTCACCGACTCTGGCGGAGTGCTGTCGCATAGCGCCGTGGTCGCCCGCGAGTATCGCATCCCTGCAGTGGTCGGTACCGGCAACGCAACCACGACCTTTCAAGACGGGCAAGTGCTCGAAGTGGATGGCAATGCCGGTATCGTGCGGGTGGTCGTTGAGGAACAAGTTCATGAACCTGCTCTGGTTGGGTGATCCAAAATCATTTGATGCTGGACTGGTAGGCGGCAAGGCGGCTAATCTCAGCCGCCTTGCCCGCATGTATCATCGTGTGCCCGACGGCTTCTCCCTGCCGGTGACGGTGATGGGTGAAGCGCACCCGCATGACTTGCAGGACGAAATCACCGCTGCGATCTCGGACCTGATGGCCTGCCACCGCCTCGACAACTTTATCGCCGCCGTACGCTCCTCCGCTGTGGATGAAGACGGCGCGACTGCCTCCTTCGCAGGACAACACGAAACATATCTCAACATCGCCGGCGCGGAGGCCATTATCCAAGCCGTGACGCGTTGCTGGGAGTCCGCTCGCTCGGAACGTGCTTTGGAGTATCGCCGCCAGCAGGGACTCTCTGTGAAGCGTCCGCAAATTGCTGTGTTCGTTCAACAGTTGGTGGTTTCTGATGTTTCTGCGGTTGCATTCAGCGCCAATCCTGTCACCAGGAGTCGTGACGAAATCATCATCAACGCCAGTTGGGGACTGGGCGAGAGCATCGTTGGCGGGACGGTCACGCCCGATACGTTTATTGTACGCAAGTCGGATTTGGAAATCATCCAGCGTATGATTGCGGACAAGCAACACATGACCGTATCCGCGCCACATGGCACGCACGAAGTAGAGGTGCCTCGCTTCCTTCGCACGGAGACGTGTCTAACCGATGAGCAGGTAGTCGAGATGGCAAAGCTTGCCCTGACATTGGAAATAACGATGGAACATCCCGTGGATGTCGAGTGTGCTTATGCAGGGGGAAAGTTGTATTTGTTACAGTGCCGTCCCATTACTACGCTGAAGTAACATCACACCTGTCTATTGGCTTTCAAGCAATCTGTTTTGTTCTGGTTCTCTCCGTAAAAAGCACTTCCGGCAGTGATATACCCTGCCCTAAAACGAACCTTGCGGTTAGTTCAATCGAGATAACTTCCGTAAATAGCCATTTACGTAAATGATATGGTTATTGGATTTCAGAACTTCACGCTTGACAGCCGTACATAATAGTACTATTATGTACGGCAGGAGATGCCTTATGGAACAAACCAAGCTAACGGTCCGGGTGCCGCGTGATCTGCTGGAAAATGTGAAGCGCTATGCCGCCCGGAATAACACAACCCTTACTGATCTGATTGAGACTTATTTGCGTCGAATACCCGCTCAAGAACCTTTGGATGACGCCCCGATTGTGCGCCGGTTGAGCGGCATTTTGCCAGAGAGTGTTTCTATTCAGGATTATCGCGAACATTTGACAAGAAAATATGACCGGTAAACCCAAAGTAATGGTCGATCCCAATGTAATCCTTGATGTTTTACAAAAAAGGGATCCATTCTATGAAACATCTGCTGCCTTACTGGCAGCGACGGAGACTGGTCGTATACAAGGTTATATTGCCGCTCATTGTGTAACAACGCTATTCTATTTAATCCAAAAAGGCAAATCTGCATCAGAAGCACGAGCCATCATAACAAATCTGCTGCAGTTCTTGAAAATTGGTCCCGTCGACCAAAACACGATCGAGCAAGCTCTCAATTTGGATTATCGCGATTTTGAAGATGCCGTTCAAATGATGTCTGCTGTGCAGTGTCGAGTGGATTGTCTCATTACGAGAAACATTAAGGATTATCAACCAGCACTACTGCCAGTGATCCAACCAGTTGATTATTTGGGAACCCTTTAAATCCTACCCTTCCAACAACAACCTCTCGGGATCTTCCACCAACTCCTTGATCTTCACCAAAAACTGCACCGCCTCGCGCCCGTCCACGATGCGGTGGTCGTAACTGAGCGCCACGTACATCATCGGCCTGATGACCACCTGCCCATTAAAAGCGATCGGTCGTTCTTCGATCTTCTGCATGCCCAGGATGCCAACCTGCGGGGGATTGAGGATTGGCGTGCTGAGCAGCGAACCGAACACACCGCCATTGGTGATCGTAAAAGTGCCGCCGGTCAAGTCTTCGATAGACAGCTTGCCCTCGTTCGTTTTATTAACAAAATCCTTGATCCGCTGCTCGATCTCGGCAAAGCCCAGGCGGTCCGCATCACGAAGAACCGGCACCACCAACCCTTCCTGCGCGCCGATAGCGATGCCCATGTCGTAATAACGTTTCAGCACGATTTCCTCACCTTGGATCTCTGCATTCACCTGCGGGAAGGCCTTCAACGCGCCAATCGCAGCTTTCACGAAAAATGACATAAATCCCAGTTTGATGCCATAACGCGCCTGGAAATCCTCGTTTCGCCGCCTGCGCAGGTCCATCACCGCGCTCATGTCGATCTCGTTGAACGTCGTCAGCATGGCGGTGGTCTGCTGCGCCTCCAGCAGGCGCTGGGCGATGGTGCGACGGCGGCGAGACATCCGCAACCGCTCTTCGCGGCGTGAAGTTGGCACCTCCTTCTCAGTCGTTTTTACTTGCTCTTCCGGTATCTTCCCCGCATCGTCCCCGTAGGGGGAAGGGGGCTTCTCGGGTTCCCCGGTTTTTTCCCTCTCCTGGAGAAACTGTTCCACATCAGCGCGAGTCACGCGGCCTTCAGTGCCGGTACCGGTTATGCTGGTAACGTCCACGCCCATTTCCTGCGCCAGGCGCGAGGCGACCGGCGTGATCTGCGGCGCGGGCCGGCGTTCCGCTTCGCGTCCATCACCGCGCTCGATTTCTTTTTCTCGTTGCGGGGTTTTCACCAGCGCTGGTTCTTTAGTTGTCTCAGCCGGTGTTTCGACAGTTTTTTCAGATTGCCCCGCTTTTTCATCAATCAACGCCAGAACATCCCCCACCTTGACATCTTCACCTGCCTGCACTTTGATTTCAGCCAAAGCCCCCGCGTTTTTGGCGCCGACCTCCAGGTTGACCTTGTCGGTTTCTAATTCCACGAGCACATCACCCACATTGACGTATTCGCCTTGCTTTTTGCGCCAGGCGGAAACCGTGGCCTCGAGCACCGACTCGCCCATTTCGGGAACCACAACTTCTATTGTCATATCAGTCTCTCTCCTTGATCACACTGCGCGTCTCGGTCTGTTTTTCGAACTCGAAGGCCTGCTCGATCAACGCCTGCTGGTTGATTCGATACAAAGTGGAGGAGCCTTCCGCAGAGCTGGAACTTTCCGGCCGGCCGACGTAGTGCAGAGGCAGGCTGTATTTGGCCAATAGCTGTCGCAGGCGCGGGCGGAAGAAATTCCAGGCGCCCATGTTGAACGGCTCTTCCTGCACCCAGACAACCCTCTTGAGGTTCGGATACCCATCCACCACATCTTCCAAAGCCTCTTTCGGGAATGGATAAAGCTGTTCCACCCGGACGATGGCATCATCCGGGTTTTCTGCTCGTAACACGCTAGTCATGAGGTCAATGTAAATGCGCCCACTGCATAGCAGCAGGTTTTCGACATCTTTGCGATCACCTGGCAGTTCCGGGTCATCGATCACAGGCTGCCAACCTTCTTCGGTTAAGAGTTTTGCTGGCGAAGCTACCAGCGGATGCCGAAGTAATCCCTTTGGCGTGAAAACGATTAGTGGCAAAGGATCATTCTCCAGCAGCAAGGCCTGTCTGCGCAGCAGGTGAAAATATTGCGCGGCAGTCGAAGGATAGGCGATGCGCACATTCGTTTCGGCGGCCAAACCAAGGAAGCGTTCGATGCGTCCGCTGGAATGGTCGGGGCCCATGCCCTCGTTCCCGTGCGGCAGCAAAAGGACCAGCGAAGGCGTCAGGCCCCATTTGGCGCGGCCGGAAAGCAGGAACTCGTCCAAAATGCTCTGGGCATTGTTGATGAAGTCACCGTACTGCGCTTCCCACAACACCAGGCGCTCGGGGGCCTGTACGTTATAGCCGACTTCAAATCCGAGCGCCCCTGCCTCGCTCAAGGGACTGTTCAGGACCTCGAACGAAGCCTTCGACTGTGAAATCGATTGTAAAGGGATATAAGTACGGTTGTTTTCCACATCGTAGAACACGGCATGACGCTGGCTGAAGGTACCACGTGCGGTATCCTGCCCGGTCAGGCGCACCGGGATGCCGTCCTGCACAATGGTGGCAAAGGCCAGTTCTTCCGCAGTAGCCCAATCCACATCGTTGGAGGCCTTATCCAGCAGCTTGCGCCGCCTTTCCACCGACTTTTTCAGCTTGGGGTTGAGATGGAAGTCATCGGGAAACTGCAAGAGCGCCTGGTTCAATTCTTTGAGCCGCTTCATGGTAACAGCGGTCTTGACCTTTTGAGCTGCGCCGCTGGGAGGGGGTTGCGGGAGCGGCTCTTCCAGGGCCTCTTCTGCATCCAACTGCTCGTTGACTTGCTGTAATTCCTTCAAGCGCTGTTGCAACCGCGCTTCGGCCTTATCCGGTTCAAGCTCTTCCTCCGCTTCCAACCTGGAGGCCCAAAGCTGTCTCACCGTAGGATGCGAATCGATTACCCGATACATGACCGGCTGCGTAAAGCGCGGCTCGTCTCCTTCGTTATGCCCGTAACGCCGGTAGCCGATCAGGTTGACCACAAAATCCTTGTGGAACTCCTGACGATAAGCAAAGGCTGTGCGTGTGGCTTCGATACACGCGGACGGATCATCGGCATTGACGTGGATGATGGGCATCTCGAAGCCTTTAGCCAGGTCACTGGCATGCAGGCTGCTGCGCGATTCGGCCTCCGTAGCAGTAAATCCCAACTGGTTGTTGGCGATGATGTGCAGGCTGCCATTGGTCGTATAACCGGGCACGCGAGACAAATTCAATGTCTCCGCCACGACACCTTGCCCCGTGAAGGCTGCATCACCGTGGATCAAGATGGGCAGGGATGCGTTCTCGAAGAATTGGGGTGCGCCAGGCTGGTCTACATCCTCGTCAGCAGCGCGCGCCATGCCGAGGATGAACGGGTCGACTAGCTCCAGGTGGCTTGGGTTGGCCGGAACGCGGATGACCAGGTCAACTTTTTGACCTTCCTTCGGCAATTTGTAGCCGCCCATATGGTATTTCACATCGCCCGTCCAACCGAGCTCGTCCCAGGTAGTGGCGCGGCCTTGCGGATCGTTGAATTCCGCAAAAATCTGGGTGTAGGGTTTTTGAAGCACATGTGCTAGCACATTCAACCGTCCGCGGTGGGCCATGCCAATCAGAATGGCGCAGATGTTTTCAACCGCTGCAGCACCGACCACTTCGTCGAGCATAGGGACGAGCATATCCAGGCCTTCAATCGAAAAACGGGTTTTGCCTGGGTACAAACGGTGCAGGAATAGCTCGAACGCTTCCACTTGGGTCAGGCGTTCGAGCAGCTTATTTTCGTCGATTGACGTCCGGAAGCGCCCGCTTTCGGCAGCCTGAAACAGCCACTCGCGTTCCGCGGGGATGCGGATGTGATCGTAATCGTAACCGATGGTCTGGCAGTAGACCGAACGCAGGTTTTCGATGGCTTGGTAGGCGTTCTCACCTGTCAAACCAACTGCTTCCGCGGGGAGTCCGCGCAGCTCATCCGTATCCAGGTTGTGAGACTCAAGAGTTAGCGAGGGGTCGACAACAGGTTCGCTACCCAACGGGTCCAGGCTGGCAGCCAGGTAACCGCGCGAGCGGATCGCCTGGGCCAGGTCAGCGACTCCGAATAGCGGAATCAGCTTCGGGGATGATACGCGAAGCGCCGGTCCAGTAGGGACAGTGGGCTTCCAATTTTGGAAAAGCCTGCGGGTGGATTCGTCTACAGAATCAGGATCATCCCGGAACCGTTCATAAAGTTCCAGGATGTATGCGAAGTTAGGGCCGTGGAAGTCGCGGTCGGAGGTCATGTCTCCAGTTCTGCAGCCGGGAAAGTGCCCCGCACGGGGTAAAGTGCCCCGAATGGGGTACGGCGGCGGGATACTCTAGTCGCTCAAGGAGCAGGATTGGTTTGAATCAGCTCCGCTTCGATTTTGATATCCAACCCGTTTCGTAACAGGATGGAAACGGGGCAGTGCTCATCGGCTGCCGAGATGAGATCATTTAGGGAGGCTTCGTCAAGCCCCGGCACATAGGCGCGAACATGCAGGTACATATCGGTGATCTTGTTATTGCCATCTTCAGACATCATTGTGATGGTCGCGGTCGTCTCAACTTGTTCTGGCTCATGCCCATTTTTCTTGAGCGTGCTGGCCAGGGCCATACTGAAGCAGGCAGCGTGCGCCGCAGCGATCAATTCTTCCGGGTTCGTGCCGGAAGTGTCATCGGGGTCGAAGCGGGTTTTATGTGTGTAGGGCTGCTCGAAGAGCGCCTGGCTTTCTGTGCTGATCACACCGTTGCCGCTTCTCGAATCGCCGTTCCATATAGCGCCTGCCTTTCGATTGATCTCCGTCATTCTGAAGTTCCTTTCTCTAACACTAAACAATTAGGTTCTCTTAACTTTGCCGTGAAAGAGGCCGGATTTGGGGGTGAGAGCGTGTCCCTTCGGCGCACGCTCTCACCCCCAAATCCGGGTATCTACCACGGAAATTCCCAGAGAGCCAACAACTAGGCAGTAATAAAGTCTGCCTGTTTTTGTGCAATCGTTTCGATCAATTTGTCATACGGTTCGACAAATTTTTGGATGCCTTCATCGAGCACCTGACGGGTTACCTCGTTCAGGTCGATGCCCAGCTTGGCCAATCTGTCCAATTGCTCGTATGCCACGTCAATATCCTGGTCGAGAGTAAGACCAACCGTGCCATGCTCCAGAAACGCTTCCAACGTCTCAGGTGGGACAGTATTTATGGTATCGAGGCCAATCAGGTTTTCCACATACATAACATCCCGGTATTCTGGATTCTTGGTGCTGGTGCTGCCATAGAGCACACGTTGGATGCGCGCGCCTTGTTCCGCCAGGTAGTTCCAACGCTGGCCGTGAAAGGTGTTAAAGTAGTGTTGGTAGACCATTTTCGCGTTGGCAATGCCGATCTTGCCTTTTAGAGCCTCAGCTGCAGGCGTGCCGGTCTCATTCAACAACTTATCGACCTTAGTATCTACCCGGCTGACAAATATCGATGCAACCGAAGCCGGCTTGTGCAAATCATCCAGACTGGCAACGCGTTTTTCCATCGCTGAAATGTATGCTTCGGCCACCATGTCATATTGGAGCAGGGAAAACATCAGGGTTACGTTGATATTGACCCCCGCAGCGGTCAATTCATGGAACGCCAGGATGCCTTCAGCCGTAGCCGGGACCTTGATCATCACATTGGGCTGGTCAACCGCTTCGAACAGTCGTTTTGCCTCTTCCACTTGTCCATCTTTATCGTGGGCCAGGCGCGGGTTGACTTCCAGGCTGACGTAGCCGTCCATGCCCAGTGATTCCTCGTATACCTGATGAAGTATATCGGCGGCCAGGCGGACATCGTCGATCGCCA
>Ga0209593_10000815_pt1 | contig 13880 bp, 9 predicted proteins | sample PPLLaktember2015_3_FD_187260 | JGI IMG/M metagenome (GOLD analysis project Ga0209593, IMG submission 187260) | Freshwater sediment microbial communities from Prairie Pothole Lake near Jamestown, North Dakota, USA - PPLs Lake P7 Core (6) Depth... | ecosystem: Environmental > Aquatic > Freshwater...
CCGATGACCGGCGAAGGGGTGAAGTGGAAGGGGAAACCGACTACAGCCCCCTGAATTTGAATTTAACTCGAATATTAGTCTTAACTTAGCGGCATTCTTGACTGTCTCCTTTTTTGTCTCACGGAGCTCACAGGGGGCATGGAGAGAAGAGAAGCAACGGGTTACGAAGATTATCCCGCGGCGGCTTCCTTAATGGTCAACCACACTGTGTGTGGTTTTATTGCAGTGCCGCCCGTCACGGACGGGTTTTATTATTGCAGTGCGAAGTTTCGCGGTATGGTCTGACTCCCTTAATATCTGAAAATCTATCTATATTAAATAACCAAAAGTTTTGCGGGGGTCCAGGGGGCGGTTTTACAAAAAAGCCCCCTGGTTATATTCGGACATTAACGGCTTTTTCGGTAATAATTTCAAGCTCGTTTTCTTCGCGGGTGAAAGCTTCGATTTTTTCTTTGGAGACTTCCACATCAATATTCATTTTATTAAACAGTGGATCGAGGTTTTCGCGGATGTCGGGGAGGTGTTCGGTGAAGAAGTCCTTAATATATTGGTCGCGGACGAAGAAGGTGAGGGTGAGGTTTTTTTTCAAATAGAAGAAATCCGACCGGACTTGCCCGATTTTGTTCATATCCAGGAGGAGTGAAATCTTGTATTCGTCGGGGGAGTCTTTTTTTCGTTTTTTATTATAGAAAACCTTGAGTTCTGCGGATTCTTCGCCTTTGATGGGGACGGTAAAAGAAAAAACCTGGACCGGGTTTTGGTTCGACTCGTTTTGAACGGCGCGGTTTTGTTGGTTATTAATATTGGTGAGTAGTTCATCGACAGCGGAGCGAATGGTTTCGATGGTTTTTTGGTCGGTGAGGCGGGACATTGCTTTTTCATTGTCGAGAAATTCTTTGAGTTGGAGTAAGTTGGGTTTCAGGTCTTTTTCGATAATGGATTTAATTTCCGGCATTTGGTGGGGTTCGAGTGGATCGGAGAGGCGGGAGGAGGTTTCTGTGAGTTTTTGGAGGGTGTCGGCGATTTTTTTTTCGAAGAAGATGCCGGAGTCTTCGATGAGGGATTTCAGGCGGGGGACCAGTTTGAGGGCGTTTTCGCCGATGTCGAGGGGTTCGATGTGGGATTTGAGGAGGGAGAGCAGGTCGTGGATTTTGGAAGGGAGTGAGGGAGAAGAATCGGGTCCGGTGGAGGGTTGGGGGAGTTTGGAGAGTAGGTTTTCGATATTTTGGGTGAGTTGAGCGATATTTTCCGCATTTTTCAAACTTTGTAAGGCAGGAGTTGTGGAGTTTGTGGGGGCGGCTTTTTGGGGGAGGAGGTCGAGGGTTTGGGCCAGGTCGTCGGGAGCCTGGGATGCCGTTCGGTTACTTTCTTGCAGTGCGGATTTTTCGATGGTTTCCCGCAGGTTTTGGATGGCTTTTGCGATTCCCGGGGTTTTGTGGAGTTCTTTATCCTGGGAAGTGATGAAGGGATCGGCGAAAATATCGGACAATAGTTTCAAGTAGGGTTTCAATTCGTTTTGGGTGAAAGCATTGAGTTCTTGGAACCTCTGGGAGTTTTTCAATTGGGTGATATGGTTGAGCATATCGGTGAGGTTCCGGGTAATTTCCTGGATCATTTTACCTGGGGCCAGGCCGGATTTTTCGATCAGGTTTTTGAGGGTGTTGGTTTGGTTTAGGAGGTTATTGCTGGTTTCAGCGGTGTGGAGGTCGGTTTGGATATCCTGGAAAATGGTATGGATTTCTTTGGGGAGGTCGAGTTGGCCGGCGGAGACCTGTAATTTGGTTTGGAGGAGGCGCAGGGCGGTTTTAATATTTTCGTAGATCACCTGGACGTTTTCGTTGGGGTTGGTGGGCTCCGGGGGAGGCGTGGGAGTTTCCGGGCCTTGGAGGATTTTCAGGGCCGTGTTTCGGATTTCGCGCATCAGTTGGTTCCAATCTTTATTGGAGGTTTCCGGGAGTTCTTTGATCTCGGTTTGGATGTTTTGTTGGAGTTTTTCTACATGCTGCAGGGTTTGGCGGATTTTTTCCTGTGAGGGGCTGTCGGGGGTGAGCTTGGCGATTTCGGAACGGAGTTGTTCTCTTAAAAGCGAAAGATTGGGGTCGATTTCGCGTTCGATGATTTGGCGGAGTTGGGGTAAATCTTTAAGGGTTTCGAGTTTGGCGATTTTTTGAGCCGCTTCGTCCAGTTCTTTTAAGGCTTTTTCTATGGTTTTGTTGTCCGGTAGGTCGAGTTTTTCTACCGCGGCTTTTAGTTCTTGGGTTTGCCGGGCGATATTTTCTTTTATTTCGGTGAAACGGGTTTGGGCTTCGGTATTAATGCGCAGTTCGCGGACTGCTTTGGAGAGGGCTTCGAGGTTTTCCGACAGGTGCGATGACGGAGAAGTCGTTTCAGCCGGGATGCGGTGCAGCACGATTTCCGTTTGTTCCATGAGGTTTTGGAGGTCTCTCCGGGTGGGAGGGGGGATTTCCCGGGCTTGGGGGCTGCTGAGAAGTTCTTTAACCTCTTTGATATTTTGTTGGGTGGTTTCTATGGAATTTTTAACCGGTTCCCGCGGGGTTGTATCGGGAGGGGGAGGTTGATCGGAACGAGCGTTTCGATCGGTTCGATCGGTACGCTCATTGGTTTGAGCTTCCGTGTTTTGGATCAAACGTTGGAAGCGTGCGAGTTCCGGGGATTCTTCGAGGTCTTTTAAAGCGATGGAGAAAGTATCCAGGTTTTTTTCCATTTCAATTGCCATCCTACCGCTTGCGATTTCTTTTCCTGTTCCGGGTTCGGGTTCGGGGCGGGGAGGAGGGGGCAAACGGCGCAGGGCGTCGTCGATTTGTGTTCGAACGGTTTCGACGTGTTGTGCGACTTCTTTGAGTGCGGTATTTTGGGGGCTTTGGGGGGCGGTATTTTCTGCACGGTGTTCGATGGCCTGGCTCAAACGGTCGAGGAGGGGGTTCAATTCCTCTTTAACTATTTTTTGAAATTCCGGTGCCTGGTGCCGGGAGTCCAGTTTCTCGATTTTTTCCAGGGTGCGGGCGATCTTTTCCATGATGGCATCGATCTCTTTTTTATTGGGTAAATCCAGTTTCTCAACGGCTTTTTGAAGGTTCTCGACTTGTTTGGCGATATCTTCTTTGACTTCGCGGAATTGCGTTTCGGTTTCCAGTTGCTGCCGGAGGTCCCGCAGCGCTTTCGACAGGGCTTCCATTTTTTCAGCGGCTTCGGGTGAAGGGATTTCCCTGGGCATCTTGCGAATAACCAATTCCGTGCGTTCCAATAAATCGTTGATTTCTTTTTTGATTTGAGGGGGTAATTCCAGGGCTTGGGGGCTGCCGAGAAGTTCTTTAACCTGGCGGATATCTTCCTGGGTTCGCCGGGCCTGTTCCGAATCCTGTCCCGGTTCTTGTGTCGGTTTTGTTTTCGGTTCGATCATTTCAGCCGCAGTGCGGGGCGAGGTTTCATTATCAAAAATTTGGGGAGGTGTAGGAACCGCGTCCATCCGTGATGGATTGTGAAGGGGTTCCGGCGAGCGTGCGGTTCCCGGGGAATCGGTGGGGATGTGGGAACGGTTAAAAACGGGGATGTCGAGGATGAGGTCCAGGGCTTTTTCAACGGCTTTGAAAACCTGGGGCAAATCGGTCGCTGTGGATTCGGGGGAATCCGGGGTTGTGATGGGGGGTTGAAGGTTTTGCCGGATTTCGCTGCGAAAGGTTTCGATGCGTTGGGACAATTCGGTGATGGCTTTGTAACGTTCGCTGCCTTTGAGGAGGAGTTCGGCGCGGTTATCCAGGCCGGCTTTTAATTGGTCGAGGTTGGGTAAAATTTCATCGGAGACGATTTCGCGGAGTTCCTGGAGTTGTTTGGGGGAGTTGAGTTTCCCGATTTTTTCAGCCGCTTCATTCAATTTATCGACGATTTCGCGCAGTTCGTTTTTTTCCGGGATGTTTAATTTTTCAATGGTTTTGTCGATTTCAGCGATTTGGTTGACGATGTTATCGCGTATTTTTTGGAAATCCATGTTGGAATCCAAAGCGGAGTGGAGGTCGCGAATGGTGGAAGCCAGGTTTTCCAGTTTGAGAGGTAGGTCCGGGGCGCCGGTATCTTGTAATTTTCGAATGGTGTTGGCTGCGTTTTTGAGCAGGGTTTCCGCCCGGTTTTTCTCATCCCCCGGGGCCGCCTCTTTCGTGGGGGTTGATTCCAGTTGTTCTTTGACTTTGATCAATTCCCGGCTGATTTCTTCTTGCAGGTCGGAGACCCGTCGGCCTTGTTTTTGACTGGTGGAAGACGCTTCCGGGTTATACAAGTCGGGGTTCTCGATATCCATCATGGAGCGGAGGACTTCGCCCAAACGGTCCTGTAAAGGATCGGCGCTTTTAATGGATTGTTGGGCCTGGCTGTCGGGGGGTGTCTGTTTCGATTCAGGAGTTTTGCCCGGTTCGACGGATTCCACTTTTAAGCGGAGTTGTTTGCCTTTTTCTACTACCACCAGGTGGACCACGTCGCCTTCTTTCACGGGGATTTTGAGTTCGACGTCGGCCTGGAACTTCCCGAAATCCAGCGAAACCTTCCCGTCTTTTCGAACTTCCAGTACTTTGGCTTCCAGCTTATCGCCGGGTTTGAGGTTAGGGGAGTCGCGGAGGAGTTTTTCGACTTCCGGGGAGCGGGTCAGTATGATAGAAGTAAGGTTAGTCATAAACCAGGCCTTTTAAAAAATTAATTTACCGGTAAATAAGTTATAATACAATATTATACCGTAAAGAAAATCGGAATAAAATCCTTTTTTCTTGAATTCTCTTTTTTGCCCTGATGGAACCGTTAGCAGTAAAAAAATTTCCTGTGAAAATTCAAACCAAACGAAAAATTGTCATTGTGATATTGATTTTTATGTTTTCTTGCGGTAATATAAAATCAATTTTATTTAAAATGGAGTTAGTTAAAATGACTGAAAAAGAGAAACGCTTTGCTGAAAAAGCAAAAGCCTGGTATTCTAGCAAGGAGGGACAGGAGTCTCTAAAAAAAGCTGTGGAGAAAGCAATGGAAAATAACAAGAAATTCAAAATGCGCCGCCAGATCGACCCTGAAACATTGAGACGACCTTTTACCATTTAACCAACCGAACATTCTGAAAAATTTCTATAATTCTTCACTTTAACTATTGACATCTAATTCTAAAAGCTTATAATTCATACGCAACAAATTTGTTGCGCAACAATTTTGTTGCGCATAAAAAATTTAACCGGAGGCGAAAATGCCGGAACCTGTAATTGGAACACCCCCACGAGGGGTTTAAAAGTCAAAAAAGAAATCAAAGACACTATTATGGAGATGATTGGCGTACCCATTCCATACTTCTTGAATGTTTTATTAACGGCAATACTCGATAGAATTAAAGTCCAGAAATGCAAAGTGACTCCCCAATTGGTAAAAGAGGCATTCGAAGAAGATTTGTTAGGGGGGTCTACTTCTGCTGTTTTCCTCCATTACCGGACGAGAATAGAACAATACTCATATTATACCGATATAGAGGCCAGGGCTGCAAAAATTATCCTGGGGAAATTATCTTGTTCCGATAAACCGATAAAAAGAGACACTCTTTACCAGGACTTCTTAAAAACAGGCAATTTTGCTCCCGGTTTACAAGCCCGCGAAGATTTTATGCGGTTGATGAATAAACTGGACAACGATTTCTACCTGGTTGCAGATGACGACCATTATACATTTTACAGCCGGGTACTCAAAATGTGGTGGAAAACCAATTACGGGTGGTATTGAGGAAACGGCTGAAAATATATGTTTATGGAGAAAAATATGCAGCATCGATTCGAAGAGAGGGGCGATATATCCCATAAGCTAAGGATTTTCAGACCACACCGTACTCCACCCCAAGAACTTGAAAAAACCCTGGTTGGCCGCGACCCGCTTTTAAACGAAATCCTTGAAAAACTGGAAAACTGGGAAACCGGGAAATCACGGCAGCATTATCTCTTCATTGGACCACGGGGTATTGGTAAGACAAACCTTATAAACCTGATCGACTACAGGATCGGGAAGAATCCTCATCTTAATAAAAAATGGTATACGGTTTCTTTTTCTGAAGATTCTTATGGAATTACCAGGGTTACCGATATCCTAATCGAAGCCTTGCATGTTCTTTCAAATAAAACACAAGATAAAAACATTACCTCAGTCTATGAAAATGTCAAATACGACGATAATGAAAAGAGAGTGACCGACCTTGCATTGGATGCCTTCAGGCAATTTCATCTAAAAAACCGATGCGGCATTTTGTTTATGCTGGAAAACATGAACAGGGTCCTTGAAAATCGATTCAAGCAAAAAGACGAAATCCACTTGTTGAGGAAAATCCTGATCGAGGAGGAGTGGATCGTTTTTATTATTACCTCTCCCACATATTTAAATGCGGTTACCCGGCCGGAAGAACCCTTGTTCGAGTTTTTCAAGGTTAAATTCCTGGAAGAATTAACGCCCCAAGAGCAGCAGGAGATGCTTTACAAAATAGCATTGTTGGAAGAAAACACCGACTTCATTGAGAATTATTTGAATAAATTAAGGCCGCAATTGCATGCGCTCTATCATTTCACCGGGGGCAATCCGCGCTTAACGGTTATGCTGTATGATCTTGTCGCTCATAAACATCTCATGGATGTTAAAACGGAACTGGACAGCCTTCTCGATAAATTGACACCATTTTACCAGGACCGGATGAAAGAAATCGGCGAGCAGGAAGCCAAACTCCTGGAAAAAATGGCATTAATGGAAGAGGGCTGCACACCCACAGAATTGGCAAAAGAGCTGCGTTCCGAACAGAATATCGTCCGGGCTCTTCTAACACGGATGGAACGCTCCGGTTATGTGCGAAGAGAACAACGGCGTTTAAAAAGTACGGTTTATATTATCCCCGAACGTTTCTTCCGGATCTGGCATCAAATGAATCATTCCCGTGCCGCAAGGGGAAGGATTCAGTATCTAATCGAGTTTTTCACTTCCTGGTATGCAGAACCTGAAGAAAGAGAGCAGGTATGGAATGAATTGATGGATGCTTTACAGGAGCATCTATACGAAAACAACGAAGAAAAAACCGATGAAATCAACGAATATATGCAGTACATCGAAGCAATTTCCATAGGTGCGGCAACCGCCCTGGGTCGAATCGGTTCCGAACTGGCTGTTCAGCCTCTTATCGACCATTTAAAAAACGAATCGCAAAATGTTCGAATAAGTTCGATGATCGCCTTAGGAAAAATTGCTCAAAAAAAGCCCTTCCAAAACATCGACCTGGTGATTCGATTCCTGGTAAAACTGAGGATCGACGCATCCTATGAATCAAGAATATTGGAGGCATTAAGAAATTTGATCGACTCTGCATTTCGTTTGGGGGATATCGAAACCATCGCCGCATCCATCGATCATATCAAACACGGAGTTCAAAGCGGGGAAGAATTTTTAAAGCCTTACGCCATCGCATTGAATTTCATTAAATCCGGGCGGGATATTTCAATTATCGAACGGCAGCAGCCGGAAATGCGCGAAGCAGTGCTACTTCTGGTGGACGCTTTCGATAATAATAATAAAGTACCCGAAGAAAACGATTCCCCAGGGGAATAATCATCCGTTAAACTTTTTGGCTGTCTTTCAAAATCCTTAGGCGTCAAGATAAATGTATTTTAAATTACCCGGTTAATTCAGTTTTTAATGAAGGTATGTAAACCCAGAGATTAAAACAAAAAAGGGGACACGCAAGAAAACTGCCATCCGGCTTTGTCAAACATGGGGACGATATTTAATAGCAAGAATCATGCCAAAATGAGTCGTGGTCAGCCCTGAGAGCCCCGTTATCAAACCTCAAAACGTCATCGTTCCATCAAAAAATGTCACGGTTCTATAAAAAAAACAAAAATCGAAGAAAAAAACGTTGGAACCGACTTTTTCTACCCTGGGCTCAAACTGCGGGACCGCGCCTTAGAAACAGCGAACTGCACCATCGGGAACCGAAGCTCCGATGTCGCTGCTCTGCGCACAATAAAACTGGAGCTCGGAACTGTACAGCCGCAGCTTTTTGATTTGGCTTCCGAACCTTATGCTCTGATTTCAACATTATTTGATGCAGCTCTTGCGTTTTTTTATTCGATTTTTGGAAAAAGCTCTCGAACCATGACATTCAGGACTCGAACTATGACATTCGGAACTCTAAAGGCGACATTTTTTGGCACGATTCTTGCAGTACATACTTTGTTCTTAAACTATTTTTTTCAATCATTATCTCTTTGCCTGTGACAAAGTAGAATTAGAAGTAAGGTTAGTCATGGGCCAGGCCTTTAAAAGAGCAGTATAAAAATAAATAACCGGTAAAAAAGTGGGTATAGTAGATAATTATACCGTAAAGAGAATCGGAATAAAACGCCTTTTTTCTTGAATTTGGTTGATTTGAGTGTTGTAATTTATATCTCTCACGGAGTGCACAGGGGTCACAGGGCGCAACTGCGTGGGATTTTATTATGGCGCTAAGCGCCATCCTGCGGCAAGGGGGGGTATATTTTCCCAGATCAGGCTCTTGCTATGGCCGGTTGGAATTCGTCTGACAATCCTTTCTCATCCCAGATTTTATCAGCCTCACGAATCGCCTTTTGAGCAAAATACCGGGCTAAAATCCTTTTCACCTGGATTATATCGTCCTGGTTTAAATTTGTCGAATATAATTTGAGCAGCTCTAATTGTAAATTACTCAGTTGAGAACGCATCTTTAAACCTCCTTCATAGTTCTCATGGATCCGATTATTTCCAGTAATCATGCTTACATTATAATATTAATCGTGGTTAATATCAACTTTAAGTTCAACAAATCAACGAATAGGGCATTTACGATTCGTGTGCCAGGGTGAAATTAGTTTAGCCCCAGAGAACGAAGAGGTCATTTATTATTTGTTATTTATTATTTGTCAAGTTTAAAATAGGTGTAGGGGCCAGGCATGCCTGGCCCAATTGACCGCGGGACACGAATCCCGGAAAACGATTTTGAATCCTTGACAACAGTTCGCATTTGCGCTAACATTTTACCATGTTAAGAGAAATCATACTCTACACAACGTAAAATGGTGAATGCCCGGTAAAAGACTTCCTGGATTCGCTTCCAGGAAAGGTTTTTCAAAAAGTTACGTGGGTTTTGCAGCTAGTTGCTGAGCTGGAACGAATTCCGGCAATATATTTTAAAAAGCTCAAAGATAGTGATGATATTTGGGAATGTAGGATACAATTAGGTTCAAATATATACCGGCTATTTTGCTTTTTTGCCAATGGCTCTATTGTTGTATTGACACATGGGTTAATAAAAAAAACTCAAAAAACTCCCCAAAAAGAAATAGCAAGAGCCAAAAAATATAAGGATGACTATTTAAGGAGAATGAAATGATAGTGTTTAGCGATTATATAAATAATAGGCTTAAAAAGGACCCTGAATTGGCGAAAACTTTTTGGAATGGATATGAAGATTTCAAAATCGGGGTAATGTTGAGAGAAGCAAGGTTGAAATCCGGTATTACCCAGGAAGAGATGGCTCAAAAAATAAAAACAACCAAAAGTGTTATTTCACGGATCGAGAAGCATTCAAAAGACATTCGGCTTTCGACCCTGGAGAAGTTTGTTGAAGCATTAGGCAGAAAGATGACAATATTAATCGAATAGATCTGCCTGGTGCTGCCCACGCACTCCCCCCTATGCCGCTCGCGCATAAACATGTGCCGTTTTGGCATATCCGTGTGCCGATCGCGCATAAATATGAGACGTTTTGGCATAAATGTGTGCCGTTTGCGCACAAATATGTGACACCCACGCACTCCCCTATGACACTTACGCATAAATGTGTGCCGTTTTGGCATAAATGTGTGCCGATCACGCATAAATATGAGACGTTTTGGCATAAATGTGTGCCGTTTTTGCACAAATATGTGACACCCACGCACTCCCCTATGACACTTACGCATAAATGTGTGCCGTTTTGGCATAAATGTGTGCCGATCACGCATAAACATGAGACGTTTTGGCATAAATGTGTGCCGTTTTTGCACACATGTGAGACACCCACGCACTCATCTATGACACTTACGCATAAATGTGTGCCGTTTTGGCATAAATGTGTGCCGATCACGCATAAACATGAGACGTTTTGGCATAAATGTGTGCCGTTTTTGCACACCCGTGAGACACCCGCGCACTCATCTATGACACTTACGCATAAATGTGAGACGTTTTGGCATAAATGTGTGCCCGGACTCTTTACACTTCACTCGTCTTTCAGGTATAATATTACATGCGAAAAATTTTCATCAGTTACAGCCATGAAGATGTGGAGTGGAAGGAACGCCTGGTCAAGCATTTGAAAGGATTGACCCCGTATTTTTCTTTGGAGCCGTGGGATGATTCGAAGATCGGTGTGGGAAAAGATTGGGAAACGGCAATTCTACAAGCCCTGGATGAATCCGAGATCGCAGTACTTCTCGTTAGCGCCGATTTCCTCGCTTCGGATTATATTATTAACGTGGAGGTTCCACGGTTATTGGAGCGAAGGCAGAAGGGGGGCGTGGAGATTTTTCCTCTCATCGTGAAGCATTGTGTATGGCAAACCGTTGATTGGTTGAAGAAAATCCAGGCATATCCTCCCGGTGCCGTTCCGTTGTATTGTTTTAATGAAATCGAGATCGACAAACACCTGGCAGAACTTGCCGCCATCATTTACACTTCCCACGCAGTGGGGTCCACAGCGTCCACTGGGTCCACATGGTCCACTGGGTCCACATGGTCCACCGGTCCACATAGTCCACAAAACAAAAAAGGGGACAGTCAAGAAACCCCGCACGCAGTGGGGTCCACAGCGTCCACTGGGTCCACTTTGTCCACAGAGTCCACTGGGTCCACATGGTCCACTGGGTCCACATGGTCCACCGGTCCACAAAGTCCACAAAACAAAAAAGGGGACAGTCAAGAAACCGCGCAGAAAGATACGAAACCCGAACCCTCCGAGAATCAAAACCAAACTCAAGACAATAATAATATAAATAAAAGTTTTTCGTGCACCTTTTTACAAAAAGGTGCGAAATCTTTTACTCCCGTGACTTTTGTAGGGCGTCAGAAGGAGCTGGAGCAGATCGAGGCGCATATTAAAGCCAGTGCAGACAATGGCAAAGGCGGAGTGCAGGTGTTTACCGGCCGGTTGTTTCATATCGATGGAGCCGGCGGTGTCGGTAAGACCACGCTGGCGCTGGAAGCAGGGAGGAGGTATGGCCGGTTATTCCCGGATGGGGTCATCCCGCCCATTCGTGTGGATGATTATTCGCCCATGTCGTTTGCCATGCACCTGGCGAATGATTTAAACATAAAAATCGAAGAACCGGCGGACCCGGGATCCGCACAACTCATTGTGACCCGGTTACTGGCAGATCGGCGAAGTTTATTGATCCTGGACAATGCGTGGGATTGGAACGGGTTGAAATACATGCTGCCGGTGCAAACGCAATCCACCATCATCGTCACCACACGCAACCGGGAGATTTACCAGCGCATGCGGCAGATGTATTATACCGAAGGCATGCCGGTCCACCATGTCGGACTCGAGACCTTCACGGAGGAAGAAGCGCTTCGATTGTTTGGTGCCATGCTGGGGGAGGGTTACAACGAGAAGGAAAAAGATCGTTACCTCGGTATTGCCGGTAAACTGGGTTTTTTACCCATTGCATTGAAGCAGGCCATTGCGTTGATGGTCTATGCCCCGCGGTATACTGCCGGCCAATTGCTGGACAAACTGGAAAAAGAAGACGGGTTGAAGTTACTGAGAAAAGGGGCAGAGGTGGAACACGGCGAGCCAAGGGCAGCGGAAGAGAGTCAGAACCCTTTTGAAAAAGGGTTCCGACACCTCCCAAAACTTTTGATTGAGTTTATTAGTAGTGTTTTTTGGCGACTCTTTCAGCCTCAGCGTTATAAGAAAAAGCAATCAAAGATAGTGGGGTTATCGGAAGACAGGCGGATCATCGAAACGGTGTTCGATTTATCCTCTCCGCTGCTGACGCAGGAAATGATTGAAACCCTGGAATACCTGGCGGGTTGCAGTGCGGGTTTTGTCCCGTTGGATTTTTTGCAGGAGTTGACCCGGGACCGGGATGTGGGGGAGAAACTGGAGCAGTTGTACACGTATTCGTGGTGCGACCGCAGGGAGATTAATGACCAGCGGTGGTACGGCGTGCATCAACTGGTGCGGGAAGTCGTGCGGGGCCGTTTCGGTTTGAGAAAGAGTAAAAAGTTTATTTCCACGGTTCATCGGCTATTTACGGATGAAACCGTTCATTTCATTGTCAAAGATAAATATTTCCCGCAGTTGGAAGAAGCCATGAAGCAGGCGAAGGAAAACAAAGACCACCGTTTGATCGATTGGATGTATGATTTATATGATTTTTGTGAGTACCGGGGGTATGGGGATTTTTATATTCGTTTAACGGAGGTGGTGGAGGAGGTTTTTAAGGAGGATAGACGGGGATTGGGAACGGCTTATGCGCACCGGGCACTGGTTTTCCAGAGATTTGGTAAACTGGAGGAGGCCATGGCGCTGCATCGAAAAGAGGAGAAAATCTTTGAGGAATTGGGCGACCGGGCGGGGCTGGCTGCTTGTTATGGCAACCAGGCGCTGATATTGAGTGATTGGGGCCGTCTGGAGGAGGCTATGGCGCTGCATCGAAAAGAGGAGAAAATAAAAGAGGAATTGGGCGACCGGGCCGGGCTGGCGACCTGTTATGGTAACCAGGCGATTATAATGCAAATGCAGGGCCGTCTGGAGGAGGCCATGGCGCTTTATAAAAAAGTAGATACAATCTTTGAGGAATTGGGCGACCGGGCGGGGCTGGCTGCTTGTTATGGCAACCAGGCGATTATAATGCAAATGCATGGCAGCCTGGAGGAGGCCATGGCGCTGCATCGAAAAGAGGAGAAAATAAAAGAGGAATTGGGCGACCGGGCGGGGCTGGCTCGAACCTACTGGAACCAGGGCTTTATCTACGCCAAGCAAAACGACACGAAAACCCAATTCTCCCTCTGGGAAAAATCCATCCAAATCAACAAATCCATGGGCATCCCGACTGAAGAAGACGAGAAAGAATTGGAGAAGATTAAAAGAAGAAGTTAGGAAATTAGGAAATTAGGAGGTTAGGAGGATTTTGCGGCACTGCGTGCCGGTTTATTATAACGTGCCTGACGGCGCGAAAAAAGGGAAAAAAGGGGACAAGGCAAGAAACCCCGCACAGCGGGGATTTATTATGGCGACAAGCGCCATCCTGCGCCTTCCTTAATTGTCAGCCCCTGCATTAGAAAAAATTATCAATTAACAATTATCGATTAACAATGAAGACCGTCAAGAATTTTCCAGGTTCTCTTGATTAAAATCAAATAAATGATTATAATATCTACGTGTATTAATCTCTTCTCAAGGAGAATTGAAAACAAGAGGAAAATAGAATGACGCAGCGAAAAATTACAATTAACCTTCCCCCTTCACCCGAAATGGTCAGTGATTTAATAACTTTTTTATTACACCGCGGTTTCATCTCTGATGGGGAAGCCAATACAATTGGAAATAGAGATACAAAAGCAGCATCGAAAAAGAAAAATAAAAACCGTTGGGAGTTAGCTGCTGAACGCCTTGATTCAGAGGGTTTTCTGGATGGGAATGGAGACAAAGTAAAAGGCCTAATCCGCGATTTTCGAGAAGGTTTTAATCTCTGACAAAAAAGGGGACAAGGCAAGAAACCCCGCACAGCGGGGATTTATTATGGCGACAAGCGCCATCCTGCGCCTTCCTTAATTGTCAGCCCCTGCATTAGAAAGAATTATCAATT
>Ga0209593_10000817_pt1 | contig 13849 bp, 9 predicted proteins | sample PPLLaktember2015_3_FD_187260 | JGI IMG/M metagenome (GOLD analysis project Ga0209593, IMG submission 187260) | Freshwater sediment microbial communities from Prairie Pothole Lake near Jamestown, North Dakota, USA - PPLs Lake P7 Core (6) Depth... | ecosystem: Environmental > Aquatic > Freshwater...
CGGGGTGCAGTTCAACTTCCTCCCGGGTGGTTTTATCTTCCGATTTCGTGGTATCCGGCCTTCATCTACATCAGCGGTTCATCGTCCTTAAAGGATCTCTTCCCCGCGATCAACCAGCCTGACTGCCTGAATCGGAGCCCGCGATCCGATGCAGATCGTACGGCGTATTCTCATAGACGTGGTAGTTCAGCCAGTTCGCGAAAAACATCGATGCATGGCTGCGCCAGCGGACCACGGGCGGACGGGACGGATCGTCGTCCGGAAAGTAGTTGATCGGAATTCGAATGGGCAGCCCCTTGGCGACGTCGCGGTCGTATTCCTGCTTGAGGGTCAGCGCATCGTATTCCGAATGCCCGGTGACGAACGTCTTCCGGCCGTCGCGCGAAGCGAGGCAGTGGATTCCCGCCTCGTCGGATTCCGCCAGAATAACAAGTTCCGGCACCCGCTCGATATCCGCGCGGCGAATCTCCGTAAGGCGCGAATGCGGGGCAAAGAACACGTCGTCGAATCCCCGCATCAGTTCATGACGCGGCTCGAGAGTCCGGTGCGGAAAAACCCCGAACATCTTCTCGGCAAGCGGATACTTCGGAATTCCGTAAAAATGGCGCAATCCGGCCTGCGCTCCCCAGCACACATACAAGGTGGTGTATACGTTCGTTTCCGCCCAGTCCATGACCTGCACCAGTTCCGGCCAGTAATCCACCGCTTCGAACTCCAGATCCTCGACCGGCGCACCGGTGATAACCAGCCCGTCAAACTTCTGGCGCCGCACCTGGGCGACGGATTTGTAATGATTGATCAGGTGCTCCCCGGGAACATTCTTGTGGCGGTGGGAAGCCATATGCAGCAGCGTGATCTCCACCTGCAGCGGGGAATTCCCCAAGAGGCGCAGGAATTGCGTTTCGGTGACGATCTTGGTCGGCATCAGGTTGAGCATGGCCACCCGCAGCGGGCGGATATCCTGGTGGCGGGCGCGCTCCTCCCCCATCACGAAAATATTTTCGCCCTCGAGGATGGCGCGGGCGGGAAGGGTTTCCGGAATTCGAACGGGCATCTTGCCTCCATCAGACGGACCGGCCGGCTTTTGCCGGTCCGACAAACCGAACGATCCGGCGGCGGTGAAACCCGATTATGCCGCCGTGCGTTTTTCGCCTCGGATCCCGCCCGCCGGCGGCGCGGGGATTGCTCGACCACGCCGTCCGTCGCGGGGGATTAAAAAACCCCTTCCGGTTGAGAAGGGGGTGAATGGAAAAAACATCACTTGGCCTCTCATCTTCCAGAAACATCCGCCGGAATTGGCACCTTGGTTTGCACCTGGTTGCCGAGGCTTCATCGGGCCGGTCCCTCCGCCTCTCTGGATAAGAGCATGCGCACCATGGATTGTTAACAGACGTTTTTATACTACTCCAAGGCGGTCGTGTCAAGATAATCTGCCTCATTATTGGTGGGATGGAGCTGTCATCCTGAGGCTGCAATGCCCGCAGCCGAAGGATCTGTTCTTTCCATCTCGCGGGATCCATCGGTCGCGGTTGAAGAGCGATTTTTTATTTGCCACAAAAGGCACAAAGGGCACAAAAAATGAAGGCTTTATTTGTGTCTTTTGTGATTTTTGTGGCAATTTATTTCATCCCATACAAGAATGTGTGGGTCCGGTTAATCGTATAGGAGCGACAACGGCTGTTTACTCGTCGGGGGTCTGGGCGACGAATTCATCCAGCTTGAAAAAGAACACAAAAGGAAAACCTTTATTTTCTTTGAGCCCTTTGTGTTCTTTGTGTTCTTTGTGGCAATATTTCCTGGGATTGAGCGGAGTCGGCAACCACCAAGCCGCCGTAGATCACCTTCACTGCCTTGACGGAGCTGCGGTTGTGGGTGAAGAGCGAGTTGTTTAGCCACAAAAGGCACAAAGCGCACAAAAATAAATTTGTGTCATTTGTGCTTTTTGTGGCAAATTTATTTCATTCCATACAAGAATGTGTGGGTCCGGTTAATCGTATAGGAGCGACTGCGGCTGTTTACTCGTCGGGGGTCTGGGCGACGAATTCGTCCAGCTTGAGGCTGATCACGGTCGAGGCGGAGTCGGAACCCATCGACACGCCGTAGATGACCTGCGCGGCCTGCACGGTGTTGCGGTTGTGGGTGACGATGATGAATTGGGTCTGCCGCGAAAGCTCGAGCAGCAGGTCGCGGAAGCGCCCGACGTTGGATTCGTCCAGCATCGCATCCACCTCGTCCAGGACGCAGAACGGAGTCGGTGAAACTTTGAGCAGCGAGAAGATCAGCGCGACGGCGGTGAGACTCCGTTCGCCGCCCGAGAGCAGCGCCAGCCCCTGCGACCGCTTGCCCGGGAGTTTGGCGCTGATATCGATGCCGTCGCCGCTGCCGTCGCCCGCATCGGTCAGGGCCAGCTTGGCGGATCCGCCCCCGAACAGCCGGACGAAAATCTTGGGGAACTCCTCCGCCACGGCGGCGAATGTCTTCTGGAACGCGTTCTGCATCATCGTATCCAGTTCGGCGATGACCTCGCGCAGCTGCACTTCCGCCTTCTGCAGGTCCTGCACCTGGGCGGTGAGGAACTCGAAACGCTCCTTCACTTCCGTGTATTCGCGGACGGCCTCCGGATTGATCGCCCCCATCCGCCGCAGCTGCCCGCGCCGCCGGTTGACCAGATCCTCGATCTCGGGCGTGAGCTCCGCCACGTGCGGGAGCCGCTCGACCAGGTCCGCCAGCGGCAACGGGTTGGGGCCGGTCACGTCGGTGGTGTATTCGAATTCCACCAGCCCGAAATCATCCTCGATCCGCCGGCGCAGCCCCTCGACTTCCTCCTGCCGCCGGGCCAGTTCCACCTGCGCCTGGGTGTATTGCCGTTCGGCGGAATGGAGCTTTTGCCGGCCTTCGGCTTCGCTTTCCTCGAGGGCGCCCTGCTCGCCTTCGGCTTCGGCCAGCTGCTTTTCCGCCGGTTCGATCTGGACCTGAGTCTCATGGATCGATACAGAAAGCCGCGACTCCTCCTCGCGCAGGGAATGCAGCGAGGCCTCAAGCGTCGCCCGTTCTTCGTCCAGCGCCCGGATCCGTTCCCGGCGTTCTTCGGCCCCGCGCTCCGCCCGCCGCAGCGTTTCCTCCACATCCGACCGCCGCGCTTCCAGCGAGCGGACGGCCTGGTCGGTGAGCGCGAGCCGGGTCTGCCAGTGGGGGATGTCGGTTCCCGCCTCGGCCGAAAAGTCCGGTTCGGAAAGGGCCGCCCCGCCGCGCAGTGTTTCGCGCACGCTTTCGATCTTCGCGCGCAACGCGTCCATCTCCCCAGCCAGGCGCGATTCCTCTTCGATGATGGTCTTGCGCTCGGTTTCGATTTCGGCCCGGCGGATTTCCTGCCAGCGCGCTTCCTCTTCCCTGGCCGCCTGCGCCTGGCGCGCTTCTTCGAGCTGCAGCCGCGAATCCTGCTCGGCCTGCTGGGCGTCGGCAAAAGCCCGGACGCACGCTTCCGAGCGCCCCAGGGCGGCGCGGTAATTTTCTTCGCCTTCATTCAATTCGGATTCGGCGCGGGAGGAAGCGGCTTGCGCCGATTGGAGGGCTTGTTCGAGCTCGCGGATCTCGCGCGCCCGGGATAGGGTCGAAGAACCTTCGCCGCGGCCGGCCAGCACCGGACCGGCGGGATGGAATACCTCGCCGGCGAGGGTGACCACCTTGGCGTGCGGCGGAAGCTGGGCGGCGAGGATTCGGGCCGCGCCGCGGGAGCGCACAACCACCACGTTGGCCAGGAGCGAATCCAGCGCCGGGCGCAAGGCGGCGGGCGCGCGCACCAATTCGCTGGCCCGCCCGATGATCTCCGCGTCCGCCGGCAGTGAAACAGGCTCGGGCGGGATAAGCCCGGGCAACGCGAGCAATCCGGTGCGGCCGGCCGCGGTTCCCGCCAGGCTTTCCAGCGCGCCCTCGAGCGAATCCAATTCCTGGAGCAGGACCGAATCCTGAAATTCACCGAGCGCGGCGGCAATCGCCGCTTCGTAATCCGCTTTCACCTCGAGCTGCGAGGCAAACGCACCGAGCACGCCGTGAAGCGCGCCCTGCTGCGAGCGCCCGACCAGGTGCCGCAACCCGCCGCCGTAACCCAGGAGTTCCTTTTCGGCCTGGGCCAGGACATCGCTGCGGGTCCGCAGCCGGATCTCTTCTTCGCGTTTCAGGGCTTGCGCCTGGCGCAGGCGTTCGGCTTCGGCCTGCAGGGCGGAGACGGCTTCCACGGCGCGGCCCTGTTCTGCCCGCGCCTGCTCGAGTTTCTCCCGTTCCGCCTCCCAAGCTTTTGCCTGCGCATCGCTTCGGACGGCGCACGTTTCGGCTTCCGCGCGCGCGGAGCCGTGGGCCTGGGCCACGCCTTCCTCGCGCAGCGCCAGTTCTTCCCGGCGCTGGGCCAATTGCGCGGCGCGCGCTTCTGCGCGCACCCGTCCGGATTCCATTTCCTGCACTTCGGCCTGCAGAGTTTGGAACTTTTCCTGGCGCGTCCGGCGTTCCGCTTCGAGCGCTTCCCGCGCGGATTCGGCGTGCGCCAGCTGCGCGAGGATCTCCTCGCGTTCGGTGCGGATCCGCTCCAGTTCGCGGCCATGCTCCGCGGTGCGCTCTTCGAGCGCGGCCTTCTCCGCTTCCGCGCCGGTCAGCGCGGCGGCGGCTTCCGTCTGCGAACGCTCGAGCTGCCGCAGTCGTTCCTCGTTCACGGCCAGCTCGCGGCTGAGCGCCTCGCGCGTCCGGTGCAGTTCGGAGGCCTGGCGGTGCCAGGAGTTCAACTGGGCCCGCAGCGCGCCGAGGGTGGTGCGCACGCTGGCGAAGCGGCTGTCGGATTTTTCCTGCGCGTCCTGCAGCGCCGCGAGTGTTTTCTCGGCCGCCTCGGCCGCCGTCCGGGCGGTGCCCACCTCCTCCTGCGACAGGCGCCAGTGGTACCCGTGCCATTGCAGGAGGACGTCCTTCAGTTCGCTCCGGACGGTGTCGAATTCCGAGGCGCGCTTGGCCTGGCGGCGCAGGCTTTCCACACGCGGCTGCAGTTCGGCCAGGATGTCGAGCACGCGTTCGAGATTGCGCTTGGTGGAATCCAGCCGGCGCAGGGATTCCTCGCGCCGGGTGCGGAACAGCCCGATCCCCGCCGCCTCTTCGAACAGGCGCCGGCGTTCCTCCGGTTTGAGGGAGAGGGCGCTGTCCACCAGCCCCTGGCCGATGATCGTGTAGGTGCGTTCGGAAAGCCCGCAGCGGCCCAGCAGTTCGTCGATATCCTTGAGGCGCACGCGCGCATCGTTGAGGAAATACTCGTTCGAGCCGTCGCGGTAGGCGCTCCGGCCGATCGACACCTCCGAAAACTCGATCGGCAGCCCGCCGTCGGCGTTGTCGAAGGTGATCAGGGCCGAGGCCATGCCCGCCCGAGGCCGCTGTTCGCTCCCGGAAAAGATCATATCCTCGGTTTTTTTGCCGCGCAAAAGCCCGTAGGCCTGCTCCCCGAGCACCCAGCGGATGGAATCCGCGATGTTGGATTTGCCGCTTCCGTTCGGCCCGACAATCGCGGTGATGCCCTCCGCGAATTCGAATCGGGTCTTGGAGGCGAATGTTTTATATCCGTGGAGTTCGAGGTATTTGAGATGGGACATGGGGAGATGCGCCGTGCGGCACAAGATGCCCCGTCCTTTGCGGCCGGGGCAACGGGATTATAGCATATCTCTTCCGAAGCCGGGCCAGGGTTGGCAAAGGCGGGGAGAGAGGATATGATTAATCCATGAGATCCCCCGAGGCGTCGGAATCGCTGGAACGCACCACCATCACCCTGCGCTGGGCGATGCTGGTCGCACTGGCGATCCTCGCGCCCCTGACCACCCCCCTGCCCCTGCTCTCGCTCTTCGCGCTGATCTGTCTGTTCCTGCTCCAGCTCGGGCTCAGCATATCCAGCTACATTAATTTGCGCCTGCCGAAGATCACCTGGGCCGGGATCGCGCTGCTCGACGCGCTGCTCATCCTGCCGATCTACCTGCAAAACGGCGGATCGGCGGGGGCCATCTTCTGGATCGGCCTGCTCCCGACGGCGACCTTCTCGATCTTCTTCGGCGCGATCTGGGGCGTGCTGACCGGATGCCTGCTCGCGGTTGTGCAGATCTTCCTGCTCCTGCCCGGTGCCAGCGTCACGCCGGCGATCCTCGCGCTGGCGGAGAGCATCCCGCTGATGATCATCGCCGGCGGCGCGGGCAACCTCGCCGGGCGTCTGGATTACCGGATGATGCTGGCGCGCCGCAAACGCGACGAAGCCTTCAACCAGGAACTGGACCGGCTCAAGACCCTGGTGCGTTCGGTGTACCGCATGGCCAGCGCGATCACCGGCAGCCTCGAACCGCTGCGCATCCTCGACTCCGCGCTCGACCTGGCTTCCGAAGGCGGCGGCGAGAAGGGCTCGACCGGCCGGCTGATCAGCATGGCCCTCCTGCGCGACCAAACCGGGTTCTTCATCGCCACCGCCCGCCGCCTGACGCGCGCCGATCTGCGCGCCGTTTTCACCGGCGAGGGCGGCGGGCTCTCGCGCATCCTGCGCTCGCGGATGCCCACCCGGGTGGATTCGCCCGGGCAGGATCCCGAACTCTCGCAGGTCGTCACGCTCCACGCCTGCCACGCGGGAATCCTTCTGCCGATGGTTGTGGACGACGAAGTCCGCGGCGCGCTCCTGTTTGCGCACCCGGATCCGCACTTCCTCGAAGGCGACTTCCTCGAACTGGTCGAGGGCCTGACCAAACAGACCGCCTCCACCCTGCGCAACGCGGAGCTTTTCCAGGCGCTGCGCGAGGAACGCGACAAGCTGGTGGAAGTGGAGGAAGCGGCGCGCAAGAAGCTGGCCAGCGACCTGCACGACGGGCCGATCCAGGCCACCGCGGCGATCGCGATGCGCGTGAATTACGCGCGCCGCCTGCTGCAGCGGAAACCGGAAACCACCAGCGAAGAATTGTTTGAAATCGAAGAGCTTGCCCGCCGCGCCACGAAGGAAATGCGGCATATGCTCTTCACCCTGCGCCCGCTCGTCCTGGAAACCCAGGGCCTGGCCAGCGCGCTCCGCCAGCTGGCGGAAAAAACCCGCGACACCTTCAATCAGGATATTCTCCTCGATATCGAACCCGCCGCCGCCGACAAGCTCGACATCAACCGCCAGGGGGTGCTCTTCAACCTGGTCGACGAGGCGATCGGCAACGCGCGCAAGCACGCCAAGGCCCCGCACATCTGGATCCGCATGCACCGCGAGATCGATACGCTGTTCCTCGAAGTGGCCGACGATGGGGTGGGCTTCGACCTGGCCGAGGTCGAAAAGCATTACACCGAACGCTCAAGCCTCGGGCTGGTCAACCTGCGCGAACGGGCCGAACTGGCCGGCGGGAATCTGCAGATCGTCTCCGCCGCCGGGAAGGGAACGCGCGTTCAGGTCCGCATCCCGCTGCAGCTCACCGCCCCCGACGAAAAATCCGCCTAGCTCCCGATGGCCACCAATCCCTTTCTTCCCGGCCTGATCCTTGCCCTGGCGGTGTGGATCCTGCCGCTTGCCGCCCGCCTGCTTCCGGCGCGGATCGTATCCGCCGTTCAATCCCGCATTCCCCCGCTTTCCGATTGGGCGCCGTGGATCCGCAACGCCGGGCTGCCGTATCTCGGCCTGCTGCTCGGATGGGTCTCCTCCCGGGATTTCGGATTGACCGGCCACACCGCGCCGGAGTGGATCATCGGCATCGCGGCGGCGGTCATCCTGGGAGTCCTTCTGGGGTGGGTCTCGGTCCGGCTCTCGATCGGGATCGGCTGGGGGGTGGCCGGCGATGAGGCGCGCTGGACGCTTTACCGCGCGGCGGTCTGGCCGTGGGTGACGCATCTGCCGGTCGCGGTTGCGGCGGCGCTCCTTGCCGCGTGGGCGGAATTCGCGCTCGGACGCAAACTCTGCGGGGAGAAGGTATTCGATGAGGTGGGATTGCTTTTCCTTGCCCACGCCGCGGGCTCGGCGGGCTTATTCCTCCTGGCGCATAATTTTTTCCTGGCGATGCTGTTCTACCTGACCGCCGTTGCCGCATCAACCCCCGATATTCAGCTGCATTTTCAGAACATTTATAGTCGGATACAAAAGAAATAATGGACAGGGTCTACATCAATCCTGTCTATTCATTTTTCCTCCATTGATAATGACGCTTTATCTCCGATGCGTACTTTCGTCCGATCGTGTCCCGGTTTGCCTGCAGCCATTCGGAAAAAATAATTTTTCCGTTGGGTTCGTGGCTTGATGTCAGCAGGTTATCCATCAGCCCGCGCAATTCGTCCGCGGTCAGGAGGACATCCCGGAGCGCCCAGCCGATGACGCGCCCAAAGGCGATCCCGACCGCCGGCGGCATGGGGATAAACAGCATTCCCGGGTGAACGGCGGCGGCGATCCGGCCTGCGAAATCCCGGAAGGCAAATCGCTCCGGACCCGCGGCATCGACGATCCATCCATCCGAGGAGTCGGCAGCCCGAACCGCGATTTCCGCCACATCCTCCACATGCACCGGCTGGACCGCGTACCGCCCGTCCCCGAAAATCGGGAAGACGGGGAATTTGCGCATCAACCAGGCGATGTTGTTCACCAATATATCCTCGCCGCCGTAAACCAGCGTCGGCCGGACGATCGCCCAGGGAACACCCGAATCGCGCAGAAGGCGTTCCTGCGCCGCCTTTCCGCGGTAGTACGGCAGCGGGGAATCCTCCGCGTTCCCGGTCACGCTGATGTGAACGATCTTCCTCACGCCCGCCCGGGCCGCGCAATCGAAAAGGGTTCTGGTATTCCCAAGCGCCTTTTCGAAGGTCAGTCCGCCGTATTCGAATCGGATCCAATAGGTGTTGAAGAGGGTATCAGCGCCCTGGAGGGCGGCCGTCAACCGGTCCGGTTGATCGAAACCAAAAGGAAACGCGGCAACCGCCGGGCCGAACGGATTGGGCTTGTCGATATGGGTTGTGATCGTGCGCACGGTTTGCCCGTGATCGAGGAGCATCCGGGTGATGTGCCGGCCGATATAGCCGAAGGAACCGGTGACAACAACCATGGTCACTCCTCCGATCTTTCCTTGCCTTACTCACCCCTCCTCAACTCCTCCCGACCTTCGGCCGTCTTCCCCAAATTTGGGGACGACCGGAGAGAGGTTATGTCATATATTAATTATCCTGTAAATCCTGAAATAATCCTGTCTATCCTATCTATTCCTTTCCTGCGCCGGATAACAGCCTCCGCAATATCGGAATCGCTACGCGCACGGCGCATGCCCGGTGGCTGATCCTGTTTTTTTCCTCGGCGGATATTTCAGCCATCGTTTCCGTCCGGCCCTCGACCCGGAAAACCGGATCGTACCCGAAACCGTTCGTCCCCCGTTCGTCAAAGGTGATCTCCCCGCGGCACTCGCCCTCGGCATACGCCACCTCGCCATCCGGCGCGATGATCGCGATCACGCACACAAAGCGGGCGCGGCGCGGAGCCGGGATGTTGCGCAGCTTTTCGAGCAGGAAGGCCCGGCGCTTGGGGTCGTCGGCGCCCGGGCCGGCGTAGCGCGCGGAGCGCACGCCCGGCTCGCCCCCGAGCGCCTCCACCTCCAGGCCGGAATCGTCCGCCAGCGAAAGCAATCCCGATGCGCGCGCCAGCGCGGCTGCTTTCTTGGCCGCGTTCTCGTGGAAGGTCGCGCCGTCTTCTTCGACCTCGAGCGCGATCCCCAGCTCGTCGGGGAAAACAATTTCGGCCGGCGCCTCGCGCAGCAGGACGCGGTATTCGCGCTGCTTCCCGGGATTGGTCGTGGCGATCAGCAAACGGGGTTTTCCAGTCATATGCCCGCCATTCTCCAATGGTACAATCCGAAACACATTCTACTCCGGAGAGAATCGATGAAGCGCTGGCAATTTTGGATCGGGCTCGCCATCAGCCTCCTGTTCCTGGTTTTCTATTTGCTGCCCCAGCAGAATTGGGCCAAGCTTTGGGAATCCCTGCGCAGCGCGCAGTACCTCTGGCTGATCCCCGCCATCGTGACATATTTTATCGGAGTCTGGTTCCGCGCGGAACGGCTGCACTACATGATGCGGCCGATCAAGCAGGTCCCCGCCCGCACGCTGTTTCCGATCGTCTGCATCGGGTACATGGGCAACAATATCTACCCGGCCCGGATGGGGGAGGTCCTGCGCGCTTACGTGATCAAACAGAAGGAGGGCGTGGCGATCAGCGCCTCGCTCGCGATCGTCCTGATTGAGCGGATCTTCGACGCGGTGGTGATGATGCTGTTCATCTTCGTCAACCTGCCGGAACTCGCGCGAATCGGCAGCGTCGACTCCGGCGTGGGCGGGACGATCCAGCAGGTTGCCGTAATCGGCACCATAATTTTCTTCGGGGCGTTGGTGGTCTTTATGCTGGCCGCGATGTTCCCCGCCGTCACGGCGCGCTTCGCCGCCTGGTCGATCGCGCACCTGATCCCCGTCCGCTTCCGTTCGAAAATCGAAGGCATTTCCGGAAAATTCCTCGAGGGGTTGGCCTGCCTGCGCTCACCGCGCGACGCGCTGATGATCCTTGTGACGTCGATCGTGATCTGGCTGTTCGAAACCGGCAAATACTGGTTCCTCATGCAGGGTTTCGCCTTCAGCGTTTCCTTCTTCGCACTGATGCTGATGAACGGCATCGCCAACATTATCACATCGATCCCCTCCGCTCCGGGATATATCGGGACTTTCGAAACAGCGGGCGTCGCCGCGCTGCAGGCGTACAACGTCGGCAAGGAAGTCGCCACCGCCTACACCGTCGTCCTGCACGCCGCCTTGTGGCTGCCGATCACGCTTCTGGGCGCGTACTACATGCTGCGCATGGGGCTGTCGGTGAAAACAGTGCAAGCGGAAGTAAAAGAGGAAGAGAACGCGGAATAGTACTACCCCTGCCCTCCCAAATCTGCGGCGAAAAGAGCACGGGCTCCATATCGGAGCCCGTGCTTGGTATTTACTTTACGGATCGATCTATTCCGCGCCGGCGGTTCACTCTTTACAGACAAGAGGTTCCGAGGTCTGGCACTGGGCTCCTTCACAGTCGCCGATTGCCGACGGAGCAATCGGCGGGAGACCTGCTTCGTCGGCGCAGTGGCTGGATAATCTCAACCAAAAGCCGACCTCATCCATACGGTCCAGGATCCTGGCCATATCACCCGCAAAAGCCGCCAGAACAAGCAGGGTGTTCACCGAATCCTTGTCAAGTTTGTTCCCGGGCGCATTTTTCAGGCAGGTGTCGCAAGTGACTTTCACACATTCGGTCAACCGGTCCAACAGCGCCGCCGCATCCCTTTTGATTTGCTGATCAAAGTGAGAGGATTGACCGGCTGCTTCGACCTTGCCCAGCCAGGCGTTGAAATAATAGGCCGTGACGTCAACCCGGTTGCACGGAATGTCGGCGAGGCGGTCCATATCCCGCTTGATCATCCGGTTATAGGACTTGTTGAGCTGAAGCTGGACCGTGCTCTGCAGCGGGGTTAATTCTTCGCTGAAGGGGTCGACCAGCGGCAGGAGGGGGGCAAGCTCGTCATCATCCTGGCTGACCGGGTTTGCGGGCGGGTGAGCCGTCTGGGCCTCGATCTCCTGCAGGGTTGCAAGAGCGACCCCGTAAAGGCTGAAATGGGAAACGGAAAAATAGGCGGTCGTGGTTCCGTCGTAGGAATCGACTGTAATCGGGAAGAGGTGAAAATCCTCTCCATTGCCGTCCGCCGCGAAGCCGATCAATTGCGTCTTATCGTAGTCGCCCGGGAAGGCCAGCGAGAGTGAACCGGGCGAGATCATCAACAACCCGTCCGGGCCGATATGGACGGCGGCCAGGTACCCCTGGCTGAAGGGGAGATCCGCGATTGCGGATACCGGAGTTACTGTCACGATGCTGCCGAAGGCGGGTTGCAGCCCTCCATCGGCATCCAGGCTCAACAATCCCCCCTCGGGCATAAGATTAAACTTCATGCCGTCAGTCGTTTCTCCATCTACAGGCCAGTTGAAAATCATGCCGGGGGTTTCAAATTCTGAGTTATCGGCCGCCTGCGCCGGGTCGAGCGTGGCGCTGATGGTAATGGGGTCGGGCGTGCGTGGAAAATCGTCGTCGGAAGCCGAATTCCCTTCCGCCGAAGGAACCACACCGGTGGATTTCTGGGTGGACTTTGTGGCGGATTGCGAGGTGGAGAGGCAGGAAAGCAGAACCACCATCAACCCAATCCAGATATATCGGATGCCACGGCGATTGGACGACATATTTCCTCCTTAGGCAGTTGGCAATGCGGAACGTATGCGCGCAGGCATCCCCCCGGGCGGCAAGAACCGCCCTGGCGGGGTTTTCCATCGCTCGGTTGCGCTGCGGTGGATACTTTTCTTTTATATAGCAAACCTGGGCTGAAAAAGATTACGGTAGATCGGGTTTTATTGGGAGGATTCCAATCCGGAATATACCGCCACGGAATACACGTATTTTTTAACGGATTTCACGGATAAAAAAGATCTCACGGATTTTCTGCAAGTTTTTCATCCGTGAAATCTATTCTTTTCATCCGTGCAATCCGTGGTTTCCCCTACTCGTTCAGCTCCGCCTCGATCGCTTCCCGAAAGGTTTCATACGGCTGCATCCCGGAAATGAACCGGTCGTTGACAAAGAAGGCCGGCACGCCGTTTACGCCCAGCTTCTCGGCATCCTTCATATCGAGATCGACCTCGTTCGCAACTTTATTGTCCGCGAGGCAATTGTTGAAGGCCGATATATCCAGACCGATCTCCTGGGCATATGCGGAATACATCGCGTCGCCGAGCCCGCGCGAATCTCCGTAGAGTTTCCTGAAATAATCCCAATAATTCCCCTGGGCTGCGGCGCAATTGGCGGCGATGGCAGCCGGTTTGGCATCCGCATGGGAGGGAAGCGGATAATCCCGATAGATGAACCGGACTTTGCTGCTGTAATTTGTGTAAAGCTGGTTATAAACCGTGGTGTACCACTGCCGGCAGTATGGGCACTGAAAATCCGCAAATTCGACGATGGTCACCTTGGCATTTTCCGGACCCCAGGAGGGATCGTCTTTGGCGCCGGCCCCGGCCGCGGCGCCACCCGAGCCCCCGGCAAGCGCGGGCAGGTCCCGCATGGTATAGCCGACCGCGACCCCGGATGCAAACAGGACGATCCCGAGGATGATCTGCCGGATCGGCCATTGGTCCGAATTGTTTATATTGATGTTTTTCTTCATGCGGGAAATTGTAACACGGGACCACGAAGGACACGAAGGGAAACCGGAAGAACACGAAGAGAATGTCCCTTCACTTCAGGTCTTCTTCGTGTTCCGGGAGTATTAAAAAATAATCACCGAGACATCCTTGATCGTCATGCCCGCGTGTACTTAGCGGGCATCCATTCCTGAAAACCCAGGATTCCCGCTAAGACCACCCTTGCTCCGTTTTCGCGCAGGTTCTGAGTGCAAAACCGAACCTGCGCACTCTGCGAGGGCGGGCGCGGGAATGACGACCAAATCAGGGCAAGGTAACACCCAAGCCAATCATTCTTCCACTTTGTGGACAGCCCCGCGGGCTTCGTGGATCGAGACGGTATAATCCGTTCAAGTGGCAATCCTTCATGCCCCTCGGAGGGAGAGATTCCATGGGAAAAACAATCTACTTGATAGATGTTACCAACCGCGACGGAGTCCAGACGGCGAAGCTCGGCCTGGCCAAACTCGAAAAAACGATGGTGAATTTCTACCTGAATGAGCTGGGCGTCTTCCAGAGCGAATGCGGATTCCCCACCACCCGCCACGAAAGCAACTACCTAAACGCCAACATGGATCTCGCCGAGCAGGGCGTG
>Ga0209593_10000818_pt1 | contig 13848 bp, 16 predicted proteins | sample PPLLaktember2015_3_FD_187260 | JGI IMG/M metagenome (GOLD analysis project Ga0209593, IMG submission 187260) | Freshwater sediment microbial communities from Prairie Pothole Lake near Jamestown, North Dakota, USA - PPLs Lake P7 Core (6) Depth... | ecosystem: Environmental > Aquatic > Freshwater...
TAGTAACAGTGATAACACATCGGATTTAGCTAAACCCATATCCACTCTCACACAAGCGGCACTTAACTTAAAGGCTAATATAGCCTCACCCACCCTCACGGGTACGCCATTAGCACCGACGGCCGCGTTAGGTACTAATAACACACAGATAGCCACTACCGCTTTTGTGCAGTCAACAGTAGGGGCTGGTGGAGCATATCTTCTATTAACGGATGGTGTGTCTACGTTCAGGTTGATAGTTAGAAGTGGTGAACTTTGCATGGATCAAACAAAGACAGCGCTTGGGTTTGCTGGTGTTCTACATACTGATTGGGATACAATAGACGAATATAAACTTCCGTAAGTGCGACTTAAACTAATACTCATATTATTTCTTCTCCCTCTATTACTCGGGGCGCAGACGACTTGGTATGTAGCCACCACCGGTAATGATGTGACGGGTGATGGCACGCTGGGTAATCCGTGGCTTACAGTCAAGAAGGCATCAACAGAGGTTGCGGTATTCGGAGATATTATCTATGTTAAGCCAGGAACTTATACCGAATCTCAGAGAACAAATCTTGCGTTAGGGGTTAGCCTTGAAGGTGAATATACCCCGACAACAATAATTAATTATACTTACAATGCCGCTTCATTCTCTGACGGGGCTATCTACGCTGTCAGTGGCTCGGTAGTTAATGGGAATCAACATATATCCAATCTTACTATCACAGGATCAAATTATACTGCTTCAAGGGGTATTTATACACGGTATAGAAATAACTTTCATATTTATAATTGTACAATACAAAACTTTGACAAATCAGGGATTAATGCTTATTCAGAAATTGACTGGGTTACACCTCCGGCTACTTACACAACCGGATTAAAGATATACAACTGTGATATAGACAACAATACTGAATCGCCTGATAATGGAGGGGAATGCAACCTACGTTGGTCAGGACATTCCGGGTATGAGATATATAGTAATACGATAAGCAGTCTTGTCAGAGTTACCCCACGTTCGGTCTACAGCTCTCAGGTCAAAAACGGTTCATTCCATGACAATATCATAAATACAAGGGAAAGTATCAGTGGGGAATGGCTTTTTGCCTGTGAGTTGTTTAATAACAGAGGCGGTATTGAGATATATGATAATCAATTTATAGGTGGTGGTACACTTGACATAGCAGGACATACCATTGAAAAAGGTATTTATTCTTATGCCGTATCAATTCATGATAATTCTTTTGTCTTATCTACACTGGTTCCTTATAATTCAAAACCTACTGTTGCAATAACGATTGAGTCATGGGTGTCTATTGAGTCAGTTTATATTTATAGAAATTACATTAAGAATTTCCCGTGGGGAATTAATGTTACGATGGGAACCTATGGCGAGTGGGGTGGTAGTGGAACCATTGATGATTTGTTTATTTATACAAATATTATTGAAAACAGTGGGAGTTCAGATACTTCATGGGCAAGTTTTGGTATAGGAATTATTTATCAGGCAACTGGAATAACGAGGGATAATATTAACATTTGGAATAATACAATTACAGGCAATCAAACATATTCTTACAGGGGTATTTACTTATCAATAGACGGGACTAATACTAACATCAATTTTCAAAATAACATAATTCAGGGATTTGATTTAGGAATAAGAGTTGAAGATGAGAGCGCAGGGAATACCGGATCAGTAGACGAGTTACATATTGATTATAATTTGTTTCATGACAATGGGAATAGCAACCTTGTTTCATTTGAGGCGGGAATTTCTATTACTAATTATACTAATACAGGTCATATCATAGATGATCCAGAGTTTGTATCGGCTATAGATTTCCATTTATCCTCTGATTTATCACCTGCTTATATGGCGGGTATGTATGTTGACGTTGATACTGATTATGATGGGGATGTTTATTTTAATCCTCCTTCAATAGGTGCATATGAATACGGTTCTGTGCCTAGTGGGCCAACGGTTGAGTATAAGAGTATATTTATTGATGGTAAGGCTGTAATAAAGAACGGTAAAATAATAATAGAATGAGAAAAATATTTTGTATTTTAATTTTTAGTTTCTTAGCATTAACAACATTTTCTCAAAGTACGTTTAAACGTGGGATAAGGGTTGGTAATGATAAAACAGGTTCTACTATAGGGACGATAGACAGTGTTTTAGTTGATGGCGTGGAGTTGATACCTTTTGTGGGTTCTGACTCTGGTTATGTCCGTATACCCGTAGCTTATAGAACAGATTTTGAAGATGCCTTACATGATCAGACCTTGGAATTTAATGTGTTGGATTACGGAGCAGTTTCAGATGATGGTAATGAAGATCAAACAGCTATTCAAGCTGCCATTGATGCTGCAAATACTTATGGAGGATGGGGTGAACGTGATGGAGGGAAGGTAGTAATTCCTGCTGGTAAATGGTATATAACAGATTCACTTGTATTGAAATCAGAAATAGAAATAGATATTGCTGCAAATGCTTTCTTCTCTGTTCCTCCAGGATATACTAAATCTATTTGGTATATAGGGCCCAAAGTTGAGAACACTTATGTTCATGGAGGATATTATGGTAGTTATACTGGAGCAAAAACATGGAAAGGAATAAACATACAAGCATCAAATAATACAACATCATATTCTTTATTTAACAGGTTTTCTCAAATGATATTTGAAAATGCTAAGTGGGCAATAAATATTGAGACAACTTCTACTGGATGGGCTAATGGGAATACGTTTGATAACATGACATTATTAAGACCTCTTCGTGGAATAAGAACAAGAAGGGGTGCAAGTAGCGAAGGACTTGATGCTAATACTTTCAATAACATTCAAATTCAACCTGCGGCAGACATGGAAATTGGAATAGATAGTCTTGCCGGAAGTAGTAATCGTCTTACAAATATAGATATTTGGGATATTGACATTCTTGGGGGGAGTGCTAAAACAGCTTATATAAATTCTAATTCTACCTTTAATTATATAACAGGTATGAATATTATGGGAAAGAGCTATGCTGATTTAGGAGATAGGAATACGGTATTTACTAGTGGTGTTCTATTTGAATCTACAAATACATTTGGTACAGTAAGTACAAATATTGAAAAAGCTTGGTTCGCAAGGACTCTTTATTATACTGGGTCTGGGAATCTTGATATTACAACCGATCCACAAATAGCAGATGGAGCAAATGGTCAGATAATGACGATTGCTGTGGTAACAAATTATACCGTAACACTTGATGATGGTGATGGACTTGATATTAATGGGCCATGTGTTTTAAGTCGTGGTGATGCTATAACATTACAATATAATTCTACAAGGGATTTATGGGTAGAAATATCACGATCAAAAAATAGAGGTGGAAACAGTGTTTATTTTATCGCTGCTAACGATGCATCTACAACAGAGAAATTGCTGGCTGATGCCCAATGTGATGGTACAGCAGATGAGGTTCAGATTAATGCTGCATTAACGGCAGGATATAATGTAAGGCTTTCTTCAGGTACTTTTAATATTGCAGCTTCAATAACGGCAGCAGTAAGTAATGTTATTATTGAAGGTGTTGGTAAAGAAAAAACAACCATATATTTAACTACTGGTACTAATGCAAGGGTTATAGTAATAGGCGGAGATTATTGGACGATAGAAAAACTTAAAATTGATGGTAATGATGCAGGAAATACAGGGAGTCTTTTTGGAATTTATGGAATCGCCCGAACAGGGATTAATATTTATAACTGTGAAATAACGAATATTGAAGATGATGGGATAGCTATTAGAGATGGTTGTTCTACATGGGTTATTGAAGATTGCGTTATACATGATCTTGGTAGTTGTATATTTGGATGGCAGGAAGATGCCGCAACCGCTGGCCCGTCAAACATAAGAATCAGTCGTTGTCATTTTTATGATGCAATGGTTGAAACACAGGTAAGATTGTCTGCCGACACAGAGGCTTATGCTCCTGAAAATTGGACTATTGATAATTGTTATTTTACTGGTTATACCGGATATAAGGGAATATTATTTGCGAAAGCAAAAAATTGTAATGTAATTAATTCATATTTTAAGATTACGGATTGTCCTGGTATCTATAATCCAGGTGGGATAAGATACTATACCGGAGCAAGCGGGATAGTAAGCAATAATACTTTAAATGGGAACTATGTTGAGGTATGGGGTGGGCAGGATGTTATAATCAAAGGTAACTATTTTACACATCCGGGAGCATCTACTGAATACGGGCCAGGTCTAATGATTAGTGCTTACGAGAATGCTTACGATGTTAGTAATATTACCGTAGAAGGAAACACATTTTATAATATATCTGTTACAACTGCAAGCAATGCAATGGCACTCTATGCCGAAACCGGACGTACAGTACAACGAGTTAATATCAATGATAATATATTTATGGATAACCGAGGTGCTAATGCTGTGTGCAGTTATGCCATTGGTTCATCCGGTGCCGGTACCGTTAAAAACGTAAATATTTCTAATAATACAATAGAGGGAATGTTAGATTATGGCATTATTATGGCAGCAACTGCAAATGATAATTTTATTTTATCCAATAATATAATTATTGATGTCCCCGCAGGTATTGTGGCAGATGATGGTGATGATATTCAAATAACGGGGAATAAGTTTGTAAGTGTTACCACTCCTATTGATGTAAATGATTCTGATGTAACAAGACCGCTTATTACAGAAAATACAATGTATGGATGTACTAATAGCGGAACTTACGCAGGAGCAACGGGAGAATTATTCGGACTCAATCTTTGGCATGATGGCACCTATGATAATACAGTTCCAGAATGACAGATTTACTTCAATTAATGATACTATAAACAAAAAAATAATTTAAAAGCTTATAAGAAGATGAAAAAATACTTTATATTGATTTTTTTGATGGTAAGCGTTACATTAAATGCGACGACTTATTATGTAGCTGCTTCGGGTGGTAATAATGAGAACTCCGGTACGGCAGGTAGTCCATGGGCAACATTGGCATATGCGGTTACTGCTGTTTCAAGTGGTGATATAATTTATATGCAAGCAGGAACGCATACTATACCAGCTAGAATAGCATTGCCACAGGGGGTGAGTCTTACTGGAACAGGAGATGGTTCTGTAATTACAAATACCTCATTAACATCAAGAATTAATTATGGCCCAAATGGGAGTAATGGAGATGCAATAATTAATCTTGTTTCTTCTTCTGTAGTGAACGGAAGTCAATCCATAAGTAATTTAAAATTTGATGGAGCAAATCTAACTTGTAGTCATGCTATTTATATAATGAACAGACATAATGTAAAAATCCATCATTGTACCTTTGTAAAATTTAATTATTGTGCTGTTGTATGGTGGGCGCAGGGTACAGGTGATGGGACTCCACCGGCAACTCGTTTATCAGGAAGCGAATTTTATAGTAATACTGTTACAGACTGTGCTGGATATAATTCCCCTGACAACTCATATTATGGTGCCTTATACTGCGGTGGTCATGTTGGGATGCTGATACACGACAATACAATGATAATGAATGGTCATTCGTCAGGAAATCAGGGATGGCCTATAAAGTTCTGGTTATGGGGAGGAATGATGAATGGCTGCAAAATCTATAATAACTGGCTTGAGAAAACCGACTATTCAGTATGGGATTTTGCTATTGAAAGCACCGGTGAAGACGGTATGGAAATATACAACAATACGATCCGCGGAGGCGTTGATCTAAATAAACAAAATTACAGTGGTACCTACACATATTCAGTATGGATTCACGATAATACAATTGGGCCCACCGGATCAGTGAGTGGTTTGTATGCTGCCGGGATAACACTTGAACACAATAATTCTCACGTTCTGATTGAAAGAAACTTGATCCAGAATTGCAGTCCTGCAATATTGTTCACTCCGAGAACCTTGGATCAGACAAGTGTGACCATCAGGTATAATGTGATGAAGAACATTTGGGCGAGTTCATACTACAATGAGGGAATTACCATGAATCCAGGTGGTTCGGGAGTTGATATAAATGGATTTTACGTATACAATAATATAATACATGGAAATAATTCTGTTGAGTCAGGATTGAAGTTTGTTCATGCCGGTGGCACGGCAATTACGTCAGCAACCAACTTCGAGGTGATTAATAACATCATTCTAAATTTTAAGGGTTATAATGGGAATCCCATGAACCTAACTGGTGCAGGGGTATACTCAAACCTAAAGATTACAAACAACGTTTTTTACAACAACTCATCAAACAGTCCGATATTATCGGGCACGCCTACAAACTATACATATCAAGACAACCTGACAAGCAACCCTCTATTTGTTTCTTCAGGTTCAGATTTCCATCTGCAATCAGGTTCGCCTGCCATCAATGTCGGTAAGAATCTTGGACTTACAACAGACTTCGATTCGAACTCTGTTCCTATCAACTCTATCCCCGATATTGGAGCATATGAGTATGGCAGTTCTCCACCAGAGGAGGAACCGATCTTGGTTACGTCTATTACTGTATCTGGTACGGGAGGCGCAACTACCATCTCTATTGATAATGGTACACTCCAAATGCTTGCCTCGGTACTCCCAGTTGATGCAGACGATCAGACGGTAACGTGGTCAAGAACTAATGGTACCGGGGCTGCCTATATAAGCTCGGGAGGACTTCTTACTGCCTTAACAGATGGCACTGTAACTGTTCGGGCAACGGCGAATGATGGATCGGGGGTTTATGATGATCAACTTATAACTATTTCAAATCAGATTAAGTATGTTTCTATTAATGGGAAACAAGTTATTTTAAATGGGAAAACTGTTATTAAAAATGAATAAAATGAAAAAAATGAAATTAACGATTGGATTATTCGTGATTATGTTCGCGGTAGCCTGTGGACAGGCTGACAAAACGTTTACTGTACCCGTGAGAATGAATGCGGGATTTTATGTCGGGGCAGACCCTAATTTATACCTTACCCTGCCGAGTGGCGGTGTAGCAGATTGGAATACAATATTAAATAAACCTTCTGTGTTTGCGCCGGATTTGACTGTTACTAATCCACTCTATAAACCGATAGAATGGGTACCTACATTCGCCCAGGTGACATCTAAGCCCACTACCTTGTCTGGTTACGGCATCACTGATGCAGCCCTTTCTACTCATGTTCACACGTTTACTTCTATTACAGGAAAACCTACTACTCTCGTGGGATACGGGATAACAGACGCTAAACCCTTAAGCTATGTACCGACTTATGCAGAGATAACGGGCAAGCCAACGTTATTCTCGGGCAGTTATGTGGACTTAACCAATAAACCCACACTTTTTAGCGGGAGTTACACAGACCTAACGAATAAACCAGAGAGTATTGAATTAGCGGATGCCATTCTCTCGATGAGTGGTATTAAACTGCCTGTTCTTACTACGGCGCAAATAGACGCGTTAACACCAACGGCAGGACTGTTGGTTTACGACAGCACACTGAATGTACTTAAGATTTTCGTTGGTACATGGAAAGTTATTATCACTGCCAACTAATCTATGCTTTCGGTTGTAATTACCTACCATAATGAAGGGCAATCCTTCCTTGAAGAGTGTATTAAGGAAATCCGAGACACAACTCGGATTTTTCCTTTAGAAATCATAGTTGTAGATGATCACTCAACCGTGCCCCTTAAGTTAAGTGACGACATAACGGTGATCAGACATGAATGGCAGAAGGGGGTTGGCGCTGCTTTTGACACTGGTGTAGCCCACGCTAAGTACAATAACATATTCCTTATAGCCTGTGACATGCGTTTCATAGATAACGGTTGGGCTGATAAACTACACAACGAGATTCAACTATACCCTAAGTCTCTTATCTGTACCGCCTGTGTAGCCTTAAACAAGGATAATATGGATATTAGCTTACGCAGGAACGTATCACGGGTAGCAGGAGCTACCATCCTTATCTTCCACGACCAGAAATCCAATCCCAAGAAGAAATCTAACTTTAGGGGTCTCACGGAAGCGAAGTGGCTTCCATACAAAGCAGGTGAGTCATATGAAGTGCCATGCATCCTTGGTGCATGCTACGGGACGACACGGGAGTGGTATGAGTACATTGGGGGCTTTTGGGGGCATCGCTTATGGTCGAACTTGGAACCACTCATATCCATGAAGTCTTGGCTCTTTGGCGGGTCGTGTAGGGTAGTTCCCGAAGCAGAAACAGGACATATCTTCAAGAGAGAAGGCACCCATGGCACCCCGCATGAGGCATTAATCTATAATAAGCTACTAATAAGTACATTACTCTTTGATGATTCTGATAGGCTTATACGGTTCTTAGGCAATAGCCCTATCGTGCAGTTAGCGAAGCGACAATTTCAGTCAAGCCTCGATAAGATATTAAAGAAGAAACAAGAGTACAAAGAGAAAACTATCCTATCAATGGATGAGTTTGCTGATAAATTCCACTTAGATTTAAGAAAATAATCGTAGTTTTATTTGCTTTTGTCGTTCAGACTATTTATCTTTGGTGAAAATTAAGGCTATGAAACCAAATAAGTTCAAACCAAGAATCACAATAACATGTGATATACCTATAACCAACTTTGAATTATCCAAACTCAAGCGGGTTAAGGATATGTTAGAGTTCAATGACATGGAAGTGGTATTAAAGAATATTAAAATAGAAGAATACTTATTAAAGGAAACGGCATAAATCTTAAATAAATGAAAGATTACTCTCAGTATAAACTCGATGTTAAGCGCAGCCCCTTTGATCCCAACGTCTACAAAGCTCGTAAATACCTTCAGGCAGTAGTCCTCCCCGAAGTCGTAGACCACCGTGACGTATTTGACAAGTATTTCCCCGTCATAGACCAAGGCAACCAAGGCTCTTGTGCTGCATGCTCAGGCACCGCGATGAGACAACATCAAGAATTCAATGATACAGGTCTACTAAAAAGACTATCTGAACAGTTTATCTACAATAACAGAGAAGAACCTGACGAAGAAGGCATGTACATGCAAGACCTCATGCGTATACTTTATAAAGTCGGCATATGCCTTAATGACCTATGCAAGTACGGCAACACCAACACACCATCAGAGGATGCCTACAGGGATGCCCTAAAGCGTGTAGTACAAGGTTATGCACAGGTAAACACCATCAATGAGCTTAAGACAGCCTTATACCTACAGGGGCCATGCCCAATAGCCGTACCTGTCTACAACTACGGCCCACGTATGTGGTACCAATATCAGGGTGATGAATTCCTTGGTGGTCATGCGATGTGTTGTGTAGGCTACAATGACGAAGGATTCATTATCCGTAATTCATGGTCTGACGAGTGGGGATATGGAGGCTATACCATTCTGCCGTACAGCGATTGGGAATACGTATGGGAAGCATGGACTACCATCGACGCACCAACGAAGACCACTGAAGCCCCGGTTGAGCCTACAACAACAGAAGACCCTACTGAAGATGAAATAGAATGGCCTACGGTATTTATAGTCTTTGCAGTAGTCGGAATAGCGATAACTTTGATAATACTCGCGATAATAAAATGAAAACAGGAGATTTGAGGATCGGCAATTGGTACACATCTGTCAAGTTTGGCGTTCCCGTAAGATGTGAATTAACTGACTTCAGCCAACTCGATGTAATGTCAGATGGTGCGTATGACGATCCGCCAATAGACGAAGTATTCGAGCCTATTCCCCTCACCGAAGAATGGCTGCTGAAGTTCGGGTTTAAGAAAGCTGAAAAGAAAATAGACATATTCCCAGAATCTTTTATAAAAGACAATGTAATGAAATCGCGTTTATATCTTAGACTATCACATAAAGGTGGTTATTACTGGGGATTTCTTACTCAGGGGATACGTGAAACTAAGGAAACAGATCATGAGTTTTATGATATACAACCAATGTTATACGTCCACCAACTTCAGAACCTCTATTTTACACTGGCCGGAACCGAACTCGAAGTGAAAACCGCATGATTCACTATCTTTGCAACAGAACTCGGGAATATATTGCATAATCCAATGCCTAAAGGTAAAAACATATACCTACTTACATCTTCAGAACCCGCTAAAGCCTTCAAAAGCCTTAGAAAACTAGTAGATGACTACCCTATAATACCATACTACAAGATGTATAGAACACTACGTAAGGCAGACACATACACAACAGGGGATTATTGTGTACAACGTATAACGCTGATATAGCCATGGAACACGAATTGATGGGTGGTACGGAACAGGAACGTGTGGGTGGGGTGACTATGTATAATCACGGGGCGTTCCATCCTGTCCCGAATCGTTTTGTCGATCCCCATGCCGGTCGGAAAGCATTCTTTTTGTCCGTATATAATAAAAAAGTACATTAGATCATGCCATTGCCAGATAATAAAGCATAATATAACTCATTGATACATAAGATTAAACACTATAATAACATAGTACATGATAGGCTTAATTCTATTTTACATAATATATATTATAGGCAAATAGCCTACATTAATACATGATCCAGGTATTGCGCCATTGTGCTATCTTTGTAATAAACAGTAGCAAACAAGAACAAACAGGAAGATAACAATAAAATGACCACAGATAAAACTATTAATGACACAACTATTATGCCTTTCCTATTGCGTTCTAAATGTTATCAATCAGTCAGGGCGAGGTATGGATTGAATTATAATTGTATTACATTCTTAATAGGTTGTTATATATATTCAAAGTATATTGATAGTTCATTTAGTTTACATAAGGTTTATAAATTCATATCTTATTATAAGTATGAAATAGGTAAACGTTATATTGATCAATTAGTCAATAGTAATTTGATTAACTTAACCGGGCGTAAATATTCAATCACTGAATTAGGCTATTCAGCTATTCAGGAAATCAGCGACAATAACAATAGAGTATTATATGAGTTTTGCAGTAAATACAATATAGAATTATAGTATTATAACTCATGCCGGACTGATTTTGATAGTCTTATTTGCTCACTGTTCCACCGTTTCAGCATCATATTTGATTTAAGGCATTATTTCAATATGGGTGATACTTTGGTATTACTCAATGGTTGATCGTGTCTTAAATCGCTTTAAAATGAGGCATTTTTAGCCTGTTTAAGCCATTTGTTAGAAATACCTCACATAAACTTGTTTATTTTCATTTAGAGGCTGATTGCATTACTTATTTATTGATATTTATTTGTTTTTTTGCTTTACGCGGTTTATCTTTGGTGTATTATTAATTAATACCTATCACAATGAAAACAGATAATTCACGGGCTTATGAAGAAAAGTATTCAGAAGGCTATACAGCAAGATGCAATGAATTAGTTCACGCTAATTTAATTCTTATTGAAAACGAGCTTTATGAATTAACAGATGAAGAATTAACTCGCTTCCATGAAAAGTATAATTCAATCAAGGGTAATGATATTGATGCAAAAAATCTTAGAGCTATTGCATTAGAATCTATTACGTTAAACTGTAAATGTATTAATACAATTACTCATTGTTATAACTATTAACTGTGATAGGTCAGCGGGGCGATTACTTCAAACCGTTTGACCTATTATATAATCTTTGATTCATATTTAACTAATAGATAAAACAATGAAAGACTTAAGACAAATAAACAAAGATCAGATATTTGATAGTGTAAATAGTAAGGATATTACTATAACTTTAGCGGGTGTTAAATATCCGGCTAAATTATACGGCAGGTTATTAGATTATCCAGTAATTGCCGAAAGTAAATTAAACGGGTTACAAACGGAAATAAATTGGTATTTAGCTGAAAGACTTGCCAAAGGTGAAATTAATAACGTATCAATAGACTAACAATGAAAACAATTAATAATATAATTCAGGCAGATGATCCAGAACGGTATTTCATAAGATATACCGAAAATTCAGGGCATAAAAGAATATTAATACTCCAGATTGAAGATGATTTTTGCTATTTGACCGATTCACCGGACAGGAACAGGGCAAAGGATAAATGTATTGAATATTATCAGGGCTATATTGAAGATTTTTGTGCCGATTATAAGGCTATTGAATACGGTATTTTATTGCCTGATTTAGCATTATTAAAATGGTTTAATAAAAATTTATATCCCTATACAATTTAACAATACCGGACAAGATACTGGACAAGATAAAAATAAATAATATGAAGACAATAGATAAAAAAGATTTAAAGCAAAGGTTATTAGATGAAAATATTATTGAGTTTGATAATTTAATCTTTTGCGAGCGTACACAAACCGATGATTACAGGGGCGGAACTATTGAACATAGAAAATCCCCCGCTTATGGATGGATGGGAAATTTTATAATCTGGTTTAATGGTGAAATAATACATTCATCAAAAACATATCTTTCAGCATATAACAGGTTGTTAACCTTATTTAATAAATGGCATTTAGAATTTAAAGAATTAGACAATGAAAACAATTAAAAAGATATTCACGGTTTTATTATGGTTGTACTTTATTATAGCAATGATATTTGTTTTTATTGTTAGTGTTATACCTATTAATTTATTTTAACTTAACGCGGACTAAAATATAAAACTATGGAAACAATAGCAGAAAACATTAATAAACTGTATGATGGTGACAGAAATAAAATATTGAAACACTATCTAAATATTGATGAATCTGATCTTTGGCCGATATGTAATAAATTTAACGTTACAAAACGGGCCATAAATAGATTAAAGAAATTTGAACGTGATTCAGGCGAATATTTATCAGGCTTGGAATTATGCTATTTTATTGATGATCAAATTTCAAATATAGTCAACAATCAAGTATAAATACTTTTAAAACCGGCATAAGTTATTATTAACCAAAATAAACAAACCAAAATGAAACGAGTATTTACAAATTCGAGTGACGTTATTCACCTATTTGCGCAAAGGTCACAGACCGAAGCAAGGTGCAATAATGTATTTTTTGAGAATGACAGGATTTATTCTTATGGTCATCATTATTTATTAGCTGAGTTCATTAAGAATGATTCAGGCAATGAGGCAATATTGATTAATGATACCGGCTATTCAGTAACAACGGCAAAACATATTCGCGAAGTAACGCACGCAACAAGACAGTTTAAACAGTTTTTTGTTTTGCAGGCTGATACGCAAAAGGTATTAAACCAATTAGAACTATTAGCCGACAAATTAAGCAAGGCAAGAAAACCTGAGTTATATATTTCACCGGCTGAAAATCTTTACAATAAATTTGATGAGTTTCAGGCATGGAGAGGAGAAACGAACGACAAAGTTAATTTATTAAAGATCAGAAGTATTATTGAAGTATTCAGGGGTAAGGATTATTCAGACTATTTGCAACAAAAATTGTCAATAATCAAACAGGCTGAAAAACTGAGGCTGAGGCAAGCAAGGAAACAATTTAAAAAAGAATTAAAGGAGTTTTTTGCTTACAAACGGGCATATATTTATTCCAATAATGGAGAGGATTATTTGAGGATATCACAAGACGGCCAAAGTATTGAAACTTCCCAGCGGGTTATTGTGCCAATAAAAGAAGCTAAAATATTGTATTTACTGATCAAAAACGGCAGGGATATTAAAGGTCATAGCATTGGCGGGTATACTGTTATCGGTTTAAATGGAGTTTTGAGAATTGGTTGTCATAAAATTAACTTAAAGAATATGACAGAAATAGGGGAGAAAATATTGAGTTTATAACTTTTGCCGGTTCACAGTCCGATAAATTGTGGTGACGGGTGCAATAGTCCGCACCTAGAAACAAACCAAAAGAAATAAAGTTATGAAAAC
>Ga0209593_10000821_pt1 | contig 13845 bp, 9 predicted proteins | sample PPLLaktember2015_3_FD_187260 | JGI IMG/M metagenome (GOLD analysis project Ga0209593, IMG submission 187260) | Freshwater sediment microbial communities from Prairie Pothole Lake near Jamestown, North Dakota, USA - PPLs Lake P7 Core (6) Depth... | ecosystem: Environmental > Aquatic > Freshwater...
CAAAGCGCTTCGCGGCCCTCCGCTGCGTGCGCGGCTCTGTAACTGCCCTTCGGTGGCAAGATACGTATAAAGATCAGCCCTCTGCCGCCGCACTCCAAATGGCCCGCAGCCCGGGGCTCAATTGGGGCAACACGCCCTGTCACCGATTTTGCGTTCGCTGGCTCGTCGGCGAGGTCGAATACGCGTACAGAGATGTCCGGGCGGCAATGAAAAGAGTTTTCCGGTCTTTCCCGCCGAAGACAAGACCGCTCGGTCTCTCCGGCGCGTCAATCGTCTCGAGCAGCCGACCGGACGGATCGTAGACGAAAATCCGCCCGGCGGCGATGTAGACGTTCCCCTCGCGATCAGTCACGACCGCCTGCCCACCCTTCTCGACAAAGAGCTTCGGCTCGGACAGCCTGCCGTCCGGGCCGACCTGAAACGCGTAAGTCTTCTGTTCCGGCTCGTTACAGACGTAGAACGGCCGGCCTGAAACCGCGGGAGCCAGGCCGAAGGCACGCATCAGATCGCTCATCTTCGCGCCGTAGTACAGGACACCCTTGACAAAGTCCTCGTCGGCGGGCACGAAGATGCTTCCGTCAGGAGAGACATAGTGAGCGGCCTTGACCTCGGTCGTTTTCTCGAGGAAATCGGGGCTGTTCCGATACCTGTTGACCGGCAGCACCGGGACCGAGCCTGGGCGCGGCGTCACCGGCTGGGGCTCGAGCTTAATAATCTCGTCCTCGCGCGACTCCGGGCGGAAGGCGAACACGGTTCCCTTTCCGGCATACGACACGACCAACATGTTCCCGGAGTTATCAAAGGCCAGCTGAACAGGATCCACGGGATTGTCGCGCACCAGGGTGAGCTGCCGCTGTTCGACCGACCAGCGGTAGATGGACTGGCGGCGAGGATCCGTGAAGTAAACGTCTCCGGCCGGATCTATGGCCAGGCCCGCAATGTTGTAGAAGCCGCCGGTCAGTTTTTCGACTTTGCCCGCGCCAGCCCGACGGCTGACGGCTGCCGGCTGACGACTGACAGTCTCGCCGCCTATCGTCAAAACCGCGAACTCGTTTTCCCTGGTTCGCAGATTACTTGTCCGGTCAAAGATCGTGCTATCGAACGGCGCCCGGCAGTCGGTGTACGAGTGCAGATTGCGGAAACGGATATCATGCGAATCGGCGATTCTGGCTGCGTAAGGAAACGGTGCGTAGCTGCTCACCACCCGGTAGAGGAAAGTGTTCGCGAGAGTGATATTGCTGCAACCGTCGATTTCGAGCGGCAGCGCCTCGGCGCTTTCCCCGCGTTCCTCCTCGAATTGAAGCGCATAGAGCTTCCAGTTGGAGGCCCGGCGGAGAATCACTTCGTTGCGGACGTGGTGTTCGATCGACATCAGGTAGACCCGGCCCTCGGTCGTTGTGTCGGAGATGCACATGCCCGCTTGCGAAAAAGTGCTCGGTGTCCAGATATCCTTGAAAGTGCCTCCTCCGCCATTCGTGATCCACAGGCTGTAGTACTGGCCGTCCCACCGGCGGTTCAGATCGGGGTCCGCCGTGTGCGTGTTGTTGTAGACCTCTTCGCGGGCGCCGTCGGCACGGTTAGTTCCATGACCGCCCAGGAAGCGGACATCGTTCATCATCGCGTCCTTGCCGGCCATCCATTTGGCGGCTACGGCCCGGGCGTTGATCCCGCCGGTGTAGAGGCCAATGCCTGTGACGATGTTCGAGCCGCGCGCCGGCGCTTCTAAAAGCGCTTTGGGAGCGCCCGGCCCTTGGAATGCGGGAGTCGAATCCGGAAGATCGATCACGGTGGCCGCCGGATGCAGGCCGATCAGCACCGTTTCCGGCCGGAGGACCAGCGTATCCGTGACGCGATACCTCCCCATGGGTAGATAGAGCGTCCGGTGGCGGGCGATAGCCGCCTGCAGCGCGGCTGTGTCGTCGGTCTGACCGTCGCCTTTCACTCCCAGAGTATGGACGTTCTTCCAGGTATCGCGGGCGGGCAGATCCGGGATGTCCGAGGGCGCTGCGGCGGGCATTTTGGGCGCCGGCGTCGCTTCAAAGGTGGTAGCGATCTCCCCCAAATCGTCGATCCCCGCAAGGTGCAGGCCGTGGGAGAACTGCTTCACAAGGTAGATTGGTGCGGGTGCGGCGACCCGCTTGCCCGACTCGCGGAAGCCGGCGAACACGGGCACCTGGCTGCAGGCCAGATCCTCGGCGTTTACCTGGGTGCGGGCATTGTTCTCGTTGCTGATCACGAGTGCGGGGCCGGAGATGTCTTCAAACCGGCAGTCTTTAAGCCAGAGTTCCTCGGCGAACTCCGGATCAATGGCGATGGCCGTCGGAACAGACTTGAACCGATCACGGACCAGGGTGAGGCCGGCCTCGTGGGTTTTGATAGCCGCCACGCGCTGGCCTTCAAACGAGGAATCGATCAGCAGGTACTGCCAGCTTGGCGAGGTCTTGCCGGTGATGATGCCGTAGTCGCCTCCGAAAAAATGCAAGTCCTCGCCTTCGTTGCCGATGTCTTCGAGCGCGGCTCTCCCGGACCCGATGCGGAAGTCCATGTGAGCCAGGTAGCTGTGCTGGGCGATATGGAACCGGACGGCAACCGCCGCGGGATTCCCGTCCCGGATCTCCATGTCGATGTTAGACATCGCACTGTAGAAGGTGCCCGGGTTGCCGTCCCTAACCGGTTCACCGGCGGCCCGAGGACGTCCGCCGGCGAAAAACACCATGTATTTGCGGGAATCCTCCTGGAAACCTGGAGTGTTCTCACCAAGTATGAAAACCGGCCGCTGGGCGCCGTAACCAATGAGTCGAATACCCGGCCAGACGTATATCGTCTTCCCCAGGCGGTACTTTCCCTCGGGTACAAATACGACGCCTGTCCGGGTGGTCTGATTGACGCGGTCAATCGCCTGTTGCAGACCGTCGGCGTCGTCGTTGACGCCGTCCGCCCTGACCGGGAATTGTTCAGGCGTGAGGTAGAGGGCTTTGGGGTCATCCAGCCGGGCGGTGTAGTAGGACTGTGCGGGGAGGATGCCGGAGTAGAGCGCGAAGCAGATAGTGGCCATCCCGGCCAGACTCGAGTAAGACAACCGGTGTGTGAGCACGGCTTAGCTCCTTAGCGTTTTTGAAAGTCCTGGACAGGATTCACTGGATTAACAGGATGATCGTCAATCCTGCTACTCCTGTGAATCCTGTCCAGCGGACCTATCGCGCCTTTTTGGCCGCCTTCCAGTTTCCGGCCTCGATCAACTCCTGGCCCGGTATCTTTACCTTCCATTTACCGGTCAGCTTGTCTTCGGCCAGCGTCCCTTCCACGAGGATCTCGGCCTGGCCGTCCGGGGAATCATAGGTAGCCTGGAAAATGCTGTCTTTCAATTCGAGTGTTTTGAGCGGCACCGAATATATCTCGGTCCCATCGGAGGAAGAAACGGTCATTTTCCCGCCCAACGTCCCGTCGGGCTTCTCTTCGACCGCCATAACGAACGAGCCGGTCTGGCCCTGAATACTGTCCCAGGTCCCGTCCCAACTCCCGACGAGCGGGCTTTTCTCGGCCGCTCGGGCGGTGACTACGGCGGACATGACGAGAATGGATAGGGTGATAGCTGTGATTCGGCCTCTGTGCATAGAACAGTCCTCCTCTTCGGCAAGAAAGAGTAGCAGTATCGAGGCCGGAGGTAAACGAGATCGTTAAAGCCCCATCGCCTGGCCTTATCCTGCAACCAGCCGCACTGGAAGTGCGGACCTCCGTTGAGTGCCATGAACTCCTCCTTTTCGCACTCGAGCTAGAGTCGCGTTACAGAGCCGCGCACGGAGTGGAAGGCTGCGAAGCGCTTTCGGCGGAGCAGCCGGGAGCGGAGTAAGCGGGACCACCCAACGAACCTATCCAGGCCCGTTGGGTGGTCCCGCTTACTCCGCTCCCGGCTGCTCCGCCGAAAGCGCTTCGCAGCCTTCCACTCCGTGCGCGGCTCTGTAACGCGACTCCAGCCCCGACGTGCCCTCGTTACTTCTTGCCGGCCAGCTGGGCCCTCAATCGCTCTTCCTGCTCGCGGAGCTCCGGCGTGAATTCGTCACCGAAATCGTCGGCTTCGAAGACCTGACGGATCTCGATCTCGGTATCCTGCATGGGAGATCGTTTGATCCACTCGATAGCTTTTTCCTTCGACTTCACGTCCCACAGCCAGAACCCCGCGATCAGCTCTTTGGTCTCCGCGAAGGGACCGTCGATGACGGTGGCCTTCTTGCCCGTAAATCGAACGCGGACGCCCTTTGAGCTGGGATGCAGCCCTTCGCCGGCGAGCATGACGCCGGCTTTCGCCAGTTCTTCGTTATATTTACCCATTGCCTCCAGGATCTCCCGGCTGGGCATCACGCCCGCCTCCGAGTCCTTGTTCGCTTTGACTATGACCATAAACCGCATGGTTGATCTCCTTTGTTTGAACCCTCTTCCACGTATATGTCGAACCTGCGAGAAGGATTTCGACACCAGGCGAAGAAATCTTGGTTATTTCAAAAGGACCGTTGAGGGCTTGCCTTTCCGCGATTACTATTCACGAAAGGGAGGAACGGACGTGACGGATGGAAAGTCGTTCAGTACTGCGCCTCGCGGTTTGGCGATCTTCTCGGTGCTTGGCCCCGGATTGATCTGGTGTTCGGACATGATCGGCTCCGGGGAGGTGATTCTGACGACCCGCAACGGGGCTATTCTCGGCGTTAGCCTCATCTGGGTTATTCTCGCAAGCCTGTTCCTGAAATACTGGATCGGCGTGAGTGGGGCTCACTACACGGTTTGCACCGGCGAGGGCATGATGGACATGTTCGACCGCATGCCCGGGCCGAGACACTGGCTGGTCTGGATCATCCTGGCGATGCAGCTGGTCGCCGCGAGCATCGGCAGCGGCGCCCTCGCGTCGGCTTCCGGCGCCTTCGTCAGCTCAATACTCCCGGTTTCTCCACGAGTCGCCGGATGGATCGTCTGTGCAGCTGCTTTCTGGTTAGTCTGGTCGGGCGGATTTCAGCTTCTTAAGCTGGTGATGGGCTTCTTTGTCGCGCTGATCGTTCTGGGCGTGTTCTACGTCGCGGCCACCGTCCTCCCTTCGGTCTCCGAACTGATGCAGGCGTTCACATTCAGGATCCCCGAGGTCCCTGCCTGGGCGATCGGGAAGGCGGGGGTTCATCCGAATCCATGGCGCGAAATCCTGCCGCTCCTCGGCTGGGTGGCTGGAGGATTCGGCACCCAGGTATGGTACACGTACTGGGTCATCGGGCAAGGATACGGAATGACGGCCGGGCGAGGCTTCGGGAAGCCGGCGGACGTCGGCCAGCTTCGCTCGGTCGATGACTCGCTGGCGCTGCGGATCAAAGGGTGGTGCCGTGCGGTCTACGTGGACGGTGCGCTGGCCATGGGCACTACAGCCCTGGTGACGATCAGTTTTCTGATGGCGGGAGCCGGAATCCTGGGTGCCAATCAACTGGCCCCTGAAGGCCCCGAAGTCGCTTTCACGCTGTCCCGGATCTTCTCGACGAGATGGGGCTCGGTCGGGGCAACGCTGTTCCTGATCAGCGGAGCCGCGGCGCTCGTCAGCACGCTGACGGTTCAACTCGCAGGATGGCCGCGGCTTTTGGCCGATGCGTTTCGCATTTGCGTTCCGGCGTTCGGACGGCGCTTCGCCTGGCGAACCCAGTTCCGGATCGTGCTGATCTTCATGTTTCTGACAAACGTGGTCGTCGTATACGCCCTGGGATACAACCCGGTGAGGGTGGTAAAGATGGCGGCTGTTTTTGACGGACTCCTGCTCACGCCGGTCCAGGCGATTGCCATAGCGATTGGTTTGTTCGTGGTGATGCCCCGGCTTTTCGGGCGATCTGCTTACCGGATACTAAGACCGCACTGGGCCTTTGGCGTGTTCCTCGCCTTGTCCGCCGTCGTTTTCGGCTTTTGCGTTTTTAAAGTGCTGACGTACTGAGCTGGGGAACCAACCAGGGACACCAGGGACACAAGGGACAGAAGCGACACAAGGGACAAAGGGACAAAGGGACAAAGGGACATTGAGGTTCCCTTCTGTCCCTTCTGTCCTTGGTTCACTTACTCACCGGCTCGCGGCCAGGTCGTAAAACCAGTCAACAAACGAAAAGACCGCGCCGTCGAGGCCCTGAATCTTCGGGTTCCTGGAAACGATGACAAAGTACTCGTCAGGCGCGTGGGCGCCGCTGCCGTGTCCAAGGCCGAACTGGCCGGCAGGGAGCCGGAGCGGATCTCCGGTAAAGACATAACCCGGCCAGGATCCGGCATTGCGCGGCCAGAGCACCGGGTCAATCCCCGTCCGCTTGCACACTCGCAGTTGGGATTGAATGAAATCGGTATCCTTGGACGTGCTGTTCGGGTCATAACCTCCGGTCATCTGAACGGAGATATCCCCGAAACCCCGCTTGGCGAGGTGTGCCTTCAGAGCGGCCAGGGAGTCGGCAGCCGTCATGTCCGGGACAAGCCGCAGATCTAATTTGGCAATCGCCTTGTGGGGGAGGACGGTCTTTCCGCCCGGACCGGTGTAGCCGCCGACGATCCCTTCGATATTCACGGTCGGCCGCGAGACCAGCATTTCCAACGCTTCCTGCCACTTCGCGTCCCGGATCCAACTTTTCACGCCCAGTTGCCGCTTGGCACTTTCCTCACTCAGCCGGTTCGCAGCTTCGGCGATCATCCGCTTTTCCTCGGCGGACAGGGGGCGTGCTTTATCCGCAAAGCCTTCAATCGCCGGATCGTTAGCGTCAGTTGACACGAGCGTTGTCAGTGCCTGGACGAGGTGCCAGACCGGGCTGTCCACTCTCGCCTTGTTGCTTGAGTGGATATCACGGCTCGGTCCGCGTCCCCAGAGCTCGCCGCTTGACTCGAGCTCGCACTCGATGACGCCCTTAGCTCCAAGGGGGATAGTCACCTGGCCGTCCAGTCCCTGCAACGCCGAGGGGATGACAACCCCGATTGCCCCCTTCAAAGCGGCTTGTACCTCGGGCCGATGAACGATCTGAGGAAAGTGGGGCGAGCCGATCTCCTCTTCGCCCTCGGCCACGAAGGCAAGATTCACCGGAGGCTTTCGGCCCGCGGCGCGAATAGCGTGGAGCGCCGCCAGAAACGCGGATTCGGGGCCCTTTTGGTTGACCGCCGCACGGCCCATCATCACGGTTCCGAGGTCGGGTTTCTCGATCAGCCTCGCTTCCCAGGGTGGAGATGACCATTCGGCCGGGTCCACCTGTTTGACGTCGTACATAAAGTAAACGCCCAGGGTGCGTGGAGCGCCCGCATCGAGTGTAGCGAAGACGCCCGGCTGGCCTTCTGTCGGGATTTTCGTGACGCGATCGAAGCCGGAGTCACGCAGAAGCGTCATCATCAGCTCACAGCCTTCGTTCATCCCTTTGTTCTCGGCGGCAATAGACGGCTGTTTGATCCACTCCTGCAGACGGCGCACGTTCTCGTCGTGACTCTTTTCGATTTGCGCGCGAATCTCAGCGAGGTCGGTGGAATCCGCTCTCGCCTCTTGTCGCAAAACCCCGGCGACCGCTCCCGCTACCGCCCCTTGAATAAAATCCCGTCGACCTAATCGGCCCATAGAAGTCTCCTCTTTCTATAAGTACAGCATAGCCTTTCGGCTGACTGGAAGTTATCCCTGTGGCCGCACTTTTCCGAATGGAGGCTCCCTGTGCGTCTCTTCATATCTCTGACAATGTTGGGTATGGTCTTTGCGAGTGCCCGCGAGTTGCACCGCCGCCGCCGGCCGGGTTCGAAACCTACGGCGCGCCTCGCACCTCGGTTCAGAAATGCGGGCGGCGGCGGCGCCGGGTTGCTTGCTCGCGCATTCTGAAGACACCCTGGTCAGTCGACACGTAGACGATACTCGGATCATCCACCGCTATCGCGATATAGTGGGCGCGGATGTAACTGTCCGCGAATTCGGGGAAACCGGTGTTCACCGTGTGCCAGCGAAATCCTCCGTCCGTGCTCCGGATCAAGCCTTCCACGGTCGAATAGGCGTAAAGCCTCCTTGAGCTCGAGCAGTCTATGGCCAGCGCCTGAATTCCTAAGTCGGGCAGAACCTGATACCAGGTCAGACCTGTGTCGACGCTCCTCCACAGCGCCCCGGCTATCCTGTAGATCACTCCGGACGTGTGCGGGTCGGTTTCAAGACGTCCCCATCCCTCGGTCAACCCCTGGCCCGCCGGGCCCCAGCTTTGACCGCCGTTCGTGCTCGTCAGGACTCCTTCGAAGGACCCTGCATAAACGAGATTCGGGTCGTGCCAATCGACGGCAATGTCGTAAGTGGTAATGGGAGGCGAAGAGGATAACGTCAGCCGGACTGAAGTTGAGTCCTCCGTCGGTGCTTTTGAAAAGGCTACCAGCACTGGCGTAAAGTACCCCGGACTGGACCGGGGAGCCGACCAGCCAGGGTGCCCGGAGTTTCGGCAAGCCTGCGCCAACAACGACCAGTTGATCCCTCCGTCGTGGCTCTTGATTACCGCTTCGCGAATCGGCAAATACAGTGTGTCGGGGTACGCCGGATCGATAATCATGTGCAGCGGTGCACCTAGAAGACCCGTGGAGGCCCAGGAGCACAAACGTGGACCTGTCGTACAAAGCTCGATCCAACTTGATCCGCCATCAATCGTCTTGTACTTGGCCCCTGCGTAGACGACGTCAGAATCACGAGGATCGATGGAAACGCCGGAGATTGAGATGGCTGTAAGACCCGAGTTCCGCGACTGCCAGGTCGACCCGGCATCGGTGCTGCGGAAAAGGCCTCGAACCGATGTCCCAAGCCAGAGAACGCTAGAGTCGGATCGGTCCACCCAAATGCCGTTTGGCGTGAGATTCGTGAATGTTGCAAGGGGAGCGTAGAGAAATTCCTTTTAACTCGCTTGTCATGGCACCGTCAAGAGGAAAGAGTAACGATCTTCCGAAGAGATCCAGCAGCTTATCTCTGCCGTTCCGTTTCCGGAAGTCCGCGTCCCGAAACCGCTCATTCGGCACTTCTCCAGCAACTCGAGACCTCTCTATCCGACTCATTCCCACCATTGATCAGAGAACAGGTTTTCGGGCACGATGGGGGTACACCACTGCCTTAATAGAGAAATGTCTCAGTAAGAAGGCAAATCATTAGACCCAGGAGGGACGTATGTCCAGATTGCTGACATTGCTCGGCGTATCCCTGGCGCTCGCCGCGAGTTTCGTCTCCGCTCAGATGGGGACAACGCCGACGAAAACCGTCAGAGAGTACACGATCGGACAGTTTATGAACACGGAGGCGATCACCGGGGGCGCCATTTCGCACGACGACCGCCTGATCCTCTACTCCTCGCGTCGCACCGGGATCTTCAACGCATTTACCATGCCGGTGACAGGTGGAAAACCGACCCAGCTCACTGACTCAAAAACCGACTCGGTGTTCGTGATTTCCTTCTTTCCGAAAGACAACCGCATCCTCTACTCGTCCGACCGAGGCGGAAATGAAATCAGTCATATCTACGCCAGGGACGAAAACGGCCAGGTGAAAGACCTGACGCCCGACGAGAAGGCGAGAGCCGTGTTCTTTGACTGGAGCCACGATGGCAAGAGTTTCTTCTACGGGTCTAACAAGAGAGATCCGAAGTTCATGGACATCTACGAGATGGACATCGCCGGCATGCAGCCGAAGATGGTTTACAAGAATGAGGCCGGCTACGAGTTCGGGGCCGTCTCAAACGACAAACATTACCTGGCGCTGATCAAGCCGATCACCACCAGTAACACGGACATGTACCTTTTCGACACGAGCAACCAGGAGCTCAAACACCTCAGCCCGCATACAGGCGATGTTGTCTACTTTCCGGCCGGTTTCTCCGTCGATTCCAAGAAACTCTACTACCGGACCGATGAGGGCAGCGAATTCACCTATCTGAACCAGTACGACGTGGCAACCGGGAAGTCCGACAAGGTGGAAGACGCGAAATGGGACATCATGTATGCGTACTTATCCAAGAACGGGAAGTACCGAGTTACGGCCGTGAACAATGACGCCCGGACCGAGATCCGGGTCTTTGAGACAGAGAAAAAGAAGCTGATTCAACTCCCCGACATCCCGAACGCTGACATTACCGGGGTTTCGATTTCGGACAGCGAGAAGCTGATGCTCTTCTACGTGAACGGCTCGCGTTCACCGAGCAACATCTACGGCTTCGACCTCGCGACCGGGAAATCCCGCAAACTGACTGACACAATGAACCCGGAAATACGGCCGGACGACCTGGTCGAAGCGACAGTCGTGCGCTTCAAGTCCTTCGATGGGATGGAGATTCCCGCGCTTCTGTATAAGCCTCACCAGGCAGGCACGGGGCAGAAGGTGCCTGCATTGGTCTCGGTTCACGGAGGTCCGGGCGGCCAGGCGAGATTCGGCTACTCGCCCTTGAAACAGTACCTGATCAATCACGGTTACGCAGTTATCGACGTCAATAACCGCGGCAGTTCCGGCTATGGGAAGACGTTTTACAAGGCTGATGATCTGAAGCACGGCAACGAGGACCTGAACGACTGCGTCGCGGCTAAGAAGCTCCTGGCCGAGACCGGCTGGGTCGATGAGAAGCGTATCGGGATCATGGGCGGAAGTTACGGAGGATACATGACCCTCGCAGGTCTCGCTTTCCGTCCTGACGAGTTTGCAGTCGGGGTCGACATTTTCGGAGTATCGAACTGGGTGCGGACGCTCAAGAGCACGCCGCCCTGGTGGACGAGCTTCCGGGAGGCACTCTTCAAGGAGCTGGGAAACCCGGAGACCCAGGAGCAGTTTCTTAAGGACAAGTCTCCGCTCTTCCACGGGGACAAAATCAAGAAGCCTCTGATTGTCCTTCAAGGCGCCAACGACCCGCGCGTCCTAAAGGTGGAGTCGGACGAAATTGTGGCCGCGTTGAAGAAAAACAACGTGCCGGTTGAATACGTCGTGTTTCCTGACGAGGGACACGGGTTCCGTAAGAAGGAAAACGAGATCAACGGTTACGGGGCCATCTTGCGCTTCCTGGACCACCATCTTAAAGGTGAGGCCAAGACTCACTGATTCTTCGTGTCAGAAGGGGAGGGGAAGGGAAGGCAGCGAGGCCAATTCGCTCTTGTTGCTGCTCTGCTAACGCGGCTTGGGTCTGTCCGCTCGGCGTCGCCACGAGTCGGAAGTAGCCGTCCCACCTCCAGAATTACAGAGCCGCGCACGGCGCGAAGCGAAGCGAGCAGAGTAAGCGGACCACCCAACGAACCAAAGAGGCGCTTCAGTTTCTTGAAACTGCAGCGCCTCTTCGTCCGTCGTGATGCCGCATTTTCCGCTTGCTGCGTGACTTCACTCAGGCGGGACCGCGCGGCAGCCGACCGACGGAGTCAGCGGCCGCGCATGAGGTGAAAGAACGTCTGTTACTAGCGACGGCGCCCAAACGTCGTCTCTTCGACGTACTCGGGGATGTTTTTGATCTCTTGAGTAGTCGCTCGCACCCGAATTTCCTGGTTGTTCCAGTCGATCCGGTCGATCCGTTCCCGCCGGAGCAAGACTGGCTTTCCACCTGGCATGTTGGAAGTGTCTATCAGGATCGAGTCGATCACCCAGCTGTCGCGGTCCATCAGGAAGTCGTCGATGTGGCCGATCTCGCCATCAGTCGCCCTGATGTGGTAGCCGGCGACCTCTTTCGCGCTTCGGAGCTGGCTGTCGGCCAGGCCGCGCTCGGATGACGTTCCGGTTCCCATCCCCCGCACCTCGCTTGCGGAGTACGGCTCTCCACCGGTCGTTCGGGCGGCGCTCCCGGAGCGGGAGGCATAGGTCCCGGGCGTAGCCGCTGAGCCCCAGATGTCCGTGCCTTCCCAATAGTGGGGATAGCCGTAGTACTCGGAGTAGCTGCTTTCCCACTCCCGCGAAACGGGCTGTGCAAGGTCCGCGGAGGGGCTGTTCTTCACTCTCATCCGATCGATGTTGAGGTTGACTCTCCCGTCATTCCAGTCCACCCGGTCGACGGATGCGGGGGAGATGAGAACCTGTCGACCGGAAAGCCAACTGCCGGTTTCGACGACAAGGTAACGGACAGCCCACCTTTGTTCATCGAAATAGCAGTCGACGACCTTCCCGATATCACCATCCACAGCGTGGATTGTGGAGCCTTTTATCTGACTCAAAAAGCGAATCATTTCTGACCTCCTTTTGAGAAAGTTATTTTGCAGTCAGGCGGCCCGGAGAGGGCCGCCTGCACCCGCAAGTCCTAGTGATCATTTTACCGGGCTGCTAAAAGCAATAGAAGAACAGGGGCTCTCTTAATACACCGTTCGCTTCTGGACGGTGCCCTTTGTTTTCAGACTGAAGCGAGGTTCGACAGTCCCTTGACCCAAAATTTGCGCGGCTACGTACTCACCCATGGCCGGTCCGTGTTTGAAACCGTGGCCGGAGCCTCCTCCAACCAGCCAGATGTTCTGGTAACGGGGATGACGGTCGACCAGAAAGTCACCGTTGGAAGTATTCTCGTACTGGCACACTCGGGTCTCAACCACGGGAGCGCCCTTCAAGGCCGGGAATCGTCTCGCGACGAAAGCTTTCACTGCTCGAATCGACTCACTGTTCACGATCCGGTCGCCGGTATCGGGATCGAAAGGGGGGCCATGCCGGTCGAAAGCGACTTTGAGGCCGCGGCTCTCGATGTCCGGCAGGCCGTAGACCTCCTCAGGGAAGTCTATCCAGGTGGGCAGATCGGGTGCTGCAAAGCGCGGTTCCCCGAAGGGAATGCCGATGAAGAAAACTTCTTGTCGGGTCGGATTAATCCGCCCGGCGAGAAGGTCCGGGAACAGTTTCGGGAGCCATGGGCCGCAGGCGAATACGTAGACATCCGACTGGATTACGGAGCCACCCCGCGTCTGCAGGCTTTCGAGGTGCGCAGTCTTCGCATCCGGCGGCAGCACGGCCTCGAGGCGGAATTCCCCTCCCGCTCGTAGCGTCTCGGCCACAACAGCGGCGACGGCCCGTCTGGCGAGCAGCACTCCGCTACCGGGTTCCAGCAATCCCCAGGCAGTGCGGCCAAAGGCGACCTGCGGGAAGCGACGGTCTAACTCCGAGCGCGACAGCTTTTCGAATCCGATCCCGACACTTTGGAGAGTCTGCACGGTCGCCCCAGCGTATGAATCGTTTTCACGGGCCATCCAGAGGACACCGGTTTGATGGAACAGGGGAGGGTTCTGGTACCCGCCGGAGAAGAGTGATTTCCACCGCTCGAGCGAGCGGGCTGACCAACGGGTGTAAACCTCGTCGGCGCCATATCCCATACGGATGATGCGCGATTCACCGCCTGAACTCGCCCGGCTGTTACCCGGTCCATGAGCGTCGACCAACAATACTCGCTTCCCGGCTTTGACCAGTTCGTGAGCCGTCCAGGCGCCAAAGACTCCCGCCCCGACGACTACAATATCGTAAACTCGTGAAAGCTGGGCGGGCGGACGAGATTTTGTCATGACGAGAGCCCCGGCGGAAACGACTGACTGGACGAATTCCCTGCGCCGCATCTTAACCTCTTGTCAGTGGCTGAATGCCGATTCGAATAGACTTAGGCCCACCATACCATTTTTCGAGCCGCGTCTTGGATCTCTTGATTCTTCGGACCTTGCTCTTCGGCAAGGAGCATGGACAGGAATAGCACGAGCTATTCAGACAATGAGTGGAAACGAGCTTCTAGCAATCACGGGTCGTTGTACCCCGCATTGCAGAGATTAGAGGCTAAGGGCCTGGTGGCAGCGGAGTGGGACAGCCGAAGGGGACGGCCGCTGGGAGCGCAGGCGTCTCGCCTGCACTGGGGCCGCAGGCGTCTCGCCTGCGATGCAGGA
>Ga0209593_10000822_pt1 | contig 13842 bp, 16 predicted proteins | sample PPLLaktember2015_3_FD_187260 | JGI IMG/M metagenome (GOLD analysis project Ga0209593, IMG submission 187260) | Freshwater sediment microbial communities from Prairie Pothole Lake near Jamestown, North Dakota, USA - PPLs Lake P7 Core (6) Depth... | ecosystem: Environmental > Aquatic > Freshwater...
CCGCTCGCGTGTCCAGCGAGTAGCTGGTGCGGAGCAGCCCCGCCGGCTTCCCCGAGCCGTCGGTGCCCACCCCGCCGGTGGCCACGAGCAGCGCCGCCGCCGACCCGCGCGGGGTGAAGCCTACCAGGGTGGGCCGCAGGGGGACCGAGGCGATGTCGCCCCCCGGGGCGGTGACCCCGGCGGGGAAGTCTCCCGGCGAGAGCGTGCCGGTCCTCTCCAGCGCGGGAAAGAGACGGCGGCTCCAGCGGTCGAGGAGGCCCAGCCGGCTCGCCGCGAGCCACGCCCCGGCGGCGATGAGGAGGGCGAGGAAGAGGTACAGCCCCGTCTTGCGCCGCCAGGCCATCGCTAGGGGACCGGCTTACTTCACCTCCACCTTCTTGCCGATGGTCTTCTCCGGGGCCTCGCCGGTCTCCGACACCGGGGCCGGAGGGACCAGCCCCATCTCCATCTTGAACTGCTTCACCAGCTCCTGGGCCTGGAGCTTCTCGGCGTCCTCCTCGATCTGCAGCGCCTGGTGGTCGACCGACTCCAGCGCCATCTGCATCCGGGCCTCGTTGACCGCGGCCTGCTCCTGGACCTTGCGGAGCATCTCGTCGTGGGTGGCGTCGATGCCGGCGACCTCGAAGGACTCCATCGCGTCGGCCACCTTGGACTGCCACTGCGCGCGGCGGGCGTCGCGGATGGCGCTCATCGCCTCCTGCGTCTTCCGCTCCTTCTCGCGCATGAACATCTTCTTCACGTTCACCGCCTTCTCGTAGGCCACCTTGGCGGTCTCGAGCTGCTGGCGGTTGCGCTCCAGCGCCTGCTTCTCCATCTGGAGCCGGGTGGCGTAGGAGGCGGCGAGGTCGTCGCGGTTGGCCTGGATCGCGGCCTTCACCTTGGCGGTGAGGTCGTTCACCTCGGTGCTGTACTTCTGGTTCTCCCTCTCCAGCAGGGTGAGGTTCGCCCGGACCATGGCGATCGACTCGTTCATCCGCGGCACCTGGTCGTTCAGGTCACGGATGTTCTGCTCGAGGATCAGCTCCGGGTTCTCGATGCCCGAGACGAAGAAGCCGAAGAAGCTGCGCATCGCTCGCTTGAAGCGTTTCCACATGGGTCAGGTCACCCTCGTGAGGTGGCGGCTTACCATACGTGCCGAGGCGGAGGGGGATTGCGCCGCTCCAGTGATTCCGAGCGGAAGGCCTCGGGGAGCAGCGCACCGAGGCGGTGCTCGGCCGCGCGCCCCTGCAGTGTCAACGAACGAACCGGCACATCGGGTGCGCCGTGCTCGGCCAATACCTGTCGACAGCCCCCGCAGGGTGGCGTGGGCTCGGCCGCGTCGGTGAGCACCAGGACCGCGCGCACCGGGCCGTGCCCGCCGGCGATTCCCGCCGCCACCGCCGCGCGCTCCGCGCAGAGGCTCAACGGGTACGAGGCGTTCTCCACGTTCACTCCGGCGACCACCGTGCCGTCGTCGAACTGGACGGCCGAGGCCACCGGGAACCGCGAGTAGGGCGCGTACGCGCGAGGCAGCGCCGCGCGGGCGGCGGACTCCAGCGAGGACCAGTCCGGCTCCATCGGGACACACCTTAACGCCGAAACCACCTTCGCCCTGCCCCGGCGCTACTCCCAGCCGATGACCACCTCGTCGATGTAGCGGGCGATGGCCATCTCGTCGTCTTGAGAGAGCGCGGTGAAGCGGATGTGCAGCCCGGCGTCGCGGCGGCCCACGATCTGCCCGCGGGCGCAAATCTCGCTGTGCTCTCCGGGCAGCACCACCCGCACCTCGACCTCCGGAGCGTGCGGGGCATGGGTGGTCCCCCAGAACACGCCACCGATGCTGAGGTCCCCCCGGGTCTCCTCGTAGGCTTCTCCATCCACCGCGCAGCGGGCGAGGAAGCGGAAAGGCACGCGCGGCGAGTCTCGCCGGTCGTGCGGGCGATGGGCGGTGTGAGCGGTCTGTTCCACGGCGGCGCCCTCCATGCAGACCGGAAGCTTACATGGAGGGCAGACGAGCAAGGAAGTCCGTCGGCGAGGACCAGCGCCGACGTGGGGTGCGCACTCACCCCGGTCCGGCCGACCCCGCCAGCAGGTCCAAAAAAGCCCGGAGGATGCGCACGCCCCCGTCCTCGGCCTCCCGAGCGGTCGCCTCCACCTCGGCATGCGAGAGCTTGCCGCCGAGCCCTGCGGCAGCGTTGGTGACGCAGCTGAGGCAGGCCACCCGCGCACCCATGTGCACCGCGGCGATGACCTCCGGCACGGTGCTCATCCCCACCGCGTCCGCGCCGAGCGTGCGGAGCATCCGGATCTCCGCCGGTGTCTCGTACGAGGGCCCGGACATCATCGCGTAGACGCCTTCCTGGAGCGGGAGCCCGGCCGCGTCGGCAGCACGGAGGAGCAGCCCGCGCAGACCCGGGTCATAGGCCTGCGAGAGGTCCGGGAACCGCGGCCCGACCCGCGCGTCGTTGGGTCCTTCGAGCGGGTTCTTTCCGGAGAGATTGAGGTGATCGGTGATCACCATCCAGTCGCCGGCGCGGAGCCCCTCGCGCACCCCACCCGAGGCGTTGGTGAGCACCACCACCCGGGCCCCGAGCGTGATGAGGAGCCGCACCGGGAACGCGGTCTGCGCAGCGCTCCAGCCCTCGTAGGTGTGGAGGCGCCCCTGGAGCACGCCCAGGCGCAGCCGCCCCACCCGCCCGAACACCAGGCGCCCCGGATGCCCGGAGACGCTCGGGGTGGGCACGTGGGGGATGTCGGCCAGGGGGAGCGCCCGCGGGTCCTCGAGGAGGCGCACCGCTCCGGCGAGCCCGCTCCCCAGCACCAGCGCCACCTCCGGCGCGGCGTCGGGCACGCGAGCCCGGATCGCGGCGGCGGACTCCTCGAGCAGCTCCAGAAGGCCGTTCACGACGGGCGCGCCTCCAGTCGGGCGACGAACAGCGGCAGCGAGGGCTCGGGCCGGTCCGCGACGAGGAACGCGGAGGTGAGCCGGCGGCACACCTCGCGCACGTCCTTTCCCGGCCGGTGATGCACGCTGACCAGCGGCTCGCCCTGCTCCACGCGCTCGCCTGGACGGCGCCGGATGGTGAATCCCACGCCGGGATCGATGGCGTCGTCGCTCCGGGTGCGCCCCGCGCCCAGCAGCACCGCGGCGAGGCCCACGGCGAGGGTGTCCACCGCGGCGACGACTCCCGAGCTCGCCGCGCGGACCTCGGCGGTCTCCAGCGGTCCGAGCAATGCCGCAGGCGTCTCCAGCAGCCCGGGGTCTCCCCCCTGGGCGCGGACCATCGCCCGGAACCGCTCGAGCCCCGAGCCGTCGGCGATGGCCGCGGCCAGCCGGCGCTCGCCCTCGGGGACGCTCCCGGCCTCTCGTCCCAGCACCAGCATCTCCGCCCCGAGCCGGAGGGTGAGCGCGCGGACGTCGGCCGGCCCGCCGCCGCGCAGGACCTCCAGCGCCTCCAGCAGCTCGCAGGCGTTGCCCACCGCCCGTCCCAGCGGGGCATCCATCGCGGTGAGCCAGGCCACCGCCGGGCAGCCCAGGTCCCGTGCGAGATCCACCAGGGTGCGCGCGAGCCGCTCGGCCTCCTCGCGGCCACGCATGAAGGCGCCGGAGCCGACCTTCACGTCGAGAACCAGCCCATCCAGGTCCTCGGCCATCTTCTTGCTCAGGATGCTCGAGGCGATGAGCGGAATCGAGTCCACGGTGGCGGTGACGTCACGCAGCGCGTACAGGCGCCGATCGGCCGGGGCGAGCTCGTCGGTCTGCCCGGTGATGCACACCGCGACCTCGTCCAGCACCCGTTCCGTCTCCGCGAGGGACAGGTCGGTCCGGAACCCGGGGATGGCGGCGAGCTTGTCCAGCGTGCCGCCCGTGTGCCCCAGGCCGCGCCCGGCGACCATCGGCACCGCCACGCCGCAGGCCGCCACCAGCGGAGCGAGGCAGAGCGACACCTTGTCGCCGACTCCACCGGTGGAGTGCTTGTCCACCCTCGCCGGCGAGCGGGCCCATCGCCGGAGCGTCCCCCCCGACCGGAGCATCGCCTCGGTCCAGGTGCGCAGCTCGGTTCCGTCGAACCCGCGGAAGAAGACAGCCATGCACAGCGCGGCCATCTGGTAGTCCGGGACCTCGCCCCGGCCGTACGCCGCCACGAACTCCCGGAGCGCGTCGGCCGGCAGCGTGCCGCCGTCGCGCTTGGCCCGGATGATCTCGTACGGAGTCATCCGGGCATTCTGACTGCGGGCGCCTAGAACTTGTAGGCCACCCCGAATAGCGCATTCAGCGTGAAGCTGGAGGCCGAGCCGCCGTTGGCGAAGGCAATGGTCGGACCCATCCGCAGCTTGAAGGTGAGCGCGATGTTGTGCTCCAGCAGGTACTCCACCCCGGCGCCGAACAGGATCGGCAGGTAGAAGGCGCTGAAGTCGCCGAAGGTCACCCACATCGGTAGCCCGAAGGAGGCGTTGACGGTGAGCTTGGGGTCGATGGGAATGCCGAACTGCCCCTCGATGGGGAAGGTGATGCCGAAGGTGGTGGTGGAGAACGCGGTGTAGAAGAGGAGGCCCGGGTTGAAGGTCGCGGCGAACTTGAACTTCCCGGTGTCCACGAACTGCTTGCGGAGCAGGAAGTTCACCGCCATCTCGAAATGGGTGCTGCTGGTCAGGCCCTCGACGCCGTAGTTGAGCTGGAGCCGCCCGCCGATCTCGGTCGTGGGGTCCGTTCCGTGGATGATGTCCGCCCAGAGACCGGGGAACCCGACCTGGCCGCGAACGACGTTGGCCCCGGCGCCGACGGTCTCCCCGGAATCGACCGTCCAGTGGTTGGTCGAGGTCTGAGCGCCGGCCAGGCCACCGAGGCTCAGCGCGAACACTGCGGTCCATCCGACTGCATTGCTTTTCGCTGCTCTCACATGTCCTCCCTGAAGCTCTCAGCGCGGTCTCAACCGTCCGGGCCTCCCTGGGCCCGGGTGCCGACGAGATCGCTCCCGGACGGCGCCACCCCCCGTCGGTTGTCGGCAAAACGGTAGGCCGGGTCCGGTGGGACGTACAGAAAGAAGACGCACGTCACACCATCGCAGCGCGAGGGCTACCCTGACTCGGGCGAGGACCGCTCACCCGGCAGGCCAAGGTCAGAACTTGTAGGCGGCGCCGACCAGTGCGTAGAGCGTGAAGTGGCTTCCGCTCGCGTCGCCGGTGCCCCAGGTCGGCCCGACCTTGATCTTGCCGATGACCGCCAGGTTGGGCTGGATGAGGTACTCGGCACCCCCGCCGAAGAGCAGCGGGATGTAGAAGGCACTCACGTCGCCCAAGGTGAAGAACATCGGCAGATCCAGGGTCGCGTTCACGATGAGCTGGCTGCTCAGCGGGATCCCGAACTCGAGCCCGACCGGAATCTTGATTCCGAACACCCCCGGCGAGGTGGCGATGAGAATGCCGGGGTCGAACCGTCCGGACAGCTTCATGTTGTTTCCGATCGCCAGGAGCTCCTTGCGGATGCCGACCTGGGCGGTGAACTCGAACCGCGCGGCCGTGGTCAGCCCCTCGAAGGCGTAGTTGAGCCCGACGTGCGCGTTGACGTCGGTGGTGTCGTCCAGTCCGTGGATGAGCATCAGATCCAGCCCGGGAAAGCCTGCCTGTAGCGCGCCGACGTTGACCCCCGGCCCGACCGTCTCGGCCGACTGCACCGTCCACCGGTGCGAGCCCGTGGCCGTCGTCACCTCGGTCTGGGCCCGGGCAACACCCCCCACGCCCAGCGAGAACACCGCCGCACAGCACACCGCGATCTGCATTGTCCGTCGCACGAGTCGTTCCTTTCCAAGTGAAGACGCTTCGGTTGCCTCACCCCCGGGGCTGACCACGTGCGGTGGCCAGCGTCAGGAAGTCGCGCTCGAGCTCGGCCAGCCGCTCCTCGCCCCGGGTGCGCGCGGTCGGCACGTCCTCCCCCGCGGCGAGCGTCTCGGGCAGCTCGAAGTAGTACTTGATCTTGGGTTCGGTGCCGGACGGGCGGAGCGTCACCCGCGCGCCACCCGCGAGCCCGTAGGCGATCACGTTCGAAGCCGGCAAGGTGAGCGGCTCGGTCCGGCCCTGGGCGGTCCGCGTCCGCGCCTTGTAATCCTTCACCCACTCCACCGTCCGGCTGCCGACCCGGGACGGGGGGTCCTTCCGGAAGGCCTCCATCACCCGGGCGATGGTCTCCGCCCCGCTCGCCCCGGGGAGGGTGAAGCTGCGCTGCTTCGAGACGTAGACCCCGAACTCGCGCTGGATCTCCTCGAGGTACCCGGCCACCGTCGTGCCGCGCGCTCGCGCCCAGCCGGCGAGGTCGGCCATCGCCAGCGCCGCGCCGATGCCGTCCTTGTCCCGGACCAGCGTTCCCACCGTGTAGCCGAGCGCCTCCTCGAAGCCGAACACCAGCCCGGCGCCGTCCTTCGCCGCGCGCTCCAGGGAGCGGTTGGCGATCCATTTGAAGCCGGTGAGCGTCTCGTCGTAGAGGGCGCCCAACCGTTGGGCGATGGCCCCGAGCTGCGGCGAGCTGACGATGGTGGTCATCACCAGCGGCCGCTCCCGCCGCGGCCCCTGGACCAGGAGGTAGTGGCCGAGCAGCACCCCCACCTCGTTGCCGGTCAGGGCGCGGAGCAGGCCGGAGGTCTCGCGGGTGAGCACCGCGAGCCGGTCCGCGTCGGGGTCGTTGGCCAGGACCAGGTCCGCCCGGGTGCGCTCGGCCAGCGCGCGCGAGAGGTCCATCGCCCCGGGCTCCTCGGGGTTCGGGAACCGCACCGTGGGGAACGCCGGATCGGGGTGCAGCTGCTCGGGGACCGGGTGGACCCTGCCGAAGCCGGCGCGCCGGAGCGCTTCCAGAGCCAGGGGCCCGCCCACGCCGTGCATGGGCGTGTAGACGACGGTCAGATCCGTGCCCTCGCCCGGATGCAACCGGAGGGCGAGAACGCCCTCGAGATAGGCCTGGTCCAGCTCCGGTCCGATGTCCCGGAGCAGCCCGTGCACCCGGGCGTCGGTCAGGTCCGCGAGAGGAATCTCCCGCGCCGGGCCCACCCGGGCGATGGCGGCGGCGATGCCCCCGTCGTGCGGCGGGACGATCTGAGCGCCGTTCCCCCAGTACACCTTGTACCCGTTGTACTCCGGCGGATTGTGGCTGGCGGTGACCATCACCCCGGCCGACGCTCCGAGGTGCTCCACCAGGAAGGCGCACAGGGGCGTGGGGGTGAAGCCGGGGCGCACCAGCGCGGGAATGCCGGCGGCGGCGAGCACGGCGGCGGTGTCCTCGGCGAACTCCTTGCTCATCCGCCGCCCGTCCCGCGCCACCACCACGCCTCGCCGGGCGGCATCGGGGACGGTGGCGAGGAGGTACCCGGCGAGACCGGCGCTCGCGCGGCGCACGACCGCCCGGTTCATCCGGTTGGGGCCCCCTCCCACGACCCCGCGCAACCCGGCAGTGCCGAACTCGAGCGTGCCAGCGAAGCGGTCCTCGAGCTCGGAGAAGTCCTCCGCGGCCAGCAGCTGCTGCAGCTCGGCGCGCGTCGTCTCGTCGGGGTCCGCCGCGCTCCACGCGTCCACCTGCTGGATGAGCCGGGAGCGGTCGGTCATCGGAAGTCCGTCGGCCCCCGGCGGGTGGGGCCGTGGTGGGGCCGGTCGCGCTTGCCCTGGCAGCTCACGCAGAGCTCCGCGAACGGCATGGCCTTCAGGCGGCCCCACGGGATGTCCTCGCCGCACTCCTCGCAGGTGCCGGCCTCGTCGGGAGCCTGGTCCAGCTTCTCCAGCGCACGCTGCGCCCTTCCCAGCACATCACCGGACGCTCGATTCCTGTCCGAGGCAATGGCCTGGAGCATCTCGTTGAGGGCTTGCTCGTCCTCGTCACCGCCCACCCGGGTCTCGTCGGTGCGGTTGGGAGCGATGCGCCTCGTCCCCTTCGTGGACACGTCGCTCACCAGCGCCTGCAGGGCGCGGCGAAGTGTCCTCTTCTGAGCGGCGGTCAGCCCCATGGAGCTCCCGGGCCCGGCCTTCTAGCGCGCCTTCGGCCGAGGTCCAGCGCGGAAGTGCGTTCACGCCGGCGTTCGTCCGGTGCGTCCGCGGATGAATCCGATGACGAACAGCACGACCGCCAGCACCAGCAACAGGTGGATGGCGCCGACGGTGACCTTGAGCGCGAGACTCGCCAGCCAGATCACCAAGAGGAGCCCGCCGAGGGCGAAGAGCATGGAACACCCCGTTGTCCGCAGTTCCCCGGCAAGCTGTGTTCGATCGGGGACGCCAGCAACCGCGGCGGGGCGAAGCCGGGCCACGGCGGTTCAGCCCCGCTCCTCCAGCGGCCAGGCTCGGTCCCCCGTGCCTCAGCCCTCGAGCAAGCCGAGCGAGGAGGATGCTCCGAGGCAGCTGGCACCGGCGGCGATGAGCGCCCGGGCCTGCTCCGCGGTTCGAATGCCGCCCGAGGCCTTCACCCCCAGCTGCTCGCCCACCACCGCGCGCAGGAGCGCGACGTCCTCGGGCCGCGCGCCCGGGCCATTGAAGCCGGTGGAGGTCTTCACCGCGTCGCACCCCGCCGCCACCGCCAGCCCTGCTCCCAGCACCGCGGATCGCGGGGGCTGGAGACCCGTTTCCAGAATCACCCGGACCGGGACCGGAGCGAGCGCAGAGACGAGGGCCCGGAGCTCGGCGAGCACCGGTTCCACCTCGAAATCCCGGAGGTGACCGAGCGCGGCGACGACGTCCACCGCGCGCGCCCCCTCGTCGGCGGCCCGGCGGGCCTCGAGGAGCTTGATCTCGGTCAGGTGCGCGCCGTGGGGGAAACCGACCACCGAGACCGGCTCGACCTCGGCGTCGCCGAGGGCCCGCACCAGCACGGCCACGTGGACCGGATGCACGCAGGCGCCGCCCAGCCCGTGCGCGCGCGCCTCCTCGGCCAGGATCTCGATCTCCCGCTCGGTGGCGTCCGGTCGGAGGAGCGTGTGGTCGATGTACGGCGCGAGCGCTCCCGGGGAGCCGAGGGCCGCGATCGCCCGGGGTCCCCAGGGGCGCTGCGTCGCCGGACCGCCGGCGCGGAGCAGCCCGACGCTCCGGGCAGCGGGCGGGGGCCTCAGGCCGGACCAGTCCCGCACGGCCTCCAGCCACGCATTCACCACCGGAGAGGCCATCAGAGCGCCGCGGTGAGGACCAGCGGGATCTCCACCTCGACGTCGTCCCCCTCGAAGGAGGGGAACACCAGCCGCCTCGCACGCGACTTCAGGCAGCTCCCGAGGTCGGACACGTCGATCTCCTTCCGGTCGAGCCGCGCCTGCTTCACCGTGCCCGACGCACCCACCGTCGCCACCAGGTTCACCTTCCCGCCGCGGAAGTTCGGGGTGCGCTTCAGCTGCTGCTCGATGCACGACTGGAACGCCGGGCCGCTCTGGGCGACCACCCTGGCCAGGGCCTGCTGGTGGGGGCCCGCGCCGGCCGCCGGGGACGCGGCGGCGTGCGCCAGGGTAGGCACCGCGGTCGGTCCGACGTCGGACTTGCGCGTGTCACCGTAGAGCCTCTTGAGCTCCGGGGAAGGCGGGGGCTCGGGCTTCGGGGGCGCCGCAGCGGGGGCGGGGGCGGGGGCAGCAGCCGCCCCTGCGGGCTTCGGGGCAGGAGCGCGGGCTTCGCGGGCAGGGGAAGCTGCCGCCGGGCGCGGAGTGTTCCCGAGGAGCAGGTCCTTGAGACCGCGGACGCCCTTCGCGGAGAAGGCCGGCTCCTTGACCGAGGCACCGGTCGCCGGGTCGACCCGCGGCACCTCGAGCGGGAGCACGCTCAGGCTCGAGAGCGCGTAGAGCCCAGCGAGGGGAACCGTGACCACGAGCAGCACCGTCAGCACCACCTTCCAGGCGGGATTGCGGCGGGCGAGACCGGAGGCCTCGAGGTCGTCCTCGTCGGCCGCCCGCCGGGTCCTCCGGCTCGCCGATGCAACCGCGGTACTTCGCGTGATGGTGCGGCCAGGGGCGGTCGCGGGCTCGGGAAGGGCGGTCCGGGGGGCTCGGGCACCGGAGAGCATCTGTTCCACCGCCCGCGCGTCCATGGGGCGGGACACCGTGAGGTCGAGGTCGCTGAAGAGCTGCGACAGGTCGGCGGTGGAGGCCGGCTTCGGGGGCCGGGTCGCTGCCAGCGAGGGCGCCAGCTCGGGTAGGGTCTCGGCCCGCCGCCACGCGGCCATGCCCTCGCACCAAACGAAGGTCTTCCCGGTCACCTCACCGGCCCGGATCAGCTGCTCGAGGGGCTCCTGGGCCATGGGCCCCACCTGGGAGCCCCGCACCATCGCGAACCAGCTGACCTCCAGCGGCTCGTCGCCGGCCGGCATGGGCACGTCCACCGTCGCCTGGCAGGCGGGGCAGGCCACTCGCAGTCCGGGGGAGGCCTCGCCCTCGAGCAGGAGGGGCTGTCCACAGCTCTCGCAGAAGAAGGTCAAGGCGGCCGGAGGGGGCCCATCGTACGGCGTTCCAGCGTTGACTTGGGAGGCACCGGACGCCTACATCGCCGCCTCGTTTCCCCCTCTGCTCCGAAGGAACAGGTGAGTCGATGCCGGCGAAGGACCTCGGGACCAAGCACGTCTGCTTCAAGTGCGGGACCAAGTTCTACGACATGAGAAAGCCCGAGGCGATCTGCCCGAAGTGCGGTGCGGACCAGAGGGACAGCCCGGCCAACCGCCCCGCGCCCGAGCCCCGCCGGGGCCGGCTGGCCGCGGTCCCCCGCCCGGTGGAGCCCGCGCCGCCCGAGCCCGAGCCCGAGGCCGAGGACGAGGCCGAGGACCTCGACAGCTTCGACGACGACGAGGCCGTCACTCCGGACGACGAGGACTGAGCCTGGACGCGGGCGCGCTCCTGCGCGCTTCCTCAGGCGTCCCCCTGGTGCGGGGGGCTGAGCCTGGACGCTAGCGCGCTCCTGCGCGCTTCCTCAGGCGTCCCCCTGGTGCGGGGGGCTGAGCCTGGACGCCGGCTCGGCCCGGTGCGCGAGCCAGTCGCGCACCGCGCGCCCGGTGCCGAAGGGCCAGGGGCGCAGCTTCTCGGGTTGGATGCGCTTGTACCCGGCGAGCTCCGTCCCCAGCCGCACCTCGCCGCGGGCCTCCACGTGGTAGGCGAGGATGAGCTCGTTGCGCTCGGGGAAGGTGTACACGCCGATCGGCGCCACCACCCTTCCCTCCAGCCCCAGCTCCTCCCGCAGCTCCCGGAGCGCGGCCGCCTCGGGCTCCTCCCCGCGCTCCAGGAAGCCGGTGACCAGGCCATACCAGGACTCGGGCCATCCCACCGACTGGACCAGGAGGACGTCGCCCTCGTGCTCCACCAGCGCGGCCACCACCGGGAGCGGGTTGTCGTAGAAGACGAAGCCGCAGCCCGTCCCCGGGCAGGCGAGGCGCTCGCGCCCACCCTTCTCCTGCGAGGCCAGCGGCGTGCCGCACCGGGGACAGAAACGCATCGTTCCCTCCATGAGCAGTCCCCAAGGACGTTGGCACTGTGAGCGCTTCATTGCTACAAGGCCGCGGCTCCGGTACGAGAGCGGCAGGAGGCAGCTCAGCTTTGCAGGAACGATTGAAGGCCCTGGCCGATCTCCAGAAGGTGGATCTGGAGATCCTGGCGCTCCGCAAGTCCGCCGAGGTCTACCCGCGGCAAATGGGAGAGCTGGAACGCGAGCTGTCCCTGGCGAAGGGCGAGGTCGAGGCCGAGCGGAACAAGCTCCTCGACGTGGAGCGGCAGCGGCGAACCCTGGAGCAGAACATCGCCGAGGAGAAGGAGAAGGTCCGCAAGTGGGAAACGCGGCTCTCCGAGCAGCGCTCCACCCGCGAGTACGCCGCGCTTGCCCGGGAGATCGACATCGCCAAGAAGGCCAACGCCACCATGGCCGAGGAGCTGGTCGAGCTGGGGAAGATCCAGGTCCAGCTCCGCGAGCTGGTGAAGGGCAAGGACCAGCAGTACGCGGCGAAGGTCGCTGACGTGGGCGGGAAGCTCAACGAGCTCCGGGCGAAGGTCGCCGGCTTCGAGGGGCAGGTGAAGGAGCTGCAGGCCAAGCGGGCCGAGGTGGCCAGGGGCGTCCACCCGCCGCTGCTCTCCCGCTACGAGACGGTGCGGAGGCGCCGCTCGCCCGCGCTGGTGACGGTGGTGGCTGGGACCTGCCAGGGCTGCAACATGAGCGTGCCGCCGCAGCTCTTCAATACCTTGAAGACCACGCTGGAGACGGACATCTGTCCGTCCTGCCACCGCATCATCTGCGCGCCGGAGGCCATCGAGCCGCCGCCGGCGAAGAAGGAATGAGCGGGCAGCGCCCCTCCCTTCCCGAGCTCCTCCGGGTGATCGCGGAGGAGGAGAGCCTCGAGCGCACTCTGGCTCGATTCCCGGGCCTGTCCCGGACCGACCTGGTGGGCGTGCTGCTCGGGCGCCCTGCGTCGTCTCACCCTCCGCCGCGCGTGCACCCTGCCGGTCCCGTCCATGCGGTCCAGCCGCACCGCAAGCTCCGCGTGGCCTCGGATGGGGCTGCCCGCGGGAACCCCGGGCCGGCGGGAGCAGGCGCGGTGCTCTTCGACGAGCAGGGCCGCGTGCTGGAGCGGCTGGGGAAGTTTCTGGGGCGGCAGACCAACAACGTCGCCGAGTACCAGGGGCTGCTGCTCGGCGTCCGGCGCGCCCACGAGCTCGGGGCGGAGGAGCTGGAGGTCCTCGCCGACAGCGAGCTGATGATCCGCCAGCTCTCCGGCGCCTACCAGGTCCGGGCCCCGGCGCTGCGCGAGCTGCACGCCGAGGCGCTGAGCCTCCTGAAAGCGTTCCGCAAGGTGAAGCTGGTGCACGTCCCCCGAGAGCAGAACGCCGAGGCGGACGAGATGAGCAACCGGGCCATCGACGAGCAGCTCTAGCCCGGTCGATTCTCAGGGCCCGTCGCGCCCGCTTCAGGAGAACGGTCGGATGCAACCGCTGATGGTGCCATTCGTGCGGTGCGGAAGGCCGAGCTCCGCGCAGACCTCGGTGATGACCTCCGGGGTGAAGAAGTAGTTCCACAACCGCGCGATGCGGCCGCTCTCCGGATCCACCTCCACCCGGCTCACGGCCCGGACCGCCTCCACTCCGTCCCGGTGCTGGTACCAGGAGAGGAGGAGCGGCTCTCCGTGGGCCCACCGCACCTCCACTCGGGCCGGACGGGGCAGCACGCCCTGGGCCAAGCGCGGATCGATGCCGCCGCCGCTCCCGCCGTCCTCCGGGGACGCCATCCGCGCGCTGCCCAGCAGCATTCCGGGGAGCACGGTGGTCCGGGCCTTCTCCCGGCCCACGACGAGCGAGGCGCCGACGACCTCGACGAGGGCGCCGTCGAGCAGCAGCGCGGCGACGCGGTCGAGATCTCCCGCATTGAACGCAGCGCAGAAGGCATCGAGCGCGCCCGGCGCCGGCGTTCGCGCTGTCTCCACGTCGGGGTCGGCCAGCTTCCCGCGGCCCCGGTGCAGCGCCGCCTTCACCGCGCCCACGGACGTGGAGAGGATGTCGGCGATGTCCTCCAGCGGGAGGTCGAAGGCGTCCTTCAGGACCACCGCCGCGCGTTCCTGAGGCGAGAGCTGGACGAGCAAGGTCCCGGCGGCCTCGCGCGCGTCGCGGGAAGGACCGTCCTGTCCCTCCGGTGAGGGCGCCAGGGGCGCTCGCCGGCGTACGCGGTCGATCCAGAGATTCGAGGCCACCCGGAACATCCAGGCCCGGACGTCGCGCGGCGGCTCCTGGAGGGCGCCGAGCGAGGCGAAGGCCCGGGCGAACGCGTCCTGCACCAGGTCCTCCGCGTCCCACGGGCTCCGGGCGAGGTGCCGGCAGTACCGGTAGAGCGTGGGCCGGAGGGGCTCGATCTCCGCCTGGAAGTCACGCCAGGTGGTTTGGATGCCGCGGG
>Ga0209593_10000824_pt1 | contig 13813 bp, 13 predicted proteins | sample PPLLaktember2015_3_FD_187260 | JGI IMG/M metagenome (GOLD analysis project Ga0209593, IMG submission 187260) | Freshwater sediment microbial communities from Prairie Pothole Lake near Jamestown, North Dakota, USA - PPLs Lake P7 Core (6) Depth... | ecosystem: Environmental > Aquatic > Freshwater...
ACCGGCTCGGCGGGTGGTTCCAGCGCGGCCTCCAGCGGCTCGAGCACCGGCTCGGCGGGTGGTTCCAGCGCGGCCTCGAGCGGCTCGAGGGGCGGCTCCACCGCGGACGACTCGAGCGGCGCGTACACGGCCTCGGTGGGCTCGATCTCCGGGAGGGCGCTCTGCGCCGGGTCGACCCCATTGCTGCTCGCCTCGTCGAAGGCGCGCAGCTCGATCGCGGGGTCCGTCGTGGCGTCCGACCGCGACCCCGGCTCGAGCGCAGGCACTGGCTCCGTCTCGAGCTCCGGGAGCGCCTCCAGGGCCTGCTCCTCGTCCCGCGCCGGCGGGGTCGGCATGGGGCCTAGCTCGGAGGCCATCCCCGGTGGAGCGGCCATGTCGAGCCTGGGGAGGGGGGATGCCCCGGTTCCGTCCAGTCGGGGAAGCGACGCGGCGGCGACCGGCGCACCGGGCGGCGTCGACGCCGGTGCAGCGGTCGGGGGTATGGCGGGCGAGGCAGCCACCGGGGCAGACGGCGCAGTCGTGCCGCCGGGCTGGGGCCCACCGGGCCGGCCTTCCGCCGGTTCCGAGGGCAACCCGAGCCTCTCCCGCAACTCAGCGAGCCGGCTTCGCTCCTGCTCGGTGAGTCCCTGGGTGCTTCGCTTCTCGCTGAGGGAGCGCAGCTCGCGGATGGCCGCGCGCGTGTCGGACATCTGTGCGGCGAGTGTACCGGGCAATCCCCGGGTCACGAAAGCAACGCTCCGGCGCCTGGCGACCCTGTTGAAGCCGTAACGCAACCCTCCACTCGGGCGACTGACACCTACCTGCGCCTTGTGTCGAACCTTGCGGTGCGCCAGAACCGGGCAGTCGGCCTGACAGCGCCCTTTCCCCACATCCGGAGCTCAGAGTGCCCCAGCCCCCCATCGAGAAGCTCGCGATCGACACCATTCGCACCCTGTCCATCGATGCGGTGCAGAAGGCGAACTCCGGCCACCCTGGAGCGCCCATGGCGCTCGCGCCCGTCGCCTACGCGCTGTGGCAGAACGTGCTCCGCTACGACCCGTCGGAACCCACGTGGCCCAACCGTGATCGATTCGTGCTCTCCAACGGGCACGCCTCGATGCTGCTCTACTCGGTGCTCCACCTCACCGGCGTCCGCCAGGTGGACCACGAGGGCCGGGCGCTCGATGCGCCCGCGGTCTCGCTCGACGACATCAAGTCGTTCCGCCAGCTGGGCAGCAGGACCCCCGGACACCCCGAGTACCGCCTCACCAGCGGCGTGGAGAGCACCACCGGCCCGCTCGGGCAGGGAGCGGCGAACTCGGTGGGCATGGCGATCGCCTCGCGCTGGCTCGGGGCCCGGTACAACCGACCCGGGCTGACGCTGTTCGACTTCGACGTCTACGCCATCCTCGGCGACGGCTGCATGATGGAGGGCATCAGCTCCGAGGCCGCGTCTCTCGCCGGGCACCTCAAGCTCCCCAACCTCTGCTGGCTCTACGACAACAACCACATCTCGCTCGACGGAAAGCTGGCGCTCTCCTTCAGCGAGGACGTGCCGGAGCGCTTCGAGGCCTACGGCTGGGCCACCACTCACGTCACCGACGCCAACGATCTCGCCCAGCTGGCGAAGGCGTTCCAGTTCTTCAAGCAGCAAGGCCGCCCGACGCTCATCGTGGTCGACTCGCACATCGGCTACGGCAGCCCGAAGAGGCAGGACACCAGCGCCGCGCACGGTGAGCCGCTCGGCGAGGACCAGGTCCGCGCGGCGAAGCAGTTCTACGGGTGGCCCGAGGACGCGCAGTTCCTCGTCCCCGACGGCGTCCGCGAGCACTTCCAGCAGGGCATCGGCATCCGGGGGAGGAAGCTCCGCCAGGAGTGGGAAGCGACCCGCGAGCGGTACCGGAAGGAGGCCCCGGACCTCTCGAGGGACCTGGACCTCATCGACCGCTTCGAGCTCCCGCCCGGCTGGGATGCCGAGCTGCCGGTCTTTCCCGCCGATCCGAAGGGGATGGCCACCCGCGAGTCGGGGGGCCAGGTGCTGAACGCGCTGGCGAAGAGGATTCCCTGGCTCCTCGGCGGCGCGGCCGACCTCAGCGGCTCGACCAAGGTGACCATCAAGGGCGAGCCGAACCTCGCCGCGGGCGAGCCGGGCGGCCGGAACATCTATTACGGCGTCCGCGAGCACGCGATGGGCGCGATCGTGAACGGGATGGTGCTGAGCAAGCTGCGGGCGTTCGGGAGCACCTTCCTCACCTTCACCGATTACATGCGCGCGCCGATCCGGCTCTCGTCGCTGATGGAGATCCCCGCGTTCCACGTGATGACCCACGACTCCATCGGCCTCGGCGAGGACGGGCCGACGCACCAGCCGATCGAGCAGCTCGCCTCGCTGCGGGCGATGCCAGGCCTTCTGGTGATCCGGCCCGGGGACGCGAACGAGGTGACCGAGTGCTACCGGGTGGTGATGGAGAGCAAGCACCACCCCGCCATCCTCAGTCTCAGCCGGCAGGCGCTCCCCACTTTCGACCGGACGAAGTACGCGCCGGCGAGCGGCGCGCGGAAGGGAGCGTACGTCCTCGCGGAGGCCGAGGGCGGCAAGCCCGAGGTGCTTCTGATGGCCACCGGGAGCGAGGTGCGCCTCATCGTCGAGGCCCACGAGAAGCTGAAGGCGGAAGGCATCCGTGCTCGGGCGATCAGCATGCCCTGCTGGGAGATCTTCGAGCAGCAGTCGCCGGAGTACCGGGAGTCGGTGCTTCCCTCCTCGGTCACTGCCCGGGTCGCGGTGGAGCAGGCGGCGATGTTCGGCTGGAAGGCCTACGTGGGCCGCACCGGGAAGATCCTGGGGATGAAGAGCTTCGGCGCCTCGGCGCCGATCAAGGATCTGCTGCCGCACTTCGGTTTCACCACCGACCACGTGGTGGCCGCGGCGAAGGAGCAGCTCGGGCGGAAGGGTCCCTGACCCCATGCGCATCGCACGCAACATCGGGCGGGCGCTGGCGGTCGATCTGGTGAAAGCGATCCTCGCTGCCCGTTACTCACCCGAGGGACGCCAGGAACGGCGGCTGGGCAACAAGGAGCAGTCATGAATCCTCTCAAGGCGCTGAGCGAGCAGGGCCAGAGCGTCTGGCTCGACTTCATGCGGCGGAGCCTCGTCACCACCGGCGAGCTCCAGCGGCTCATCGACAACGACGGCCTCAAGGGCCTGACCTCGAACCCCACCATCTTCCAGAAAGCGGTCGAGGGCAGTGAGGACTACGACGACCTCTTCCAGGAATGGGCGCCGCGGGGATCGTCGGCGGGCGAGGTGTTCGAGGCGCTGGCGATCCGGGACATCGGCGACGCGGCGCGGATCTTCCGCCCGGTCTGGGAGCAGACCCGGCATCGGGACGGCTACTGCTCGATCGAGGTGACGCCCACCCTGGCCCACGACACCCAGGGCACCGTGGCCGAGGCCCGTCGCCTCTGGAAGAAGCTCGGGGTCCCGAACGTGATGGTGAAGATCCCCGGCACGGTGGAGGGCGTGCCGGCGATCGAGCAGTGCGTCTCCGACGGTCTGAACATCAACGTGACCCTGCTCTTCAGCCAGGACGCCTACGTCGCCGTCGCCGAGGCCTACATCCGCGGGCTGGAGAAGCGGGCCGCCCGGGGCGAGGACGTCTCGCAGAGCGCCTCGGTGGCGAGCTTCTTCGTCAGCCGGATCGACACCCTGGTGGAGAAGGTCATCGCCAGCCGCGAGAAGACCGCCACACCCCAGCAGCGAGCCCTCTTCGACGAGGTCACCGGCAAGGTGGCCATCGCCAACGCCAAGCAGGCCTACCAGAAATACAAGACGCTCTTCTCCGGCCCCCGCTGGCAGGCCCTGGCCGACAAGGGAGCGAAGACCCAGCGCGTGCTCTGGGCCAGCACCGGCACCAAGAATCCAAAATTCTCCGACGTCCTCTACGTGGATGAGCTGATCGGACCGGACACGGTGAACACCATCCCTCCGGCGACGCTCGACGCCTTCCGCGACCACGGCAAGGTCCGGCGCACCCTGGACCAGGGCCTCGACCAGGCCGATGCGGTGATGGGCAAGCTGGAGCAGTCGGGAATCTCCATGAAGGCGGTGACCGACCAGCTGGTCGACGAGGGCGTGAAGAGCTTCTCCGACAGCTTCCACCAGCTGATCTCCGCGGTGGAGAGCCGGCTGAAGGGCGGCGGAGGCCGGAAGTGAATGGCATCACCCTGCAGCTTCCCCCCGAGCTCGACTCGGAGGTGAAGCGCACCCTGGCCGACTGGGACCAGGGCCGGAAGATGCAGCGGCTCTGGCAGCGGGATGCCTCGCTGTGGACGAACCAGGACGAGGCGAAGTGGCTCGGCTGGCTCGACATCGTCAACGGCACGGCGCGGGTCAGCCCCGAGCTGGAGGCCTTCCTCCGGGACATCGACCAGGAGCGCTTCCCGCACGCCCTGCTCCTCGGGATGGGCGGAAGCTCGCTGTGTCCCGAGGTGATGGCCCAGACCTTCGGTCCGGTGAAGGGCAAGCCGGAGCTGCTGGTGCTCGACTCGACGGATCCGGTCCAGGTGCTGTCCTTCCGGAAGCGCATCGACCCCGCGCGGACGCTGTTCATCGTCTCCAGCAAGAGCGGGAGCACGCTCGAGCCCAACATCCTCTTCCAGTACTTCTGGGCGGAGACGGTGAAGGCCATCGGCCAGGAGAAGGCCGGCCGGCACTTCGTGGCCATCACCGATCCCGGCTCGAAGATGGAGCAGGTGGCGAAGGAGCACCGCTTCCGGGCCATCTTCCCCGGCCGGCCGAGCATCGGGGGCCGTTACTCGGCGCTCTCCAACTTCGGAATGGTGCCGGCGGGCGTGATGGGCGTGGATCTGCCGCGGTTCCTGGGCAGCACCCTGACCATGGTCGAGGCCTGCGCAGGGTCGGTGCCCGCCTCGAAGAACCCGGGCGGCATCCTCGGCGCGGTGCTGGGGACGCTGGGCAACGCCGGGCGAAACAAGGTGACGCTGGTCACCAGTCCCGGCATCGGCGACGTGGGCGCGTGGCTGGAGCAGCTGCTCGCCGAGTCGACCGGGAAGCAGGGCAAGGGGCTCATCCCGGTGGACCGGGAGGCGCTCGGGAGCCCGGAGAGCTACGGCCAGGACCGGGTCTTCGCCTACCTCCGGCTCGAGTCGGCGCCGGACACCGCGCAGGACCGGGCGGTCGATGCGCTGGCGAAGGCCGGGCAGCCGGTGGTGCGGATCTCGGTCGAGGAGCCGTACGTGCTCGGCCAGGAGTTCTTCCGCTGGGAGATCGCCACCGCGGTGGCGGGCTCGGTGCTGGGCATCGACCCGTTCGACCAGCCGGACGTCGAGGCGAGCAAGATCGAGACCCGGAAGCTGACCGAGGCTTACGAGAAGACCGGCTCCCTCCCGGATGAGCAGCCGTTCCTCGAGGACGGCCCGGTGGCGCTCTTCGCCGACCCGGCGAACGCGATGGCGCTCCAGGGGAGCAAGACCTTCTCGGTCGTCCTCCGGAAGCACCTCGGCCGCCTCGGTGCCGGCGACTACCTCGGGCTCCTGGCGTACGTGCCCATGACGCTGGAGAACGAGGCGGTGCTCCAGGCCGCGCGGATCCGCGTGCGCGACGCGAAGAAGGTCGCCACCTGCCTCGGCTTCGGGCCGCGGTTCCTCCACTCCACCGGCCAGGCCTACAAGGGGGGCCCAAACCAGGGGGTGTTCCTCCAGGTCACCTGCGACGATGCGGTGCAGCTTCCGGTCCCGGGGCAGAAGTACACGTTCGGGGTGGTGAAGGCGGCGCAGGCACGGGGTGACTTCGAGGTGCTCGCCGCGCGCAAGCGGCGGGCGCTGCGCGTTCACCTGCGCGGGCCGCTGGACGCCGCGCTTCGAAAGTTGCGCGAGTCCATCGATCAGGCGGCCTAGTCCACCGCGACGAGAAAGCAGTCCTCACCGGGCAGTCGGCAGTCAGGAGCGACAGCGATGCAGATCGGGATGATCGGCCTGGGCCGGATGGGCGGGAACATGGTCCGCCGGCTGATGAAGAGCGGGCACGCCTGCGTGGTCTACGACCCGCGGGCCGACGTGGTGACCGGCTTCGGCAAGGAGGGTGCGACGCCGGCGAAGAGCCTGGAGGAGCTGGTGTCCAAGCTCCAGAAGCCTCGCGCGGTGTGGATCATGGTCCCCGCCGGCGAGCCGACGGAGAGCACCGTGCAGTCGCTGGCGAAGCTGCTCGAAGCCGGCGACACGATCATCGACGGCGGGAACAGCTTCTTCAAGGACGACGTCCGGCGGTCGAAGGAGGTCGGGAAGAAGGGCATCCAGTACGTCGACGCGGGCACCAGCGGCGGGGTGTGGGGCGTCGAGCGCGGCTACTGCCTGATGGTGGGGGGGCCGAAGGAGGCAGTCAGCCGCGTCGAGCCGGTGCTCCGGACACTCGCTCCGGGCAGGGGCGACATCCCGGCCACGCCGGGGCGCGACGGCAAGAGCACGGCGGAACTGGGCTACCTCCACTGTGGGCCCTCGGGCTCGGGCCACTTCGTGAAGATGGTCCACAACGGCATCGAGTACGGGTTGATGCAGGCGTACGCCGAGGGCTTCGACATCTTCAAGAACGCCACCTCCACGGAGCTGCCGGAGGACTACCGCTACGACCTCAACCTGGCGGACATCGCCGAGCTGTGGCGGCGGGGAAGCGTGGTGTCGAGCTGGCTCCTGGACCTGACCAGCATCTCGCTGGCCGAGGACCCGAAGCTCGAGGCCTACGAAGGCTACGTGCAGGACTCGGGCGAGGGCCGGTGGACGATCCAGGCGGCGATCGACGAGGCGGTTCCGGCGGAGGTGCTGAGCGCGGCGCTGTACACCCGCTTCCGCTCCCGGCAGCAGCACACCTTCGCCGAGAAGCTGCTGTCGGCGATGCGCAAGCAGTTCGGTGGCCACGTGGAACCGAAGTAGCGCAGGAGCCCAGGTCCATGGTTCAGAAGCTCGAGACGGCGCTGACCCCTCCGCACAACCGCACCGCCGATCCGTGCGTCATCGTCATCTTCGGAGCTTCCGGTGACCTGACGAAGCGGAAGCTGATCCCCGCGGTGCTGAATCTCCAGAACGGCGGCTTCCTCCCCCGGAACCTGGCGGTGGTCGGCGTCGCCCGGACGCAGATGAGCCATGCCCAGTTCCGGGACGAGGTGAAGCCCGAGGACAAGTGCCTGTCCAGCGAGCCGATGCGCGCCGCCTGGGGCGCGCTCTCCGAGCGAATCTTCTACTTCGCCGCGGATGCGACGAAGCCAGAGTCGTTCTCCGGCCTGGCCGAGTTCCTGAAGAAGACCGACTCGCAGGTCGGCACCCCGGGGAACTACCTGTTCTACCTCTCCGTCTCGCCGAACTTCTTTGCCCCCATCATCCAGAACCTCGGCAAGAGCGGCCTCGCCGGGGAGGAGAACGGGCGGTGGCGGCGGGTGATCATCGAGAAGCCGTTCGGTCACGACCTGCCCAGCGCGGTGGAGCTCAACCGGACCATTCGCTCAGTCATCGGTGAGAATCAGATCTTCCGGATCGACCACTATCTCGGGAAGGAGACCGTCCAGAACCTCATGGTCTTCCGGTTCGGGAACGGGATGTTCGAGCCGATCTGGAACCGGAACTACATCGACCACGTGCAGATCACCGTGGCCGAGGAGCTGGGGGTCGAGGGTCGGGGCCCGTACTACGACATGGCCGGCGCGATGCGGGACATGGTGCCCAATCACATCGCCCAGCTGATCAGCCTGGTGGGGATGGAGCCGCCGATCTCCTTCAGCGCGGACGCGGTGCGGGACGAGCAGGTGAAGCTGCTCAACTCCATCGAGCCGCTCTCGCCCGAGGACGTGCTGCACCAGGCGGTGCGCGGCCAGTACGGCCCGGGGGAGATCGACGGGAAGAAGGTCCCGGGCTACCGCCAGGAGGAGAAGGTCCCGCCCGAGAGCAACACCGAGACCTTCGTCGCCCTGCGGCTGCTGGTGGACAACTGGCGCTGGGCGGGCGTCCCCTTCTACGCGCGGACGGGGAAGCGGCTCCCGAAGCGGATGACCCAGATCGTCATCCAGTTCAAGCACGCGCCGGCGATGCTGTTCCAGCACACCTCGGTGGACCGGCTCACCACCAACCGCCTCTACATCCACATCCAGCCGAAGGAGGGGATCTCGCTTCGTTTCGGGGCGAAGGTGCCGGGCCCGGTGCTCACCATGGGCACGGTGGAGATGGACTTCGACTACGTCGACTACTTCGGGAAGGTCCCCAGCACCGGGTACGAGACCCTGCTCTACGACGCGATGATTGGCGACGCGACGCTGTTCCAGCGCGCGGACATGGTGCAGGGGGGCTGGTCGATGGTGCAGCCGGTGCTCGACGTGTGGAAGGCGCTCCCGCCACGAAACTATCCCAACTACCCCGCCGGGACGTGGGGGCCGCCGGAAGCGGACGAGCTGCTCCGCCGTGACGGTCGGCACTGGGAGAACTCGGGCTCGTGATCGTCGCCGGGGACATCGGCGGGACCAACGCCCGGCTGGCGACCTTCGAGGTCCAGGCCGGGCGGCTCCTGCTGGTGAAGGAGATCACCTACTCCAGCCGTTCCGCGCCTGATCTGGAAACCATCGTCCGTCGCTTCGTCCAGGAAACGCGGCCGTCGGCCGTCGGGGCGGCGCTGGGAGTGGCCGGGCCGGTGAAGAACGGGCGCACCGAGACCCCGAACCTGCCCTGGGTGGTGGATTCCCGGCGGCTCGCCGACCTCCTCGCCGTCCCGAAGGTGACGCTGCTCAACGACCTGAAGGCCAACGCCTACGGGCTGCGCCACCTCGGGCCCACCGATTTCGCGATCCTGCAGGCCGGCGCGCACGACGCCGTAGGGAACCAGGCGATCCTCTCGGCGGGCACGGGGCTGGGCTGCGCGGGCCTCTACTGGGACGGGCAGCGCCACCGTCCCTTCGCCACCGAGGGCGGGCATGCCGACTTCGCGCCCCGGAACCACCTCGAGGCGGAGCTGATGGAGGGGATCGCCCGGGAGAAGGGGCGGGTGAGCGCGGAGCGCATCCTGTCCGGGAGCGGGCTGGTGCGGATCTACCGCTTCCTCCGAGAGCGGTCCGGGGTGCCGGAGCCGCCAGCGCTGACCGAGCGCTTCGCGAAGGAGGATCCGGCCGCGGTCATTTCGCGCTCGGCGCTGGACGGCCTGGACCCGGTCTGCGTCGAGGCGCTGGAAATGTTCGTCTCGGCCTACGGAGCGGAGGCGGGGAACGTCGCGCTGCGGATGCTTGCCACCGGCGGCGTCTTCCTGGGGGGCGGCATCGCGCCCAAGAATCTCGCCGCCTTCCAGCGGGACGGAACCTTCATGACCGCCTTCCTGAACAAGGGACGGATGCGGCCGCTCCTCGAGACGGTCCCGGTGCTGGTGGTGCTGAACGACCGGGCCGCGCTCTGGGGCGCGGCGCACTGCGCGGCCTTCGACGAGAGCTGAGGTGAGCCATGCCGGGTCGGAACCTGCGAGTGCTGGACAACCTGGACGCGGTGGCTCGCACCGCAGCACAGTGGATGCATGACCGAGCGTGGGCCGCGGTGAACGCGCGCGGCCGTTTCACGCTGGCACTCTCGGGCGGGAACACGCCGCGCGCCCTCTACCGCGCGATGGCGGATGGCCCCCGGCTTCCCTGGGAGCGGATGGTGTTCTGCTTCGGCGACGAGCGGAACGTTCCCCCCGACCACCCGGAGAGCAACGCCCGGATGGCACAGCAGACGTTGCTCGCTCAGCCCTTCGTGAACCAGTCCAGCGTCTACCGGATCAGGGGCGAGCTTCCGGCCGAGGAGGCGGCGGCGGACTACGAGCAGACGCTGCGCACGCTCTTCCCGGGGACGACGGCGTTTCCCACCTTCGATCTGGTCCTCCTCGGGCTGGGCCCCGACGGACACACCGCCTCGCTCTTCCCGTACTCGCCGGCGCTCGCCGAGCGCTCCCGCTGGGTGGTTGCGAACTGGGTGGAGAAGCTCCGGACCAAGCGCATCACGCTCACCTTCCCGGTGCTGAACGCGGCGTCGGAGGTGATCTTCCTGGTGGCAGGCGAGGACAAGGCCTGGGCGCTGAAGGAGGTGCTCAAGGGCACTGCGCCGATCTCGGAGGTCCCGGCCCGGGGCGTCGTCCCGCCCTCGGGGCGACTCACCTACCTGGTGGACCGGGCGGCCGCAGCCGGGCTAGTTCAGTCGACCTGAGCATGAAGATCCTTCCCTCCATCCTCGCAGCGGACTACTGGCGACTGGGCGAGCAGGTCTCGGACGCCGAGCGGGGCGGGGCGGACCGCTTCCACATCGACGTCATGGATGGGCTGTTCGTGCCCAACCTGTCGCTGGGAATCCCCATCGTCGAGGCGATGCGGCGGGGGACGAAGCTGCCGCTGGAGATCCACCTGATGATCGAGCGGCCGGAGCGGTACACGGACGCCTTCATCAAGGCGGGCGGAGACCTGCTCATCCTGCACCAGGAGGCGACCCCGAACCTGCACCGGGCCATCCAGCAGGTGCGACAGGCCGGGAAGCAGGTGGGCGTGGGCATCAACCCCGCCACGCCGCTGGGCGTGGTGGAGGAGGTGGTGGAGAACCTGGACCTCCTCCTCCTCATGACCGTGAACCCTGGGTTCGGGGGGCAGAAGTTCATCCACGAGGTGATGCCCAAGCTGACCCGGGCGCGGGCGCTCCTCCAGCAGCGTGCCCCCCGCTGCGAGCTCGAGGTGGACGGCGGAGTGGACCTGACGACCGGGCCCATCGCCGCGGCGGCGGGCGCGGACGTGTTGGTGGCCGGGACCTGCGTGTTCGCCCACCCGAGCGGACCGGGCGCCGGAGTGCAGGCCTTGCGCGAGGCGGTGAAGCGCGGGCTGGCTGCGGCAATCTGAGCTCGGGCCCGAGCTCTTGCGATGTGACTCGCCACCCCCGCTGCCCGGGACTTGGCATGCGGCGCTCCCTGAGGCCGTGCGGCATTCCCACGGGACCGTGACGGTCATACCGTCCCGACGCATGACGACCCTCCGAGTCGTGCTCCACGGCAAGCAGGCGCAGAACCCCGCGGTCCGGGCCGCGGTCGCATCCGAGCGCGCTGCCGGCAATCGGGTCGACGTCCGCGTGACCTGGGAACCCGGAGATGGCGTCCGGCTGGCCGAGGAGGCCGCCCGCCTCGGAACGGAGCGCGTGGTCGCCGGGGGCGGCGATGGGACGATCAACGAAGTGGTCAGCGGGCTCCTCGCAGCTCGGGGCACTGGCCAGCGGCACCCGGCCCTCGGGCTCCTCCCCCTCGGGACGGCGAACGACTTCGCACACGCCTGCCGGGTCCCGCTCGAGCCAGGCCCCGCACTCCACCTGGCGGCCACCGCGACGCCCCGCCGCATCGACGTGGGGCGCGTGGCCGGACGGCCCTTCATCAACCTGGCCACGGGTGGCTTCGGGGCGGAGATCACCGTGGAGACCAGCCCCACGTTGAAGAAGCTGCTGCACGGGGCGGCTTACCTGATCACCGGTCTCACCCACCTGGCGGAGCTGCGGCCGGTGAGGGCCACCTTCACCGGCCCGGAGTTTTCCTGGTCCGGCGAGCTGCTGGTGCTCGCCATTGGGAATGGTCGGCAGGCCGGCGGGGGCCACGTCCTCTGTCGGGAGGCGTTGATCGACGATGGAGTGCTCGACGTGAGCATCCTTCCGGATGTTCCCCGACGCGAGCGCGCGGCCGCGCTGCGGTCCCTCATCCAGGAGGGGAAGGTCGCCCTGTGGCGCCACTCGGTGACCGCGCGCCTGCCGTGGGTGGAGCTGACGTCTGACGAGCCGCTCCAGGTCAACCTCGACGGTGAGCCGATCTCGGGGAAGACGCTCCGGTTCGACGTCCTCCCCGGCGTCGTCGAGGTCTGTCTTCCCGAGGAGACGCCCCTCGTTCGCCAGGTGTGATCAGGCGAGCGCCCGCTCGAGCTTCCCGATCTCCTGCTCCCAGCCCATCCGGGCGCGCTCGGTCCACATCGCTTCGTGCATGACGTCATTGGTGACCGCGAGGCGTGTGCCGCCCGGGGCCGCCGTGAGCTCCACGCGAGTCGTCGCGGCGTAGGGTGCGACGCCGGGCACGAAGTCCACGGCGTTGGTGTAGACGAGCCGCCGGTTCGGCTCGACCTCGGTGTAGTCGCCCCGGAGGCGGTGGCTCGGGCCCATCCCGCCTTCCTTGAGCATGGCGACGATCTCCCGGACCTCGGTCTTCATGATCAGCTCGAAGTGACCGCCCACGCGAACGTCGATGTGGAGCACCTGGACGCTGAATCCCTCCGGGCCCCACCAGCGCTCGAGCCCTTCCCGGGTGGTCCACATGCTCCAGACCTTGTCCGGGCTGGCCTTGAGCATGCGCTCGACGGTGAAGGTCTTCTTCGCGGGTGCAGTCATGGTGTGTCGTCCTCCTCGAGTGCCTTCGCCAGTCGATCGAGCCGCTTGCTCCAGTGACTCCTGAGCCGGTCGATCCACTCGGCGGCCTCGTCCAGTGGCCGGGGGTTCCGCGAAAGGAGGTGCTCGCGTCCCACGCGCCGCCGCCTCACCAGCTGTGCCCGCTCGAGGATCCGGATGTGCTTCGAGACCGAGTTGAGAGAGATGTCGAACGGTGCCGCGAGGTCGGTGACCCGCGCCTCGCCCTCGGAGAGGCGAAGGAGGATGGCCCGCCGCGTGGGGTCGGCGAGGGCGCCGAGGGTGTGGTCCAGCCTGGCCGGTGCGTTCAAGATATTAACCCTATAGGGTGAATATCTGGCCCGAGTCAACTGGCCTCGAGCGACATCGCTCTGCACCCTTCAGGACGCCGTGTCTTGCCCGAGCGCCTGCTGCGCCTCGGCGACTCCGGCCTCGGCCTTCCCGCTCTGCAGCACCTGCACCAGCCGGGCGTTCACCTCGCCGAGCCGCCGGGCCAGGATCCGCGCCAGCCCGTGGGCGATCTTCAGCGCGGCGACGTTCCCGCTCGACATCCGGGAGCGGAGCGCCGGACCGGCGATGACAGCCAGGGTCACCGCCCCCACCGCGATGGCAGAGGCGCTGCGCTTTCCGCCAGCCTCGAGCACCGCCATCTCGCCCAGCACCGCGGGGGCGGAGACGACGGAGAGGACCTGATGCTTCCCGGCGGGGTCCTTCTTCACCACCTGGGCCGATCCAGAGAGCACGAACACCAGCGCGTCTCCCGCATCTCCTTCACGGAACAGCGGCAGCTGTGTCTCGAGCGTCTTCAGCTCGGCGAGCCCCGCGACCTCGGCCAGCTCCGCTGGGGTGAGCCCCGAGAGCAAAGGAACGTGGCGGAGTGCCTCGGCCGTCGGTCGCTCGATCATCGCCGCCTCGCGCGCTCCAGGCGAAGCGACTTCTCGCCCCGCTTCTGCCCGTCGAGCTTCTCGAACGCCGGAGCGTCCTCCTCGGCGACGAAGGCGTAGCTGTAGGTCTGCTTGACGTCCAGCCGCTGCACCTTGCCCGCCGGTGCGCCCAGACTCTCGAGCATCGCGGTGATGCCGGCCGCGTCGAGACCCTCGGCGGTCCCGACGTTCATCCACAGCCGGACCTGCCCGGGCGCGGCGGCCTCGGACGGCGGGCGCGGTCCCTCCTCGGCCCGGTCACGGCGAGGTGGCCGTTCAGCGCGCTCACGACGCTCGCGGGGAGCCCCGGCGCGCTCGCCGCGATCCGAGCGCTCGCGCCGCTCGGGACGGTCTCCCCGCTCGCCGCGGTCGTCGCGACGTGGCCGGTCGCCCCGGGAACGCTCCCGGTCGCGCGGTGGCCGCGCGGGCGCCGGCTCCGGCAACGCGCCCCCGGCGGCCTTCAGCTTCTCCATCCGCAGGTG
>Ga0209593_10000829_pt1 | contig 13750 bp, 14 predicted proteins | sample PPLLaktember2015_3_FD_187260 | JGI IMG/M metagenome (GOLD analysis project Ga0209593, IMG submission 187260) | Freshwater sediment microbial communities from Prairie Pothole Lake near Jamestown, North Dakota, USA - PPLs Lake P7 Core (6) Depth... | ecosystem: Environmental > Aquatic > Freshwater...
AGCGGATGGGCACGAAACGCGTGTCGCCGGTGACGCAGATATTACAGCCGATGCACTCGCGGATTTCATCCAGGCGGCCTTCCCTGACCTTGTTCGGCAGAAACGGGTCGGCGATCGACGGCCGCGCCGCGCCGATCATGTCCAGCACACCGCGCCGAATAGCGGAGACCATCGAATCGGGCGAAGTGTAGCGTCCCACGCCGACCACCGGCTTGCTGGTCAGCGACTTGACGAAGGCGGTGAACTTCTCCTGGTGGCCTTCTTTCTCGAAGCGCGAAGTGGCCGAGTCGTTGCTCCAGCCGCTGAGGTTGACGTCCCACAGGTCGGGCAGGTTGGCCAGCGGAGCGATGATGTCGTGACCTTCGCCCTGGTGCGTGATACCTTCTTCACCAAGCAGTTCTTCCACGGCAAAGCGTGCGACCACACCGCATTTGTCGCCCACGGCTTCTTTGGTGTCTTCCAGCAGTTCACGGAACAAGCGTGTTCGGTTATCGAGTGAGCCGCCATACTCGTCGGTACGGTCGTTGTAGCGGCGCAGCAGGAACTGCGCGGCGGTAGTCAGCGCATGACCGGCGTAGACGTAGATCAGATCGAATCCCGCGCGTTTGGCGCGCAGCGCGGCGGCGCGGTGCCAGCGGCGCAGGTTACGGATGTCTTCCTTGTCCATGCGGCGGGTTTGCACCGGATCATAGCCTGTCCCGCCCAGCGTGCCCATCGACAAGGCTGATAACGGTGGAACGCGCGTGTATAAATTGTTGGCGTCCAGCCCGTTGTAGGCCAGTTCGATACCTGCCAGCGCGCCGTGGGCGTGCACTGCCTCCGCCATCAGCGCCAGCGCCGGGATGTCATCGTCGCTCCACAAGCGGCCCTCGAAGTACGGCGACAGGTCGCTGCTGTGATGGATCTCCACTTCCTCGGTGCAGACCACGCCCCAGCCGCCCTCGGCTTTGATCCCGCGCATGGCCGCCAATCCGCGCGGCATACGGTGGCCGAAACCGTTACAGTGAGGCACCTGGTAGAAACGGTTAGGAGCAGTCACGGGCCCGATTTGAACCGGTTCGAAGAGAATGTCGTAAGGGGATGGCATGGCCCTTTTCCAGGGGAATGAATGCTGTACTTATAGTTCCCTTAGCGCACCTAGCAGGGATTCGATCTCGTCCGTTTTGCCGATGGTGATGCGCAGGCAGTTCAGATCCTCGAACAACCGGACAAGGATGCCTTGGTCTCTTAAAAGCTCAAAAACTTCGGCAGCGGACTTGCCAAAGGAGGGTTCAACTTTGACCAGCAGGAAGTTCGCGTCGGAAGGATAGACATAAAGGCCAGTGAACTTGCGTAACTCAGTTGCCAGACGGTCACGGTCCGCAATCACGCGGGCGATATTTGATTTGAGCGCCTTTTCTTCTCTCAAGGCAGCCATCGCGGCAGTCATCGCTGGCAGGGTTACGTTGTAAGGGGATTTCGCCTGCCAGAGCACATCCACCAGCCATTTTGGAAATGCGCCATAGCCGACCCGGAAACCAGCCAGCCCGGCCCACTTGCTGAACGAGCGCAGCACCAGCAGGTTTTGACGGTCTGGCACTTCCGATATCAGCGATTTGGCCTGGCTAAACTCAAGGTAAGCCTCGTCCAGCAGAATCAGGATGGGTAGCGCCAGTAGCTTTGCGATATCTGCAAGCGGAACGCTAAATCCGGTGGGATTGCCAGGGCTGTCTAGGTAAAGAACATTTGGAGAGTGCGTTTGCAGCGTTGTGAAAATCGCATTCATGTCCAGGGAAAAATCGGCTTGACGTGGAACATTAATCACCTGACAATTTTTCAGATGTGCGTAAAATGCAAACAAGCTGAATGTGGGCGGGCAGACCAGGATGCTGTCACCCGGCTGGAGAAGTACCTGCGCCAAGAGCGAAAGCAGGTCATCGGACCCGTTGCCTGCCAGCAGATAATCAGCCGGTACGCCAGTGTATACGGACAGCGCGGCGCGCAGGTCGGTTTGGGCGGCATCCGGGTAGCGATGGGTCTCGCTGAGAGCAGCCAGCGCTTGATGGACAGCGGGCGGTGGGCCATAGTTGTTCTCGTTGGCGTCCAGCTTGATAATGAATTCAGGCTTACGCCCTAGGCGGGCGGCAAGGCTCTCGACGGATTCGCCGGGAACGAACGAGGGCAGGTTGTGAAGATGAGATGCTAATTGCACAATACCTCTTTTCACCACAGAGTCCATGGAGAGCAGGGAGACTTTTTTATTTTCTCAGTGAGCTTTGTGCTCTGATATGAAAATAGATGTAACGCGACATTCATGTCGCCTTGCATGCTAGCGACATGAATGTCGCGCTACTTTCATCCTTCGGAGTGAACATCGTTCATGATAACTCTGTGGTTATGTTGTCCTTAAATCTATAGAACGAACGTGTGATTCGAGGCTTTCGGCGCAGGTGACGACGATATTGCATCATCAACCTTTATTGGATTTTGGTTAAATTTGTGCTAAGAGTTCCGGGACTTTTTGTGCAATCGCATCGCGCACGGACCGGAAAACTGCCAGCTTTTCCTCGTCCGTTCCTTCGGCCTTGGCCGGATCCGGAAAGCCCAGGTGGACGCGTTTCCCCTTTCCCAGCCAGACCGGGCAATTCTCAGCCGCATCGTCGCAGACGGTGATAACCAGGTCGAAGTCCATGTTACGGAACTGTTCAGTGGACTTAGATTGACCGTCGTGCGTAATGCCGATCTCGTCCAAAACCTGGATCGCTTTTGGATGCACATACCCGGCCGGTTCGGTCCCAGCAGAGAACGCCCGCCATTCATCTGAAAAGCGGACGTTGACGATCGCTTCGGCCATTTGCGAACGGCAGGAATTGCCTGTGCAGAGAAAAAGCACTTTACGCTTCATTTCGCTTTTTCCAAAACTCGTCGTCGCTGTTCTTGATTTCGCTCATCTCGCCGGTCACGATAAAGACCGTACGTTCACAAATATTGGTCACGCGGTCGGCGACGCGCTCCAGGTTGTGTGCCACCCACAGCAACCAATTAGCGCGCTCGATGGCCTTGGGGTCAGCAATGACAAAGGTCATCAACTCGCGATAGACCTGATTGTAAAGCGCATCCACTTCGTCATCTTCCATAGGGATCGCCTGGGCAGCTTTCACATCCTCTTCCACGAAGGCAGTCAGGGCGCGATGGAGCATGTCCACGTCCTTTTGCGCCATACGCGGGACGTCGATCAACGGTTTAAGCAATGGCTGGTCACCCATACGGATATTGATATTGGCTATCCCCTTGGCGTAATCGCCCATGCGCTCGAGTTCGGAGATGATCTCCATCGAGGAAGCCAGCAAACGCAGATCGTGCGCCATCGGCTGTTGGGTAGCGATCAAGATCATCAGTTTATTTTCAATTTCAAAACGTTTCTTGTTGATATCGCGGTCAGCTTTCAGGATGTTTCTGGCAGCTTCGAGATCTCGTTTTTTCAACGCATCGACAGAAGACAGGATGGCTTGTTCGACCATGCTGCCCAAGACCAGGATCTCATCCTTTACTTCTTGAAGTTCATGCTCAAAGGTTTTACGGATCATAGGTGCCTCACTTCGTAGCCCATTTGACGTATTATAACGGTTTTATCTCTCTGCGAATTAGCCGAACCGTCCGGTAACGTAATCTTCTGTGCGTTTGTCTTTCGGCCGTGTGAAGATGATGTTGGTCTCATCGAACTCGATCACAGTCCCGGAACGAGATTCGCCGTTGGTCAACATCATCATAGCCGTGTGGTCCGAGGCGCGTGCGGCCTGCTGCATATTATGCGTCACGATGACGATGGTGTAATTCTGCTTGAGTTCCTGCATCAACTCTTCGATCTTGAGCGTAGCGATCGGGTCGAGAGCTGAGGCGGGTTCGTCCATCAAAATAACTTCCGGTTGCACGGCCAGCGCGCGGGCAATGCACAGACGCTGCTGCTGGCCGCCGGAAAGCGCCAGCCCGGATTGTTTCAATTTATCCTTGACCTCGTCCCACAAGGCAGCCTGACGGAGGCTGGATACGACCAGTTCATCCATATCCCCTTTAAAACCATGAATGCGCGCTCCCCAGGCGACGTTTTCATAAATACTTTTCGGGAACGGGTTTGGCTTTTGGAAGACCATCCCGATGCGGTAACGGACTTCGACCGGATCCACGGATGGGTCGTACAGATTCTGGCCTTCGAAAGTGACGCTGCCCTCGATGCGCGTCCCGCTGAACAACTCGTTCATACGGTTGAAGGCGCGCAGCAGGGTGCTTTTGCCGCAGCCCGACGGGCCGATGATGGCGGTGATCTTGTGACGGCGAACCGGTATGTTTACATCGGCGACAGCGCGAAAATTACCATAATAAATACCGAGATCGTGTGTCTCGAGAACGAATTCCGATTTTCCGTTCTGAGGATTTGGTTGTGTCATAACTAGTATCTCCTGCTGAAGCGGTTGCGAAGTAGGATGGCTGAAGCATTGAGCGTGAGCAACAATACCAGCAAGACCAATATTGACGCTGCGGCAAGGCTGCGGAATTCATCCTGGGGGCGCGAAGTCCACTGGTAGATCTGGATGGGCAGGGTGGTGAATTTCGAAAATGGAGAGCTGGGGTCGAAGCTGATAGCGGTCGAGGCGCCCACCACAACGAGCGGCGCCGTCTCGCCGATCGCGCGTGAGACGGCGAGTATAGTCCCGGTCAGGATACCGGGCATGGCGTTGGGGAGAACGTGGGACCAGACTGTTTGCCATTTGGTCGCACCTACTCCATAGCTTGCATTGCGCAGCGAGCGCGGGACTGCCCGGATCGCTTCCTGGGCATTGATGATGATAATTGGAAGCACGAGCAGCCCCAGGGTGAGTCCGGCTGAGAGCACGGTTCTGCCGTTTGCTGTTGTTGGATCCACCAATCCAAACACTTCGCCGCTCGTAAGCGGCTCCAGCGCCCGCACAAAAATAGCCAGGCCCAAAATGCCATAAACGATGGATGGCACACCTGCCAGGTTATTGATGTTAGTCTGGATGATCCTGTTGAGCCAGTGATCCGAAGCATATTCTTCCAGGTAAATAGAGGCTCCCACGCCGACCGGAAAAGCGAACAGAATTGTGAACAGGATCGTCCATAGCGAGCCGAAGATGGCCGTACGAACGCCTGCGGTAAGTGGTTCGCTGGTCTGCGGCCGGGAAACGAAGTCATAGGTGAGCCAGGAGACGAAATCCAGCTCAGCTCCGGGGTGATCCTGCGCTACAGTGGCGCGGATCTCGTCGGCCTGTGTCAGCGAGGGCCATAATTTCCACACCTGCACGACTTTGGGCTTGATGATCCTTTCGACTACCAGTTGATAGACCTCTTCACGGGAGCGATCCACAAAAGATTTTTCATTATCCAGTTTGTTGTATGCCCCGCTCGAAAGCGTGGATTGAAGGAGCGCAACCAGTTGTTCCTTGTTCTGGTCTTCCACAGGCATGCCATCTACGATAAGTGTATCTGGATCCACTCTGGCTTCATACGCAACGTATCCGAAGGCGCCATCGATGACATTGAGCATGAGCGCAATCAGTGCAATGATCCCGACAACCGTAGAGGCTTGAAATACTACGTGCCAGACCAGGCCGGTGCGCTTGCGCGCCTTGAGATTCTTTACAAACCCCTGAATGACTGCTTTTTCTTTCATTCGTATACCTCGCGGAAGCGGCGGACAACTGCCTGGCTGATGACGTTGAGAAAAAGGGTGGTAAAGAACAGGAATAGCCCAAGCGCGAAAATACTGTTGTAGTCGACCGAGTCGTAACTCAGGTCGCCGCCCGAAATGCGCACGATGTGCCCGGTGATGGTCTCTGCGCCGACGAAGGGGTTAAAGGTGAAATTGGGTCCCGCGCCGGCCGCTACGGCTACGATCATGGTCTCGCCAACAGCGCGCGAGATGCCGATGATGATAGCGGCGGCGATACCCGAAAGCGCGGCAGGGAGAACGATCTGTAATGCTACCTCCAGTTTGGTTCCACCCATAGCATAAGCGGCTTCGCGCAACGAACGCGGGACGGCGCTCAGGGCATCTTCGGTCATGGATGTAATCAGAGGCAGGATCAAAATGCCCATGACCAAACCAGCTGAGCCTGTGTTATAGATCTGAACAACATCTCTGCCAAAAAGCTCGCGCAGGACGGGGGTCATGAACGTTAAAGCGAAATATCCATAAACGATGGTGGGGATGCCAGCCAGCACTTCCAGGACTGGTTTAAGCACGCTGCGGACTCTGGGGCTGGAGTATTCGCTCAAATAAATTGCCACACTTAATCCTAACGGGATGGCAATCGCCATCGCGATCAAAGTGGTCATCATGGTGGAGTTGAGCAGCGGCCAGATGCCGAATTTACCGACATGCGGCTTCCATTCCACGGAGGTGAGGGTTTCAATAAAATTGAACTCGGGCATTTGAAAGAACAGCAGAGCTTCCTTGCCCAGCTCGTAAACAATGCCGATAGTAGTAAAAATCGAGAAAAAGCCGCTGAAAAAGAGCAATGCCTGAATGACGGTCTCTCCCAGGCGAGCTCTTCGGCGCAGGTTCAAAGGCTTTTTATCTTGATTCACTCTCTTCATGACGATCTCAGCCATAACAGCCTCCATAAACAGACAGCCATCTTCCCCCTCCAGACGGAGGGGGAAGATGCGTCTTTCCAAAGAAGAGGACCATCCTCTCCGGTCGCTTTGCCTATTGACCGGTCACGGCCGTCCAGGCATCGAGGTTTTCCTGAGCTCTACCTTCACTCACGGGGAAGTAACCGACATCCAGGATCTCATCCGCAACATTGGTAATGTAGAAGTAAATGAACGCGGTCACCTGGGGCTTCTCCTGCATAATCTCGGTGCTGGAATAGATGAAGAGCGGGCGGGAGATGGGATACTCACCGGATTCGGCCGTTTCTTCAGTCGGCTCGATACTATTGAGCGAGAGGGCGGTTAAGGTGTCAGCGTTTTCCTGATAATAGGCATAACCGAAGTAGCCGATGGCGTAAGGCGAACCCTGGACGCCCTGGACAAGGACATTGTCATCTTCTGAGAACTGGGTGCCGGCAGATTCGAGGATCGCCGCTTCGCCAGCCGCTGCGTCATCTCCGTTGGCAGGGGTCATGACAGCCTCGACGAAATAGTCAAAGGTGCCGGAGTCGGTGCCGGGTGAGAAGCGCTGAATGGGTTCGGCAGGCCACTCGGGGCGGACATCCGACCAATTTGTAGCGGTCGAGAAGATCAAGGCTAGTTCTTCGAGGGTGATGTCGGTGACGAAATCGTTCTCCGCACTGACCGTCACGGCCAGAGCGTCAATACCAACCTGGAACTCGACAACTTCACGGCCGATGCCAGCGCAGGATTCCATCTCGCTATCCTTGATCTTGCGCGAGGAATTAGCGATATCCGTCTCGCCAGCTACGCAGAAACGCTCGAGGCCAGCGCCGGAACCGATCGAGTCAACGGTGATGTTGCCAGTAAAACCTTCCTCTTCGAAACGCTGTTTCATGCGTTCGGAGAGCGGGAAAACAGTGGATGAGCCGGCAGTGATAATGTCGCCTGCTACGGCGTCAGGCATATACATCGCCATCGGGTCTTCGGGGGTTTCTTCCATCGGCGCTGCGGATGCTTCGGTCATAGGGGGCGCCTGTGTAGCAGCAGGAGCTGCGAGTGCAGACGTCTCAGTGGCGGGGGTGCCGCAGGCGACCAGGAGCATGCTAGCAAGCACGAAGGCGGCAAACAGGACGTACGAATACTTACGCATTTTTTCTCTTCTCCTAATTTTTTGTTTTCATACGCTGCCATCATAACAATCCCCCTTTAATGGCAATGGAAGAACAGGTTAACATCTGGTTAATAAAAAAAAGACCCTAAAAGTCTCAAAGACTTTTAGGGTCTGCTTCTCGTAGATGAAATTACCCAAATCTGCCCGTTACATAATCTTCCGTGCGTTTTTCCTTTGGTTTGGTGAAGAGCTCTGACCCTTCACCATATTCCACCAGCTCCCCTTGCAAGAAAAAGGCTGCATAATCGGCGGTCCGCGCGGCCTGTTGGATGGAATGCGGGACCAGGATGATTGTGTAATTCCTTTTCAATTCCTGCAGTGCGGCCTCGACCTTGCCGGTCGAAATGGGATCGAGCCCCGAGGTTGGCTCGTCGAGCAGGATGATTTCAGGCTGCTGGGCAAGGGACCGGGCCAGGCACAAACGTTGTTGCTGCCCGCCAGACAAGGCAATGGCAGGATCATCCAGACGATCTTTTACCTCGTCCCATAGTGCCGCTAGTTTCAAGCTGCGCTCGGCCGCTTCGTATAACACCGAGCTGCGCTTCTCACCCGCCAACTCCAATCCATAACTTAGATTCTGATAAATGCTCATCGGAAGCACAACGGGGCGGGCAAAAACCATGCCTACCTTGCGGCGCAGGACAATCGTATCGGTCTGGGGATCGAGGATATCTTTTCCATCGATCAGGATTCGCCCCGAAACAGTTTTGACCTCGGTCAGATCATTGAGACGGTTGAGACAGCGCAACAACGTGGATTTGCCACCGCCGGCAGGTCCAAACAGTACTGTAATGGCATTTTCGCGGATGTCTATATTAATATGACGAAGTGATTCCGTACCATCGGCATATTGAAGGTTCAAATTCTCGATAACGATTTTGTTCATGACTACCATTGCCTTCGCGCTCTTGCCCTCGAGCGTATCACGGTCGCGATCAAGTTCATACCCAATACAAACACCAGCAATACCAATGCCGTACCATATTGGATCCGGATAGGCATCTCAGGCACCTGCGTGGATATGACAAACAAATGGTATGGAAGCGCCATCGTCGCATCGAACACGGACCCCGGCAGGCGAGGCAGGAAAAAGGCTGCTCCTGTGAAAAGAATGGGCGCGGTCTCACCGGCTGCACGTTCCAGGCCGAGGATGACACCGGTGAGAATGCCAGGCAAAGCCTGAGGCAACACGATCCGACGGATGGTCTGCCAGCGGGTCGCGCCCAGCGAGATGCTGACCGTGCGAAAGGCCTGCGGCACCGCCCTTAGCGCTTCCTCCGCCGTGCTGATGATCACAGGTAGAGTCATGATCGAAAGAGTTAACGAAGCAGAAAGTATGCTGGTGCCAAAGTTCAAAAATAATACAAAGAGCCCTAGCCCAAACAAACCGTAAACAACGGACGGGATGCCTGCCAGATTGATGATTGCCAGCCGAATGAGCCGCGTCCACCTGGTATCTGCAGAATACTCGGAAAGGTAAACTGCCGCCGCGATTCCCAGCGGGACCGAAAAGATGGCTGTTCCAATGGTCAAGTAGAACGTCCCGATGATAGCGGGTAAGATGCCGCCCTCGCGCATCCCCGCTCGTGGCGCGACAGTCAGGAATTCCCACGAAATGGCAGGACTGCCTTGAATAAAAATGTAGACGATTACGCCGATGATCGGTACGACCGTGAACACGGCGACCATAGTCAAAAGTGAGAAGCCCAGGCGTTGAGAAAGGTGGCGGTTCACGATAATATCCTTTCGGCGCGTTTTTTCGACTGAAAAACGACCGCCGAAGCGACCACGTTGACCGCTAACGAGATCAGAAACAACATCATACCAATGAAGAATAACGTATGGTAATGTACGCTACCGCTGGCGACTTCACCCATCTCGGCAGCGATGGTGGCTGTCATGGTGCGGACGGGGGAGAACAGGCTGCCCGGTGTGAGAGCCAATACAGGGGCATTGCCCGTTACCATCATTACGGCCATCGTTTCACCGATGGCGCGGCCAACCCCGAGCATCACGCCTGTCAGCACACCGGAGCGGGCGGCTGGGAGAGTGACGCGCCAGATGGTCTGCCACCTGGTAGCGCCCAACGCCCATGCACCTTCGCGATACGCGCGCGGGACAGTATCCAGCGCATCTTCGGCTACGGAGACGACTGTTGGCACTGCAATGCCGCCTAACAGCAGGGAGCCAGTAAGGGCGGTCAGACCGGTTGGCAGGTCCAGAAAGACGCGCAACCAGGGCGAAAAGACTAGAATGCCGAGGAATCCGAGCACCACAGAAGGGAGACCTCCTAGCAATTCCACTAACGGTTTGAGAATTTCGCGCATCCAGCGGGGGGCAATTTCGGCGATGTAGATAGCCGTCCCGATCCCAAACGGGATGGCAACTAGCGCCGCGCCGACCGTCACGATCAACGAACCTGTGATCAATGGCAAAATGCCGAAATAGTCTTCGATGGGATACCAGCGGTCACTGAAGAGAGTAGTGAGAGGCACCTCTCCTAAAGTGGGCAGACCTTCGCGCAAGAGGAAGAAAAAGATCAAGGCGACAAAAACAATGGCCGAGTAGCCGGAGGCTTTGATGGCTCGGGTGATGATAAATTCTTGCCAGGTTAGTTCCGATTTCATAGTTTAGGTTTTTCCAACTTTAGCGGGATAGAGGCCCGAATTTGGGTTGTGAGCGTGCGTACGCACGCTCACAACCCAAATCTCGGTATTTTCCCGTCATAAACAGTAGAGCCATCATTTAATAATCACGGGAGATTAAGCAAGATAGGTACAAACCCCAGTTCAACGACGATATCCTGGGCTTCAGTCGAGACGATCCAGTCGATATAATCTTTGACCGCTCCGCTTGGCTCTCCGGCTGTGTACATGTACAGGTCACGGGCAATAGGATAACTCATGTCATTGACCGTGCTGACCATTGGCAGGATGTAAGGCTTGTTCTCAGCCTCGGAGATGGCGATCACTTTCAAATCGTCTGGCACATAGCCCAATCCGTCATAACCAATCGCGTTGGGGTTCTGACGCACCTCGGCGATAATGCCTTCCGAAGATGGTAACAACAGAGTGTCCCTCGAGAATAGGGTGTCGTCGTCCGCATTCCCCAGGCGCAGCACCGTTTCCAGGAAATAAACGTGCGTGCCCGAATTGGTCTCCCGCGAAAGCCTCACAACTGGTCGATCCTCGCCGCCAACCTCCTGCCAATTATTTATTGCACCACTGTAAATGTCAGAGATCTGTTGTAAGGTCAATTGTTTTACGGGGTTTTGCGGGTTGACAATGACAGCAATCGCATCTCGGGCGATAACGTGTTCAACAGGGTTTATACCGTGCGATTGCGCTTCCTCGATCTCTTCTGGTTTGATCTGGCGGGAAGCGTTGGCAATGTCCACAGTTCCATTGAGCAAGGAAGCGATACCGGTCCCCGAGCCTCCGCCGGTCACTGAAATGCGGACATCGGGATGCTCCGATTGGTAACGCTCAGCCCAGGCCAGCGCCAGGTTGACGATCGTGTCGGAGCCTTTATTTTCTATATAGGTTGTCGTTTGGGGAGAAGTTTGGGCGGATGCGTTAGAAGAGCAGGAAACGCTCAGGAGGCACAGGACAAGCAGGAGTCCGGGAAGGAGCGGGAGCCGTTTCATCGTTCCGAATTATATCCCATGTCCAATAATGATAAAATCGAAGCATGGCTGTACCCATTTTTTCCGTCAAAAACCTGGATTTCTATTACGGGTCATCGAAGGCTCTTTCGAGCATTCGTCTGGATATTATGCCCCATCAGGTAACAGCGTTGATTGGCCCGTCAGGTTGCGGTAAATCTACATTTTTACGCTGTCTGAATCGTATGAACGACACAATTGAGGGCACACGCGTGGAAGGGAAAATCCTGCTCAAGGGAGAGGATATTTACCGGCAGGATATGGATGTAGTGACGCTGCGCCAGCGGGTAGGGATGGTATTTCAGAAGCCAAACCCTTTCCCACAATCGATTTTTAACAACGTGGCTTTTGCCCCCCGTGTTTTGGGGACGGCGGGCAGTAAGTCTAATCTGGAAGAAACAGTTGAGCGTAGCCTGCGTCAGGCCGCATTATGGGATGAAGTGAAGGATATCCTCAGTGAGAACGCTTTGGGGCTTTCGCTTGGCCAACAACAACGGCTCTGTATCGCACGCGTGGTAGCCGTACAACCGGAAGTGATCTTGATGGATGAGTCCACGTCAGCGCTCGACCCGATTGCGACGTTACAAGTCGAGGAGTTGATCGCCGATCTTAAAAAAGATTATACGGTTGTCATTGTGACCCATAATATGCAACAGGCGGCGCGTATCTCAAACATGACCGGTTTATTCTGGTTGGGGGAACTGGTGGAATTTTCGCCTACCGATGAAATGTTCACACGCCCCAAGCAGGAATTGACTGAGTCGTATATCACCGGGCGTATGGGGTAATTTCACTTAAAAAGAAAGGAAAACTCGGCGTGGGCCCGAGCCTTCCGTAAATATTAAGGGGGGATTGTAGCTTGTCTATTTTTTGATGAGTTGGCTCAGATTCGGGAACTTTAAGATCTGATTGTGTATAAAGTCACCCTCATCGCCAGTGGATGCTTTCGTCACTCGTTGCAAGCGGCTTCCGGTGTTGCGGTCCGACTTTTTCGCAAGCACGAGGGAAGACCAAAGTAATATGGCGCTCAGTCCACTAACGACTAAATAGATGCCCAATAAAACCTGCCACATGTTGAACCTCCTGTTCACGATGGTCATGTTGTAAATTCCCTGTCTTTTTCTGAGCGCTTTTTAAGACGGATCAGTTTGTTACGGTAGAGCAGGGATGGATCACGTCCAATAAAATAAGTATACAGAGAGTGTGCGGTAATTGCACGTTTATTTTGACATAAATTTTCAAGACAAGTGTTACTATTAAAATGTTATTTTCTACCTATTTTGTCCGATAACGGGCTTTTTCGCTAGGCGGCCCATGCAGGCCTGCAACCTATGCCTCACCTGCACCCACCGCAGGCCGTCTCGCCCCAGCCCGCCGATCTCTCGACAGGCTTTGCCTCTTGTGGAAGCCAATAAAGGTAAAGAAACGCCTTGTCTATCTTTTGCTCGGTTGGCTGAAATTTGGTAACTGAAAGATCTGATTGTCGATTAGGTCAACCTTATCCTTAACGGTTACATCCGCCAATGGGCGGTGGTAGCTTTCGGTTCTATGATCCGATTTTTTCGCAAGCATAAGGGAAGACCAAAGAAATACGCCACTCAGTGCAACAACGATAGAGTAGATACCCAATAAAACCTGCCACATCTTGAATCTCCTTTTCACGATACCTTAGGTTGCAAATACACTTATTTTTTTCTGTGCATTTTCCTTGAGGTGGACCAGCTTGTTGCCGTAATAGTTCAATGCCCAACTACCAAGGATGCGCACAGCATGCCATTCTTCGCCTTTTTGCGGAATAGTTAATCCCTTGTGCAACGCAGCCAGCAGGTCTTTGCGCGTCTGTCCGGGGAATTCAGTTGCGCCAAGCCCAATTGTCTTCAGAATGTGAGCGTCACTGCTTCCGGTTTGTGCGATTTCCAAATGTTCGGCCAGTCTGTGCGCAAATTCGTTATATACTTTGTTCAAAATGGTGGCATTGTAGGTTTCGAGAGCGATCAGCACGCGAGCCACATCAGGATCTCTAAGGGCTTTCATAATCGGATATGAACCCAGGCTGTGCATTCTCAGGCCGTCATCCATCGGGTGTGGAGCGATACAAATCCCCCCTAACTCTCCTACCTTAAGCACCGTTTCGATCAGGGAGCGGTCGCGTTCAACTTTTTTGGTCACAAACAAAGCCAACAGGTCGCCCTCAGCCGTGCTGATCTCGATGCCGGGAATCACCTCTATTCCAAACTTAGGAGCCAACTCTATGGCTTCCAAAGCGCCGTTGATTTCATCATGATCGGTAATGGCAATCA
>Ga0209593_10000831_pt1 | contig 13733 bp, 13 predicted proteins | sample PPLLaktember2015_3_FD_187260 | JGI IMG/M metagenome (GOLD analysis project Ga0209593, IMG submission 187260) | Freshwater sediment microbial communities from Prairie Pothole Lake near Jamestown, North Dakota, USA - PPLs Lake P7 Core (6) Depth... | ecosystem: Environmental > Aquatic > Freshwater...
GGATGGGTAGTGCCGGAGGCCGCTGGCAAGGCCGGCGAATGAAAGCGGCGTCAGGGCCGCCGCACTCCGAAAGAGACTCCGCAACTCCTGCGCTTCGGAGGCGCGGGGTTTCGATACGATTCGCACAAAGCGCGTCACTCAACCGCCGCGGATCAGTGCCACCCCTTCGCCCCTTCCCCCCTTCGCCCCTTCCCCCCTTCGCCCCTTTACCCCTGGCTTTTCCGCAGCTTCTTGGCCAGCTTCGGGGTGACCAGCCAAATCAACTCGGCGACTCCGAATTCCGCGTCGCGCCAACGGTCGATGGGAAGGTCGAGGCGAGCCATGGCCGCCGTCGAGAAGCCGACTTTCGCCTCGCCGACCAACCGGCTAATGGTTTCCGAGCAGGTGGGCTCGTGTCCCACGATCATCAGAGTTTGGGTGGTATCAGCTTCTGCCTTGATTGTCCGCATGACGTCCGTCTCAGAGCAGTTGTAGAGCCGATCGGTGACGCGACTCTTACACTCCCACTGGCCGGCTTTCACAGCCAACTCGGCGGTTTTTCGGGCACGCACCGCGGAAGAGGAGACCAAGCTGTCGGGTGTTTCACCGATCCTCTTGAGGAAACGGCCCATAACCTTGGCCGCTTTCTTCCCTCGTGGGGAGAGCGGACGATCCTGATCCTTGGCCTCTCCGGAGGACCAATCTGATTTTGCATGCCGGAAGATGATAAGCGCTTTCATAGCGAGTTAGTGGGAACGAACAACCAGAAGTAGTATAAGTATTTGTTTCTATGGAGCCAACGTCTCAGTTTCAGATCCTGGGCATATCGCTGGTGCTGGGCTTGCTGGTGGGTCTGCAGCGGGAAGTGACGCACGCCCCGCTCGCCGGCTTTCGCACCTTCCCGCTGATCACGATGTTCGGGACCCTGTGCGGCTTACTGGGCCTCGTTCACGGACCCTGGATCCCGGCGCTCGGTTTCGCAGCCATCCTGATCGTTGCCATTCTGGGCAACGTCATGGCCATTCGTGCCGGCATTTCCGACCCCGGGATCACCACAGAAGTGGCGCTGATTTTGATGTACGCGGTCGGAGCCTACCTGGTGGTTGGCCCTCTGCCTGTTGGCATCGCGGTCGGTGGCGTTGTAGCCATTCTCCTGCACCTGAAACCTGAGCTACACAGTATCGCCTCGCGCCTGGACCGCGACGATCTCCAGGCGGTCATGCAGTTCGTCCTGGTGACCTTTGTGGTGCTGCCGATCCTGCCGGATCGCACCTTTGGTCCGCTCGCCGTTTTCAATCCCTTCACTGCATGGCTGATGGTGGTGCTGATTGTGGGCATCAGTCTCGTCGGCTACCTCGCCTACCGGTTTCTCGGCCCGCGCGCCGGGACACTGACAGGCGGGATCCTGGGAGGCCTTATTTCGAGCACAGCCACCACCGTGAGTTACTCACGGCTGGCGGTTCTCTCTCCCGGGGTTCCGGGGGCGGTGGCGGTTGTCATCGTCATGGCTTCAGCCGTCGTCTTCGCCCGCGTGCTGATACTGATCGGATTGATTGATGTCGGATTCCTCTGGGTGGCGGCGCCGCCGATCGCCGTCATGAGCGCGGTGCCCGCGGTTCTGGCCCTGATCATGTGGAAGAGACTCAGTCCTGAGGACCAGCCGCTCCCGAAGACCCCCGGGGGGAGCGGCGCCGAGCGCCACCGAAACCCGACCGAGCTGAAGCTGGCCCTCGGTTTCGCTCTCATATACTGCGCCGTTCTGCTGCTCACCGCCGCTGCCAAGGAGTACTGGGGTGACCGCGAGCTTTTTCTGATCGCTGGTGTCTCAGGACTGGCCGATGTTGATGCCATCACCGTTTCGACGAGCCAGTTCGTGAAGGCGGGCAAGCTGGCGCCCGATCAGGGCTGGAAAATGGTGGTCCTCGCACTCATTGTTAATACAATATTCAAAGTGGGTGTCAGCGGGATATTGGCTGGTCGGCGTCTGCTGGCCGGAATCCTCCTCCCGCTTGGGGGCGCCGCCCTGGCAGGCCTCGTCCTGTTGTTGATCCTTTGACGCTTCGGACAAACCGAGAGGTAATCGTTGATTATGAGGAAGAGTTTCCGCAGCAGCCTGATCATCTTCGCTGTCGTTTGCCTGGTTGGTTTTACGTTCTTCAACCTTCTCGGTGAAGGCCTTCACGAGGTCGACATCAAGCCGGTTTCTCCGTGGCTGATTCTGCCCTTTGCCCTGCTGCTGCTGGCAATCGCGATAATGCCGTTCATCAACCGGCACTGGTGGGAAGGGAATTATCCTTTCGTTTCTTTCGGTTTGGGACTCATTGTTCTGGTCTATTATATGGCGATTCTCTCGAATCCTTCCCGGATGGCGTTGACGTTTTACGAGTACGTAAGTTTTATCTGCCTGATCGGCTCACTCTTTGTAGTCGCCGGCGGGATTCATCTGAGGATCAAAGGACGAGAGACGCCGTGGGAAAACGTGCGTCTGCTTGGGGTGGCGGCGGTGGCCTCCAACATCCTTGGAACAACAGGCGCCTCGATGTTGGTAATCCGGCCTTATCTGCGTTTGAACCGCTTTCGCATCCGGCCTTACCACATCGTCTTCTTTATCTTCATCGTCAGTAATATCGGAGGTGCTCTAACTCCAATTGGCGATCCTCCCCTGTTCCTGGGCTATTTGAAAGGTATCCCGTTTTTCTGGACCCTGGAGCGGGCCTGGCTGCCGTGGCTGGTCGCTGTCGGGCTGGTCCTGCTAATTTTCTACGTGATTGATCTCTATCACTTCAGAAAGCTGCGTCCCCGCCAACGGGTGGCGGCGGAGCAACCGGACAAGTCTGAAATCTCAGGTGTCCACAATGTCCTCTTCCTGCTGGTGATTCTCGGCGCGGTGTTCATCGAGCATCCTCTCATGCTCCGGGAAGTGATTATGGCAAGCGCCGCCTTTGCTTCGTATTTCACGACCCGACGGGATGTCCATCGAAAAAATGATTTCAATTTCATCCCTATCAAGGAAGTGGCGATTCTCTTTGCCGGCATTTTCGCGACTATGGTTCCAGCGCTCGACTGGCTTGAGTTGAATGCCCGAGTGCTTGGCTTGGTTACGCCCGGTCACTACTTCTGGGCAACGGGATCTCTGTCCGCCTTTCTCGACAATGCTCCAACCTACCTGAATTTCCTGAGCGCCGCCTTCGGGCTGCATGGGGCAAGCCTCGACAACGCGCACCACGTGCACCTGATGCTCGGCTACGTGGATTCGGCGGCCGGAACCCTCCCCAATCCCCTGAAACCTGACACCTTCCCGATCACGGCCGAGAGTTGGAGGTACGTTTTGGCGATCTCGTTAGGGGCGGTGTTCTTCGGCGCGTGTAGCTACATCGGAAACGGGCCAAACTTCATGGTGAAGTCGATCGCGGAACAGGCCAAGGTGGCGTGTCCGAGTTTCTTCGGCTATATCTTGAAGTACTCGATTCCGATACTGGTTCCGGTCTTCTTGCTGATCTGGTACCTGTTCTTCCGAGCTTAGGATTCGGCCCGGCGACCGGCAGCAGCAAGCTTGCGCTGACGCAGGAATTCGAACACCGCCGGCAACACAGACAGGATGATGATGGCGAAGATGACGAGAGTGAAGTTGCGCCGCACAACTTCGAGATTCCCGAAAAAGAAGCCGCCAAACACAAAAATCGCGACCCAGCCCAAGCCGCCGATCACGTTGTAGGAGAGAAAACGAGGGTAAGTCATCTGGCCGATTCCGGCCACAAAAGGCGCGAAGGTCCTGATTATCGGGACAAACCGTGCAATGATGATCGTCTTGCCGCCGTGCCGCTCATAGAACTCGTGGGTCCTCATGAGGTGTTTCTTGTTCAGGAAGCGGGACCGGTCGCTTTGAAACACCTTTGGGCCTGCGATTTGTCCTATCCAGTAGTTGACGGTGTCTCCGAGTATCGCCGCCGTCGCCAAAAGCGCAAAGGCCCAAGTGAGGTGCAGCGACTCCCGCGCCGCAAAGGCGCCGACGGCGAAGAGAAGCGAATCTCCCGGCAGGAAGGGCGTGACGACGAGCCCGGTCTCACAGAACACGATCAGGAAGAGAATCAGGTAGACCCAGAGGCCATAACCCTGGATCATCACATCCAGATGCTTGTCGATGTGCAGGACGAAATCAATGAGCGCCGCGATCAATTCCATAAGCAATCCAAGCTACCACAGATCGCCGCGCATTGACGAGTTGCATCTTGCCGGGCGTGCCGGCCCGGGAGTTCGCCTTACAGAGCCGCGCACGCAGTGGAGGGCTGCGAAGCGTTTTGTGCGAAGCAGCCTGGAGCGGAGTAAGCGGACCACCCATCGTGCCTTAAGGGTTCGTCGGGTGGTCCGCTTACTCCGCTCCAGGCTGCTTCGCACAAAACGCTTCGCAGCCCTCCGCTGCGTGCGCGGCTCTGTAAGGCGAATTCCCCACTGCGTGCGCGGCTCTTCCTGTAACGCGAATTCCCCGCGTCTTCCGCTCTGGAGCAGGCGACCTGTAGGACAATGTCCCGGCCAACCCGAGGCTTAATCTGACAGGAGAAACAGCCTCGAACCGATAGGAACGGTGTTTTCTTTCCTCCATTATCAGGCCAATTAAGAGTGGTATTAGCTCAGCAGAGATCACTCAGGCTCAATAGAGGTGAGGGCAACTCGGAGGGGCGAAAGGCCCCTCCGAGGAGCGTGGATGTGGACTGATGGTATCGTCGGGAAAAAGTAAGGAACGCCGGTTGTGGGGGGTTGTGCTCGCCACTGGAGAAAGCCAGAGAGTACGTAAGCTGGCTCTGCGCGTTTTCAGTCGCGAAGGCCCCGCTCAATATTGTCCTGCAAGCGGCGGCCCCAGCCTGATCGAGCACACCGTTAACCGAGTCGCCTGCCTGGTAGCGCCTGAACGGATCTTGACCGTCATCGGTAATGGCCATTTTGTGTACCTGAATCCCGAGGTACAACTTCCCGGTCGACTCCTCGAAGAGCCCGCGAACCGCGGCACTGCTGCCGGAGTGATGCTGCCACTCGTGTACGTGCTTGCCCAGGAACCGGAGGCAACCATCCTGATTTTGCCCTCCGATCATTTCGTTTTGCCGGATGAGCAGTTCGTCCCGCACCTCGAGCGGGCCGCTGATCTGGCTGAGTGCCTTCCCAACCGGCTGGTTGTCCTTGGCGTCGCACCGACACGCCCTCAAGCGGACTTCGGCTGGGTTGAGGCCGGACCCTTCCTGGAAGGTATGGCCGATTTTGGTGCGCGGTCCGTAAAGCGTTTTTACGAAGAGCCGAGCCACGAGGAGGCGGAGCGTTTCCTCCAGAGCGGCTATTACTGGAACACGCGCATCATGGCGGTTAAGGCTCGCACGCTTTGGACGATCGGGCAGCAGCTGTTTCCCGGTATGCTGAAGCGATTCGAGAACCTGCTGGATCTTCTCAAGCTGATTAACAGTGGAAACGCCAGTCGCGACTTGGAAAAACTTGCCTTGCGCGACGTTTATCGAGGCCTCGAGACAGCCAACTTCTCCAGAAGGGTCCTACGGGCTTCGGATTGGATCACGCTGCTGCCGATGTCCGATCTCTCCTCCGCCAACTGGGGGCATGACGGCCGAGTTGCGGCGAGGCAAATGCGATCCTCCTACCTGCGTCTGGCTTAGGTTCCTCTCGGTTTCCCCCTGCGATTTCAAGCCATTACAGTTGCCGATCTGTGCCGCTTACTTTTTTTACTTGCAGTCCGGAAAAGCCGTATACTATGTGGCGGTAAGCCGATGATCAAAATACTCGTCGCGGACGACCATGCGGTAGTAAGGGAGGGCTTGAAGCGCATCATTGCAGAAACGGCCGACCTGGTGGTGGCCGGTGAAGCGAGTAATGGTCAGGAGGTTCTGGAGAAGGTTCAAAACGGGCACTGGGATGTAGTTCTGTTGGACATTTCCATGCCTGGACGCGGAGGACTCGATGTGCTCCGCCAACTGAAGGGCGAGAAGCCCAAACTGCCGGTCCTGGTTCTCAGCATGCATTCGGAAGATCAGTATGCAGTCCGAGTGTTGAAGGCCGGCGCAGCCGGTTATCTCACCAAAGACAGCGCTCCCGAGCAGCTCGTCAATGCCATCCGCCGGGTCATTCGTGGACGTAAGTACATCAGCCCCTCAGTAGCCGAGAAACTCGCCTTCGACCTGGAGATCGATTTCAAGGAAGCTCTGCACGAAAACCTGTCAGACCGCGAGTATCAGGTGCTGTGCATGATTGCTTCCGGCAAGACTGTCACCGAAATCGCCGAGCGGCTGGCTCTAAGCGTTAAGACCATCAGCACGTACCGCACTCGGATCCTCGAAAAGATGAAGATGACGAACAATGCGGAACTGATTCGCTACGCCATCAAGCAGGGCCTAGTCGAATAGCCCGCTGGCCGTGGCTTAGCTCCCCCGCCCGCGCCCGCTCCTACACCCCCCTTCCCGTTGTCCTACACAAAAAAGGGGTCGTGGACGATACTCTCTTCCGGTCCGAAATCCCACACTATTTCCCGCAGTTCAGAACCGGCAGCCCCGCTCTCATAGTTTCAGCGGCCCTCTCAAGGCTGGCCGATCAAAGCGTTCCGAACATGGCGAAGGTTCCGTGGGGGGCAGTAATACTTCCGCCCTTCGATGGAGGTCGTGTGTCAAGGAGGAAGCCATGGAAAGCCAGGGAGCAAGCGCCTCGATCAGCAAGAAGAGATGGGTGATCGTGTTGTCCGGTGGGGAAGGCGAGCGTCTCCGCGCGATGACTGAGCGATGGCTCGGAACCCATCGACCGAAGCAGTATTGCACATTTGTCGGCTCTCGGACGATGCTCGAGCACACTCTAGACCGGGCCGTCCAACTTGTAGGAGCCGACCGCGTCGTCACCGTGATAGGTCGGGGGCATCGCGGCTTTGTGGATGAATCGGCGATGCCCGGTAAGGTGATCGAGCAACCCGTGAACCTTGACACCGCTCCCGGAATCTTCCTGGGCATGGCCTATGTCGAGGCCCATGAACCCGACGCAACGGCCGTCATATTTCCCTCGGATCATTTCATCGCGCCCGAAAAAAGATTCTTGCAGCACGCCGACCGCGCCGCTCTTATGGCTGAACGCCTGGCCAATCGGCTGGTTTTGCTGGGGGCCTATCCTGACTGCCCGGAGCCCGAGTACGGCTGGATTGAACCCGGATCGAGCGCCGGATCGTGGAGCTGGAGCTCGCGCCAGGTGGCCCACGAGGTCGTTAGTTTTCACGAGAAACCAAATGCCATGGAGGCAATTGACTGCTTCGCCCGCGGTTTCTTGTGGAACACCATGATAATGGCGGGCCGCCTTCCGTTGCTGCGCGTTCTTGGCGAGGCTTATTTGCCGCATCTTGCGGCCCGGTTCGAAAAGATCCGCCGGTTCTGGGCCACGGGCCCGACGGCGACGGCCGATTCTGCGGAGCAGGAAGCCTTGACGCTGATCGAGGCTTACCATGGATTGCCCCGGGCGAATTTCTCCCGATGCGTCCTACAACATTGTCCTCAGGCGACCGTGGTTCTCCCCATGGGCGACGTGGAATGGAGCGATTGGGGGAAACCAGAACGAATCGGGGAGACGTTGCAGCGATTGTCGAAGACAGCGACTGTTCCGCTGGAGTATTTGACTGTAGGTTAGTTTGTAGGACAAAACTCGACCGGTTAGCGGGTATCGTCTGACAAAACAAAAAGCTTCCAACCGATACATGCAAACCGCTTACGTCACTTAAGATCGAATCCGGATTAGCTGAGAGAAACGACAACCGGATCGACCAGAGGAGGTAGAAAGTGGACGCGAACCTCGTTTACTCAATCAAGAAGGATGACGGGTTAAAGAACGGAAGACTAATCAGCGAGGGGCTCTATCCTCAGACCAAGAAATCTGATTCTTCCGTGCGGAACCTCGCGCTCGCCATTTTGCTTCAGGCGTTCCGGGACGTTATCGCGCCCAGGAAGTCATCGAACAAGGAGTGGGCCCTCTGGCGGAAAGACGCCATGGACTGGTTCTTCGCCAATGAATCGTACCCCGGAAGTTTTTACTGGGTCTGCGAGATTCTGCAGATGAGCTCCGATGAACTTCGCCTTTGGCTGCGGACCTACAAGCGAAGCAACCGAACCAATAAGAAGGAAATGGTAAAGCGGCTCATCCGTTTCCAGATTCCGCACTAGAGATTTTCAGTCATTGCGTGTTCCGGGTTCGGGGCTGCTCCCCGGCCCGGAATCCTCGCCCCTGGTCAGTGGAACCTCTCGCCCCCTTTTCCCTCGCCCAAGTGGGATGTATCGCCGCACAAACCCAGAACCCAGGCTCCGTTTCGGCGTTCGACCCGGAACAGGCAGCAGTAATGAATGGCGCCCAATGTTCTCTCCAGCTCGGCGAAGCTTTGGCCGAGTAAGCCGTACAGACTCCCATATACGGTCGCCCCGTGGCCGACATAGAGAACCGTACCTGGATAGGCTTGAGCGATTCCGGTGGCCGCCTCCGCCGTCCGGCGCAAAACTGTCTCCCCATCTTCGGGATACGTTGGATGGACCTGAGGCGAATAGTCCCTGGCGACCACGGGGAAGTGTTCAACCATGGCCTCCCGAGGCAAGATCTGCGGAGGAGCCGGAAACCAGTCGGGGTTTAACCATTCGGAGAACCCCGGCTCGACCCGGATCGGTAGTCGGAGGCGGTTGGCAACCGGAGCCGCCGTCTGTAAACAGCGAAGGAAGGGTGAGGAGAAGACGGCCGTGATGCCTTCCGGTTCCAGCCGCCACGCGAGCTGCTCTGCCTGGACCAAACCCTCCGCCGAGAGGGGTGGATCATGCGGCCGTTCTGCGGTCTTGTGCCAATCGGCGTCGACAAAATCCTGCCTGCTGCCATGCCGCGTCAGCCAAATGACGTCTGCCATACTCCATGGTAGCCGAAAAAGCGGCTGACCGCTGACGGCTGACGACTGCGAGGGCTGTTGAGAAGGCTCGAAAAAGCCGATTACGAGCACGAGCACGAGCACGAAAAAAACTCAGTCGGCAAGTGAATCGGGTGCAATCAATTAGACGGTCAAGCTTTTCGTGCTCGTGCTCGTGCTCGTAATCGTAATCGGCTTTTTCGAGCCTTTTCAACACCCCTCACAGTGGTCAGCCGTCAGCGGCCAGCCGTCCTACCCCGCTGTCTGCAGCACGTAATCGACCAGCTGTTGCAACTCGTCCTTCGGCATTTCCTGCGGGGGCATGACGGGATAGTCGGCGCGCTTGCGTCCGGGCTTTACGATCCAGCCCGAAAGACTCTGCGGATTGCCGCGGTACGAAGCGACGACCTCGTTCAGCGCAGGTCCGACCAGCCGCCGCTCGAACGAGTGGCAACTCGCGCACCGACGCGTAAAAACCAGGCTCCCGGCGCTCGCTGGGACCCCTCCCAAACCGCCGGGCATCAGCAGGTAATCCTGCGCTGCAGCGACTTGCGCCTGATACTCGAGGGTCTTGGCCGCCACCATCGCCCGGTGGGGTATGACCGCCGTTTCACGTATCTCGTGCCGGGCCCATACCATCAGCGACACTACGATGGTGAGAATCGCAGCAACCGGGCGCAATCGCTTGCCCGGCTCATCAGCCCGTACTTCGCGCCAGAGCCACCAAAGGGCGAAAGGAACGAGCGCCAGCACGAGAGTCAGAGTCCCGATCAGCTGGAGGGAAATGACGTGGGCCGGGAGCGTGAAGAAGACGAGCAGGCCGAACAGCACTTGTGCCGCAGTCGCCGCTAAAGCAACCCCGTAAAACGCCCTGGTCACATCGTGGCGCTTCAAGCCGCCGAAATCCACATCAGCGGATTTTCGCCCGAAGTTATAGACGAAGAACAAGCCCGTTAAGGCGAGGCTGGCCATCAGAAAGTGAAAATAGCGGGGCAGGACATTCGGCAACCAGATGGCGTCCCAGAAGGAACGGATCTCCCCCCAATGCTCCGGATAGAGCATCAAGTTGATGTTCGTTAAGAAAATGAACGGAATGGAGAGAAAGAGGCCGCAGGCCACACTGATGAGCGCGAGGTGAACGCCCTTGCTTCCATGCAGTCCGTCCCAAGAGTACTTGTGAGCGTACGTAAACAGGAACGCCAGGATGACCAGCGGGATGACGAGCAGCCAGGCGGTCCCGAGCAAAGTGCTGGATGAGTAGAACTGCGCTGTATACAAGACGCTGATGGTCAACAATGGCGCGACCCCAAGGACTACGGCCAGCGACTTGTTGACGGTTATGGTGGCAGCAATGGCGTGACTGACCTTGTCCCAGTCCTTCTTTTTCAGGCCTTTGATTTCGGTCCAGAGCACCAGGAGCGAACTGCCCACCATCAGATTGACGAACAGAATGTGCGCCAGGAACGAGATGAGCAACAGAGCGACCAGCAGCCAGAAAGGCGCCGGCAGCGGCAGGAGCACATCTTTCGGGACAATTGCGTCCATATTCAGTTCCTCCCGATGGAGGCGTTGCTCGGCAGCCGGTCCGAAGTGGTCTGGAGTTTAGAGAGATAAGCAGCCAGCGCAGCCCGTTCCGCAGCATTGCCGGGGAAGGGCGGCATGTAGGCCCTTGCCCCGTGAATGTTCCGTATATAACTCTCGATAGTCTCCGGGTTCCAGGGTTGTCCGGGATACAAGCGGGAAAGGTTCGTTGTCACGGAATTCGCCCCGTTGAGCGTGTGGCACCGGCTGCAGGCGATCAGGAAGACTTCGCGCCCAGCCTGTATCCGATTCTCGGCCGAAATAGTGCGAGTTGTCGTCCATACAGAATTCGCCAGCAGGCCGGTCTTTACCAGGTACGCCGACTCGTGGGGGCGAACTCCGTTGGAGTACATGTAATAAGCCAGGACGTACGGCTTGCGGATGAACTGCCGGGTCCGTTCAAATTGGCTCACAAGCAGGCAAACGCACAGGAAAGGCATAATCCAGACGAACGAGTATGCGCGAGCCGGTTTAAGAAGAGCCCAGAGGTTGAAGACGATGCCGACCAGACCGACGCCGAGAGTGGACATTAGTAGCAGGTTGTAGTTTCCAGCCCAAGCCTGGGTGCCGAACGCCACGGGAAGGTTCACCATCATCTCGAGTGGAATTGCCTGGTAGTAGACCAGCGCCCAGACGCAAACGGGGACAGTCCAGAACAGACTCCACCCGGCAAAGGTCCTCACCGCCTCGGTTCGCAGCGCCGTGCGCTTTCGAGTAAAGGCCGTACAAAGGGCCAGAGCCAGCGAGCCGGCCATCAACATAGCCGCGCTCGTTCGGAACAGCAGTTGAGGAATGTAGGCCGGATTGAGGAAACCCGCGAGCAGGTCCTGCTGCTGCGGCCAGGAACCGGGATTCATCATAAACCCGAGGACCGCGGTGATAATCGCCATGGTGAGCCAGGACATCAGGCCAAGCGCGATCCCTATTCGGATATGAGCCGACTTACGTGCGCCGGCCATGCGTTTCCACGTCAGGAAGTAAATGAGAATGAGCCCGACCTCACAAACAAAGACCACCCACTCGCTGAACCAGGCCCAGTAGAAGACCCGCAGCAAGCTGCCAATGGCGGCCGGGTTGACAACCGAAGTGGAGAACCAGATCCCGACGCCCGTCAATGCGCCGACGGAGGTGGTCACGATGAACGCCACCCCCAGAATCTGGTACAAAAGCTTGTCCCAGTCCGCCCGCCCCGTCCGGTGCGCCCACCATTCCATAAAGGCCAGGAGCGGCATCATGCCGACCGCGAAGGAATGATTAACGATCACGTGGACAATCGCAATTAACGCGATCAGCAGCCTGTTCCCGAAAAAATCCGCTTGGAAAATCGGAAAGTCCATAAAGGTTTCCTAGTGGACGAGATGGACGGCATGGACTTTGTGGACGAGGTGGACGCGCTCACTACGCACGTCCATTTCGTCCATTCCGTCCATTCCGTCCATGAGTCCTACTGGTCTCCCAACGGGTAACGACCTTTCAAGTAAACGTGCAGCGTCTGCCACTCGGTGTCGGCCAGAAGCCGCACCCGGGGGCGAAAACCAGCCGCAATAGGGTCTACGGTTGCCAAAACCTTCAGGCGCGCGACGTCTTCCCGCCACGATTGATTAGTGGTCAGCAGCTTGAGCAGGCGATCCTTGCCGCCCGGTTCGACCACTTTCTTGAAGACTTCCTGTCCGGCCTCATCGTCGATCGTCGTGCTCTCCCTTAGTGCCGGAGTTGCGGCGCGCTCCGCGAGCATCCGGTCCATGGCCGTTGCCAACGGAATAACATTCGGTTCTTTTGCCCCTGCCGACAGAGCGAATTCCTGATCGAGAGCCGCCAACGTCACTTCGGTGTCGGTCTGGCGCCCTGGCGCGAGCGAGACGACGAAGTGGGCGGTGGCAAACCGCTGCTCGTGAGCGAGATAGTCAAAAGCAGGCATCTGGGTGCCGGCCAAGCCCACGGTTACAGTTCGGAAAACATCGGAAAGCCGCGTCGGGTTCTTCCAGCCGGTCAGGCGGGTCAAATCGCGCGGGGTCGGCTTCAGCGTCTTCCCGGCCGGTCCGTCGCCGCGGCCACTCGGACCGTGGCAGGACGCGCAGTTCTCGGTGAAAAGCCGAGACCCGTCGGAAAGTTGTTTCGGGTCTCCGATGGCCGCTTTCCTGACGTCGACCGGCGGCAATTGCTTGCCTTTCCGGGCGCTGATATCCGTGTCCGCAAAGACCGCGTCTTCGGGCGAGACAACTTCGGAAACCAGCTTGGGAGGAGTGGCCGGCACGACTGTCACCGTCATTTCGCTGTACCATACGGCGGAGCCGATGAGCACGAACTGTACGATGACTCCGAGAACGAGGACCGTCCTCTTGGGCTTCCATCGTGGGTCGGTCGGCTGAACGGGTCTTGGTTCCATCGCGTGCCTCATAGATGAAAATGCAGGCTCGATTCGAGTTTAGGGTCACTGACAGGGATGAGAGCGGCACGCGTCGCGGCCCATCGCCAGGTGACCAATACCACTGCCGCGGCTGCAAACGGAAGCCAGAGCTCCTGCCAGGTGAATGGGCTTCCGCTTGTCCGAATACTCGGGGTAATCAGCCAGTACATGTCCAACCCGTGCGCGCCCAGCACCCACAGCGAAACCCATCTCAGTCGCTTCAGATCGGTCTTTGCGGATCGGTTCAGCAGCGCCACAAACGGAACAGAGAAGTGCGCGAGGATCAGGAGCCAGGAGACGATGCCCCAGCCGTTGTGGGCCCGTGCCGCATACCAGATGGTTTCGCCGGGCAGATTGGCGTACCAGATCAGCAGGAATTGTGCGAAAGCAATATACGCCCACGCGGTGTTGAGCGCGAAAAGAAGGGCGCCGAGATTGTAGAAATGGTCGCTGTCGATCTCGGACGGCAGGTAACGTTTCAGCTTGAGGAGGACGGCAACGAAGGTCGTCAGTGCGACTCCTGCAACCATGCAACTGACCAGGAGGTAGATTCCGAAGATCGAGCTGTACCAGTGCGGAACGAGGCTCATGATCCAGTCAAATGCCGCGAAGGTAATAGTGATGACGAGCAGGATCATGAATACGGGGCTAAATCTTGAAGCAGTCAAACTAAACCCCGAACCAGTGGTCTGGTCCTGTCTTCGTGATCCGACGACCAGTATTCGATAGCCGACTATCCAGGCGGTAAAGAAGAGGGCAAACCGGATCATAAAGAAGGGCAGGTTCAGATATCCCGACTTGCCTGCGAGCACCGCGTCGCCCGGGCTTGGATGCATCCACTCGTACAGTCGTTCCACTCCGAGG
>Ga0209593_10000832_pt1 | contig 13707 bp, 7 predicted proteins | sample PPLLaktember2015_3_FD_187260 | JGI IMG/M metagenome (GOLD analysis project Ga0209593, IMG submission 187260) | Freshwater sediment microbial communities from Prairie Pothole Lake near Jamestown, North Dakota, USA - PPLs Lake P7 Core (6) Depth... | ecosystem: Environmental > Aquatic > Freshwater...
TGACATACTGACAAACTGACAAACTGACAGACTGACAGACTGACAGACTGACAGACTGACAAACCGCAGCTGACAGAGACAAACACTCTCGTCAGCCGTCAGCAGTCAGCTGACACTCTGTCAGTTTGTCAGTTTGTCAGTCGTCTCTACAATGCGGCCGTCCTTTAGAGTAATCAGACGATCGGCGTACTGCTCGATCAGGTCTTTCTCGTGAGTGATACAGATGATGGTCCGTCCCTCCTCGTGGAGTCGTTTCAGCAAGCCGAAGATCTCTTCCGCAGTCCGGCTGTCGAGGTTGCCGGTCGGTTCATCCGCCAGAAGGAACCGCGGGGAATTGGCCATCGCCCGCGCGATGGCAACCCGCTGTTGCTCGCCGCCGGACAGCTCGGAAGGCCGGTGATCCGCGCGATCGGCCAGTCCGACGAGATCGAGAAGCTCTGCAGCTCGCCGTCGGCGGGGGCCGGCCGGAACTCCTGCAAAAGCCAAGGCGAGCGCCACGTTCTGAAGGGCCGTCATCGTCGGGATCAGATAGAAAGACTGAAAAACAATTCCGACCGTCTCCCGTCGATGGCGGGCAAGACCGGCTGGACCAAGCTCAGCGAGATTCTGGTCCCCGAACCATATAGCGCCGGCTGAGGGGCGGTCCAAACCGGCGAGCAGGTTGAGGAGCGTCGATTTGCCCGAGCCGGAACGACCGACCACGCCCATGAACGTCGTGCCGGCGATTTCCAGGGAGACGTGGTCCAGAGCCACCACACTCTTTGTCCCCATCGAGTACTCCTTGCAGATGTTGTCGACCCGCAGGCTTGCGTCTGGGAGCGCATGAGATAATGAAACAGCCATGAGCGTTTTACTCCTTGTGCTTTCGGCCCTATTATTCTCCCATAACGGTGGCGTCCGGACCCACCGCGACCTCCGCTACTACGACGGGCAGAACGCCCACCCGACTAAACATCTCCTGGATCTTTATCTTCCTTATCGGCCAACAGGATTCCCGCTATTGGTCTTCATTCATGGGGGCGCCTGGAGTCGAGGCGACAAGGCAGCATATGCGGGGGCTTACGAGTACCTCGGCACGCGGGTGGCCGGGCAGGAGGTAGGAGTCGCGGTGATCAACTACAGGCTCTCCCCCGAGGTGACGCACCCCGAACATGCCCGTGATGTCGCTCGGGCGGTTGCCTGGCTCTATCGAAATTCGAGCAAATACGGATGGTCCCCCGGCCGGATTTACCTGGTCGGTCATTCTGCGGGCGCGCATCTTGCTGCGCTCGTCGCCGTCGAACCCTCGTATCTTCAGGCTCACAGCTTGAACCCGCAGATCATCAAGGGGGTGGTTGCGATCAGCGGCGTCTATGACCTGACGGTGGGTGGAGTGACGGCCAAAATGCTCTACGAGCCGGTCTTTGGCTCTGACTCCCAGGGACTGGCCGAGGCCTCACCAGCCTTACACCTTACCAAGAAGAACCCGCCTTTTCTCGTCTTATACGCTCAGAACGACTATCCCTCCCTGGATGTGCAGGCCAGGCGATTCCAGAAGGCCCTGAAAGAGGCTGGCATTCAGGTTAAAGCGGCGATGATCCCCGGTCGGGACCATGTCAGCATCATCAGCGGCCTCGCACGAGAAGGAGACCCCGTGCGGGATATGGTGCTCGAGTTCGTCAAGCCGTAAGGAGCGGTTGCAAGGTTACAGGTTACAGGTTACACGTTGCACGTTGAGAGGCATTCCCCCGACCCCTCCCCTGCGTGCGCGGCTTGTCGGTTCTTCTCGAAGGCCTGAAGGGCCGACAACATATTAGCCCAGGCCTACGCGAAAAAGCGCTTCGGCCTGGGCTAATATGTTGTCGGCCTTTCAGGCCTCAGGACACCTTGACTGCGCGGCTGTCAACAATTCAGCGCAATCGCATCTGCAACGCAACCCGGGGGGCACATACGGCGAACCTTCACCGCGACACCGTCTCCGACGCGTGCACTTCCTGGAGTTTCCCGCTCTTCACGTCGTAAACGAAACCCCGCACCGGTATCCCGGAAAGCCACGGGTGTCCCTTTATGGTCTGGATCTGCTCCCGGACGTTTCGCTCGACATCGGTGAAGGCGTGAAAACGCGCCGGGGACTGGGTCTTCTTCCCGGTTTCCTTGGCGAGCCTGGTTTTCAATTCTTCGTCCTTGAAAGTCACCATTCCACAGTCGGTGTGGTTGATAACCATGATCTCCTGCGTCCCAAGGAGATGGTGCGAGATGATCAGGGAGCGGAGCGCGTCGTCGGTGGCGATACCGCCGGCGTTCCGGATGATATGCGCGTCTCCGGTTTTCAAGCCGAGAAACTGCTCAACCGTCAGGCGGGCATCCATACAGGCGAGGATGGCCAGGTGCTGTGCAGGCGGCATGGGCAAGTGACCCAGCTTGAAACTTCGAGCGTACTCGGCGTTTGAATTCAGCGTCGTGTCCGTGATGCTCACAAATCCTCCTTGGTGACAAAACAGATAGGATTAGTCGAGTATATCAATTCCGGCCGTGCTTGAAAAGGATCATGTAACATGAGTTTTGAAAGGAAAGAATATGCAACGACTGATCTTGCTGTGTCTTTTCGTCACGATTCCCGCTGCCTCGATCTTTGCTCAGTCGCCCTCTCTTGAAGATTTGAAGAAGCAGGCGCTCGAGCTGACCGACGCCGAGGCACAGCTGACTCAGCAGATCGTCGATTCGATTTTCAGCTTCTCGGAGCTGGGCTTTCAGGAGTATGAAACGACAGGTTACCTGACCGGATTGCTCGAGAAAAATGGCTTCCGGGTCGAACGTGGAGTGGCCGGCATGCCGACTGCGTTTGTCGCCAGTTGGGGATCGGGAAAACCGGTCGTCGGGTTCATGGCGGACATAGACGGTCTGCCGGAGACGTCGCAGAAGCCGGGTGTCATTCGCCGCGCACCGCTCATCGAAAACGGACCGGGCCACGGGGAAGGGCACAACTCCCAACAGGCTGTCAACGTCACGGCTGCAATCGTCGTCAAGCGACTGATGGAGAAGTATCGGATTCCAGGAGCGCTTCGGATCTATCCTGGAGTCGCGGAGGAGTTGCTGGCCAGCCGGACTTACATGGTCCTCGCCGGGCTTTTCAAAGACGTTGATGTCATGCTCAGCTGCCACGTCGCCAGCGACTTCTCTACCGCCCACGGCCCAAGCGGTTCGGGCCTGGTTTCCACACAGTACACGTTTCAAGGGCGGAGCGCGCATTCAGCCGGAGCACCCTGGGCCGGCCGAAGTGCGCTTGACGCCGTCGAGCTCATGAATACCGGTTGGAACTTTCGGCGGGAGCACTTGCGTCCCGAGCAACGTTCCCACTACGTGATTGTCAGAGGCGGGGACCAGCCGAATGTGGTTCCTCCGATTGCGACGGTCTGGTACTTCTTCCGGGAGTGGGACTTCGACCGGATCCGTGACCTGCACGAAATCGGTACTCGGGTGGCGTCGGGCGCCGCGCTAATGACGGATACGACGATGAGCGAGCGGGTGCTGTCCGCCACCTGGCCCGGGCATTACAATCGCCCGGTTGCCGAGGCTCTGCATACCAACATCAAGCACATCGGGGTGCCGGCGTGGTCCCCCGCGGATGAGAAACTGGCGCGCGCGGCTCAGGCCGAGATGAAAGTGGAAGTTAAGGGCCTCTCCAAGGAAGTCTCGGAGTTGAGAACTCCAGCCGATCCGCGCCGGAATGCCGGGTCGGATGATATTGCCGAGGTGTCCTGGAACCTCCCGACCGTCGTGCTCCGCTTTCCCGCCAATATACCCGGGATGATCGGGCATCACTGGTCAAGCGGGATTGCGATGGCCACTCCGATAGCGCACAAGGGTGCGACGGCCGGTGCGAAGGCGCAGGCGCTGACCGCGCTGGATCTGCTTCTTGACCCGAAGCTGCTTGAGGCGGCGTGGGGGTATTTCAAGGAACAGACGAAAGACACAAAATGGCAGTCTTTGATACCTGAAGGGACAAAACCGCCAATCGATCTAAATCGGGAGAAGATGGAAGCCTTCCGTCCCGAGCTGCGCAAGCTGCGCTATGACCCGAGCAAATACAAGACGTACCTGGAGCAACTGGGAGTGGGGTATTAGGCCCGCGAACGTGTCAGCCCTGCGGATTGTAGCTCCGGACCTCCGGGACGGAGACACCGTCGAAATTGCTTCTCCGTCCCGGAGGTCCGGAGCTACAATCCACAGGGGGCTAAATGACATTCGGCGTCTCGCCTGCGATGCACAATCGATCCTGCATCGCAGGCAAACAACAACTAACCTCGCTTGTGACGACCCTTACTTCGGAGGAATCGATGAAACGCATGCTATGGTGCCTGGCGCCACTGGTGGCCATTGTCGCCTCGGTGCTGGCTCAACAACCGCCCGTGCTCGATCGTGAATTATTCTTCGGGGACCCGGAAATCATTGGGGCGCAAATCTCGCCCGACGGCCAATACATCGCCTTTATTAAACCCTGGAACAAGACCCGAAACATCTGGGTCAAAAAAGCGGACGAACCGTTCGAGAAGGCGAAACTGATCACGGCGGATACCAAGCGCCCGATTCCGGGCTACTTCTGGAGCCGCGACGGCAAGTTCATCCTGTTCGTGCAAGACCAGGGTGGAGACGAGAACTACAACGTCTTTGCCGTGAATCCAGCCGATCCGCCCGCTGCCGGATCGGAAGCGCCGCCGGCCCGCAACATCACCGACGCAAAAGCCGTTCGGGCACAAATCCAGCTGGTACCGCGATCGGATCCCGACACGATTTACGTTGGTTTGAACGATCGGGATAAGGCATGGCATGACCTGTACAAGATCAAGATTTCGACCGGAGAAAGGACACTGGTCAGCAAGAACACCGACCGTATTGTTGGGTCGGTCTTCGACAATAAGGATCAACTGCGCCTGGCGGTCCGGTCGGCGGACAACGGCGACACCGAAATCCTCCGCGCTGATCCCGACGGTTTTAAGAAGATCTATACCTGCAACGTCTTCGAGGAGTGCACACCGATAAAGTTCCACAAAGACAATAAGCGCGTCTACATGGAGACCAACAAGGGAGATGACGTTAATTTTACGCGCCTGGTTCTCCTTGATCCTGAAACCGGGAACACGGAGCTGGTGGAATCCGATCCGGACAACCGGGTCGACTTCGGCGGTGCGGTCATCTCAGAGCTCAATGACGAGCTCATCGCCACGGTTTACAACGACGACAAGCAACGCTTCTACTGGAAAGACAAGAAATATGAAGCGGATTACAACTTCTTGAAGAAGCAGTTGGGCGACAAGCAGATCGGCTTCGGATCCCACACCAAGGACGAGCAACTCTGGTTGATCTCGGCTTCGAGTGACCGGGAGCCGGGTGAAACTTTCCTTTTCGACCGAAAGACCAGGAAACTGACGCAGCAGTACCGAATCCGCGAGAAGCTGCCACGCGAACACCTGGCATCCATGCAGCCGGTTCGCTATCCGTCTTTGGATGGACTGGAGATCCCCGCCTACCTGACGTTACCAAAAGGCGTGGAGTCGAAGAATCTTCCGACGATAGTCGTTCCTCACGGTGGACCATGGGGTCGCGACATGTGGGGGTACAGCGGGTTCGCTCAGTTTCTGGCAAACCGCGGTTACGCGGTGCTGCAGCCGAATTTCCGCGCCTCGACCGGCTACGGGAAAAAGCTCCTGAACGCCGGGAACCTCCAGTGGGGCGACAAGATGCAGGACGACATCACCTGGGGGGTCAAGTACCTGGTTCAGAAGGGAATAGCAGACCCCAAGCGAGTGGGGATTATGGGAGGTTCCTACGGCGGCTACGCGACGCTGGCTGGCGTAACCTTCACTCCTGATCTGTACGCCGCTGCCGTAGCGATTGTGGCGCCGTCCAACCTGATCACGCTGCTCGACAGCATTCCTCCCTACTGGGAGGCGGGGCGGACGCTCTTCCACAAGCGGATGGGAGATCCCAATACGCCGGAAGGAAAGGCTCAGTTGCAGCGGCAGTCGCCGCTCAACTCGGCTGACAAGATCAAGACGCCGCTGCTGGTCGTGCAAGGCGCCAATGACCCTCGCGTCAACAAGCGTGAATCGGACCAGATCGTGATAGCTCTGCGTGACCGTGGATTCCCGGTCGAATACCTGGTCGCCCCGGACGAAGGGCACGGTTTCGCTCGACCGGTCAATAACATGGCCATGTTCGTGGCGGCCGAGAAATTCCTCGCCAAACACTTGAAAGGCCGATACCAGGAGGGTGGAACCCCCGAGGTTATGACCCGACTAAGCGAGATCACTGTGGACCCCAAGACAGTGGTTCTCGCGGCCAAGGTTGACGCGACGCAGGTCGGAACGCCGAAAGTGACGGCGGCGCTGCCGGTTGGCACTTTCAACTACGCGGCGAAAGTGCAGATGGGCGAGCGTACTTTCGACATGAAATTCAAGACGGACATCAAGGACACCGCGGAGGGCTGGGCGGTAACCGACGTCATGACCACGCCGATGGGAGAAGTCTCCGATACCGGCGTTCTCGACAAATCCGCTCTCACATTGGTTAAGCGCAGCGTGAAGCAAGGCCCGGTGAGCATTGATACGACGTTCAGTCAGAATAAGCTGCAGGGCACGATGAATATGGGAGGCGGACAGCCAAAGGCGATTGATGCCGACGTCGGCGGCGCGTTGTTTGCTGACGGCCCCGCCTCTGCTTTCGTGATCGCGGCATTGCCGCTAGCCGAGGGTTACACAACCACGTTCCGAAACTTCGATTTGCAGCAGCAGAAGGTAAAGCTGTTGCAATTGAAAGTGGCGGGCGCGGAGAGCGTGACCGTCCCGGCTGGAACCTTCGACGCTTTTCGCCTGGATATCTCGTCAGCCGACGGCGGCTCTGACAAGATGACTCTTTGGGTGACCAAGGAAGGACGAAGGCCGGTTAAAGTCTCAACCGTGCTGTCCGGGCAGGGCGGGGCAGTGCTGACGCTGGAACTGCAGTAGCGCTTCAAGGACAACAAGGACAACAAGTACCCCAAGGACGGCATGAACGCTGTCCCTGGGGCCTTGTGGTCCTTGTTGTCCTTGGCCCCTCAGAACGAATACCCCACCGAGAATTTCACGTTGTTGCAGGGCTCCCGAAAGGTCAGGTTCTGGTCTGCCACCCGCACGGTTTTATTCAGCCTGAGCGGGTTGAAGGCGAGGATCAGGCGGAGCGGCTGGTTTACGACCGGCATGAGGAACTGAATCTCCGCGCCGGTCGACATCCGCCACACGTTGTTGGTTTCCTCGAGCAGAAACACGTTCGCTGTGGGAAAACCGGACAACCGCAGGTCTTTCTTCCGGATCACGGTCGACGTCCCGGCATCCAGGAAGGGCGTGAACTGCAGCGGCCCGACAATCGGGATGCGATACTCGGCGGTCAGTACTATCCCGGTATCTCCACCGATAGTGACGGATTGTTGGCTCACGGCCGGAACGCCGGTCGCCGGATCAAGGATAGGATTGCCGTCGCCGTCCAGTTCAGGCGCCTGATGAATGGCGACCGGGCCAATCGAGCGAATATCGAAGCCGCGCAGGTTGTATTCTCCTCCGAAGTATATGCGCTCGAGGAAGGGGACAGGCTTGGGAGTGCCATTGGGCAGGCTCCCGTAGGCAAACACATGCTGAAGCTGTGCCCTGAATGCCCACGTATTCCGAGACGTGAGCAGGCGGTCAGGGATGAAACGCTGATACTCGAAGAACGGATGACCGACGTTAATGCGTCCGCCGAGCGGCCCACCCGACAGCGGCATCTGCATCATCAGGTATGAACCTTGCGTTGCCCCAAAGAAGCGGTTCCTGGTGTCGTAGGTCCAGAACGGTGTGATCTGGCTCCTCAGGATCCCCGTCAGAGCCTCGTCGAGGCTCCCGCCCGTTGTCAGGAGCACTAGCTGGGAAAGCGCAAAGGAACGGAAGTCATCCCGGATGTCGTAAATCCTGTTAGTGTCAAGCGAGTATGAAACGCCGAGCCTGGAGAAATTGGAGATCGGGTGACTGCCAGTCACCTGAAAGCCGGTACTCCGTTGGCTGAAAAGGCTGAATATGTCGGACGCTCCTTGCGCGGGAAGCAAACCAAAGGAATCGAAGTCCAGCCGACGGTGAAAGACCCGGTAACTGAGCAGCAGATTGGTGTCGAGGAAATGAGGGTCAGTCAGAGCCAGGGTGTAATTGGAGGTCCGCGATCCCGTCTCTATCTGGGCCTCGAGCGTATGGCCCAGGCCCCTGAAGTTCCTCGACTGATAGTTGAGACCGACATAGGTGCCGCTGATGCCGCCCACGCCGCCCGTCAGATTGACGGCGTGCGGATCTCTTTCCCGGACCCGGATCAGGATGGCTACTTCCTCCTCGGTCAGGTTCTTGCTCAGGGTGTAGTCGCGCGGTGTCAGAGGCTCGATGAAGTTGAGCTGGCTCAACTTGAGCAGGGAAACATCGAGCTTGTCGGCGTTGAAAACATCTCCCTCCTGCAATACCAGCTCGCGCCGTAGCACTTTATCCCGGGTCCGTTCGTTCCCGCTGAAATTGATCTGCCGCACGATATAGCGAACGCCCTCCCTAATGCGAATGGTCACATCGACCGTTTTTTGGTCGTATTGGGGTCGCATCTGAGGGGCCAGATCCATATCGAGGAAGCCGAGCTCTCCGTAAAGCCTCTTGACCTGCTCGTTGGCGCTGCTAAGGGCAACAAAATCGACTATGTCCCCCGGCTTCGCCTTGTACTTGCTCAGGACTCGATCTTGTTCGACCTTCTCCACGCCCTCGATGCGGAAACCGCTATACCGGAACTGCTCGCCTTCGGTGATTCGGATGGCGATACGGTATTCGAGTCGTTCGCGACGCAAGCCTGGCAGGCCGCCGGTTCCGGCCTCTACCAGCTCAACCCGAGGTTTGTCCGCGCGCGCGAAAATGTAGCCGCGAGACTGGTATTTGGGCAGGACGTTCGCCCGGATGTCATATTCGAGGCGATCTTCGAGGTACAGGTTGCGTCCGCGCAGCCTTGAGAAGAAGGATGACTCGTCGGTTAGCTTTAGGGCGTCGCGCAGTTCCTCGTCGCTGAATTGCGTGTTCCCTTCAAATTCGATTACTCCGATCCGAGCTCGCGGTCCCTCTTCTATCGTGAATATCAGGCTGACAGCATTGGTGGGAACGGGGCGTCGAGCGAGGGTGACCCGGGCTAAAGGGAAGCCGCGAAGCTGCAGGAACTGTCGGACGCCGTTTTCGACCCGCATCAGCTTGTTCTCGTCCAAGCGCGACCCGGCTGTCAACGTCAGGTTTGATTCGCGAAGATAATCAAGGAGTTCTTTGCTCTCCACCGAACGAAGACCGACGAACTCGACTTCCTGGATAACCGGAGGCTCCGTTACCTCGAATATGACCACGACTTGGTCCGATCCTCGCGGCTCTGTCAGTAATCTCACGTTTGAAAACAGCCCCGAAGAGAGGAGGGACTGGTAATCGGAACGCAGCTGCTCCGCGTTGAACGGTTGCCCGGGCGAAGTCTTGATGTAGGACCTGATTGTGCTTTCCGGGACGCGCAGATTGCCCCGAACGACGATCTCCGTAATAGTGCGGTTTTCAAGGGATGGTTGGGACCCGGAGTCCGGGCTGACCTCCTGTCCGTGGGTCGCCGGACTGACACTAAGGATTGTGCCAAGGGCGAGGATGACAATCGCGCTGCGAAGCCTCACAAGTCCCCCGATGCTCGTGTTAAGTACCCGCCAACCGCTCCAAAAACAGGGTGTTCCACTTGGTGGTCACGATTTTCCAGAAATATAATTATAAGAAGAAGTAGCACTCGCGAAACAACCTGGAATCCCAGCAGAGATCCGTGGAGCCGGCCCAAACGGTGTGCGGACACTTCTCCATCACCCTTCCAGGAAGTCCTGCACGGCACTCGGATAGTGCCACTGCCAAGATCCGGAGAAACGATCAGGAGGTGTAACTATGATTCGTCTTCTCAATGATGTCAAAGGGAGCGCGGTCCGCGCCAGCGATGGCGATATCGGCATGGTGACCGACTACTACTTCGATGACCAGAGGTGGGCGATCCGCTACCTGGTCGTCGATGTCGGGAACCTGGTGCGCGGAGGGTTCGTCCTCATCTCGCCTATCGCAGTAAGGGGCACGGACTGGGAGAACCAGACGATAGATCTGAGTATTGACCGCGAACGAGTCAGGAGCGGCCCGACAACCGACGTGTTGCAGCCGATTTCCCGCCAATACGAGACGGATTACTACCGTTATTACGGCTGGCCGACCTATTGGGCGGGACCGGGGATTTGGGGGGCCGAAGCGACACCTGGAGCGCTCGGTCTTATCACGCCTCCCTCGACCACGATCGGCGGCACCTCTGCCGAGCCGAGCGAGAGGGACGTCCGCCGAACCGTCCGAGATCGCACCGGCGCCGGGCTCGAGGAGAGTCGATTACGAAGCGCCAAAGAAGTAGCCGGCTATCACATCAAGGCCACCGACCAGGAAGCAGGGCACATCGATGACTACGTGGTCGACCGTGACACTTGGGTGATTCATTCAATCGTGATCGATACCTCGAACTGGCCTGGTGGCAAGACGGTCGTGCTGCCGCGAGAGCGGATAGAGCGAGTTGATTGGTCTACCAAGCAGATTTTCGTCAACATGACCAGCCACGAAGTGCGCAACAGCCCGGAATTCAGCGAAGCCAGCTTGAGCCGGAGACTGTAAGGCGACATTTGGCATGCCCGGCACCCAGCCAGGGACATCCAGGGCAGAGGACAAGTTCTGTTTTCCTTGTCGTCCTTGCTGTCCTTACTGTCCTTGGTTGGGCGCCGGGCAAATGACGGAGAACATATGTGCAATCGCCTTTTGTTTCGATTCAGGTTCTTGTTGGTTCTGATTTTGGCCGGTTCATTCACGGTCGTGAGCGTGAAGGGACAGGAATACTTCGGACGTAACAAAGTTCGCTATCAAAAGTTCGACTTCAAGGTCATGAAGACCGACCACTTCGACATCTACTACTACGAGGAGGAGCGGGAGGCAGTAGCGGAAGCGGCGCGTCTGGCTGAGCGCTGGTACACGCGTCTGTCACAGGTCTTGCAGCACGAGCTGACCAGTCGTCAGCCTCTGATCCTTTACGGCAGTCATCCTGCCTTTCGTCAGACCACTGCTATTCCCGGAACCATCGGTGAAGCAACCGGTGGTGTGACCGAAGCTCTCAAGCGCCGGGTAGTCCTGCCGATGTCCGGTCCCATGCGGGAAACCGATCACGTACTCGGGCATGAAATCGTCCACGCCTTTCAGTACGACATGACTGGTCAAGGGCAAACCGGGCTCGGGTTTGAAGCCCCCGGGGCTCTGCGGCTTCCCCTGTGGTTTATCGAGGGAATGGCGGAATACCTTTCGCTGGGGCCCGTCGATTCTCTGACCGCCATGTGGATGCGGGATGCGGTCCGAACTGAAAAACTGCCTACGATTGAGGATCTCGAAGATCCGCGCTTCTTCCCCTACCGTTACGGCGAGGCCCTTTGGGCTTACATTGGGGGTCGGTTTGGCGACCAGGTCATTGGTCAGATCCTGCGGGCTGCGGGAAGAACCGGCGATGCCCGGGGTGCGATGGAGAGAATCCTCGACGTCTCCACCAAGGATCTGACCGAGGGCTGGCACGCGGCCACCCGTGCCGCATATGAGCCGATCCTCGACGCGACCTTGCCCCCGACTGAGTACGGGCAGACACTGGTCTCGCGCAAGAAGAGGGGCGGAGAGATGAACGTGAGTCCGTCGATCAGCCCGGACGGGAAGTGGGTCGTTTTCTTCTCCGAGAAGGACCTTTTCTCGATCGATGTCTTCCTGGCTGATGCCCAGACAGGCGAGATCAAACGCAAACTGACTTCGACGGCCATCGATCCCCACTTCGAGAGCCTGCAGTTCATCAACTCGGCAGGCGCCTGGAGCCCGGACAGCCGTCAAATCGCGATCGGTGCAATCGGGCATGGAAGGCCGCTCCTGACAATTATCGACGTTGAAAGCGGGGATAGAGCCAAGGAAATCCGATTTTCGGAATTGGGTGAGATTTTCAATCCCACCTGGTCGCCGGATGGCCGTCGGGTGGCGTTCTCCGCGATCGTCGGCGGGTTGATGGACCTGTTCGTTGTCGATCTTCAAACAGAAAAAGTGCGCCGTCTGACGGACGACATCTATGCAGAAGTCCACCCAGACTGGTCGCCTGACGGCCGGCAGATTGCTATCGCTACCGACCGCTTTTCGAGCGATCTTGGGGATTTGCGCTTCGGTGAGATGAAGCTCGCCTTGGTGGATGCCGCGAGTGGTGAGGTTCAGCCCCTGCCGGCGATGCGGGAGGGTCGACAGACCAATCCCCAGTGGGGAAGAGACAACTCGACTCTTTACTTTGTATCGGACCACACCGGCATACCTAATGTTTACCTCTACCGCATGGACGGGAGCGCGTTCGCGCAAGTGACGAACCTGCAGACGGGCGCCACCGGTATCGCGAAGCTGAGCCCGGCGCTCACCGTTGCAAGCGGCAGCGGGAGAGTGCTCTTCAGCAGCTTCGAGGCCGGCGAGTACAACCTCTACGTGCTCGACTCAGCGAAGGCCAGCGCGCGGCAGTCAGCCGCGACTCTGCCAGGGAACCCGGCTTTCCTGCCTCCCGGACAACGAACCACCCAGACCGTGGCGTCGTTACTGCGTTCGCCTGCGACCGGATTACCGCGGACCAGGAATTTCCAGATCTCCAATTACGATCCTGACCTGTCGCTTGATTACGTCGCTCAGCCCACCGTAGGTGTCGGGGTCAGTAACTTCGGGACCTTTGTGGGGGGCGGCACGGGACTCCACTGGAGCGACATGCTTGGATTTCACAACCTGACGACCGTCTTCGAGGCGGGCAACTATGGCGGGAATATCGCCAACGATTTCACCGCTCTCATCGGATATGGGAACCAGCGGGGGCGCTGGGATTGGGGAGCCGTCGGAGGGCAGGTCCCATTTGTCACGGGGGATTACCGCCAAGGCGCGACCATTGTCGACGGGCAAGAGGTGCTGGCCGAGCAGGTTGTCCGATACTGGCAGATCGATCGCGAGATCCAGGGACAATTGGCCTACCCCTTCAGTGAAGCGCAGAGGCTCGAGTTCGGGGGAGGTTTCCGCAACATCTCCTTCGACTCTGAGACGCAGACGGACTTTTTCTCCCCCATTACCGGCGAGTTCCTGGGGCGGAGTGAAGAAGATTTGCCCACGCCGGAGGCGATCAACCTCGGGACCGCTAGTGCCGCTCTCGTCTATGACACGAGCGTGTTCGGCGGCACCAGCCCGGTGATCGGGCAGCGCTACCGATTCGAGGTCGAACAGGTGGGCGGCAATCTGCTCTTCACCAATGTTCTGGCTGACTATCGGCGTTACTTCATGTTCCTGCGTCCCTTGACGCTCGCCGGTCGTTTCATGCACTACGGTCGTTATGGTTCCGATTCGGAAGACCCCAGGATGCAGAGCATGTTCGTAGGCTATCCGTCGCTCATCCGTGGTTATGATCTCGGCTCGTTCAGCACCGATGAGTGCCAGCCGACAACGCCGGGAGACGGGAGTTGCCCCGTTTTCGATCAGTTGATCGGAAGCAGGCTGGCGGTGGCCAATCTCGAGCTCAGGATGCCGGTCTTCGGTCCGTTGGGGCTCATCCCAAGCCAGGGCTTTATCCCCA
>Ga0209593_10000837_pt1 | contig 13665 bp, 10 predicted proteins | sample PPLLaktember2015_3_FD_187260 | JGI IMG/M metagenome (GOLD analysis project Ga0209593, IMG submission 187260) | Freshwater sediment microbial communities from Prairie Pothole Lake near Jamestown, North Dakota, USA - PPLs Lake P7 Core (6) Depth... | ecosystem: Environmental > Aquatic > Freshwater...
TGGGATACCGGCCCGGATAGTCGTAAACTTCAAATTTCTCCCGTGCCGCCGGCGGATGGATGCTCTCGACGTTAACCTCAAGCTTGTTGTTCGGTGTCTCGAAATTGTAGTCGGTCAGAGTGCATTTCCCCGATCGGACTTGCTGCTGTTGCATCCAGGCCGTAACCACGTCCTCTTTCTCAATCGTGGATCCGCTCCTCTCATACTTGGCCTGGGCCTGGCCGGGGCAAGGCTGATGATCGGGCACGTCTCCGAGGACCATCGTGTGTTTGCCGGATTCATGCTGGAAGTAGTAGTAGATCCCATACTCCTCCATTAGACGAGAGACGAAACCAAGATCGGTCTCCCGATATTGAACACAGTATTCCAGCGGCTTGTAATTCTTCTTCAGATTGTTCTTGTAGTCCTGAAAACCGTGGTCCTTAAAAATCTTCTGCACGATATCCGGGGCAGTCATGTTCTGGAAAATGCGACAGTCGGTTGTTAGTGACAGGAGCCAGGTCCAGGGGACGATTTGCGCACGATAGAACGTGAAGCGGGCATCGGAGCCGCCTTGGTGAAATTGGCTCACGATGCCGTTCACGTATCGCTTGCTCCCGTCGATCAGCTTGATGGAGACGGTCACGTTCTTGCCCACGATAGCGTTGAAGTCGACCCCCGGGTCCTCGGACAGCAGGTCCAGGTCAAAGTGAAAGAGCTGCGAAACGCCCTCCTCCCCCTGCAGTTTCTGCAACAGCAACTTGTCTTTGCCCAGCGGAGTCTCAACTGCCATGGTTCGTTCGTCTTGCGTCAATGGCATACGTGCCTCTCTTAACCGCGGATCAACGCGGATATAACGCGGATTTCGCGGATGATGTCAGCGGCCCTCGACTCGAGGCCGCTGACGCCATCCGCGAAATCCGCGTTATATCCGCGTTGATCCGCGGTCTTACGACAACTCGTACACGAAATTTCCACCCGCATCGGCGGTGATGCGGACCTTGGAAAGCGCCTGACCGGCGGCCATGCGGCTGAGCACTTCCTTTGACATCTCCGGCAGCAGGGTTCGTGTCAGGATGTGGTCCACATTGCGGGCGCCGCTGTCGACTTCCGTGCAGCGTGAACGGACCGCTTCGACCAGTCTGTCGTCGTAGCTGAACTCGGCCCGGTGATTTTGGCGAACTCGTCGCGCGATGCGGTCGAGCTGCAGGCGGACGATATCGCGCATGATCGAATCGCCGATCGGGTAGTACGGGATAACAATCAACCGCCCGAGAAAAGCCGGCTTGAAGTGCTTCTGCAGCTCGGGTCGGAGCGATTCGACCAGTTTGTCGGGCTCGGGCCGCGTCTCTTCGTCCGCGCAGAGCTTCATGATCAGGTCGGTGCCGACGTTGGAGGTCAGCAGGATCACCGTGTTCTTGAAGTCGATCTCCCGGCCCTCGGCGTCTTCCATCATTCCTTTGTCAAAGACCTGGAAGAAGAGCTCGAGGACATCGGCGTGCGCCTTCTCGACTTCATCGAGCAAAACCACACTGTACGGCTTGCGGCGGACCGCTTCGGTCAAAACACCGCCTTCCCCATAACCCACGTAGCCGGGGGGCGAGCCTTTCAAGCTGGAAACCGTGTGGGCTTCCTGGTACTCGGACATGTTAATCGTGACGAGGTTGCGCTCCCCACCGTAAAGGGTATCGGCCAAAGTGAGGGCGGTTTCCGTCTTGCCCACTCCACTCGGGCCGACGAGCAGGAAGACACCGATCGGCCGGCGGGGGTCCTCCATGCGCGCTCTCGATGTCTGGATTCGGTGAGTAATGCCCTCGAGCGCGTGGGACTGGCCGATGACCCTTTGGGAGAGCCTCTCTTGGAGACTCAGTACCGTCTCGATCTCGTTGCGCATCATCTTGCCGACCGGGATACCGGTCCAGCCGGAGATGACGTCAGCCACCGTCTGGGCGTCCACCACTACCTGCAGAAGCGGCTTTTCTCCCTGCAGCGCCTTCAACTCCTCATTGAGCTTTTGCAGTTCGTGGCGGAGGCTCTCGAGCGAAGGAGGGGCCTCCTTGGCATCCGTCGCTCCAGCCGCTGCCTGCTCCGGCTCTTTGGCCTGGGCCTCAATCCCGGAACGAAGATCCCGGATCCGCTCGACAAGCTGCTTTTCCTTTTCCCACCGACCCTCGGCCTCCGTCAGCTGTGACTGGGCGCTCTGGCAGGTCTTTCTCAGCTCATCAAGCTGTTCCTGCTTGTCCTGTCCGGTCAACTGCTCGCGCTCGAGGATCTCGATTTCAAGCGAAATATGCGTCAGGCGGCGTCGCAGGTCTTCGACCTCTGCCGGCACGGCCGTCTGCCCAATTGCCAGGCGGGCGCACGCCGTGTCCAGGACGCTGACAGCCTTGTCCGGAAGCTGTCGGCCCGTGATGTAGCGGTCGGACAGGTTCACGGCGTTCTCGACCGCCTCCTCCAGGACCCTCACATTGTGATGCTTCTCGAGTTTGGGGACGAGGTGACGCATCATGATCACGGCCTTCTCGGGAGTCGGCTCATCGACTTTGATGACCTGAAATCGACGTGCCAGTGCCGCATCCTTCTCGAAGTATTTCTTGTATTCGGACCAGGTGGTCGCGGCGATGGTCCGCAGCTCGCCACGTGCGAGGGCCGGCTTGAGGAGATTGGCGGCATCATTTTGTCCGGCCTGGCCGCCCGCTCCAATCATCGTGTGCGCCTCGTCGATGAACAGGATCACCGGTTGCGGTGACGCTTTTACCTCGTCAATGACGGACTTGAGGCGGTTCTCAAACTCGCCTTTGATCCCCGCCCCGGCCTGAAGGAGGCCGAGGTCGAGGACACGGAGACTGACATTCAAAAGCGGGGGAGGAACATCCTTCTCAGCGATTCTCAGCGCGAATCCCTCTACGACTGCGGTTTTCCCGACGCCGGCTTCTCCGGTCAGGATCGGGTTGTTCTGGCGCCGCCGGGTCAAAATGTCGATCATCTGGCGGATCTCCATGTCCCGCTCCATGACCGGGTCGATCTCGCCTTTTCTGGCTCGCTCGGTAAGATCGATGGTGAACTGATCGAGCGCTTTCGTACCCGCCGGAACTCCGGCCTTGGCCGCGCCAGCCTGCGCCGCAGCCGCCGGGGCTTCCTTGTCTTCCATGGACCCGGTGACCGTGTTCGCGAACTCCTTTTGGAGGGTTTCCCGGGAAATCAGGGCAAGCTCCTTGGAGCTATCCCGAATGAGGCTGGAGAAATCAGGAGACGCGAGGAGGGCCTGCAGCAGGAAGCCTGACCGGATGCGCGGCGAATCATAGTCGACGGAACCGATCAGCCAGGCGTCGGAGATCAGTTTCGGTAGACGCGGAGAAAGGGCGGGCGTTCGGGCGTTTCCTGTCTTGAACGTGTCAATGGTCCGCGTCAGGTCCTTCGACAAGCGAGAGATGTCCACTTCGAATCGATCAAAGATCTTGTGGAGGTCGGTATTCGATCCTTCCAGCAACTTCAGAAGAAGGTGCTCAATGTCCACCTCATAATTAGTCCGGGACAGGCACATGCCGGCGGCACCCTCTAAGGCGTTTCGGCAGGTCTCGTTGAGCTTTCCGATGAGGGATTTCAGGTTTTGCATGGGAACCTCACTTTAGGGCCAACGGATAACACGGATAACACGAATATATTCGCGTGATCCGTGTTATTCGTTGGCTTAAGTTTTCGCAACTCGAATCTCCAGCACGGGTTGCTTTGTATCCTCTTCAAACTCTTTCTCCTTCAACCACATTGACCATCCCAGTCGATTCCCCGCCGATCCGCTCAACCGGCATTGCGGAACTTCATCCGCGCGCAGCCTGAGCTGGACTTCGAAATTAAATTCCTCGCCGACAAAGAACCTGGTCAATTCGACCAGGTGGTGGTAGCCCTCGCCGCTCGGAAGGAGATCTTCAAATTGTTTGTAAGTAAGCGGGCCGGCTTTGATGCGGAAACGCGCCTGCGGGTCCCAGATCCTCTCCCAGAGCACCGCGTTGACCCCCAGCTGATTGTTGAGTCCCGGGGGGCCGAGCTTGGTGAGGTTCTCCGGGTTCATAAGGAACCAGTCTCCCTGGAACTGGGTGACCTCGATAGGCACTTCAAAATAGTCCTGCAATATTCCTTCGAGCGCCACGGCCGACCGCGGCTTCTGCGAGAGGAGGCCGGCGTAATAGAGCAGAATGTGATCGGAGATAGCCAATCGGCCTTGAAGGCCGGGAGTCCCCATGCCGATCAGACAAAAGAGGTGCTGCGAAAAAGCGTCGTCCTCGCCTCGTTCGAAGGCGACCGTGACTCGGTACTTTTCCCACGCCCGATAGAACAGGGAAATCAGCCGATGATTGAAGATGTCCAGGAAGTCGCCCAGAGGACGGGCGGTACGCCGAGTCCTCGGGTCAGTCAACAAGCTGATGTACTGATCCGGGAGGATGCCCACGGACCCGGCCAGTGTCATGAAGGCGACAGACATCTCGGCTTGATCCGGCGCATCAGGCGAGCCTTTTATGTCGTAGATTTGGCTGGGCGGGAAAGCAAACGAGACATGACCCCTAAACCTGGCCACCTCTTCGGCCGGGTCGTTATGCCGGCCGACCGGTCTGCGCTGGGGATACATCTTCTCGAGCAGCCGCACCGCCTGAAAAAAGTCGAACCGGTAACCTTCCGTGAGGAGAAGCTCGGCAGTGGAGGCCGGCCGTCGCCTCACAGGAGGATCTGGTAGCCCGCTCTGGGTGGCCATCGTTTCAGGACTCCTCGCTGTTTGGTTCCGGCGATCATCTCGCTGAAAGAGTTGATGGAGACATACAGGCCCAGGAATTTCTCGAGCACCGATGCAAACAGAAAAACGCCCGATCCCACGTACCGGTTCTCGTCGAATTGGAGGAAAACCTCAATCCCGCGCGCAAAACCGCTGCCTTGTCCCGTCCGAATGCGCCGCATCACCTGCTGGCTGGCAATCTGCGTGATGCCGTCGATTTGCTGGCGGATTGTCGACGACTCGGAAAAATCGTAGAGCCGCAAAATTTCCTGCAGTGGTTCAGGCCGCTCCTCAGGGCCCGATTCCACGAGCGAAAGGTAGTTGAGCGAAAGATGCGAGATCAGGCGCCAACGCGCCTGGTGCCGCATGGGCGCCCTCAGTGTTTTGGTGGGGCTGACCAGGCACCGGATGCGCTTGATGGGCGCAGCCCCCTCCATCTCGAAGTCGCCCTCGGGATCTCCAAACGGAAGCACGCCGGGGAAATCGCGGTTGGTGCAGGTCACGCGAACCGTCAGGACATCCGTGGGCGGACTCGTCGCCTTGAAGCCAAGGTCCACGAGCGAAAGGAACACCTCGGTGCCCAAGTCATCCTTGCGCTCCGAAGGCCGTCGCACCATGTGCCAGAAAGCCTGGCTCTGTTGTTTTTCGACGGAGTGCTTAAGCGAGTAAAAGGGCTGAAAATCAATCGAGGATCCGGTTTCGGGAGAAATGCTGGTCACCGAATCGACGGAATAAACCTCCGTGGTCGATTGCCGCCGAACGTCCGCAATAACGCGATATTCCGTCTTTGCCTGGTCGATCCGGATCGGCTCGGCTAGCTGCTCAAACAGATTCACGATCGGGACACAGCCGAGGAGAAAATTCTCAGCTCGAGCTGGGGGAGCCGCGATATTGTCAAAGAACAAGACGAGATCCGCCTGGTTGCGAAAGCGCCCGGAGGCGAGAGACTGCAGGTTGGCCAGGTCGAAGAAAAGGAATTTCTCAGGCAGATTGAAATATTCCTGGAGCAGTCGATATCCCAGAAACGAGCGACTGGAATAGGGAAGCATGCCCTCGTCTTTTCCGAAGCCGACCTCGCGAATCGACCCTGGCGGCAGCGCTACGGCTGTTTGGCCGTGGCCGTCGCGCAGCTCAACGCGTTGGCACCTGGCCATGATGCCCTCGTAGATGCGTTGGGCATGGGCAAGCTCACCCGAGATGAAGAAGCGGAGGGTTTCGAGCGACAGCTCGGAAAAGAGCACGTCAGCCTGAGTTGCGAGCCTCAGAGTGAGAGCCGATGTCCAAGCCCTGCCAGTCGAGTCGACCGGCGCCCCGTCGTCGGTGGAGACCGAAGTCAATTTCAGCGGCCAGAGCGTGACGGGATAGCAGGTGCGGAAGCGACAGACGGTATCTCCGCTGGGCCGCGAATAGAGGAGCGAATGGTTGTTTATCGTGTATCCGCTGCTCAACTTTCCCTGTTCGGGATCCAGCTCGAACTGAACGATCGACATCGAGGGGATCGGTGCCAGGTAATGCGGGTACAGAACCTGGAGCAAAGAATCGGTGATTTCCGGGAATTCGTCATCGATCTTGAGATGAATTCGGGCCGCCAGGAACGCGAAGGCCTCGATAAGTCGCTCCACGTGCGGGTCTTCGCATCGATCCTTCTCAAGCGCCAGGCGCTGGGCGATTTTCGGATACTTCTCGGCAAATTCGCCCGTCATCCGGCGCAGGTAGGACAGTTCCCGTTCGTAGTAGCTTAAGAACTCATCTCGCATAACGAAACCGCCGACCGAGCCTGGAGTCGCGTTACAGAGCCGCGCACGCAGTGGAGAGGCTCGCTTTTTGAGCCTCGGGAGCGGAGTAAGCGGGACCACCCAACGGATCTCTGAAGCACGGTGGTTGCGGCCAGTCAAGATCACGAGGCCGCAACCACCGTGCTTCAGAGATCCGTTGGGTGGTCCCGCTTACTCCGCTCCGAGGCTCAAAAAGCGAGCCTCTCCACTGCGTGCGCGGCTCTGTAACGCGTTAGGTCTCGTATTACCTCCCTGCGCGGGCTCTCTAAAGCGCCTAACCGACTCCTACTCAATATCCTTGACCTGATACTCCTGGTTGTTCAGCTGCATGACCATGTTGAAACTGACCGGCTCGGGGGAAGGGTGCAGGATCAGCTTGGCATCCACGCGAAAACGAAGAGTTCGCTCGCCTGGCTCGCGCGGCATCACGGTAACAGCCACCCCGGTCAGGCGCGGCTCGAAGTGGCGGACGGCCCCTTCGATCAACTCCTGCAATTGGGCGCGGCCCGGAGCACTGGCGACGTTTACGTTGCTGAAATCCGGCAGCCCGTAGGCCCAGACAGACCGGGAGACTTCAACAAAACCATCGGGCAGTGCGGGTAGAGAGCTCCTCGTGTTGAGCAGCTCTTCCAAGTCGCGCTGCACGGCCGCCTTCAGATTTCGGACGCTTTCGGCGCGACCGGGAATCGGGTCTCTTGGGCTGCCGGGGTCAGAGTCAAGAAGACGGTCGAGAACCGACGGCTTGACCCTGACGTCGTAATCGGGTTTTGCCACTCGCTGTTCCGGGTTAATCCGTTAAGTCCGCGACCATTCGCGCGACTAGACCTTGCTGTTCTTCGTAAGGTCCCATCCGCCTGAGACTTTTCCGCCTCCGCCGCCATCAGCACGCTTCTGCTGCGTGTACTCCCACTCGATCTTCCCGAAGTTGAACGAAACCGACTCGGTGGGAACATCTTCAGCACCCGCGGAACCGCCGGAGGAAACGCTGGAAACGACGACGTCCGACAGTTTGTACTCCATGTACTTCAGCTTGTCACCGCCTGCCCGGCAGAGCTCTATCTTCACGTCCTTGATATGCTCTCCGGTTGCGCAGGATAGGGCGAGCTTCGGTGTTGCCTTGTCCAGGTACTTCACGATGGTGAAGTCCTGGTGATTGCAGCGCGCTGACGTCCCGCCCCCGGCCGAACTGGCTACGGCTGAAATCGGCTGGGATACTCCAGTGCTGAATGACAGGATCTCGATCCACTCCTTGTGCTTGTCGTCGGTGCTCTCACCGGGCACCGTGGCTACTTTGAGAAACGCATCGAACGCCATAGGGGGCCCCCTTTCTGGGTGTTGTCGCGAACATCATTTAGCCGGTTGAGGCAGATCCGCCACCAACCGCAAAGACACATCAATCTCATCCAGTTGAAAATGCGGTTTCAGATAGGCAATTGCCCGATAGGCGCCGGGTTTGCCAGGGATGTCTTCCACTTCGATACGTGCTTCCCGAAGCGGGTATTTGGCCTTTTGGGTCTGGCTGGCGTCATCGTCGAGCAGAACATAGTTGGCGATCCAACGGTTCAGGAAGTCCTGACAGTTCTGGCGGGACATAAAGCTGCCGATCTTGTCGCGCATCATCGCCTTCAGATAGTGGGCGAAACGCGAGGTCGCGAACAGGTATTGCAGCTGCGAAGAAAGACGTGCGTTCGCGTTGGCGAAATCCGTGTCGTACTTGCGTGGCCGGTTCGCTGACTGGACTGAGAAAAAGGCGGCATAGTCCCGCCCTTTGCAGTGGACCAGCGGAATGAATCCGAGATCCGCCAATTCTTTCTCTCGCCGGTCGGTGATAGCGATCTCGGTGGGGCATTTGAGCGCCACGTCGCCCTCGTCCGTCCGGAAAGTGTGTGTGGGCAGTCCCTCCACGAGCCCGCCTCCCTCAACGCCGCGGATGGCCGTGCACCAGCTGTATTTGGCGAAGGCGTCGGTAACCCGGGCGCCGAAAGCGTAGGCGGCATTGGACCAGAGGTACTTGTCGTGGTTCTTGCCGTCAACGTCTTCCTCAAAATTGAAGGACTCGACCGGGACATTGGTGCTGCCGTAGGGAAGCCGCGTGAGAACCCGGGGCATGCAAAGCCCTACATAACGAGCATCCTCGGACTCACGGAAGGACTTCCACTTGGCGTATTCGACAGAATCAAAGATCTTGGCCAGGTCTCGCGGATCGCCGAGCTGCGTGTAGCTGTTCAGGTTGAACATCTGGGGGCTCGCCCCCGCGATAAAGGGGGCGTGAGCAGCCGCCGCGACCTGCGACATTTTCTCCAGCAAGGTGAGATCCTGGGGCTGGTTGCTGAATTCGTAGTCTCCGATCATCATCCCGAAGGGAGAGCCGCCGAAGACGCCGTATTCCTCCTCGTAGATCTTCTTGAACATCGCGCTCTGGTCGAACTCGGGCGCCCTTTCCAGATCCTTCAAAAGGTCTTTCTTCGAGACGTTGAAGGCCTTGACCTTCAGGAGCGTGCTGGTTTCCGACTGATGAACCAGGTAGTGCAGACCGCGCCACGTTCCCTCGAGCCGCTGGAACTCCGGCGCGTGCATGACCTCATTGAGCTGCTTGGAGATCAGGCTGTCGATCTGTGCGATACGGGCCTTGATCATCGACTCCGTATCTTTGGCGTAGACCATCGCACCTTCGAGAACCTGTTGCGCGAAGTCGGCAATGATATCCTTGGCGGCATCCCGCTGCTGGGGTTCGCGGGTGAAGTTATCGAGGATCGTGTCCAGCAGACCCTGTCCCTGCGGTTGCTCGACCGGAGCAGGGGCCGGCGCGGGTTGTGAGCTCTTCGCTTTACGTGTCTCCGGCATACTACTCCTCCTTTTTCTCTGATTGGCCGGTTTCCTCCGGCGCCTTGGCGCTGCTAAGTTGCTTCAGCGCCTCGGTGTTCTGGACCACGTCCTGAAGCAGCTCTTCCAGCCGCTCGTTGGTGTTGATTTTGATCGCGAGCTCAGAGAGCCTCTGCCGCGCTTCGACGAGCTTTTGGATGGGTGGGATTTGTTTGGCGACCGCCTCAGGTCCGAAATCGTCGAGGCTCTTGAACTCCAACTCCACACCAAGCTGGCTGCCGTCTTCTGCCAGTTGGTTAGGAACCCGGTAGGCGAGGCGCGGCTTTGACCCAGCCAGAACCTGATCGAAGTTATCGCGGTCGATCTCGACGAAGTTGCGGTCCTTGACGCGACCTGGCGACTCTTTCGGCTGACCGGAAAGATCGGCTAGAACTCCAACGACGAATGGCAATTCCTTGATTTCGATCGCATCGCCTACTTCGACATCGTAGGTGATTTGCACCCGCGGTTTGCGGACGCGATCGAGCTTGTGCTGCAGACTTTCTCGTGGCATGAAAACATCTCCTTTGGCAACGGTGGGGAAATCCAGGGCATTCCCCGAAAGGTTGGAGTTCGCCTGTCCGAACAGGTCGGAGGACAGGCAGACCGAGAGGCGCGGCTGCCGGACCAGGCTTCTTCGGCAGAAGTATGGAGACGGCTTGTGGCACGTGAAGCAACGGGTGGCTTTTCCTGTCGCCAATTCCTGCAGCTCACCATTGGCCCGCCTTCTCCTTCCGCGATGACAACATCGCAGCCTGGAACTGCTTTACCCCGCTCGGTTGATCGGAAAGTCGAATTTCAGAGGCGATACATTTATAAACCAAATCGCGCCATTTGCATAATCGGTTGTCGACGCTATCTCCTGTCCTTTTCGTCTCCGTCCCAAGGCATAAAAACCGTTTGGTCCCCGGCAGCGGGTTGGGGAGCCGGTGGCGTCCCGGCCGGACGCTCAGGTGGCTTCTCTTGCCTGGGCGGCGCCGGCGGCGTTTCTTTGCGCGGCGGGATAGCTGCCTGCGCTGCTCGGATCGCATCGGGTGGTCGCGGTACGTACCTTTCTGCCGAGAGGGCGGAGGGGGCCGCGGGCATCGAGGGAACCGATGGCCGTGCCACCCGTGCTTGAGCCGGCATGGTCGGAAATTGGGCGTAACGCTCCGGCCATATGAAGCGCGGCAGTCCGAACCACAGGAAGGCCAAAATGCAGGCAAAAACCCCGGTAATCACGGAGCGCCAGATCAACCGCGAGAGGAAAGGATTGCCAGCCACCTGATCCATAGGTCTTGCGATGAAGGCGGCCAGCTCATCCCTGTCCAGGCCACCCTCATACGAGGGAGAACCGATGGCTGGTGAAGACCAGGCCGGCTCGTTGCGGCTTTCGAGCTTCCGCTCATTCTTCGTCACGAGGAACACTCGAAAGAGCAGCGACTGCCCGCTTAACTGGTTCTTGTCGGGCCGGACGGGACCGAAAGCCAGCTGCATCCGGTTGGTGAGCTTCTCGCGCGCTGCGCCGAAGATCTGTTCGAGTCGGTCCTGGTCTCCGGCGTAGTAATAGTTAGACTCCGAGGGCCAGGCCAGGGCCCTTAATGCCTTCTCGTCGAAGGATGCTCCGCGTTCCCCAAAGCCGATCGTGACAATCTGAATCCGCATTTCATCAGCCCGCTGCCAGACCCGGTGAAAATCGGATGCCACAAGGAGCCCGCGGTCGTCCGTCGCTCCACTGACGTCATTCTTCCCGTCGGTCAGCACCGTCAGTGACACCTCGTACCCGGCATCCTTGTATTTTTTCAGCACTGGCAGTGCTTCGTAGATCGCAGTCAGGAGCGCCGTGTTGTTTTTCAGCTGCGGCTCGGGAAGCAAGGCTATCTGACTGTGGACCGCCGTGGTTGTCTCGCTGAACACCGCATTTCGGATGCGTGACGCCACTTGGTGGCTCTCAAACGGGACCACGGCCAGCCGGTCCACGCCTGGCTGGAAATGGCTGAGACAACGGCGAAGTGCCTGTTTTGCGGCCTCGAACCGGGTCACGTCCGTGCCGGGCAACCGGCGGATCATGCTGCCGCTGGTATCGAGGAGGATCATCGTGTAGGTCCCGCGCGAGGCGACTTCGCCGGCGAGGGAGCGAAGATAGAAAACGTTGTGCTTCTGCGTCCCTTCCCAGACGCTGACCCATTTCTGCGGGTCGGAGGATTCAAGCGAAACAGCGGCCGGTTGCCCCTGGGCATCGACCGCGTTCAGGAGCACCCGGATGCACGGCTGATCTTTACATTCGACCAGCCGGGGCTTATCAGCAAACTCGAGGTGGTCCACCTGGCTGTACGACCACCTGGTGGCCATGAAGACGACTAACAAAAACGACCAAGTGATCTTCGTCATCAATCCCCCCTCGTGCTCGACGAAAGGCTAAGGCCAAATCACTATCTGCCCTTGGCTCCTACAATGGTCAACCTTTCCGTCTCTTCCGTCAAATCAGTCAGCGCCTTACTTCCGAACGATAGTCGGCGCGGGGTGCGGGAGCCGGGTTCGGCCGCTTCTTGCGCGTGAAATAGCGGAGCAGCGTCCGCCCCAGCTGCAACTCATCCCCGTCATGTAATTCGTGTGGCGCGGTTACATTGGAATTGCCGACCAATACAGGCGAAATGGCCTGTCCCCTAGGGTTCACATTGTCCGGGTGGAGCTGGATGAAGAAGCGCTTGCCCTTCTCGAAAAGGATCGCGTGACGGGGCGATATCATGGCATCAGGGATGTAGATCTGGACGTCGCGCGAATACATCGTCATCGTCGCCGCCGCCCCCTGGCTCCCGATCACGTAGTGGTCGCCTATCTGAAGAACCCACTCCTGCCGCGGTGAGGCGTACTTGTTCTGCGCCCTCGGGTCCCCGCTGCTGATGAACTGAAGGATACCGTCACGCAACAGGACGGGGGCGAGCGTAACTCCGAGCGTAATCCCCACACCCGTCAGCACGAATGCCAGTGCCTGGAAAAACTCGTCTCGGCCGGCGAACGAAAAAACCAGCGCCCCTGCCCCGCCCCCGACCATTCCGCCGAGCAGGGCGTGCACGGCTCGCAGCCGATTCACGCCAAACCAACGCAGACCGACCACGAAACCGATCATGCCGCCGGCAAAGAGCCAGGCCAGCAGCCGACCAATCAAGGCCTTGGCCCCCGTCGGTCCCGCCTGCATGATGTTTGCGTAGATTGGAATGTAAACGAGCCCGCTGAAGACGCCGGCCAGGATGCCCAGCAGGATGCCCATCAGAATCCAGCGGAAGGGGACGCGATCGGATGTCCAACGATCGGCGAAACCCACTGTCATCCCGCCTATGACCGCACCCATGACGACCGTGTAGATCAGGACCAGCATCCACTGGCTTTCCTGCGAGAACTGAAAGAAGTCGGACAGCCAGGCCTGAGCTACCCACGAGGCAAGGCCTGCAATCCCACCGACCAGGGCCATGAAATAGATCATCTGTTTCAGCTTCACTGCGGCCTCCTGATCTGCCACGGTTCAGGGTGACGGCGTGATTGTATAACTTGTTTGGCGCTGGAAACACTAAGAACCATTGATGTCGAACTCTCTCCAGTCCGCCGGGAAGGTGTCAATCTGCTGGGGTCCCTGCCAGAAGAAGTATCCAGCCCGCCGCCGGACGGGATCGTATACCAGAGCGATTTGAAAAGGCTCTGCGAAAAGAATGCGGTGCGTCTTTTCGAGGTCGGTATCGGAAAGGAACACACCTTTGTCCAGGTGGGTATGGTACCAGCCGATTAGCGCCTTGCCCTTTTTCTCACGGCGGCTGCGCACCCGGTCGACGTCGCGCCAGCTGAACCAGAAATGAACCGGGTTGTTTTCAGCCGGTTGGATGTCGATCGCTTCATCGATTTCCAGGTGCCAGCAGTTTGCCCCTTGATCGCGGCCGACCCTTCCCAGAAGAAATCCTCCGGTTTCATGAGGCAGCGAGCGGGTCGAATGCCGATGGATGGCCCTGTACACCTCCAGGTGGGTGACAATCAGCAGTTCGACGCCTGCTCCGGACGGGGTCTTCCAAACGTGCACTGCAGAGACCGGGTTGACGCGTTCTGGCTTCGAGAGCCTTGGTTTCCGGACGGTCATAAGAACAGGCAGCGCTCCTTTTGTACTCGACGTTGCGGGCCCGAGTCGCGTTACGGAGCCGCGCACGCAGTGGAGGGCTGCGAAGCGCTTTTCAGCGAAGCAGCCTGGAGCGGAGTAAGCGGGACCACCCAACGCAGCGGCGGTTGAGTGACTCGCCGTCTTGTGGCGAGTTGGGCGGC
>Ga0209593_10000839_pt1 | contig 13600 bp, 13 predicted proteins | sample PPLLaktember2015_3_FD_187260 | JGI IMG/M metagenome (GOLD analysis project Ga0209593, IMG submission 187260) | Freshwater sediment microbial communities from Prairie Pothole Lake near Jamestown, North Dakota, USA - PPLs Lake P7 Core (6) Depth... | ecosystem: Environmental > Aquatic > Freshwater...
GTGCATGAGTGAAGAGTGGTATTACTTTCAGAATGGCGGTCAAGTGGGTCCGGTGAGTGAATCGGTTGTCCGCGAGATGCTTCAAAGCGGTCGATTGCGCTGGGACGACCTCGTGTGGCACGACGGGCTTCCAGACTGGCTCGCGGCCGAACAAGTCCCTAACCTCGCATCCTCACGAGTCCTCGCTACTCCGGTGGCTGCCTCGGCTCCGCCACTGTTCAGTGCTCCTGCGGCTGCCGTCGCGACGGCTCCTCCGACCTTCCAGCCGCCGGTCGCGGCGATCCCGGTCCAGCCGTTATCGGCGATGCGGCCTTTGTCACCCTCGGCACCCGCCGCCCCGATGTTTGGGGGGGGCGTGTCTGCAGCGACCGTGGCCATTCTGGCGAAGACCCGGCCCTGGGTGCGTTTGCTGGGTATTCTCGCCATAATCGGCTGCGTGCTCATGGTCCTGTTCGGTTTGGCGGGCCTGGTCATGGGAATAGTGACCGGGGGAGGCGGGCTCACCGGCGTGGGGATTGGAGCCGCCGCTCTGTTCATCTACCTGTTGGTGGCGGCGTTTATCCTGCCGATGGGACTATTCCTTAACCGCTATGCCAAGGGCATTCGGGCGCTGCAGTTGTCGGGCCAGGCCGAAGACTTAGAGCGCGCCCTCCTTGCTCAGAAATCGTACTGGAAATACCTGGGTGTCCTGACCCTTGTCGGGATCGTGCTATCGGTTCTCGCCACGGTCGGGATGCTGATATTCGGTTTAAGCGGGTATCTGACGAGCTCGTTCTGAAGCAGCATTTTCAGAGCCTGGAGCGAAGGCGTCTTGTGCGAAGCGACCCGGCCCGTGCCAGCCAAGTAATCACGGGCCGGGTCGCTTCGCACAAGACGCTCCGCCAGTTCTTGACTTGCTGTCCGCCTGGGAGGCCGAGACGGCAACGCTGAATATCGCACTTCCGAACCCCGTTTCAAGAAAACCGTCGTCGTGTTAGTGGAAAGGGAGAGGCGTTGCAGATCGCCCACAGCCGCAGGAGCAGCAAAATGCGCGCTGCACCTGCGGCTCAGTGAGTGTTGGAGTTAGAACCGGAAGGACGGGCCGGCCGTGATTTCCAGGAAGTGGCGGCCTTTGTCGGGAAAACTATTCGGCTCGAAACGATCCCTCACGTCGAACCGGATCCCCCACCTCCGGCCCACCGATATTTCTGCGCCTCCACCGAAGCCCAGGTGCAAGGCGGTGCGGGGAAAAGCCGGCAAATCCCGCCACACTAATGCCTGGTTCTGTTGCCGAGCCACAATGTCGAGAAGAAGCAGGGTGTCACTAGATGCAGCCTGCGTTCGCGTTATGCTCCCGGCACCGCCATAAAGAAAAGGGGAGACTCTCTTCTTTTCCCGAAAATTCCATTTCAGTCCCAGATCCCAAACGAACAGGTTGCCGCCTTTCAAAGGAACTGCGCTAAACAGGGGTGGTTGTGGGGTTGAAAGCTCTTTTTCTGTAAACAGAGCGAAGGTGTACCTGTCACCGGTGCCGAATCGGAACCCTCCCTCAAGCTGCAGTCGGCGGGTTATCTGCCGGCCTGCGCGAACACCGTATAGAGCAGAGGTGGTCTCCAACCGGTTAGACACGTAGTGGAATCGATCGTCACCCATCGGTACGTGGTCCTCGCCGATCAACTGCATCACGCCGGCAAAGGGATGAATGTACCAATCCTGTGCTGAAACAGACACGGTGGACAACAGGGCGGCCATGAAGAACAGAGAACAGATCCGCATTCGATTTCCTCCTGATCTGTTCTCTTATGCCGCTTATCAGCGACGTTTGTACCAGAGCTGCGAGTCCCGCGCCCCGCCCGCGCCGTCATTTGTCGATATATCCCCAGAGGACCGGCTGGGAAGGGGCATCGGATTCTCGGGCCTCGGTGATGAGCAGGTAGCGAACGTCGTTTAGTGCTTTAACGTCACGGAGTTGAAGCACCCATCGGTCGGCATCGGGGTCGTCGCTTCCCAGTTCCCCCAGGTGCACCGAGGATGCGCTTGCTTGTGCGGGATCAACGAGGCCGAGCGAATCCACTTCGATCGAGTGCCTCATTCCCCAGATTTGAAAATGCCGCGGAGTTCCCGGAACCGAGAAGTCGCCGCCGGCTAAACGATAGGCGTATATGACCGGGGGGGCGTCCGCTACTTGGAGAATTCGGCAAAAAGACCTTGGTCTCGTGCTCTTGTTCAAGACCGCATAGACATCAATGACTCGGAGGCTCGGATCCGCGAAAAGGCGTTCAAGCACGCTGTCCGAGCCGGAGCTCTCCTTACCTTCCGCCTTAATTCGCCCGTCAAGAAACGCCAGGCGGCTGCTCAGCGCCTTGATGCTTCCCTCACGCCTGTCCAGCTCCGCGCGCAGTTCGCGTGCCCGGGCTTCAAGTTCGCTCGCGCGCCTCAGATCGCCGTCCCGACTTGCTTTGGCGCGTTGAAGCTCATGGGCGAGTCGGTCCCGCTCGCCGTGACTGGCCGAGGCGGCAACCCTAAGCTCATCACGCTCCGCCTGCAGCTCGGCAATCGTGGCGCGTGCCCGCTGCAAAGCGGTTGAGACGGGGGCCGGTCCGCGACTGGTTGGAACCGGCTTGCCTCTTTCCTGATCTTCAAGCGACTTCATCAGTGCCTCGACTTCCTGTTCTTTGCTCTGGAGCCGGGAAACAAGCGAGGCATTTTCGGACCGCAATGCCGCCAAGGCCCTAGACTGCTCTTCCAATCCGCTTCCGTTCCATGCCGTCCAGAGCAGTGAGAGGGCGACCATCAGAACGATTACCGCGGCAATCGGTGCGGCCCAGGCGAGATGCCACCGGGATCGCGCGGATGGCCCGAGCTCGTCCTCGGTGTTCTGTTCCGCCGGCGACCGGAGCGGAAGCCATTCGAAGAGGACCTCGCCATATCCCCGGGCGGCCCGCCGGCATTCTGCGCAACTCCGCAGGTGCAGCTCAAGCTCGGCCTGCTCCTTCTCACTGATCTCTCCGATCTCGGCAAGGGCCGAGAGCTCTCGGAAGTACTCGTGTGTCGGCATTATTTTCTTCGGACCTCCGCTTTCCCCAATTGTTGTCGGAGCCTGTCCAGCGAACGATAGTAGTAGTGGCGCGCGTTTCCGACTGACAGGTCCTCCTCTTTAGCGACTTCCTTGATCGTCTTGCCGTCGAAGAAGACTTTTTCGAGAACGCGGCGATGTTGTTCGGGCAGGCTCCGCAAAGCATCGTCAAGCAGTCTGCTTGCCTCGTCTTCACTAAGACCATGCCAGGGTACCGCCGCAGGGGATGATTGGTGGTAGGGTTGGCTGGATGCCCGATCCTGGTAGAAGCCTCTAAGCTGGAGGTACTTCTTACGGTTGTAACTCCGATGGTAGCAATATTGCAGGATCCAGGTGCGAGCGGTCCCTTTGCGGGGATCGAACCGATCGGCATTCTTGAAAATCTCGAGGAAGACCGCCTGCAGGAGATCTTCTGATTCCTGCACGTCACGGAGGATCTTGCGGGCAATACCGCGAACCAGCCGGCGGTAACGTTCAAACAGAACCGCGAGGCCGGTCGCCTCCCCGGCCTGCAGCTTCAACAGGCAGTCTTCATCGCTCATGTCCCACTCAGGATCCGAGATCGTGGGCGAGCGCTTGCGCAAGGCATTCAGGTCAAACATCGCCATTCCCTAATGCCGCTGAACGCTTCGAATTGTACCATCGGCAAGCGGAGAAAAAGGCAGGCACTGTCGCGTTCTCGCAGTCCAGGCTTACAATTCGTCCGACTCGCCCCTCGGGTCGAGCCAGGAGAAACAGGCATGGAACACAGTAAGTATTTACGAATCCTCGCCCTCGGGTTGGCCGTCGTCGGGCTCGCTCACTGGTACTGGTCCGGGAGAAAGACGGAAGAGCACTTCCTGCCTTCCGGTTCTCCCTTGGCGGAGTCAATACAGTTCGAATACGCCGTCTATTACCTTCCCGCTCCCTCCTCGGATCCGGCTGCTGTCCTCCGCCGAGTCTTGAAAGACCAGCAGCTGAGCATCAAAGAAAAGGGCTTCTCCGCAACGATCCATTCGAGATCCCCGATCTGCAATCAGGACAGGTCGTAAAGGTCAGGCAAGAGGATGTTTTTGACTACACGCGTCGCTACGCCGACGGCCGCGAGGAGGGAAACGAAACCGGCGCGATCATTGAGGCGATGCAGAAAGCGAGCGAAAACTGAGGGAGGGAAAAAGCCGTGGAAGACCGCAGTGCTTTCGAACAGGCAGCCGAGGTTATCCGGAGGGCCGAGGCGCTGGTCGTTGCGGCCGGCGCGGGGATGGGAGTGGATTCTGGTTTACCTGACTTTCGCGGACTCGAAGGATTCTGGCAGGCCTATCCGCCGTACCGCAAATCAGGCATCCGTTTTCAGGAGGCGGCCAACCCTCAACATTTTCGGGATGACCCGACGCTCGCTTGGGGTTTCTATGGTCACCGGCTGTCGCTTTACCGGGTGACGAACCCCCATCGCGGATTCGAGATTATCCTGCGTTGGACCCGGCTGAAAAATCTGGACTACTTTGTCGTCACATCCAATGTCGATGGTCACTTTCAAAAGGCCGGATTCCCGGAAGGGCAGATCGACGAAGTCCACGGTTCGATACATCACCTTCAGTGCCTGAAGCCTTGCTGTAGGGAAATCTGGCCCAACCACGAAGAGGTGCCGGTCGATCTCGAGACCATGCGCGCCATGAGCTTGCCTCTCTGCCCGCATTGCGGCGGAATGGCCCGCCCGAACATCCTGATGTTTGGCGACTGGTCCTGGCTCAGTCACCGCTCTGACCGCCAGGCCCAGGCACTGGCTCGCTTCCGCGGTCAGCATCGTTCGAGCCGGTTGGCAGTCCTGGAGATCGGTGCAGGAACAGCAGTTGCTACGATCCGGTCCTTCTGCGAGGAGCTGACCAGCAGCGATCGCGTTCGGATCATCCGCGTGAATCCCCGGGAATCGGAGATCCATCCGCCGCACCGGTCCCTCGCGACCGGCGCGCTTGAGGCACTCGAGGGGATCGACGCCCTCCTGTAAGGCGCGTTGCCCAAATCGAGTCCCGAAGGGACTCTGATCTCGCCCGGAGGTCGCGCCATTCAGGAACAGATCTCGAGGTGCATGTAAAGAGCAAGATATGCCGGCGGCCGCCTCCATCCTGGGGGAGCGCCCGGCCGCTTTGGAACGGCCCGCGCGAAACGTTTGCTAAAACCTTAACATCTGCGCCGACACGGTATAGAATGGCCGCCATAGCGGGAGTTGGAGGATATGCAGATCGCGTGTTACCGAGGATTGCTGCCTGTCGTAGCGATCTTGTTAGGATTTCAGGCCCAGCTCGCCGGTGAGGCCCCGGCGACTATCGACGCTCTGCTCGAAACAGGTCTACCGTCGCGGCGAATCGATCTTGTCTTTCTCGCAGAAGGCTACACGCAATCCGAGCTGCCCACCTTTCGGCTTCACGCGGCTTACGTCAAGGATGTCCTTTTTTCTTCTGAACCGTTCAGAGAGTACCAAAACTACTTCAACGCCTTTGCAGTGAGTGTCTCGTCCTCGGAGTCGGGATCGGATCACCCCTCCTTGGGAATGTTCAGAGACACTTACTTCAATAGTTCCTACGAAAGTTACGGGCTCGACCATGCCCTGACGGTTCCACCAAACGACCGTGACCCGAACATCGAGCACGGGTACGGGAAGGCCTATCATCTGCTCGAACAGCTGCTTCCAGACTGGGACGTGCTCGTATTCCTCGTGAATGACCCGGCTTTCGGGGGATGGGGAGATGCGCGGGGCGTTGTCTGTTCTGCGGACTACTTCATGGGCGAAGTGATCGCGCACGAACTGGGTCACACTCTCGCTGGCCTCGGCGACGAGTACTCGGATGCCTTCCCGAACGACCCCGAACCTGTCCGTGAGGAACCGAACACGACTCGGGAGACGAGGCGGGAATTCATCAAGTGGAAGGCCTGGATCGAAGACAGCACGCGAATCCCTACCCCAAGCTCAGCGTTATACGAGAACCTTGTCGGGCTTTTCCAAGGCGCGCGTTACCAGCAGCAGGGCTGGTACCGCCCCAAATTGCGATGCCGGATGAATAACTGGATCAATCTCTTTTGTGAGGTCTGCACCGAAGCGCTGGTGAAGTCAATCTGCTTGCGTACGGGGACAGTGGATTCCTTCTCGCCGCAGGTCGCCCGGTTGCACCTCACCTCCGCTCCTGTGCAGCTCTCAGTCTCTCCGATGAGCCCGGCCGCGCATTCCCTGCAGACGAGTTGGTACATCGATGGACACCGCGTGGCAGGCCCCGAGGATTCGCGTCTTGCACTGGAGATAAGCCGTGCGTCGCTGGGTCCCGGCACTCACAATGTCAAGGTTGAAGTGTTCGATCCAACCACCATGGTCCGAAGCGATCCCGAGGACCTCCTGAAGAATGAAGTAATTTGGGAAATCCAGGTATCTGATAGACGTACCCGGCGAAATCCGAATCGGGTTTTCCGCTGAGCTTAGTACGCGCGCAGGTAGAAGGTCGCTGGAACCGCCTCATTGTTCCACATGATCGGCTTTTCCAGCTTTAACGCCCTGAGAGTCTCCTCGATTTCAGGCCGCAGGGGGCCGGTCTTCTGCACCACCTTTGTCGCCTGTCCTTCGGCCGAGACGAAGATCTGGAAGATCGTGGAGAGGCTGGGATCGCCTGCGACCGGAACTGTGGCGCTGAGGTTATCCGGCAGCTTGACCTCCGGCCCTTCGGGGACACCTGGGTTTCGGGCGACCTGGTAGAGTTTCGCGTCATCGAAGACGAAAAACGAGATCTGAACATCCGCCACTCCCAGTTCGGACAGCTGCCGAACCGTGTTTTCAAGCGTCTCAAAACGGATATCGCGGGCATAGCCGATAACTGCAGTTGGCGCCTTGCGGACCAGTCGTCGGAGGTCCTTTTGACCCAGCGGCTTCTTTGATCCCTGCTTCCCGATCACTCCGTCTTCGGAGAGCCACAAGTGAGGCGTATCCCCGTCCGTCAGAAGGAAATTCACCACCAATGTGGCTTTAAAAGCGACAGGCGTCCCGTCCTGCGACAGCGGCAGGTAGCGCCAATCCCGGACCGTCTCGGCGGCGGCATCGAGCAGTATTGGGAAGCCGGACAGGGGTTGTATCGCCTCAACCGCCCCTTGCTCGTCGACAGTCACGTCGAGCAGGACAGCGCCGCTGACACCCGCGGCTTTGGCTGATTCCGGGTAGACCGGTTCTGCTCTCCGGGTGATCCTCGAGGCTGCCAGACTCGGGTGCAGAGTGACAATACGCCTGCCCTCGCCTGCCTGAGCCGCCGTGTCCCGTTGCCATGAGGCAGTCGGAATGGCTGACATTGCGCTGAAGGAAACGGAGGCAACGATAACGGAGATGAAGAAGCGAAGCATTTTGTCCCCTCACAAGAAGCAGTCAAGTTTACACTGGAGTACTTGCGAATTTTATAACACGCGGGGAGGCGAAAAGCGACACCGAAAACGGGAATCGAACGCTGGAGTTATCTGAGTGGTGATAGCGCTGGCTCTCGTCGCGGGACCTGCTTCACTGTTTCCAGTATCGAGCCTCTAAGACCTGCATGAGGTGCGTAAACTGTTCGGGTATACTGACGACCAACGATGGACGAGGGGAAGATCGGAGGGGAGGCGCGCGGCAGTCAGCCCGGGGCGAAGGTCGCAGTCGCGCTGGCTCTCGTCCTCTTCTCCTGGTACTACATCCAGGTTGCCAGGCGCACGGATGTCTCGTTCGACGGGGCGATTTTCCTGCAGCCAATCGTCTCACTCGAGCGATTCGGCGTCTTGACGCACACGTATGACGTCGACTCGCCGGCTGAATTTCACCCCCCGCTCACGAATCTCGGTCAAGGTATGTTCTCGCAATTCATTCTGAGCTGGCCGTTCATCCATTTCTTCGGTATTCATCACTTTCCACTTCAGGCGAGCAATCTTCTGTTCCTGGCGCTGGGCGCAGTGTTAATCGGCGTCCTGATCCGGCGTCTGACTGGCAGCTGGTGGCTCTCGCTGGTAGGCGTTCTTCTTTTCTACATGATGCCGCAGATGAAGGTCCTCAGCCTGGGGGGACTCGGGGAAGTGCCCGGTGCCTTTTACCTGCTCCTGGCGGCCCTGCTTCTTCACCGGTCGCTCTCTGGTGCCCGCTCCTACGGATGGCTCGGATTCGTTCTGTTCCTGGCATTCCACACGAAGAATCACCTGATCGTAACCTACCCCGTCATGCTGGCAGTGCTCGTATACCTGGCCTGGCGGCAGCGGTCGGTGCGGCTCCGCGATCTAGTCTGGCTCTCAGTGGGGTTTTGGGCGCCACTCGTGCTTTTGCTCACCTTCTTCATTTTCCGATACGGCTGGGGATCCTTTGTCTCGGAAATGTCGGATTACTGGCAGCTTTTTGCCTCCACGCAGTGGGGGACGGGCGCGGGTAGGCAACCGCACACGTCTGACCTGACGGTTGAAGCCGTCCGGGAGTTGGCTAGAAACTACGGCGGCTGGTTTCTGGTCTATGTTCCTATTCTGGTGACCTATCTCCTGGCTCTTCTGGCTTTGCTCTTGCCCCCTGTCTGCGCTTCACAACGGCGGCAGGAGTGCCGAGGGATACAACGCCGCCTTCCGGTTCTCGATGTGGAACAGGCGGTTATCCTATTCCTCCTCGCTCTCTGCCTGTTTTACGTGGCTTACTGGTTTCACTTCAGCACGTTTACTCACTGGTACCGCCGCGTGCTGCCGTTCCTGATCTTGCAGATCCCGCTCCTTGTCATCTCGCTTCATCTTTTGTGGACCCGGTCCAGCGCGCCACGGAAGGCTCGCCGCGTGGCCCGCGTAGCGGGTATCGCGGCACTCGTCCTGCTGGCCGTTGCCCACGTCCGATACTTTGTGTTGGTCTTCAGCTTGCCGTCGCCCGGCGAACTGGATTTGCGTGATCGCATGTCGGCGACGGAAGTAGTGCGTCGCCTCCCCGCAGACGCCGTGATTTTCGGGATCGGTTGGTGGCAGGCGCCTCGGATCGCCCTGTTCTCCGGCCGCCGGTTCCTGGACTTCCTCAAAAAGGGCGATAGCTACCCGGAAGGGTACCTGGTGCTGGATCCCGAAGCTCGCGCCATCGCAGCCGAAACGATAAAAAATGTGCTCGCAAGCGTCGATGCGAGCGTCGTTCTGGAGAACCCCTCATACCAGGTTTTGAAGTGGACGCGTCGCAAGATCGATTTGGCTCGCTTTCCCGAGGACGAACAACTGCGCCTCATCAGGATCGGGCCGGATCAGGCGTTCACGGATGGCGCGGGGTTCTATAGTCTGCCCGACGGAGCGGTTGCGATGTGGGCTATGGCGAAGAATGCCACATCAGAAACCGTGCTGGTCTGGGAGGGCCAAGTCTTGAACAGCACCGTGCAGCCGGACCGCACGGTAGTGACCGCCGTGGTTCCTCGCTACCTTTTCTCGAAACCCGGGTCCTTTTCGATCGTCCTCTTTGATCCAGTCGGGAAACGCCGCTCGCAGGCTGCTGCAATCCGCATCTCCCGGCGCTAGCTCGGAGCTTAACCCGGAGCAGGGACGATTATTGAGCTGCGCAGTCCTTTCCTGCGTAGTATCCTTCAAAATCATGCTTCGCATCTCGAACCTCCACAAAACGTTTGGGGACATCCGTGCGGTTGACGGACTTACGCTGGAAATCAAGCGGGGCGAAGTTTTCGGGCTCCTGGGACCGAACGGCGCAGGGAAGACGACTACCGTCAACATCGCGGTCGGCCTGCTGCCGGCCGATAGCGGAACCGTCGAGATCGTGGGCCATGGATCCCCGGCGGATCGGGCCGTGCGCCGGGTCATCGGAGTTGCGCCGCAAGTCCTCTCCCTCTATGACGAACTGACGGCCGAGGAAAATGTCGCCTTCTTCGGCAGAATTGCAGGCATGCGAGGGGCGCTACTGCGTGAGCAGGTCAAATCCACACTTCAGTTTGTCGATCTTTACGATCGTCGCGGCGACGCCGTATCCACGTATTCAGGCGGAATGAAGCGCCGCCTGAACCTCGCCATCGCCATGGTGCATGATCCGGAGTTGCTGTTTTTGGACGAGCCGACCGTCGGTGTAGACCCTCAATCGCGCAACGCGATTTTTGAGAAGGTGCTCGCCCTGCGAGAACGCGGACGCACCGTTGTTTACACCACCCACTACATGGAGGAGGCGCAGAGGCTGTGTGACCGGGTCGGGATTATCGACCACGGACGACTGCTGGCGCTCGACACCATCGACGGGTTGCTCCGAACGCACGGTGGCCAGAAGGTACTGGTGGCCCAGAGTCTGCAGGGCGAGGTTCGAGTCCCGACCGATGATCCGCTCGTGGATCTGAACCGGCTGCAAGCCGAGTCCCGCCTGCTCAGCTTTCGCCTGGAGGGGCCTGACCTTGAATCCGTTTTTCTTAAGCTGACCGGCCGATTACTGAGGGATTAGCGACCATGCGAGAAACGATCGCGATTGCCGTTAAAGACCTGCGCCTGCTGTTGCGCGATAAGGCGGGGTTTTTCTTTGTCTTCTTTTTCCCGCTCCTCATTGCGATCTTCTTTGGAACCCTCTTCGTCAACGAGGGCCGTCAGACCAACCGACTCAGGGTCTTCGTGATCGACGAGGATGATACGGCCGCCTCCCGGAGCTTTGTCGGGCGGCTGAAGGGAGCCCCGGAGCTCGACGCCCGCCCGGCATCGCGCGCGGAGGCGCTAAACCGGGTCCGGCGGGGGGAGGGAACCGCCTACATCGCCGTGCTGCGCGGCTTTGGAGAAGGCAACGTCTTCGGGGACAACCCGCCCGCCGTCGAGTTGGGTGTCGACCCGTCCCGCAAGGCGGAACAGGGATTGCTCGAAGGCGCCTTAATGAAGTATGCCTCCGAACGGCTCTCCGAGCTGTTTACCGATCCCGCTAAATCAATGTCATCGCTCCAGCAGTCGCGGGAGCAGGTTCTAAACAATCCGAACATGTCCGCAGCCGATCGGGAAAAAGTGGCAAGCTTCCTCGGAGACTTATCCTCCGTCATGTCCCGCGCTCCGCAAGGCCAGAGCGGCGGCCAGCCGCAGGGCAAGTTCGAGCCGCTGAGAATTCAGAACGCGGATGTGCAGGTCCATTGGGAGGGGCCGCCGAGCTCTTACGACGTGACCTTCCCGCAAGGCGTGATGTGGGGCATTCTCGGATGTGCAGCGGCTTTCGGTATATCGCTCGTGACAGAGCGGACGCGGGGCACGCTGGTCCGGCTGCGCATGGCGCCGATCGGCCGCGGGCAGATCCTGGCGGGGAAAGCCCTCGCGTGTTTCATGACGATGGTTGGCCTGTCGGTCACGCTGCTCGCATTCGGACGCCTGGTCTTTGGTGTCCGGCCGGACTCACTGCCAAAACTGGCTCTCGCTTTGATCGCCGTCGGGCTCTGCTTTGTCGGCATTATGATGCTGCTATCGGTCCTGGGGAGGACTGAGCAGGCTGCCGGCGGGATCGGCTGGGCGGTCCTGCTGGTCATGTCGATGCTCGGGGGCGGGATGCTGCCGCTGTTCTTCATGCCGAAGTGGCTGCAGGCGGTGAGCCACTTCAGCCCGGTGAAGTGGGGCATCCTGGCGATGGAAGGGGCGATGTGGCGGGGCTTCTCATACACGGAAATGCTTCTCCCATGCGCGATACTCCTGGCGATCGGGACCGTCTGTTTCGCCGCCGGTGAACGCGCCTTTAAGTGGCTGGAGTAACGGGTGCGAATCAAGACGCGCTCGCTTTTCCTGCCCTCGCAGAACGCTCCGATTTCGGAGCGGGTTCTTGCGAAGGATCCCATTTGGGTCAACCCCAAGTCTGGCGGAGTGGGTTTCGGCTTCCGTAATCCGTCATTCTCCCAGTTTTACTAGAACGAGAATCTCATCTGCAGCTCGACGCGGCGGTTGCCGGCAGCCATGTTTACCGCCGCCACGGCCGAAGCCGCCGGCGGTCGTGTTCGGCTCCCCGAAAAGCGGCGACGTCAGGTTGCCGATCGGGTTGCCGAAGTTCACGTGATTGAGCACGTTCTGAACGGCGACGGAAAAGCTCAAGTTGTACTTGTACTCTGAATCTCCGCCGAAGAACCCGCCGGGCCCGCCGCGGAAGCCTCCTCGGCCTCCTCCTGGTGGTCCTCCTGGTCCGCCCCGTCCGCCGCCAGCCCATGCTCCGGGCGGCGGTCCCCCTGGAGAAGCGTCGGACGCGCCCTCCCTGACCGCAGCAGTACCTGATCATGAACCCGGATTTCTTTCCCACGATTCCTTCTCTCGACGCTCTGCAGGCGGGGGCTCAGCCGGTGACGATTCGCCGGATCGGAGAGGGGCGATTTCCCGTCGGCGGAGACAGCTCCGCGCGCCAGCACGCGGTCGGCCGGCACTATGTCGTTGACGGCCACGCGCTTTGCATTGGCCAGGTTGGTTGCGCCCGGTTCCACCTGCAGGAACTCGGTGTCTGCTGAAAAGCTCGCGACAACCTCGTCTGCCGCAGTTTTCAGGACAATTTCGCCGGTTGAAACATCAACCTTCACGACGTCTCCCAGGACTCGGTTGGCCGACGGCTGAGCCTGGCCGAGGGCTGAGACCGTGAACACCCAGGCAAAAAGACAGCACGAGCGTCTTTTTTTCATAATCTTTGAATGACCTCAAACGGTTTCCGCAGGTTGCGAAACGGGGCAATTAATCTAGGTTATTAGTTAATACGTCAAGGCAGGGCAGATGTATCAGGAGGGGATTGAGGACTGGAACGCGGAGCGCAGGCCTGGGAGCGCAGGCCCCCCGGGAGCGCAGGCCCCCCTGGGAGCGCAGGCGTGCACTGGGGCCGCAGGCGTCTCGCCTGCGATGCAGGGTCGATTGTGCATCGCAGGCGAGACGCCTGCGACCCCAGTGCAGGCGAGACGCCTGCGCTCCCAGGGGGCCTGCGCTCCCCGGGGGGCCTGCGCTCCCAGGGGGCCTGCGCTCCCAGGGGGCCTGCGCTCCCAGGCCTGCGCTCCAGCTTACGCGTTCACCTGCCCGGCCTGGCTCGGGGCTTGGCGGCCGGCCCGGTCGATGGTCACCACTTCGTAGGAATGGGCCTTCTCGTCGAACGCTTCACGGTATACGAATGGCTTCTTGCTGGTTTGAGGCTGATGTGGGACGCGTCCGATCGGCTGGCCGTCGCGCCGGATCTCGTACTGCGTGATCGGCTCGTCGGCCGCATAGGCTGTTTGCCAGCTGATCTTTGAAAACCGAGCGCCTCCCTCGGTCTCAACCGCCGCCGCGACCTCACGTGGCGGGCCGAGTGGCTGTGGAGGCAACTGAAACCAGTTCGTCTGGCCTTGCTTGGCACGCAGGGCAATCTGCTCGATGGTCTTGCGATCGGTATCGCTGAAGGATTCCGCACGAATCTGGGCAGCGGACAGGTTCTGTTCAATCTGGCACGCGCGCCCTTCGCTGTCGATGTGTCCGACGCCGATGATAGCAGTTGCGATACCCGGCGTGGAGAGCGAGTATTCGACCAGCGGGCGGCTCGGCAGATCCGCGGTTCCCACCACCTGGACGACGTCCTCCGGCGTCCTCGACCAACGAGCATCCTTGGTGTACATC
>Ga0209593_10000840_pt1 | contig 13590 bp, 15 predicted proteins | sample PPLLaktember2015_3_FD_187260 | JGI IMG/M metagenome (GOLD analysis project Ga0209593, IMG submission 187260) | Freshwater sediment microbial communities from Prairie Pothole Lake near Jamestown, North Dakota, USA - PPLs Lake P7 Core (6) Depth... | ecosystem: Environmental > Aquatic > Freshwater...
AGAAGCGACGCCTTTGGGATTTGTGGGCTGTCACAGACAAATACAACCGGGTGTTCAACGGCGGGACAAATGCCGTCAAGCAGGGCAAGGCAGTGAATGAATATTCAATGGAATGTAACGACAATAAAATTTCCCTGTCTATCAATGGCGAGGAGATCAAGGGCAGTCCATTTTCGGAGAGCACCTATGGACTTCGTGACGGCGCAGTTGGCTTTAATATCTCATCCCTCTGGGTGACGCCGGTCATTGTGGAAGTGGATTGGTTCAAGGTCAGTGAACCGTAATCGAAGAAAGAAGTACATTAAGAAATAAAAAGAGACCTCTGGTTGAAAAGAACCGGAGGTCTTCGTTTTATATCACTCAGCTTTCAAAGACAGTGAACGATAAAGTCAATACAGAGGCAGCCTCGTCCCGTTGATCTTCGAAGCTTCGTCTGAGAAGAGATAGAGCATGGCGGCGACAATTTCATCGGGGGTGGCGCCGGTACCTTTGTGCTCGACGTCGATCGCGCGGACTTGAATAATGTTCGCCGTCACTCTCTTTTCTTTCAGTTCGGCAGCCAATGTCAAAACCAGGTTTTCCTGCGCAGCCTTTGCAGCCGCATAGGGTCCGCTTTTCCCGGGCGGATTCGGCACTGTGGAGGCCGAGACCATGATCACACGCCCCCATCCGCTTTTGATGAGATGAGGCGCGAACGATTGGAATAAATGGAAGGTCGTCCAGACGTGCTGAGCGAGCATGAAGTCCAGATCTTCCACGCTGGCTTCGATGAGCGTCTTGCCGCCGACCCAGCCGCCGACGAGATGGATGAGGGCGTGGACGCCGCCGAATTTAACGATAATCGCCTGCACCGCCGCGCGCAGCGCATGTCCGTCCCGCAGGTCGACCACGGAGGCGAATAAACGCTCATGCGGGAGGTGCAGATCGCGGGTCAGGGCATCCAGTTTCGTTTGATCGTTATCGAGCAGAACCAGGGAATGTCCGCGCCCGGCAAAAGCATGCGCGGTCTTGTTCCCGAGTGCGCCGGTTGCTCCAGTGATGACAATGGTCTTGTTCATTTATTTTTCAATCCGGGCTTTGGCCTTTCTGACAACTGGAGGCGATGGATGGTTCAAATGTTCCTTGCCATCACATCGATCATGTGGCCGGATTTCGCCGCTTTCGTTTCCAGGTAAAAACGATTATGTTCATTGGGCTTCATAATGTGCGGGATACGACCATTCACTTTGACCCCATAGCGTGTCAATTGATCGATCTTCTTCGGGTTGTTGGTCATCAGCTGGACCGATTCGATCTTAAGCGCCTTCAGCATGTGCGCGGCAATCTCATAATCACGTTCGTCATCGCGAAAACCCAGCGCGAGATTGGCTTCCACAGTATCCAGCCCTTCGTCCTGCAAACTATAGGCACGGATCTTGTTGATCAGACCGATCCCGCGCCCCTCCTGGCGGAGATAAAGCACCATGCCCTTTTCCATCCCGCCGATCTTCTTGAGCGCGGCTTCCAACTGTTCGCGGCAGTCGCAGCGCAACGATCCCATCACATCGCCCGTCAGACATTCGGAATGCAAACGTACAGGCACATTGGTTGCGCCGATGACATCTCCCCTGGTAATGGCAACATGTTCCTTGCCATCCCGGTTATTTTCAAATGCCACAATATGGAATTGTCCAAAGCGTGTGGGCAGATCCGCCATCGCGACCACACGGACACTTACCCCATCCTTGCCTGTTTCCTGATAGGTATGACCATCTTCCTGGTCAAGAAGCACATCAAATTTTTCATGCATCGTCGTTATCATAATTAGCTACCTCATAAAGTGATATTTTAATAAAACGCCGCCATCGTCCCATTGTTCGACGTGGATCAATTTCAGTGGGATCGCTGCGCCTTTTTCCAAGCCGAAACCGGTTGCCAGGGTCGGAGCGGATGCGCCCCCGAAGATCATCGGCGCCACATAGGCTGTCAGTTCATCCACCAGCCCAAGGCGCATCAACTCGAAATTGAGAGTGCCGCCTCCCTCCACCATCAGACGCTGGACGCCCATTTCCTTTAAAACAGCCAGGGCGTCGTGCAAATCGACCTTCTCTGCCTCAGTGGAGTAGACATGTACATGCCGCGCCTCCAGCAGGGAAAGTTGCTTTTTAGATGTTCGACGTGTGGTAAATATTACGATCTCTGCTGGCCCCGTGTTGAGAAAGTTTGAAGCGGCTGCAAGGTTGGCCTCGCTCACAATCCCGACTTTGAGCGGATTAGGTGGAAGCCCGCGCGCGATTCGCTCCCCGCGCAACACTTCCGATTTTACTGTCAATTTGGGGTCTTCATCAAGCAGGGTTTTCCCGCCCACCATGATCGCGTCTGCGCCGGCACGCAGCTGATCGACCCTCTGCTTGTCGCGCGCCGAGGAGATCGCTGCCCCCCTGCGTTCGAATGTGTCTATTTTGCCATCGGCCGTCATCGCAACATTGACGAAAACAAATGGACGATTCATAATACAATTGTATATCCTTACGTTAAAAAAGTGACGGTTACTTTTTTGGGAGAGCGGATGATGGTGTGGGTTTGCCCAACAACTTCACCACGGAGAACACTGTACCCTTCAGGCATGCTTCGCGAAGAACACGGAGTTTCTGCTCTTTGTTTTCTCCCCTGGCACCGCCCGCCAGGGCAGGTGGACAACAGCCTTGCTGTATTGAGGAGATATTATGCGCCAATCCATGCTTACCGATGAACAAGCCCGGTTCCTGCGGGAGGAAAAGGAAGCCCTGGCAGAGCTCCGGCTCGCGCTGACAGACCTGGATGTCCCGCGCGAGGCGCTGACGACCCTGCAGGACGCCATCCTGCAGCTGGACGAATTGTTTCTGGTCGTTGTTGTGGGAGAGTTCAACGCGGGCAAAAGCGCGCTGGTCAACGCACTGCTGGGTGAAAGAGTCCTGCAGGAAGGCGCGACTCCCACCACGTCGCGCGTGACACTGGTCAAATGGGGCGAACAAATTGCGGAGCATGTGGTGGATGAGAACTTTGCCATCTACACCTATCCGTTGCCGCTCCTCAAGGAGTTGAATATTGTGGATACGCCGGGGACCAATGCCGTCATCCGTCACCACGAGCGCCTGACCGATGAGTTCGTGCCGCGCAGCGACCTGGTCCTGTTCGCCACGTCGGCCGATCATCCTCTGACGGAGAGTGAGCGGCAATTCCTCGAACGGATCCTGGCCTGGGGCAAGAAGATCGTCTTCGCACTGAACAAAGCGGACATCATCGAGAGTGAGTCTGCTCTCGAGGAAGTGCGGTCCTTTGTCCTCAAACATGCCACAATCATTCTGGGGGATACGCCCGAGTTCTTCCCGGTTTCGGCGCGCCTGGCGCAACGCGCCCTCTCCCAATCTGACCCCGAAGAACGTCAGCGTTTGTGGGTCTCCAGCGGACTGGATGCATTAGAGCAGTATATCAATTCCACGCTTGACGATGCCACACGGCTGCAACTCAAGTTTGGCAATCCTTTGGGTGTGGCAGATCACATCGTCTCGCAGGCTGCGAATGTCAACCAGACCCAATCAGAAGATCTAAAAGAGGATCTGCAAACGGCTGCCTCTTTGGAATCCACAGCGACCGATTATGAGCGTGACCTGCAAAACGAGCTCAAGCCGCGGCTGGCAGAGGTGGAAAATATCCTGCACAAGCTCGAGCAGCGCGGCCTCGACTTTTTTGACACGACCATGCGCCTGACCAACATCCAGCAGTTGATGCGCGGCGATAAGGTCCGGGCGGAGTTCGAAAAGCGTGTCCTGGCGGACGTCCCGCGGCAGATCGAAGAGCAGGTGCAGAGCCTGATCGACTGGCTGGTGCAAAAGGATCTCCAGGAATGGCAGCGCGTGATGACCTACGTCCAGCGGCGCAAGGCGCTCCATGCGGAGCACATCGTCGGGGAAGGCATCGAGCCGCGCGAGCTGCGGCGGCGTGAATTGATCGACAGCATGGGAAAGACCGTACAGCGTATTATCGAGACCTACGACCGTGATAAGGAAGCCAATGCCCTGGCAGCTCACGTCGAAACGGCCGTGGCACAGACGGCGCTGCTGGAAGTGGGCGCGGTGGGGCTGGGAGCCCTGGTCACTGCGGCGGTGTTGTCTTCCAGCCTGGATATTACCGGCATTGTCGCGGCCGGGACCATGGCGATCCTTGGCTTTTTCGTCATCCCGTACAAACGCAAGCAGGCGAAGGATAATTTCAGGCAGAAGATGGTCGACCTGCGAACGAGATTGCTGGATACCCTGACGACTCAGTTCACCAATGAGTCTCGCAACGCCGTGGCCCGCCTGCGGGATGGTGTCACACCGTACATCCGTTATGTCCATGCCGAGAGTGAGCGAATCGAAAAGAACGAAACTATCCTGGCAAAACTACGACAGCAGGTTTCGTCACTGCGCGCTCGCAGCCAGGCTGTGATTGGAAGAAAATAGAACACCTTTTTACAAGTCACCTCAAAAAGAAATACCCGTCATTGCGAGCCGCGAAGCAATGACGAGTATTGCAGGTGTTTTTGAAAAAGTTCTAGCTGGAAATAAAACTCAAGAGGTGCCTGTTCACCTCATCCGCCTCTTCATGCTGTACCCAGTGTGAGGCGTCCGGGAAAAATATCAGGTTGCCCTTTTTGCAGTAGTCCAGGCTGGGACGTGCCATGCGGTAGGTGAGAGCAAAGTCTTTTACGCCCCATAACATCAAGGTGGGAACGTGCACCTGCATGTCATTTGTGATCCGGGATTGATAACGAAGGGCGGCGCGATACCAGTTCAGCATGGCGGTAATTGCGCCAGGTTGCGACCAGGCTTCCTTATACTTTTTGATATCCTCATCCGTAAAAGCGTTGCCGTTTCCACTCCTGCGCATGCCGAGAGAGGCGCCGCGCCAATTGCCCACACGCATGCTCATCTCGGGCAGCCAGGGCAATTGAAAGAAGAGCGCGTACAGCGAACGAACCATCTGTTCGGGGTCACGCAGCAGGAAGCGTTTCATCACGGCGGGATGCGGCACGTTGAGTATCCCCAGACGGTGCAATCGTTCAGGATGCTGGATCCCAAGCATCCAGCCGACCAGCGCGCCCCAGTCATGCCCAACCAGATTCACCTTTTCGTAGTCCAGCGCGTCGATCAAGCTGACGACATCCTCCACCAGCGTGTTGACACAGTAAGACTTTATCCCTTTGGGCTTGTCGCTCAAGTTGTAGCCGCGTTGATCGGGGACAATAACTCGACATCCCGCTGCCACCAGTGCGGGGATCTGTTTTCTCCATCCATACCAAAACTCAGGGAAGCCATGTAAGAGCACGACAGGTATTCCGCTTTTTGGTCCCGCCTGGACGATATGCAACCGGATGCCGTTGGTTTTTACAGTGCTGTGTTCCAATTCCATGAAAAATAGTTCTCTCTCTCCAAGCAAATACCCTGCGTATTGTATCAGACAAGAGTCCCAGACATGACCCTTTCCCGAAGGGTGGGGCAGGGATCATTCCATACTGGAAGAATACTGAGTAGATTTTAATTTTACCCTTGACAACTCAGAACATATGTTCTAAATTATAGGTGGTGATCCTGTAGACAAGTATTCTGGAGAAAAAACATGTTAAATGAAAATGTCTTATACCGGGGCAATGTTCAAATCCATTTGCAGGGACCGCGCGCCCTGCTCCCGATTGAATCAAATCGTGAGAATGAGATCGCTTATTTTATCGGCTCAAAGAAATCCAAGCTGCTGATCCGGGATTTCCGCGAAGAACCCATCCTGGCTGCGCAGCGCAACCCGTCAGGAATCGAAGGCGCGGATTTCACGGTTGCCTTCAACCAACCGGCGTATGCTGAGGTGGCTATGGAAGTTCTTGGCGAAGAGCCGGAAAGGGTCGAGATCCACCTGCGCCCTGCCAAGGACAATGACAATACCCCTGTCTTGTGGCTGGGTGTGAAGAACGATCTCTTGATGCCGATGCTCGATATCGAGTGGGAGATCATGCGCCCGATCAGCTCGAAGAAGATCGCCTTCACGGCGATGGTCAGGTTTGATAAGAAGGAAGTGCCAGTGACTGGTAGGGTGGGTTTGTAACCTGCCACTTCTTATCATCTCAATCACTGTCCGGCTGCAAGCCGGACTTACGCAAGACCAATTATTTTCTCCTCATTTAGCAGTGCGGGATATCATCACGCACTGCTAGCGTTAATAACTCCCTCGAAAATAAGCGCTGATCAAATCCGAAATATCTGCCGTGGTGTTCTGGCGCGCAACGGCGAAGAAGTCGTAGGCGGTGGCGCGACCGTGTCCATAGCGGGAGGTGTAATCCTGCAGGAAGCGGTAGAAATCATCGTCGCCCATGCGGTAGTTCAGGGCTTCGATGAAGTTCGCGCCGTTGAGATAGGACGCGTTGACGTATGCCCGGAACGTCGGTTGTTCGTAGATCGTCGTATCGACATAGCCGGAGGGACCAAAGTAATTCACGCGGAAATTCCACCACCAGTCGCTCGAGTTGGGATAAATATATTTGTAAAAGATCGCTTCACTGTACACACACAGAGACTCATCCAGCCAGGGCTCCATCGCCTGGTCGTTGCCCACCAGTCCAAACCACCACTGGTGCGCGATCTCGTGCACGCCGATCGCCACAAGATTGCTGCGCGCTGAGCCGTCATATTCGTTGTAGAACTTGGTTGCCAGGAACACGAGTCCGTCATATTCCTGGCCATCGTTCAAGTCTGCCTGGACAATGCTTAGACTGTTATACGGATACCCGCCGAACTTCGCTTCGTAGATACCCACAGAGCGGACAGCTGCATTGAGGATTGCTGCCCCTTGCGTTTCATAGCCAGGAAAATAATAGGAGTAGATATGCGCCCCGGCCGCACCGGCAGTTGCCTCGAGCACCAGGAGCTGGTCGCTGGCGGAAAACGCGAACGTGCGCGCACCGACGAGGTGATGGCGCGTCCATTCGCTGCCGGGTTCGGAATCGACAAACCCGCTTGCCGCGATGACAATCCCGGACTGCGCGGTCTTGATGTTTACCTCGAAGTCCGCCGCATCGTAGACAAGATGTTCCCCCAGAGCGCCGGGGTTATGTAAGATCCAGCCGCTGCTGTACGGGACAATGAATGGATACCAATCCGTGAGATTGATCTGATCCACGTCATAGCCATAGGGGTGTTCCTTGATCTTTGCCGGGATGTCAATATGGAAGCGCATGGTGAGTGTCACGCGGGCGTTTGGGGCAAGCCCTTGCGGCAGGTAGACGGTCAGTCGCTGCCCGTTAAGATCATAGGTCAGCGAGGTGCCGTCGAGCATGATGTTTTCGAGGGTAAAACCGCCCCTCAGGTTGGGCTCGACGGCCATCACAAGTTCACCGAGCATCACCCCTGTTTGGTTCGTGTATTGAATCGTTTCATCCACACCCAATTTGTTGCCCGTATAGTCGAGCAAAGCAAACATTTTGTATTGCGTCCGCGCCGAAGGTGGCGCGGAGGTTGGCGAGGGGAGAGTGGTGGCGGTGTATTCAAGGGTGGGCAGAGGCGTGTCGCTGGGTGGGAGCGGGGTAAAGGTGGAGACGAGGGTCGGCGTGCCGGACGGAGCCAGAGTTCCGGCGATGGGTTGGAACGGCGTCGAGGTGGGCGAAGCGTCCGGGGGCACGGTGACCATCACCAGCGTCGGAGGAGCCGCGACCGAGGTCTGAAGAGAGCAGGCGCTGAGGAACAGGAAAAATCCGAAACGCAAAAGGGTCCGAGGGATACGTCCACCCAGCGCAGTATGTGTTGAAAATTTCATGGGTTAGTATGTATTCTTGAAATATTGAACGAGTAAATCGGTAATATCCGCGGCGGTGTTGGCATGGAATACGCGGAAGAAATCCGCGCCGGTCACGCGTTTGCCGGCAGATTGAGTGTAGTAATCCTTGAGAAATCTAAAAAAGATCTCATCGCCCACGTCTTTGCGCAGGTCTTCGAAGAAGCGCGCCCCGGTGAGATAGACCTTGTCCCAGTACGGGCGCTGCCCGCCGCCATCGTAGATCGACGTATCCACATAGCCTGCATTCTGGAACTCAAAATAGCGATAGCCCCACCACCAATCCAGCATGTCCGGATGGACCGATTCATAATAGATGCGTTCACTATATGTACTTAACGCTTCGTCGAGCCAGGGTTCGAGCGCCTGATCGTTTGCCACTGCGTCGAACCACCACTGATGGGCGGTCTCGTGCGCGGCAATGATCACCAGATAGTTCTTCGGCGTGCCGTCGTATAAATTGAAGTAATCGCGGCTGATGAAGTAAAGTCCGGAGTATTCCATTCCGTCATTGAAATCACCTTGCACCGCGGTCATCGTTTTGTGACGATAGGGACCGAAGTATTGACTGTACGTCTGGATGGCTTCGACGGTCGTTTGCAGCATGGCTTCCCCGGGCGCGTCGTACAGTCCAAAGTAATAACTATAAACAGTAACATCGCCAATCGTTTGCTGCGCGATTTTGAAATGCTCACTCATGGATAAGGCAAACGTCCGCCCGGCTTCCAGCAGGTAGCGGTGGTGTACGATGCCTTCCGGCGTGGTGGTAGGCAAAGGTGGGACTTCCTCGCCGGAGGCTGCGACTTTCGGATTCGCCCCGCCGGGAAATATGACCGTGACGTCGAAGTCTGCCAAGTCATAGACGAGGTGTTCGCCGTAATACCAGGGGTTATGCAATACCCAGCCCTGCCCCGGAATATAGGGCACAATCATCGGATACCAATCCACGAAATTGACCTGCTTGTCCGAGTAGCCATAGATCTGCGGGCGGATATCGTTGGAGGCGTTGACGTATGCCTGCATCTGCGGCAGGACGAGACTGTAATACAGCTCGAGTGTGAGGGTCGCGCTGGGAGGCAGCGGTTGCGGAAGTTGCATCTCCAGGCGCTGGTTCATGTTTTCGATCGTGTAATTTGTCACCGGCTGTCCATTGGCCGTCGCGGACGCCAGGCTGAACCCACCGCTCCATAAGTTGGGTTCCACTGCCAGGACAAGGTTATTGAGCGTTTCCCCCGTCCAGTTGGGATAGGTAATGACCTCGTGCACCCGCGCGGTTTTGGCGGTATAGTTCACATCCAATTCCAGCAGGTACTGCGGACGTTCCAGCCCGGGCGTCACCGTGGAGGCAGCGGTCGGCGTCTCGCTGGGCAGGGAGGAATCCATTGTAGGAGTTTCCGTCAGCGGGGGAGGCGGAGTGGCTGTCAGAACAAAGGGAGGGGTTGGAGATTGAAGAGAACAGGAGGAGAGGAGGAAAAGTAAGAGGAAAGAAGAAAGAATGCGAGAGGTGATGTGTTGGGACATGGGGAGTATTTTAACCGAAATGAGTATTCCACAAGTTTTTATTGCTCCTATTTCCCCATTTAACGAAAAAACCTCCCGCCAGGTTCCTGAGCGGGAGGCAATCAATATTCGAACTATTCCCTATTTCTGAAAAACGAATCGCAGCCCGCGGTTGAAGCCTTCCGGTTTGACGCCGGCGTGACGCTCGCCCTCGAGCATGAGCGTCTCCATTTCAAGGCCCGGGTAGTTGCGGTCACGGAGAACCTGTATGAACTTCTCGTCCGGATATGCCAGACTCTCCTCCGTGCCAACGAACAGGAACAGTTTGACGGGCAGATCCTTGTGACTGCCGGCATATTCAGCCTCCTGCTCGAAAGCGAACTGCCCGCCATAGGGCACCGCCGGACTGCCCACCACATAGCCGCTGAAGAGTTCCGGCTCGGTGAACAAAGCATACAGACTGAATGTGCCACCGAACGAATGTCCCATCAACACTCTTTGGGAGGCATCCACCCGGTAATTGGTTTCGATAAGGGGGAACAATTCCTTTTTCAAAAAAGCAAGGAATTTGGGTGCATCGCCAGAACCGGAAATGGATGGATCGTGTACCGGGGTATAGTCCATGGCTCTCAGGGACCCGTAGTCCGGGCTGTCGCCGGAGTAGGTGATGCCAACGATGATCATCTCCGGGACATACCCGTCATAGTAGAGCCCGCCGTAGATGGAATCGAGCAGCTTGAAGTCCCACTGCCCATCGAGCACGTACAGAACGGGATATTGCTTGTTTCGATCCCGGACATAGTCGTCTGGGGGACGGATGTAAATGTCGTAGCTGCGGCCGGTCTCTGAAGACTCGATCTGCCTGACCTCCGTACCTGGGAGACTCACACGGCCAAGGGGTGCACCGGATGGTTCCGGAGATTGTTGGGTAGGTTGCTGGGCGCAGGCACCAAGCGCCAGAGGAAGCAATAAGCCGATCATGAGGATGCAGATGCGAAATGAAAACGTCATGGTGAAGACCTCCTGTGGAGATGTGAGTAAACAGTCATCCCTGGTTATCTCCCGATGAATTTGACCATCAGGGCTTTTTCCATCATCGCTGAGAAATCAGCCTGGTCGAGACGGTCGCATTTAGAGTCCCAGCCAAAGAGACTCCGGGCGCTGTCCGGGGATTCCAGGACCAGACATTCGAGTGCTCTTTTGACTTCTGCCGGATCGTCGATGAACTGGGCTTGGACAGGGAAGGTATGGAAACCAAGCTGAAGCCAGACCTGCGTGGGATTCGCGCGGAGATTCTTATACCAGTTCGAATCCTTACCCCAGCCTGAAAGAATGTGGATATTTCCATCGACGCGGAAATATCCGACCGGGAAGCGGCGAATGCGATTGGTCTTGCGCCCCCGCGTGATCAGGAGCATGGTGTTCTTTCCGGCACCCAAGAGCGGAAGGAGTCCGATACGGTAGGCGGCGACAATGAAGCGATTCGATGATTGAAGCCATTGGTGAAATGACTTCCTGGATATGGGATCGCCTATGACTTTGGCGAGCACTGTATCAGGTCTTGGGAACACGCGTATGGATGGCGAATCCTGTGGGAGGCTGGATGTAGGCTGTGTAGTAGGCATTCTGGAGTCCTTGTCTGAGAATTTGGATAAGGCTTTGCACTAAGATACCCCAAATAGGGATCGGCGACACGCAAGAGTTTATTGGTTACGTCCCTTTGACTCGTTTCCACCCAAACGCGATCACGAAGAAAGAAGTGGCGGTGAGCACCACGGCGGCACCCGAGGCAATGCTCAGATAATAGGAAAGGTATAAGCCAATGATCCCCGAGAGCGAGGCAAAGAGGGCTGCGAGTGCCATCATGCGTGAGAGACGGCGGGTGAGCAGGTAGGCGGTGGCAGCGGGAGTGACAAGCATGGCGACCATCAATGCCACACCGACGGTTTGCAGGGAAACCGCGACGGTCACCGCGAGCAGGACAAGCAAAAGGTTGTTGAGCATGCCCACGGGCAGTCGCAGGGTGGCGGCGAGGATGGGGTCAAAGGACAGGGTCATGAACTCCTTGTAGAACGCGAGAATCAATAGGAGGACGAGTCCGCCGAAGATCAGGATCAACCAGAGGCTTTGGGGGGAAATGCTGAGTATATCCCCGAACAGGAAGTGGCTCAGGTCCACGGCATAGCTGCGTACGGTGGAGATCAGCGCGATCCCCAGCGCAAACATTCCGGCAAAGATGATCCCGATCGCGGTATCTTCCTTGATCTCCGAGTTTTTACTGATCGCGCCAATGCCCAGTGCGGCGACGATCGCTGTCCCCAACGCCCACCAGAAGAGCGTCTCACGCGCCCCACCGCTGATCAGATATCCGAGGGCAATGCCGGGAAGAATGGTATGCGCCAGCGCATCACCGAAGAAAGCCATGCCGCGCAGAACCACGTACGTGCCAACCACCGCACAGACGATGCCGACCAGGACCGCAGCGATCATGCCGCGCTGCATGAATTCATATTGAAGAGGGTCAAGAAAAAAGGACATTCGATTCACGATTTTGGATTTACGATTTATGGTTTGCGATTGCGGAGGGTCTTGATGGATGCAACGGTCATGGAAAGGATTTCGTCTGTTTCCTTGTGAATCCCGCTGATCTGGCTTTCAGGGACGAGCCCTGCTTCCACCAAAATTTCAAGCCAATATTCAGTTTCGTCACTTTCCTCTTCCACTACTTTCACTTTGTTGATCATATCGGCTGTTTATTTTGCGCCAATCGATGTTCCTGAGCGGACCAACTGTTTGCCAATCACATCTGCGGCAAGCGATCTAGAAAGCTTTTCAGTTTGATGAATAATGGCTACGGCAAGTTTCTTCGTTCGAGTCTTGAAAGTCTTTTCATCCATGTTCGCATCCTTGGTCCTTCAAATTCGATCACTGAAAATCGTTATTCGTAAATTACTCGGGTGGACAGCAATCGTCTACCAGCATGGTTCCTTGTGGGTCCACTTTCAAGCGCCCCCCATAAGCTTGCAGTAAATTCTCTGTACGCAGTACATTTTGTGGCGTATCGAATGCAACCATGGAATGATTCAGCAGCATGATCCGGTCGAAGTGACGGGCAGCCTGATCGAGGTCATGCGTTGCGACCATGACCGTCACATTTTGATCTCGCAGCGTATCCAGTAAATTGAGCAGGCCCTCCTGGGAAGGAGTATCCAGGCCGGTCAATGGCTCATCCATCAACATCAGCTCGGCTTCCTGGGCGAGGGCACGCGCGATGAACATGCGCTGCTGCTGTCCCCCCGAAAGCTGGCCGATCTGACGAGTTGCCAGGTCGGATAGCTCGACTGTTTCGAGTACATGCCGGACATATTCCCAATCCTTCCGGTGGGGCCAATTCAGCGGGCCCAGTTTCGCCGAGCGGCCCATCATGACCACATCGGCAACGCTGACAGGGAAGTTCCAGTCCACCTGGCTGCGCTGCGGGATGTACGCGATGCAGATGTGCCCGCGCGGACGCGAGCCGAAGATGTTTACTTCGCCTGCGGCTGGCTGCAGGACACCCGCGACCACCTTGAACAGCGTGCTTTTCCCAGCGCCGTTCGGTCCAACGACCGCGATGCGCTCCCCTTCGTGAAGGTGGAAAGTGATATCGTCCAGGGCAACCCTTCCGTTATAACGGACGGTGATATGCTGCACATCGAGGATGGGTTTGTTCGGTTGATGGTGGGTATGAAGGTACATGCGGGTTTTTTATGAGACCTGACAGGTCTACAGACACATCTGATACAGGCGATACCTGCATCAGACCTGTCAGGTCTTTATCATTACTGAAGGGCTTCGATGATCTTTGTCACGTTATATTTCATCATCTCAATATAGGTCCCGGCGGGGGCGCCATCGGTAAGGGATTCCAGATGCAGGTCCGTGACCACCTCGGCGCCTGTTTCCGCGGCGATCTGCTGCGCAAGCGCGGGGTTGTCGGATGCATCCAGGAAGATCGCAGGCGCCCCATATTGTTTGATCTGATCGACCAGGGCAGCCATTTGTTGGGCGGAGGGGGAGGCATCTGAACTAAAACTTTCGATGACGGTCCCAACGACCGTAAAGCCGTAGCGTTCGGCAAAATAACCTAATGCTTCATGGTTGGTGACAAGCAGCCTGCGGGGAGGCGGGATCTGGGCGATCTGCCCGTTGATCCATGCATCCAGTTCCTCGAGTTGAGCGATATAGGCGTTTGCATTGGACTGATAAATCTCCGTACCTTCGGGGTCGAAC
>Ga0209593_10000848_pt1 | contig 13533 bp, 17 predicted proteins | sample PPLLaktember2015_3_FD_187260 | JGI IMG/M metagenome (GOLD analysis project Ga0209593, IMG submission 187260) | Freshwater sediment microbial communities from Prairie Pothole Lake near Jamestown, North Dakota, USA - PPLs Lake P7 Core (6) Depth... | ecosystem: Environmental > Aquatic > Freshwater...
CGATGTAGGCGAGCGTCCCGCCGCCGGGCAGGCGGATGTTCCACGGGATGGTGGCCGCGTAGATCGTCTTCACCGCCTGCCACACCAGGTCAGGGCTGATCGGGATGAACCCCGACAGCGCGGCGTCGTACACCTGGACCAGGTACGGCCTCGCCGTCCAGAAGTCCGCCGGGAGCACCAAGCCAGAGGGGGGCTGACTTGGTGCTCCGGGGCCCGGCGAAGCCGGCTTGTAGCTTCGCACGATGTCGCCGCCCGACACGCCCTCGTAGAAGGCCAGCACGTCGATCACCGAGAAGGTCTGCCGGCCGATCGACGGCGGCACCGGATGGGCGTTCGAGGAGAACACGAACAGCCGGTCGCTGGCGTTCACCGTCGCCGAGTGGCCGAGCCGGGGGTCCTTGCCCGGGCGGGTCCAGTAGGAGAACTCGTGGTCTTGGTGGTGCAGCGTCCAGCCGTGGCGTTCCAGCACCACCGACATCGGCGGCATTGCGTCCCGAGCGGCCTCGAGGTACGAGCTCCCCCGCTCGATCTCGGCCAGCGACACTCCCCCGGCCGGTGACTTCGCTGCGGCTGCAGGCTGCACTCCGTCGTCGGCCGGGGCGAGCGGCGCTTCGTCGAACGATATCAACACCGCCCTGACTGCCAGCCAGGTTTCCGGCTCCACCCAGCAGATCTCCCGATACCCGCCTCGGCCGAGTATCCACTGCCCGCCTGAGGGGTGGGTGTCGCCGTTCGACCCGTAGCCCACGATGTAGCCGCCCTGGCCCCGGGTCTCGGCGATCACGTGGCCATCGGTCCCCATCGCCAGCTTCTCGTTGCCCGGCACCGGGTCGTCGCCCATCAGGTGGATCACGATGTGGCAGCCCCCTGACGGGGTCATCACCGAGAGCCCGTTCACCCAGTTGGTGACCTCGGCGAACAGCTCGTCGTCGCGCAGTCGGTCGGCGAATTCCAGCATTCGACTGGTGACGAACGCTTCCTCGAGGTCGATCGCCAGCAGTCGCTGCGGCCCGCCCATCGGCACCGCGTAACCCGAAGGATCAGCGGCCAGCCAGCTCAACTGCTGGTCGAGCTCGGGCTGGGTCTCGATGTACGGAGCCCATTCCCGCACCGCCGGGCGCTTGTTCGCTCCCAGCGGGAAGGCGTGCAGGCCGGCATCCCAGGCTGCTCGCATCCCGTCTGCTGCACTATGATCCTGCATGTCACTGGTCCTTCGGTTGTGGTTAGCGCATTCGATCGTAGGACGCAACGAGGCCCCGGGTGTCCACCCCGGGGCCTCGTCAGTTCTCAGAGCAGCTGGGCGCCCACGTCGCACTCGGGGCAGCGGACCATCTGGCTGACCCCCGCGTCGGAGATCTTGCGGCCCATCTTGCCGCACACCGTCAGCACCGCCGCGTTGGGCGTGGCCTGGATGATCAGGTGCGCATACGGCAGCACGCCGTCGCGGCTGGTGACGTAGTGGTAGCCCTCGCCCAGCGGCTCGACGAGGGGTTCAGGGCGCTCTCGTCTCGTCGTCCGGCGCTTGTCGCGCGCCGTCTCTAAGCCACCCCAGGGGGTCAGATCGAACAGGGTCACGGTTCCTCCACTCGCTGTATCGGGCCAGCTCTTTGGCTGCTTGTCGCTCTGCTTCTTCGATCTTGCGCAACTTGGCCAGCGGGTCCCGGGGCACCCAGCCGGCGGGCGCCGGCGGCGGGGGCACCTCGCCGCGCTGCAGCTTCAATCCGATGGCCTTGAGGCTGGACCACGAGATGATCTCGTGCAGCTCGGGCCACCCCCGCCAGATCTCGCCGTAGCTCATCCCGGCCTCGCGCTCGGCCCGGATGCGCTCGACCTGGGACGGCGACACCTTCCACGGGGCCCCGGCGTGGTTGCGCTCTACGGTGTCGCGGTTGTTGTCGGCCACCGTGCCGATCTCGAGGTGGCTGAGCCGGAAGCACGGTCGGTTGTCGCACTTGTGCCGCACCACCAGCTCGGGGATGAGCGGTCCGTAGACCGCTTCCCAGACCCAGCGATGGGCTCGCTTGCGGCCGTGGGATTTGACCATGTCGCAGACGGTCACGTTGATGATCCCGTAGCCGTCGCGGTCGACCGCTCCCTGCCACAGCCGGCAGCGGGTGGGCTGAGGAGTCGGCGGCGGGTAGTCCTCGAGCCGGCGCTCGAAGTGCACCTTGGGCCTGCCGCCGACCCCCCAGCCGCTCATTCGGCCTGGGCCATGTCCCCGAACAGGTCACGGCCCGAGACAGCGCCGACCGGCGCTGCCTTCCACTGTGCGGTGTAGAGCTTCGGCGCGTTGAATGCTCGATTCTTGCGCACGCCGAGGCCGGTGAAGGCGACGGCCAGCTCGTCGCCCGGGTTGAGGCCCTTGCCCCCGCCGGCCCGCACCGCTTGGGCGATGGCGTCCTTCATGGCCTGGCCCTCGCCTCGCTCGATGTCGTGCTTGCCGCCCTTGGCGTAGATCACCCGGATGCCGTCGTCGTTGTCGTCGTTGCGCAGCTCGGTCTGCAGCTGGATCACCAACTGCCTCCGCGGCGTGCCGTCGTTCCAGGTCAGCTTCTCGCCCGTCTCCACGTCGGTCTGCTGGGCCACGGTGGCCGACACGACGGTGCCGATGACGACATCGTCGAGGTTCTCGAAGGGGAAGGACTTGCCTCCCTCGGTCATCAAGAAGTCGTTGGCGTTCTGATCGATGCTCATGGTTCACTCTCCGTTGCTCGTGGTTCATTGCTGCGGTTGAGCTCCGACTTGTGGAGCCCTCTGTCCCAGTCCGGCCGGGGGTCACCGGCCGGGAAGGGCAGACTGAACGCCGCCTCGATGGAGTCGAGGAGGCTCAAGATCGTGGTCAGCTGCGCCGTGTCGAGGCCCCCTTGGCGCAGCGTGGGGCAGCCGGCGGGCCACTTGCGCAGCAGCATCGCCCGCGGCTCGGGCAGGGTGCCGATGACGTTGATGCGGTCCTGGGCGAAGGTGGCCATCGCCTCGTCCCAGCCCGGCGGGGCCGGCTCGCACTGTTCATCCACGTGAAACGTCGACAGCTCGAGGGCGTGCATCGGAGTGTCCATGATCGGGGCCACGTCGTCGGCCTCGGGGGGCTGGAACTCGACCAGGAAGTCGTCGCGCTTGCGCCAGGCCCGCACCGCCTGCACGATGCTCGCTCCCAGCCGGCCCAACTCCAAATCGCACCACAGCAACTCGCAAGTGGCTTGGCCCACGGGCATGTGGACGATGAGGCCCCAGTCGGTGCGCAGTCCGTCGGGTAGCGGGGAGCGCTCGTTGGTCGTCACGTCGTAGAGGCAGCTGTCGCAGTAGATGGCCATCTGGATGCAGTAGCCCGGCACCGAGTAGCTCAGCTTCGCCCCGGTCTTCAAGTCGCCGATGATCAGCTGACCGGGCTGCACCCGGTCGCCAGACGGCAGCAGCAGCTCGCGCGTCGCCCGGTAGATCCGGTCGGCCGTGCCGGCGGCTCGCCACTGGTCCGAGCACAGCTGCACTTCGATGAAGTCGCTCTCGAGCCCGGCCCGGTCTTTCTCGGTCAGGTAGGCGGCGATGTCGGGGGCGTACTGCGGTGGCACCACGAAGCCGTCGTTGGCCTCGACTCGATGCGTCATGGCGTGCAGCGCCGTGCCGATGTCGGCCGCTTCCTCGCCCCGGCCCCGCTGGATGGCCCGCTCCCGGCGCTCTCTGGCCCCCTCGAGGATGCCGATGTTGGCGGCGACCGTGGCGGCGATGGAGGGGTCGCAGGCCACCCCTTCCATCGCCCGGTCGATCTTCCACCACACCAGCGCCGACTCGTCGTCCAAGTCGGTGCCGAAGCCCGAGGGCCGGGAGTAGCGATCCCACTTGGACGGGTCGTCAAGGCGGCGCACCATCGGCGCTCCGTTGGCCCGGCGGAAGTCGCGCGCCGGCGGGTCGTTCTCGAAGTCCGAGAGCGAGACGCCGTCACTCATCGCCGTTGGCGTCCGGCTTGGCCAGCAGCGCGGGGCGGATGATGCGCACCAGCTTGGCCTTCTCCCGGCGCAGGGCGACGAGCTCGCGGATCTCGTCAGCGATGTCGACCTTGCGGCTGCGTAGCTGGGCGAGCCGGCTGTCGAGCTGCAGCCACTCGTCGACGATCAGGTCTTCGGCGGTCGGGGTGATGGCGTCGGTCTCGATGCGGTACTCGGTATCGCTCATGGTCATCTGCTCCATCTTGATGGTTGGGTGTAACGGCGTCGTCCGGGGAAGCGGATCTTGTGGTGGTTGGTGTGGCCGATCCGGCAGCGCAGGCAGCGGCATCCCGCCTGCCATGCTTCCTCGGGGATCAGGTCGTCGAACTGGCAGGGCTCGGGCCCGGCCATCACGATTGGCGGGGTGCCGGCTTCGACGCGGTCGAGGATCTGGTCGAGCAGGGAGCGCTTCATGCCGTGCCCTCGATGTGGGCTCGCTCGGCAGCGACGGCCTGGTGGTGGTCGCCGTAGCGGCCGCTCTCCCAGCCGCAGTTGCAGATGACGATCCAGGCCCGGGCGTCGTCGACGGCGACGATGGTGGAGTCGTGTCTCATGACGCCTCCTCGGCGTTGGCCTCGTGGATGAGGAACAGCAGTCCGTAGCGGGCGATCAGCGCCGCCTCGGCCCGGTTGTGGTGCTTGACCAGCTTGAAGTCGGCTTCGTTGAGCGGGAACAGTTCGGTGGCCAGGTCGCGCGAAGCGTTCTTGTCCTTGCCCCACAGGCCCATCTTGCGCTTCCAGGTGGAGGCCGGGATGCGGTGCAGCGGGATGCCGGCCAGGCGCACGGCGGTGGTGATCGCTCCGTTGGCGAAGCCGGTTGAGTAGTTGCCCTTCGAGCCGTTCTTCGGATTGGCGTGGCTCAGCTCCATGAACACGGCGTCGATGGCCTGGAAGGCGTGGCTGCCGCCGAGGTAGTCGTAGACGTGCTTGCCGTTGACCTCGTTGGTGGCGACCTCGAGGTCGATGACGGTCAGCGAGCCGCCCTGCATCAGCACCATCGCTCCGGTCTTGCCGGGATCGATGCCGACCACCCTCACCGCTCGAACCCGGCTTCGATCAGCTCGACGGCGGTGCGGTTGACCGACTGGTCGAGCTCGGCGGCTCGATCGACGATCCGGCGCTTGAGGGTGTTCGACATTCGCAGCGGCACGTAGACCACGGCGTCGTCGATCCGTTCCAGTTGCTTCATACACGCTAGCTTATACCCGAACGTGTGAGCTGTCAAGGCAAACTTGACCCCGCGTGCGACAATGGCGCCCGTGACCACCAAGTACCTGCCGGTGCGTCAGGACGTGCGCAAGATGGCCTACATCCAGTGGCTGACCACGCCGCCCGGCGAGCGCGATCCGAAGTCAGAGATCGAGCTGGCCAAGCTGATGGATGTCTTCCCCAAGACGCTCTACAACTGGCGTCAGGACCGCGACTTCCGCGAGGTCTGGGAGACCGAGGCCGACGGCGTGATCGGCGGCGTCGAGGATCGCAAGGCGGTCGTGCTCGATGCCCTGTTCGCCACGGCGTCGGACCAGCGCAACCCCCGCCACGTGTCGGCAGCCAAGCTGTGGCTCGAGGCGGTGGGGGCGATGACGCCGCCCAGGCTGGATGTGACGGTGTCGTCCAAGGCGGTCGGGATGCTCAGCGACGAGGAGCTCGAGCGACTGGTGGCCCGGGGCGCGGCCGAGCTGCAGGCCGAGCGTGGCAGCCCCGAGTAGCGGCTACCAGCCCCGCACCACGCCGGCCGAGCGGCGGGCCTTCTTCGATCTCGAGCGCCGCATCGCCGCCCTCGAAGCTGCCACTGCCCCTGCCGTCGACTGGACCGAGGGCTATCCGACCTACGACGACCGCTATGTCGACGAGACCGGCGACGCGATGACCGGGCGTCTGACGATCACCGACGCTCCGCCCAACAACGTGCCGCTGCGCCTGCTGTCGGGGCCGGCGGCGAACGCCAGCCTCTACTTCCGCGACGGGGCCAACGCCGCCAACAACGCCCGGTTGACCGGCTTCGACCTCGCGGCCTCGGGGGTCGAGCTGGCCACTGAGCGGACGAATGCCCCGATCAAGTGCCTCGTCAACAACCTCGAGAAGCTGACCGTGCACCACGACCACGTCGTGACCACGGTGCCGGTGGCCCTCCCGGCCAACCCGGCCGTTGCCCTGCACGCCGCGCCCAAGCAGTACGTCGATGCGCTGGCTCCGGTGAACCGGGCCTGGACGCCGAGCTGGACCAACATGAACCCGGGGACCGGCGGCACGGTGGCGGCGCACTGGGTCGAGATCCCGCTTCTCGGTACGACCAAGATCGTGGTGGTCCTTACCGTCGACGTGACGATGGGGACGAGCCCGACGCTCGCTGACGTCTCGGTGGCCCTGCCCCGTACGCCCTGGTCGACGCAGCGCTTCACCGGCAGCGGCTTCTTCCAGGTCGCCTCGTTTCGCGGTCCGGCTACGTGGTTCACCATCGGTCCGGGGGCGACTGGTGCCCTGGTCCGTCCGCACCGCTACAACTCGGCGGTGGCGGTGACCAACGGGGTGGTCGATATCGGCGGCTTCGCGCTGGGTTCGGTGGCGACCTGGGGTCCGGGCCACTTTTTTTCGCTCGATGCCACCTACATCGCCGATTCGGCGATCCCGTGAGCGACGGCTACAACCTCGAGGAGCTGGTCCAAGAGCGCGAGTGGCGCAAGGTCGCTCCCAATTGGAAGACCTCGAGTGACGACGACAAGGTTGAGGCCTTCCGCTATTTCTGCGCCACCTACTGGTGGATCAGACACCCCGAGCGTGGGCGCATCCACTTCGAGCTGTTCGACTCACAGGTCGAGGCCGTCGCCCTGTGGATCATGAAGCGCTACACCGTTGCCCTCAAGGCCCGTCAAATCGGGTTCTCCACCCTGATCTCCACCTTCACCTTCTGGCTGACCTTCTTCTATCCCGACCGGGCGATCGTCATGCTCTCCAAAACCGAACGCGATGCGGTGAAGCTCCTCGACAAGGCGAAGTACGGCAGCCGCTTCCTCCCCGACTGGATGAAGTACCGCGGTCCGGTCGTGCAGATCAACCAGACCCGGATGGCGATGAGCAATGAGAGTTACCTCGAGAGCCTCCCCAGTGCCTCGGACCCAGCACGAGGTGAATCCGTGTACACCGTCGTGGTCGACGAGCTCGGGCTCCTCCCCAACAGCGACGAGGCCTGGGCCGCTATCGAGCCCATCGCCGATGTCGGTGGGCGGGTCATCATGCTCGGTACCGCTCACGGTGAGGGCAACCTGTTCCACAAACTGTGGGTCGGCAGCCAGAACGGCACCAATCGCTTCACCGGCATCTTCTTCCCGTGGTGGTCGGGTGACCGCAACGAGGACTGGTACGAGTCCAAGCGTCGCGACCTGCCCGATTGGCAGTTGGCCCAGGAGTACCCATCGGACCCCGACGAGGCGTTCCTGCGCTCGGGCCACCCGGTGTTCTCGGTCGAGGCGCTGCGGGCGATGACCTCGGCCGACCCGATGCGGGGGCGGATGCTGCTGCTGCCCGACGGGATCACGTTCGAGGAGGTCGCCAACGGGGCGCTGCGGATCTGGGAGCTGCCCGAGGACGGCGGTCGCTACGTGATCGGGGCCGACGTGGCCGAGGGCCTCGACTACGGCGACTTCTCCGTCGCCTACGTGATCGACGCCAAGAGCCGGCGCATCGTCGCCGGCTACCACGCTCGCATCGACGCCGACCTGTTCGGCTCGGAGATCCTGTTCAACCTCGGGCGGTGGTACAACCAGGCGCTCATCGGGGTGGAGTCCAACAACCACGGCTTGTCGACCAACAAGGCCTTGGCCCGCCTCGGCTACACGCCCCTCTACCACCAACGATCAGTGGCCAAGGTGCGCAACGTGCAGCCGAGCGACGTGGTCGGTTGGCGCACCACGACCATCTCCAAGCCCCTCGCCATCGATGAGCTCAACAAGGCCCTGCGCGACGGCGAGCTGCACTGCTTCGACGCCGAGGCCATCTCCGAGCTGCGCTCCTACATCCGCGAGGGCGACGGCAAGATGCACGGCTCGCCCCACGACGACCGGGTGATGGCGATGTCGATCGCCGTGCAGATGCTCAAGTTCGTCTGGCTGCGCGAGTATCAACCGGTACGCGAGCCGCCCCCTGGCACGTTCGGGTGGATGGAGCGCATGATGTTCGGCAGGTTGGGTCAGCTGACCCCGCCCAAGGAGCGGCCCCCGATCGGGCAGCACTACGTCAGGAGTAGATGATGCCACTCGCCAAGATGCACAAGCAGCGCAAGGTCCGCCGGGGGACGTGGAAGCCGCGCTTCTCCAAGCAGAAGGTGATCTGGCGGGGCACGTCGAAGTCGGCGGTGACCCCGACGCTGGCGTCGATCTCGCCCAACACCGCGGTGAAGGGCGGAGCGGATTTGACGATGACGTGTACCGGCACCGGCTACGTCGCCGGCGTGACCCGGATCGTGTTCAACGGCGGCGACGAGCCGACCACGTTCATCTCGGCGACCCAGGTCTCGACGGTGGTCAAGCCATCGACCGTCACCGTGGCCGGGGCCTATCCGGTGCTCGTGCGCAACGGTGCTCAGATCTCGACCACGCCGCGCACCTTCACGTTCACATGAGGCTCCGGTGTCGCTGCGGCAAGGATGCCGAGACTGGGCGGAGCGAGTGCTTCAACTGCCGCGTGCGCTCGGTTGGTTTCGCCTTCGTTGGCGGTGGTGGCTACGGACGCGACAGCTTTCACGAGCGCACCAACTCAGAGCGCCGCAACGAGATCCTTGGGGACCGCGTGCTCGGCGTTGATGTCGAGCCGGCCAGCACGTACGGGTGGTGATCTGTGAAGCAGAGCGAGAAGCTGCAGTTCGCCCGCGACGAGATCGATCGATCGAAGCGCTGGCGGTCCCAGAACTACGACGATCTGTGGCACCGGATGATTGAGCTGTATCGGGGCAAGCAGTACTCGGGGGCCTCCAAGCAGGACCGGCTGGTGGTCAACCTGGCCTTCGCCACCAAGAACGTCATCGCCCCCTCGGTGGCGATCAACAACCCTCGCTTCGTGGTCAACTCGCGCAAGCCCGAGAACGCCCCCCAGGCGGTGATCGTCGAGGAGGTGTTGAACTACCTCTGGCGCTGCCACAAGTACCAGGACGAGATCCGCCTGGCTGTCGACGACTGGATCGACTGCGGTCACGGCTGGGTCAAGTGCGGCTACATCTTCCGCAAGCCGCCCGAGGCCAAGGACGCCGACGAGGTGGGCGACGGGCCCAACGGCGCGGGGATCACCGACTCGGGCGACAACGAGGGCATCGACGATCGCCTGCCCATGCCGGGCAACGCCGAAACCGAGATGACGGTGTCCGACGACGACCGCCCCTACGTCGAGCGCGTCTCGATCTTCGACATGTTCGTCGACCCCGATGCCCGCCACCCCAAGGAGATGCGCTGGATCGCCCAGCGCACCTGGCGCCCGATCCAGGACGTGCGCGTCGACAGCCGCTACGACCCCAAGGCCCGCAAGGGCGTGAGCTCGACGAGTCGCTTCGTGAGCTCGAACTCGGGCGACGACGACGGCCGCTCGAACGCCGACGCCGCGGATGAGGGGGCGCTGAGCTACTGCGAGATCATCGAGTTCTACGACGTCAAGCGCAACGAGGTGTCGACGTTCGCCCTCGACGGCGACATCTCGTCGGAGAGCCAGAACACCCGCGACGCCTACCTGATCAAGCCGGCACCGATCCCTTACGGGGCGGGGCAGCCGTTCAAGATGCTGCGCAACTACGAGGTGCCCGACCACTTCTACCCGATGGGTGAGCTCGAGTCGATCGAGAGCCTGCAGCTCGAGCTCAACGAGACCCGCAACCAGATGTTGAACCACCGCAAGCGCTTTGCTCGCAAGTGGATCTACAGCAAGGACATGTTCGACGAGGACGGGGTGCGGGCCCTCGAGTCCGATGTGGACAACACGATGATCCCGATCCTCGGCGACAACAACCCGGCCAACTTCATCGCCCCGCTGCCCTCCATCGGCACGCCGCCCGACTTCTACAACCAGAGCCAGCTGATCGAGGAGGACATCAACACGGTGTCGGGCGTCAGCGACTACGCCCGCGGTCAGCCCGAGTCGGCCATCCGCCGCACCGCCACCGAGGCGGCGATGATCCAGGACGCGGCCAACGCCCGGGCCCGGGACAAGCTGGCCAAGGTCGAGAGCTTCCTGGCCGAGGTCGGCGAGATGATCGTCTCGCTGATGCAGCAGTTCCTCGACGGCGACCACGTGGCCCGCATCACCACCGTGGCCGGCCGGGCCTGGGTCAACTACGACGCCGACTACTTGAAGGGCAGCTACGACTTCGAGGTGGAGGGCGGCTCGACCGAGCCCCGCAACGAGGCCTTCCGCCGGCAATCGGCGCTGCAGCTGGTCGACGCGATGGCTCCGTTCGTCGAGATCGGGGTGGTCAACCCCAACGGGCTGGCCCGCTACGTGCTGCAGTACGGCTTCGGGATCAAGGACGTGTCGACGCTGCTCAACGGGCCCCAGGAGCAGATGATGCAGCAGCAACAGGTTGACCCGAATGCCCCGCCGATGCCGCCCGAGGGCCAGCCCAACCCTGAGGCGATGCCCGCCGATCTGGCCGGTCAGGGGCCCCCGATCGAGCAGATGCCGATGGGCGCGCCGTCGATTCCTCCTGAGCTGCTTGCGCAGATGGGCGGTTAGGAGGTTCAATAGCGCCGACGCCGAGCAACCGAAAGGACTCAAGTGTCGGAGACGAATCCCTTATGGGATGAGCCCGAGCCGCCCGGCCCCGAGATGGGGACACCCGGAGGCGATGGGGAAGATACCGATCAACAGCCACCCGAGGAGCCGCAGCGCAGCTATCTCGACATCGATTCCAGCGGGGACAGCTATGTCCGCGTCAAGGTGGATGGCGAGGAGCTCGAGGTCCCACTTCGGGAGGCCCTGAGCGGGTACAGCCGGACCGCCGACTACACCCGCAAGACCCAGGAGCTGGCGCAGCAGCGTCAGGGGGTGGACTACGCGCTCGCCGTCCAGCGAGCGCTGCAGGCCCAGCCCGAGGAGACCATCCGCCTCCTGGCCCGCCAGTACGGGGTCTCGGTCGCCGAGGCCACGGCAATGGCGGGGCAGCAGCCGAGTGCGTCGCCCTACGAGGACGACGACATCGGGCCGTATGCAGATCCGATGGAGCGGAGGCTGGCGCAGATCGAGCGCCAGAATGCTCAGTTGTCTCAGCAGTGGCAGCAGCGTCAGGCAGATGACCAGCTCAGGACGGCGATCGGCAACCTGCAACAGAGGTACCAGCTCACCGACAGCGATACCCGAGAGGTCGTGTCGACTGCGCTCCAGGCGGGGATGGGCCCCGCGGCGTTCGACATGGTCTGGAAGAACATCGCCTACGACCGGGCCCAACAGGCCCGGGCCGCTCACGCAGCCCAACAGGAAGCGGCGCAGCAACAGCGCCGCCAGGCCGGGGCGAACGCGGCGGCGCTGGTCGGCAACGGACCCTCGGCCACTCGGGCCGGGACATCGCCGGCGCCTGAGTCCTCTGGACCGATGACCATCGCTCAGGCCTTCGATGCTGCTCTGCGTGAACAGGGGACAGCCATCTGAGGCCCTCCACCTAAGGACGGCACATCATGGCTGGTAACCCAGCTCACCTCCCGGTCGATTGGGACGCAGCTCTCACGACCACGATGCACAACTACCACAAGACCCTGACGGACAACATCTTCCAGGGCCGGCCACTCCTCAACTACATGATGAGCAAGGGGCGTGTCCGCAAGATCAACGGCGGCGTCTCCATCATCGAGCCCCTGATCTACGCCGAGGGCGAGGCGGGCTCGTACTCCGAGTGGCAGCAGCTCACGGTCACGCCGCAGGAGGGCATCTCCGCGGCGCAGTACCCGTGGCGCCAGCTCTACGCGACGATCGCCATCTCCGGTCTCGAGGAGGCCCAGAACAATGGCAAGGAGCAGATCCTGTCGCTGCTCGAGGCCAAGATCATGCAGGCCGAGGAGACCCTCAAGAACCGCCTGAGCAAGCAGCTCTACGGCACCCTCGGGGGCGCTGCTGATCCGACCAAGGACTTCCTGTCGCTCGACGCGGTGATCGACTCGACCGGAGCCATCGGTGGCATCGACCCGGCCAGCCCCGGCAACGGCTGGTGGAAGTCGGTCGAGACGGCGGTCGGCGCAGTCGACGGGACCGGCCTCGAGAGGGCGCTCAGCGCGGCCTACCACTCGAGCTCGGACTCGGGCTCGGACCGGGTCGACGCCATCTTCACCGGCCAGGGCGTGTACGAGTTCTACGAGTCCACGCTCACCCCGCAGATGCGCTACACCGACACCAAGACCGCCAACCTCGGCTTCATGAACCTGCTGTTCAAGCAGACGCCGATCTACTGGGACTTCGATTGCCCGGCCGGCGTGGCCTACGGCATCAACTCCAAGTACATCGGGCTCGTGTTCCACAGCCAGCGGTACTTCGCCCAGACCCCGTTCTCGAAGGGCCTCAGCGAGTCGATCGCCAGCGCCCACGCCACCAGCGGTCTGGCCTCGGCTGTCGACGCCCGCTACTCGTTCATCACGGCGTACGGCAACCTGACCACGCGTCAGCGCCGCCGGCACTTCAAGCTGACCGGTATCTCGGCCGCTCCGTGACATCATCTCGGTGGCGGGTGGTCCCAACACCACCCGCCACTGGGAGCACGAACGATGAGCGACACCAGCCCCTACGGGATCACCCACCACGCTGACAGCGAGCACGTGACGGCCAACGCCCTGGTCGGTGGCCGCTCCGACATGATGCCGGTCAACGCCATCGGCTCGCCGGCGATGTTCTCGACGGCGCCGTACGTCCCCGACGGGCGGAGCAAGAATCGCGTCGGCAAGTGCCTCGGGCGCAACGACCACTGCCAGGTCGGCGTGATCAAGGGCACCGATCGCTGCTGGTTCCACACGCCGTATCACGAGCGGCCGAGTCAGAAGGTGGAGAGTGAACCTGCAGAACCTGCGTGACTACATCCGGATGCAGCTCGACATGGACGAGGAGGAGCTGCCCAACCCGATGCTCGACACCTACCTCACCGAGGCCTACACCCGGACCATCTCGATGGAGAACCGCTGGCCCTTCTTCGAGTCCCGCTGGGAGGCAGTGAAGCTGGCCGCTGATCCGTCGGCCACCCTGCCGGCCAGCGTCGACCCCGCCGGGCTGACCTCGGTGACCGACGCGACCTCGGGGCTGCGGCTGGTGCAGGTCTCCAACGAGCAGGCCGAGGACAACATCTCCTCGCTCAACAACACCGTGAGCCCGGTGTACTACTCGATCTGGGGCAACCAGCTGATGCTGTGGCCCAGCCCCTCGACCGACCGCTCGCTCAAGCTGCGCGGCTACCGGCTGCCCACCGACTGGATCAGCCAGGGAGCCGGCTCCGAGGTGGACGCCGATCCGCGGCTGCACATCCTGCTGACCCACTACGCCATCGCTCTGGCCTACGCCCAGCAGGAGGACGAGGTCCTCGAGGATATCTACATGAAGCGGTG
>Ga0209593_10000850_pt1 | contig 13513 bp, 9 predicted proteins | sample PPLLaktember2015_3_FD_187260 | JGI IMG/M metagenome (GOLD analysis project Ga0209593, IMG submission 187260) | Freshwater sediment microbial communities from Prairie Pothole Lake near Jamestown, North Dakota, USA - PPLs Lake P7 Core (6) Depth... | ecosystem: Environmental > Aquatic > Freshwater...
GTCTGGTGCTCGCTGACTTCGCTCGTCCGTGGTCCAGGGCATTCAATCAGAGAAGGGAACTTAGCTCGCTTCGCTCGCAAACTGTAGGGGCAAAGGGGGGGCAAAGGGGCCAAGGGAAGGCAAGGGATCCTTGAATTCCTTCCCTTGGCCCCTTTGCCTCTTTGTTTCCAACTGCCCCTCAGCCCGTGAAGTACAAATAGGCTGCGAGAATGAACATCAGGATGGCGGCCGAGGCGGTCACGTCTCGCCAGTTCCAACCCTCCCGGGTCCGACGTTTGTCTTCATCGGTTGATGTCTCAAAGGTCAGACTCCTGATGCCGGCATCATCCGGCGCCTCAGTTGCATAACTGACAGTAATCATCACAATCGCTGAGACGATCGTGATGAGGACGCTGAAGTACTGGAAGTAGATGTTGTTACAGATCCACAGAAAAGAGCCGTAGGCGTAGCCATTCTCGAAACCCGGCAGTCCGAGTGTCACCGGGGTATCGACAAGCATTCTGAAGACACCCATCACGAATCCGACAATCATGGCCCACAGTGCTCCTCTGGCATTCATCCTCTTGAAGAAAACACCGAGGAAGAACACCACGAAGATCGGGGGAGCAAGGTATCCCTGCACGGCCTGCAGATAGTTGTAGAGGCCGTGCGCGCCCTTGATGACCGGGATCCAGGCGAGGGCTACGAGGACCATAACCGCCGTAGCGATTCGGCCTGTCCTCACGAGTTGATGTTGCGAAGCGCCCGGTCTCCACTTCTCGTAAAGGTCTACGGTAAACAAGGTTGAACAGGCGTTAAAGACGCCGGCGAGCGATCCCATCAGGGCGGACAGGAGGCCCGCGACTACAATTCCTCGAAGCCCCGGGGGCAAGAGGTACTGAACCATCATGGGGAAAGACCCCTGCGCAACCGACGGAATAGTCCGTCCGTCCGGCCCAATCATCTGGGCGAGCTCGGGGATTTTTCCGCTCTTCGCGAGGGCAAAGCAGATGAGGCCAGGGATGATGAACAGGTAAACCGGGAACAGTTTCAGGAAGGCCGCAAAAATGCTGCCGCGACGCGCTCCGGTCTCATTGGGAGCGCCTAGAGCGCGCTGCACGATGTACTGATCGGTGCACCAGTACCACAGGCCGATGATCGGCGCGCAAAAGAGCATCCCTAACCAGGGAAAGTTTCCATTGAAATACCATGCCTGTCGGACAACCTGTCCCGCGGCATTCTTCTCCAAGACCGGCGCCCACGTGCCTTCCACGCCGGCAGGGATGAGGGGTTTCCAGAGATTGAGCATCTCAGAGCCGCACCAGTGCCGGAGCTCGCTCCACCCACCAAGTTGTATCAGGCCGTAGACGGTCAACAGACCGGAGCCGACGATCAGGATCGTAACCTGAACGGCGTCGTTGTATGCAACTGCCCGCATCCCGCCCAGCATGGTGTAGAGTCCGGTCAGGACGATAACGAGGACGGACCCAATCCAGAAACTGTCGATCGTGTACCCGGCGATGTTGATCTCCAATTCGGGAAGAAGTGTGCCGAAGACCACCCCTCCCGCAAAAATCCCCACCGCGATCTTGGACACGACAAACGTAATCAGTGAAACGATCGAGAGAACGTACCGCGAGCCGAGGCTGAACCGGCGCTCGAGGAATTCGGGCATAGTGAAGACCTGCGATCGCATATAGAACGGGACGAAAACCCAGGCCAGCACCAGCAAGCACCAGGCGTGCAACTCATAGTGTGCCATCGCGACGCCGTCGGTTGCGCCTGATCCGGCAAGTCCGACGACGTGCTCTGATCCGATGTTCGAAGCGAAGATCGAAGCTCCGATGATCCACCAGCCGAGATTTCGGCCCGCCAGGAAGTAATCGGCCGCGGTGTCCTTGCCCTTCCGAACGACCCACCAGGCGACTGTGAGCAGGATGGCGAAATAAAGCGCGATCATCACCCAGTCAATCGGGGTGATATGTGACCTTCCCGTTCCAACAGCCAGAATCAAGTTCATTTCGTTCATGCGTATGTTCCTCGAACGTGTGACTTTGAGAGGAGATAGCGAAAAACCCCGCAGTTGTCAGTAATCCGTTGAGCACCAGAAGTTCGAACCCGAACGAGTAACCGCCAAACCAAGTCACGGAATATTGACTGACAAAGAAGCAGACAACTGGGGATACGACGGCCACAAAGGGGACCAGGCGATCACGAATGGTGCGGCGCGTAAACAGACCAAACGCGTAAAGGCCAAGTAGAGGGCCATACGTGTAGCCGGCCACTGTAAACAACTTTTCAATAACAGCCCGGTCGTTGATCAACCGAAAAATCAGGATCATTACAAGCAACACGAGGGCAAAACCGACATGGACTCCTTTTCGGATCCGGGTAAGGGTCTCCTCGGGAAGGTCTTTTCTCTTTTTCAGTGCCAGGATGTCGATGGTGAACGATGTTGTTAACGAGGTTAGAGCGCCGTCGGCGCTCGGGTAGGCCGCCGAAATCAACCCCAGGATGAAGACCATGCCGGCGAACGGGCCCAGGTGTTTGAGCGCAACGACCGGGAAGAGCTGATCCGTTTCCTGGGGAAGAGGAAGACTGTTGGATTCGGTGTAGAGGTAAAGAAGCGCGCCCAGGGTCAGAAAGAGTCCGTTGACGACGATCAGGACCGAACTGAACGAGAACATGTTTTTCTGAGCATCACGAAGAGACCGACAGCTGAGGTTCTTCTGCATCATCTCCTGGTCGAGCCCGGTCATGACTATCGCTACAAAGGCGCCGCCCAGGAACTGCTTCAGGAAGAAGCGTTTGTCATTCCAGTCGAACACCCACATCCTCGAATGCTCACCGTCAAGCACACGCCATAGAAGGTCTCCGAAAGAAACATTCAACTCACGCCCAATCAGGTAGGCCGAGACGATGACCGCGAGCAACATGAAGGTGGTTTGCAGCGTGTCAGTCCAGATGATCGTCTTGATACCGCCCTTGACGGTATACAGAAGGATCAGCAGAACGAAGATCGAGACCGTGAGGAAGAAGGGGATGCCCCAGGCATCGAAGACGAAGATCTGCAGGACGTTCACGACCAGGAACATCCGAAACGATGCGCCAACCACGCGGGAAATCAAGAAGAGCGACGCTCCCGTCTTATAGGACCAGAATCCAAACCGCTCGTAGAGATAGGTGTAAATCGAGGTGAGGTTTAGCTTGTAGTACAGGGGCATGAGGACAGTGGCGATGACCGTGTATCCAGCCAGGTAGCCAAGCACCATCACCATGTACGTGAACTGGGAAGTGCCCACCCACCCGGGCACTGACATGAAGGTGACGCCGGAAAGAGATGCACCTATCATCCCGTAAGCGATCACGTACCAGGGCGAACTACGATTTCCTCGGAAGAAGGTCTCGTTGTCCGCCCCCCGAGCGGTCAGCCAGGTCACGACAAACAACAAAGCGGTATATGCAAGGAACACGGAGAGTATCAGGATCGGTGTCATTTTGTTATTCGTCTGACGTGCTGGTCTGTTCGATGGCCTTGCGCATCCGCGGTCCCCGGGAATCCCTTAGCGAAGTGCAGCGTCCGGCCGTCTTCGCCGAGGAAGCGCAAAGTAAAATCGGAAGCGCCGGGACACGTTCCCACTGCAATCCGGATTGCTCCTTCGTCTCGAGGCTTGAGTTGTCCCGGCTCGATCGAGGCAGTCGCTCCTCCGAGCTCCTTGCCCGAGGCATCCAGGAGGACAACCGAGGCGCGGACCGAGAGCGGCTCTTTGCTCTGATTCCAGACGTCCCCTTCAATTCGGAATCCTTCGGGTGTTGGCTCAACATAAAGCCAGGTGACACGAAGCGGCGGTTCCGTTGAAACACCGACTATCCCGGTCCACGGGCTGAACCCGAGAAAAAGGAATACCGCCAGAGCAACGGACACCGACCAGAGAGAAGCACCGAGTCCGGCTCGGACTGGATCCCACCTCTTCAGGTAGGACCCCCATGCCTCGGCCGTTAGCCTGTCCGGGGATTCGCCGGGTTTGTCTCTTTCGAATCGGCGTTGCAGACCCTTTAATATCGTCCTGTTCTTCTGCCTGAGGATCAGAAACGAACCGGCCAGAAGAACAGAAAGAACTGCCAGGAAAACCCACAACGCCGACACGAGTGCCCGGTCGAGAACGGCCACGATTTCGTCAGGCATTCCGATCACTCTTTTTGCCTGGAACGGCGCTGAAGGTAGACAAGGGCGATGATCGAAATGGCGATCAGAACGACTACGACAATTTTGTCTAGTTCCATGGAAAGTCCTCCTAACGAAGGTTAAAAGTAACCTCAATGGTGGCGATCACATCCACAGGCCGGCCGTTGGCTGTCCCCGGGCGGAACTTCCACTCCTTCACGATGCAGCTGATGGCTTGTTCATCGAGACCGTAGCCAAGGCCGCGAAGCACCTGCAGGTCGGTCACCCGACCGTTCCGGCGAATGACACCCTGCAAAAGAACGATTCCTTGCACTTTGGCCTTAATCGCCTGGTCGGTGTAGTGAGGGAGACTCTGGACGAGGATGACCGGGTCAGTCAGGCCGCCGCTGCCCATAATCCAGGGCCCCTCGCCGTTTCCGACTCCTCCACCGCGACCTCCGCCGAATCCGCCGCCACTGCCCGGGCCGAATCCCGGGCCGTCGCCCGAACCGACCCCGGTTCCGATTCCGCTCCCAATCCCCCCGCCTTTGCCCGGGCCGCCGGCCCCGGTAAGAGAAAGGGCCAAGAAATCCCCGTATCTGGTGTTCAGCTTCGCGGGGAAATCGATAGGCGCCTGAATGGTTGGGAAGGTGAACGAAGTATCGGCAGGAGGCAGTTCCAGCACCGGATCCTCGATCTCCTTGAGAACCTCGGGCGGCTTTATCTCGGGTGGTGACAGTTGCTTTTCGACAGCCGGAGGAACATCGCCCTTGGCGGCCGGTTGCTTCTCTTCGTTGCCGCCGCCGCCTCCACCCCCTCCCTTGTCCCCGCCGATGATTGGGTCGTTCATCAAGTAGGACGGGACCATGGCGACCAACCGGCCGTCCGGCGCCTCCGGCACCGAGTAGTAGAAAATGGTCACCAAGAGGCTGACAATCAGCGCATGAATGCCGAATGCGCCGAACAGCCGCTGGCGTAACCGAGCCCAGGAAAAGGGCTGGTTAAGTCGCACATAACTCTCAAAAAGGCCCGGAGACAGCCCCTCCGGCACCGCGAAAACAGGTGCGTCTGACACGGATAGACTCCTCGAGATAAGCGTTCAGGTTAGGGTCAATGCGAGGGGATTAGAGGCAGGAAGGAGGAGGGCGTTCACAGACGCGAAGCTGAAAGCCGGTCAGCAGGGGCGGTGCTTTCGGGATCCCGAACACGAACTCAAGCGGTCGACGTGCCGGGGCAGGCAGTTCAACCAAGACCGCCTCTGTCGAGGGTGCGATCGAGCAAGTCTTAGCCCGAACCTTGTCCTCGATAGCAAATGGGAGCGTATCCCGCAGCCCGGAAGCCGTTTTGAACGTGGTCTTTCCTGCAGATTCGGACTCTTCCAGATGAAGGCTGCTGAAAGGCGAGATACAGAGCTGGACGGTCAGCACGAGAAGCTGAATCAATCCGAGCACTCGCCACATCATCGTCTCATTAGATCACAGTTAGAGCAGAAACGGTCAAAGCAAGTCTCTATTGGAGCCTCCCGACTGTCCGGTTGGTTCTCAACAGGTCGTAACCCTCAGATCTGGCGACGTAGGTTGCAGCAGTCAGATCCCCTGTCACATTAAGCGTGGTGCGGCACATGTCCAGTATTCGATCCACGCCCAGGATGATCGCAATCAACGACGGGTTCACCCCGATGGTGGCAAGAACCAACACGATGAATGGAATCGATCCCGAAGGGACTCCTGCTGTTCCGATCCCTCCAAGAATAGCGAGGTAAGCGACCATGATTTGCTGTCCGATCGTCAAATCAATTCCGGACAACTGCGCAAGGAAGAGAACCGTGACACCTTCATACAGAGCCGTCCCGTTCTGATTGGCCGTTGCCCCCACCGTCAGGACAAAGCTGTTGACCTCTCGCGGGACCCCAAGATTCTCCTCGGAAATTCGCAGCGCGGTCGGTAAGGTGGCGTTAGACGAGGACGTCGAAAAAGCGGTCAACATCACGGTCTTGATGCGACGAAAGAAGTCGAGAGGGGAGATTCTCGAGAGAAAACATACGGACAGCGAATAGACACCGAACATGTGGATGGCCAAGCCGGCGAGCACCGTAAGTACGAACCAGGCTAAAGCACCCAGCAGGTCCAGACCGAAACGCGCCGTGGTATTGAATAGCAGACATGCGACCGCGATCGGCGCGAACTTCATGATGAGGTCGATGAGCTTGGCCGAAACGTGATAAACCGCCTCCAGCCCGCGCAGGAAAGGCGCGACGACTGGGGGCGAAATCAGCGTGACCGCCACACCGATACTAAGTGCGAAGAACATCAAGTGAAGCATGTTCGGTGTCCCCCCTGCAGTTGCTGTACCAGGATTGTCGGGCACCCCGGCGAGGGCCGCGATCGGATTAGCGGGGACCAGGGACTTCACTACCTGCATCATTGCTGAATCAGTGCCGCTCGCTTTCTGAGCTTCTTCCAGCTGTTTTGCGGCATCCGATCCGTAGCGTTGTTCAAGGGCCGCGGCGGTTGCTTGCGGTATACGGTCGCCTGGCCGAACCGTGTTAGCGAGGGTCAGGCCGATGACCACTGAGATCCCGGAGATGATAAAGGTGTAGCCAAAAGCCTTGAGACCGACACGACCCAGCTTGCGCACATCGCCGATCCCCGCAACGCCGACCACGAGAGACGAGAAGACCAGGGGGACGACAATCATGAGGAGCAGGCGAAGGAAGAGTTGTCCCACCGGCTCGGTGATGTTGCTGATCACCCAGCTGACTCCCGAATTGCTGCCCCCGAGCACGGCGTTGACAAGGACGCCGGCCCCGACACCCAGCAGCATGGCTACCAGAATTCGGGTGTGTAAAGGCCACCCTGCAGGCTGGTCGCGGGTCTCATCCTTGAGATCGGTCGTTTCCTCAAGCTCGTACCGGTCCGCATCTGCTGGCCCTCGCTTGGCCGATTTTCGATTCTCCTGGTCGGACATGAATACCTCCAGCGGACAGTCTCGAAGGTTCAAAGGTTGCGGGTGAAAGGCGGACTCCTGAACCTTCGAACCTCCGAACGTGGACCGAGCTATTGTCTCATTGGCGCCACCGCGCCAGGTTCCGAGGGCCTCGAGGCTACTTGCGAAGGACGGCGTCCCAAGTTGTCGTAAGATCAGAAGCTGAAGTTACTCCGTTTGCTCCGACCCGATTTATAGCCGGATGTTTTAACATACACCCAAGCACCCAGCCGGCTGCGATCCAGTCACCAGCCGCCGTCGGGTTCGATGGTCGGCCGCGAGGGTGTGGCCGCTGCGGCGATCTGCCTGCGTTGGGGATCGTACCTGGCCGTGCTTCATGGCCATGGCAGCCTCTCTGGTCGGAAGTTCGGTCACAAGGTCAGCCGGATCAGTGACGAGGCGCGAGCCGCGTTCTGGCCAACGCCCTGGTAAATTGCGCTTGGCGTAACGGACCCGTGGAGAGCTCCACGGGGGCGGTTTTCGCGGCTACCCGATTGATCGGCGGGGGGTGTCGCCGGCCGAGGAGCGCGAGCTCATGGTCTTCGCGAGCGAGCGGCTGGCCCTCGGCATGACGGTGTGCCTGTGATTTGCGATGGAGCGTCCAGTGCGCCCGTGGCCCGAGCAGGTACTGCCCTACGGATTGGAGGAAATTCTCGGGATCACGCCATCGGTCTGGGCACTGAGGGAGACCTGGCGCGAGGTGCGCTTGCGTTCGCGGCCGACCGCAGTGAGCGTCGTTCCCAGGTCTGAACCTCTGGCAAGTTCCGCTGATACGCAGGCAGGCAATCTGAGGGGGTGAGGGTCTCATTTCCGGGGCAGAAACACGCCGGTTTACCGGGGTGAGTTGTACTCCATTAATACTCCATTAACGACTACTTTTCGGGGGCTATCGGAAACTCCAGTGTTCTGTATCGCCAGAAACGGTCTCTGTGAACGCCAAATACAGTATTTACAATCGACAGCCAGTTTCCCAAGCTGGACGTCAATTCGGCCGCAAGGGGGGACTCTGGGAGCCTTTGAACTCTCTTGTCTTTGCTTCCTTTGTCGGAACATAATCGGAACACAACTCGGCGAAAAAGCCAAAATCCGGGGGAAATCTACCGAAAATCGGGAGATTTCGTCTCCACCGGTAAGTGCTTGTGAATGCGTGAGAAATCAGGGGCGTTGGTAGATATTGGTGGGATATTGGCAGATATCGGCTTCGGGTTCCAAAGACTTAGGATCTAGTCCCGAAAGGGGTGGGGGTTCGAGTCCCCCCTTTCGCACCATAATTGACTCATAAAGAGTCCCAAACTGCTGTCCCGCTTCGGACGACGTCAATCGTCAATCGGCCGAGGAGCTACGGGCGGAGCTACGGGCGGCGCTTCGACCCCGAATCCAGGTGGTTTCCGGCGTCGTAGACGGAACGGACTTGGGCAGGTGAGACGAGCGTACGATAAAGAGCGACTTCGTCGACCAGGCCGTCCAGGAACGCCGAGTCGACGTCGTTTCCGCCGATCGAGAGGTTGGCCGCGGCGGTGATTTCCTCCAGAACCAGGGGCCGCTTCGCTTCCAGGACACCGTTCACGTAAATTGAGATCGAGTCCCGGTCCTGAACTCCCGTTACCTGAAACCACTTTCCAGCGACGGCCCGCGTCCGGCTCAAGACGCCTTTACCAGTGGCAAGGCAGTGAGCAATTGACTCGTCTCTGTTACAGAAGAGGAAGTGTCCGGTATGGGTTTTGGCGAGCCGCCAGCCACGGTGCGGCTCGGCAGGCTCAACCCTGGCTACAATTGACATCGGCCTCTCGTCGGTTCCTCTGTTCGCAAGTGGCTTGCCGACGGAGTTGAACTTCACCCAGGCGGCGACTGCAAACGAACCGCTTTCGATGCCCCAGCCGTCGGTCGCCTCGGCGTAGTCTCCCACCCCATCGAACATGAAGGCCTGGCCGATCCGACCAGGCCCGAACCTGGTGTCACCCCGCAAGATTGCATGGTACCCGCGATGAACATCATTCGGATTCCCGTCACCCGGCCAAAAGTTCGCGAGGCCGTTTTCCGGCGGGTCGCAGCCGTGCGCCATCTCGAATACTGCAATGTTGTTAGGGGTGGCTACGTAAGCTCTCTGCTGGTCCGGACTGATCACGGCTCCCCAGATATGGCCGAGTGGCAATGTCTCCCGCGTAAACAGGCTGATCGTGTCGAGGACGTCTACACCATTCGAATGGGTAAGGACAGCCCGATTCCCACGATCAAAAAAAGCCTCGATCCCTCCCGGCGTGACGAACGTACGCAGGAGGGTACTGTTCTGAGTGCGGAACAAGTTCATGATCGGCGCCTTGGCTGGACACCCTACCGCGTCGTAGACAGGCTCAGTGCAAGCCTGGCCGCTGTAAGCCCAGAGGTAGGACCCGTCAGGGGACACGCGGATCTCGCCGCCAACATTGGGAAAGCCGCCCATCACCGCAACGGATCGTTCGGAAGGCAATTCGAAGACTTCGATCGTGTCATGGCCCGGCCTTCCGCCCGGTCCGCCACATTGGTAATTGACGTACAGCCGGCTCCCGTCCGGAGTGAGCGCGAGCCTCATCGGACATGGCACCACGACCAGGCGCTTCTGTTCGCCTGTGTTCAGTGAGACCCTCTTCAGCCCGTTCCGCTCCATGGCAACGTACAGTCGCTTGCCGTCCGGTGTCACGGCGATGTCGGTAACTGGCGAACCGACCGCGAGAACAGTGCTCTGCCACGTCTTCGTCTGGAAGACAGTTACGTCTCCGCCATAGTGGCCGACAAAAATCTGGGCCCCGTCGGGGCTGACCGCAATGCCGATAGGCGCGGGAGCTATCGGGATGGTCGCGGAGACCCTCAGTGCAGCAGTATTGAGAACGGTTAGAAAGCTAGGTGCGTCGGTCACGACGTACAGTTCGTTACCACGAGGACTGATGGCCACACTCGCTGGTTTGCCGGGCAGAGGAACCGATCTGAAACGATGCCCTTCGGCCAGTGATTTCCCGAGCAGCCGGATTCCCGTCAGCTCGCTGCCTGTCGTCGGCGCCCTCCGTAACAGAATCAATGCTGTCCCAGCCATGGCTGCTGCCACCACCACGATTGCCGCCAGCCACAAACCGGGACGTCGACGCGGCCACCGCTGGCCGCGGGCGGCTTGAGCTGCCTCCGGCTCCTCGGCAGCCTGATCTTCGGACGGGGCGTGGGTCTTCCACCAAGCGTCCAATTCGCTTTTGAAGGCGTAAACGGACGCGCGTTCCTTGTGCTGGTGACGGTGGATGGGAAGTCCCTCTTCTTGTTCCCAGCGCTGGACCGTCCGAACCTGGCGGTTGAAATAGCCGGCGACCTCCTTCCAGGAAACGAGTCGTTCGCCAGCCGGGGCGATCGTCACGCCGTTGGGTTCGGCGCTATCACCTCGATGCTCGGACCCCGCACGACTCTCTGGTAACACAGATTCTCCTCGGGAAACGGGCCTCATGCTACCACGAAAACAGACGACATTGGACCCAATTGCGCCAGATGTCGCTTGCCGCGGGCGCGCTGGCGGACGGAAGCTTTGCCCGGCTTGCCGATCGATCGATGGCCCAAGTGTCGTGATGGGAAGATTGAAGAGAGTCGGCTTCGCGTTGGGCATTCTGGTGGGTCTCCACCTTCATGTCTCCTGTCAGCAGGGGCGGAGACAAGAGGAGAACCTCCCCGCGGACCTCAAATCGAAGTCCGTCGGGTTCCAAGCTTCGGCGGACGAGAAACAAGAGCTGTTCTTGACCTATGCGCTGGAGATCAGAGACAGTCCCGGTCAGCGTCCGATCGGGGAAGCTGATCGCTTCTGGTCCAATCGCGGTTTTCGTGTGTGCGTACGTGCCGGCTTCCAGGCGTACTGCTACGTGTTCCACTCGGCCACCAGAAGTGGGCGAGGCATCGTGTCATTCCCTGCTTCCCCTGAGTATTCCAATCCACTTCCCAAGGACCAGGAATTGATCGTGCCTCACGCGAAGGGCAACTGGATGCGAGGTGGTGGCCCTGATGATCAGCTGGTCGTGGTCGCCGCCACCGAACGCTTGGCCATCTTGGAATCCGACGCCGCCGACCTGACGCGGAATGATTTGGACTCCAGGCTTGCCGTCGTTGAACGAGATTACATCCCGGCAAATTGGCGCCGGTTCCAGGATGAGGGTTGTGTCAGGCTGTTTGCTGAAAAGGCCGTAGGACGGTCGCCCACGGCTATCGTGGTCCGGCTTCCCCTTATCAAGGCGCGCCCGGACTGACTTTAAGGGAGCGAATTATGTTCTTTCCGCGATTCATAGTCCTCGTCATCCTGTGCCTCTTATCCGTGCCCTCCAATACATGGCTTGCAGCGCAAGGTTCGGTAACCGCGTTACCGCCCAGCGAACTGGGATCGATCGGGCAAGCCGCCCGTCGTCAGTGCCGGGACCGATCGTTCCGCGTGCCGAGTTCGTTGCCCGCTGAGGTCGGCATACAGGCTCTGTCCGTTGACAATTCGATGACCACCAGGGACCCGCTTCCTAACGCCGGCTGCGTAGTCCCGGTTAGAATCCCGATCTTTCTTAGCACCGACTCGACGGCATGGTTCTGGTTCACCGTCTCGGCCGCCAAAAAAGGAGACGCCATCAAGGCGGAGTGGCTTGATCCTTCCAACATTCTCTATACCACCACGACCTGGCAGCCGGTCGAATCAGACGGTGACTGGTGTTTTTGGGGCGGCATCTATGTTGCAAACCGAACGCCCGCCTCGCGCCCTGGGAGTTGGACGGTCAAGCTCTATTTCAATGACCAGCTGCAGAACACCCTGACTTTCAAGATCGTCTACGCGAGCGAGGCGCCCCCGCCCCCCACCATCGACGTGATTGACCGGATGATGACCCGGGAACTTGCTGAAGAAGACTGCGATTTGCCGGTCCCCGCCGCCGCGTTCCAGGACTCGGAACCGGAAATATGGTTCTTCTTCAGTCTTCGAGATGCCAAAGTCGGAGATGTTCTGACGGCACACTGGTTTGATCCGGATGGCCACCTGTATCAGGGCGTTGAATGGCGGGCAGTCGAATACAACGGCGACCACTGTTTCTTTGATGCCCTTTATGTCGACGGAGATGAAGCCGCCGATCTCGAGGGCAGTTGGACCGTCAAGGTCTTCTACAATGGCGCGGAACTGTTCATTCAGGACTTCACGATTCTGCCGAACGAGAATTGGCAGAACGCACGAGTTGGTTATGCTGTCTTGAACCCTGAAGAGGGTCAGCTTCCGGCGGCAAGCCTGGTCTTTCGACTCTCGCAGAATGGCGTCCTCACGAGTGAAGTGGGTGTGCCTGCCAGCCGGGCAACGCGCTCCGCCAGGATCTTTGCGGACGTGAATCCTCCCACGGTCAATACCGGCGCTGCCATCGCCAACCCGAACGACCAGGCCGCAAATGTCACGCTCGGTCTCATTGGCAGCACTGGAGCAAACCTCGGAACCGCGAACCTGACGATTCCAGCCAGGGGCCAGGTTGCCCGATTTGTCAATGAATTCTTCAGTTCGGTGGTTGCGCCGTTTAAGGGGACACTGACTATTTCCAGCAACGTTCCAGTAGCCCCCATGACGCTGCGGTTGTCGGTAAACTCGCGAGGAGAAGCGCTCCTCACTGCCATTCCCGTCGCCGACCTGGAACTCCCTAACGAAACATCCGCAAATCTTCCCCTGGTGGGGATCAGCCCCAACATCACGACTCAGGTCGTCTTGTTGAATCCGACGAGCCAGAGACTGACGGGCCGACTGAAATTCCTGGCCCAGAATGGATCCGCGTTTACGGTCAGGATTAACGGGGTTGCAGGCACGGAATTCCCCTATGATTTGCAGCCGAACGCGATTACCGTCTGGGAGGCCACCGCATCGTCCAACCTGGGTGTCGGGTCGGCGATGCTGCAGGCGGATTCCGGGCAGTCAGCCGTCCCTCTCGCCACTGCCATATTCCGATTCTTCGAGGAAGGAGTCCTGATCACTGAAGCGGGAGTGCCCGCGCCTCGGCCTACCGACAACGCTCGTATCCTGGTTGACACGACCAACAATCACAATACAGGCGTCGCCCTCCAGAACCCATCGGACAGCCCCATCCTCATTCATTTCATCTTGCGGCCGTCCGATGGCTCGGACGCAATCCGCCTTGGCGATCACGAGCTTGCGGCCAGGGGACAGCTATCCCTGTATGTGGGCGAGATCTTTCCGGGCTTGCCGGTCCCCTTTCAGGGAGTGCTCGAGATCACGAGCGGTTCCAGGTTCTGTGCCGTCACGCTACGACAAGTGATTAACGAGGTCGGTAACCCCTTGCTGACTACTGTGCCGCTGGCCGACCTTGCGTCGCCGCGCACGGACGCCCTGGTTATCCCCCATCTCGCTGTGGGAGG
>Ga0209593_10000854_pt1 | contig 13453 bp, 8 predicted proteins | sample PPLLaktember2015_3_FD_187260 | JGI IMG/M metagenome (GOLD analysis project Ga0209593, IMG submission 187260) | Freshwater sediment microbial communities from Prairie Pothole Lake near Jamestown, North Dakota, USA - PPLs Lake P7 Core (6) Depth... | ecosystem: Environmental > Aquatic > Freshwater...
TGAGTCGCCGATTCCCGATTTGCTGGTGCTGTTTTCCCGCTCGAGTCGCGATCCCCAATTCCCCATTAATTCCATCGCGGCATTTCCGTTGCCGACCGCGGCGGCTTGATCGCCGTAATAGGCGTCCAGGAATCCGTCTTGGAAGGGGTAAAGATTGATGAGTTTTTGAAGATTCTGGCCGGCCTCGACGAACGGCGGGTCGGTGAAAGCCCCTTCGCGATTGAAAGCAGCCTCGAAAGCGGCCTTTCCGCCCAGGCGTAAAGCCAGAAACTCCCACCAGAAGGCGCCGGTCCATGAATCGGCTTCACCCAGGGCGATGGGTGTGATCCCGGCGGCTTTGAGTTTTTTTACGTCTTCGAGAAAGGCGCCCCACGTCGCGGGCGGCTCGGCGATCGCCGCCCGTCGGAACAGATCCTTGTTGTACCAAAGGCCGACGATGCTTATGTCGCGCGGGACACCGTAGTTTTTACCCCGGACAGCATATTGATCGAGGGCGGCGGAATAAAAAGTCTCCCGCCATCCCCCCTGATCCAGATCAGCGGTGATGTCCTTGAGCAATCCGGCTTGGGCGTACTCCTGAATTCCCGCGTCGCCATAGCTGTGAAAGATATCTGGTGGAGACCCGGCCTGCATGGCGGCGTTCAAATCGGAGGAAAAGGTCGCGGCGTCCAGAATCGTGATGTCGGCTGTAAATCCCGGGTGGGCGGCCGTATATTCATCGGCCAAATTATGGAATAACGTTGCGTTGGCGGCTGTGGTCGATATTTGCCACCAGGTGACGGTGACTTCCCCCGGCGTAGCCGTCTCTGTCGCAAGGAGAGCGGGCTGCGGCGTGGCGGAGGGCGATATGGGGGAGGGAGTCGCCGGTTCGGAGGACGGGAGGCCGGGCATCGATACGGAGTTGCAGGCGAGGGAGATGAAGAGAAGAAAAACCGGCCAAAAATAAAATAACTTTTTCATTCGGATCTCCTGTAGAGGGGATGGATTTCCGGAATCCCTCCCGTAGCGCATGCGGTTGTTCGATGCCATTGAGTAAATCTTCGAATTTTCGAGATGGACGGATATCATACTCGATCCACATGCACGGCACAACACCGGGGCGGAGGATGGATCATGGTCGATAGGCTAGTGGACCCCGACAAACTCGGCTTCTCCGGTGGATGTATCCAGCACGCAGAAAGAATATGTCTCGCTCGTCGCGCCTCCCAGCGCGCCCGGGTTGATCACGCGCGTCCGGCCGATGCGCTCATCCCGCCGCCGGTGGGTGTGGCCGTGGAAGACAAAATCAAACTTCCCGGATTGAATGGCTTCGGCCAGCCGGTCCGCCCGGTTGCCGTGCAGGAGCGCGATGCGCACCCCGTCCCGTTCGAGCTGAAGCTCCGCCGCGCAGGATGATCCCATCCCGAGGCGGGCCACGGCCGCGCGGATCTCACCCGGGTCGCGGTCCATATTGCCCGTCACATATTGAAGCGCCCATCCGTGGAAAAGCCCGGCGGTCGCCGCCGAGACCATGTCCCCGCAATGGAGGATTTCCGATCCGCCGCGTCCGCGCGCCAGGTCGAGCGCTTTGCGGATCGCGGGGCGGTTGTCGTGCGAGTCGGAAAAAACGGCGATCAGCATTTTTTCACAAGTCTCCGATTTTTTTAAGCGAGGGGAATTATAAAGGTCGGAGCGGTGGTTTGCCTTTGCCCTCGCCACAGAGAATTCCCGTTGCCATGCCGTTTGGGAGACCTTCCTTTTAAAGGCCCGCACCGCGAAAAAGCGATCCGAATCCTGTGGAACCGGTGATGGATATTGGCAGGCGTCAATTGGAATCTTAGCAAGAAAACTCCATTGTCATGGAAATACTCCATGCCGGAGTGAAAGTCATGGAAAAATATCATGGAAAACACTGCCTCCGTCGAACCTCCATCGGCTTCCGGATGAAGGAGATTGGGGGGCGGCTGTTCCCGACGTATTTGGGGAGATTTTTGCCAATTTTGATCAAATCATACCTTGACGCTGACATCCAAGTTATTTACACTATCCATGCAGGATTTGGAAGCGTTTACATGGTTTACAGAAACCGGACTAAAGAACCGACTAAAACCGGTTTCCCCTTTACATTTATAAATCCGGGAGTCCAGGAAGCCGATAAAGCGCATGGCGGAGCCATGCGCCTTTCTTTCTGGAATTCACGGACAAAGCCGGCCGTGGCGGCCGGCGGAAGATACCTGATCGGGAAAATTCATGGAGGCTCGGAATGTCGAAAGAACGGGATGATTTTGTTTCCGCCAAAATGGCGAAGATGACTCTCGGGGAGAAGGTCGGCCAGACGCTCACCTTCACCTGGCGCGGCGCCTACCTTACGCCTTCGGGGGTCGAACAGATTACCAAGCTGCATGCGGGCGGCGTGTGCCTAGAGCCGTACGCGCTCGAAACCTGCAAGAATTTATATTGGGGGCGTTCGCAGGTGGACGGCACCTTCAAGAAGCCGAAGGATTATTTTGACATCGCCCACACGTATTTCGACGATCACAACTACGGCGTCAGCGTCACGCCGGAGGAGTTGACCGAGGCGCTCAACGCGCTGCAGAAGATCGCCATGGCCCGCCCGGCCGGGATCCCGCTCCACGTCACGATCGACATGGAAGGGGATTTTAAAAACGACTACACCTCCGGCGGCATCCGCCAGTTCATCCCGCCGATGGGCCTGACCGCCATCGGCGATCCGGAATTCACGTATAAGATCGCCTATGCGCTCGGCCGCCAGATGGCCGCGATCGGCGTGACGCAGTTCTACCATCCCGTTTGCGATGTGAACATCAATCCGAAGAATCCGGAAATCGGCGTCCGCTCGTTCGGCGACGATCCCGCGGTCTGCGCCCGGCATGTGGAGGCGACGGTGCGCGGGTATCAGGATGCCGGCGTCGTCGCTACGGCCAAGCATTTCGCCGGCCGCGGCGATTCAGCCACCGACGCGCACGACGTGCTCGACGTCTGCCGGGCGGACCTGGCGCGGATGCGCGCGGTCGAGCTGGTTACGTTCTCGGCCGCGGTCAAGGCCGGCGTCAAGGCGGTGATGACCGCCCACACGATCTTCCCTGCCTACGACAAAACGCTTCCCGCCACGCTTTCACCCGCGGTGCTGACCGGCCTGCTGCGCCAGGAGCTGGGCTTCGACGGCGTGATCGTCTCGGATGCGATCGGCATGGCCGCGATCCTCAAGAAATGGCCGCTGCCCAAGGCGTGCGCGATGGCGATCAAGGCCGGGGTGGATACCATTTTACTGAAGGCCGACGACGAATCCCGCTCGCAGTGCTTCTTCGGCATCAAGAGCGCGATCGAGCGCGGCGAGCTTTCCGAGGACCGCCTGAACGACGCGGTCCGCCGGCTCCTGAACATGAAGTTCGACCAGGGGCTGTTCGAAAAAGCCGGGAAGGCGGATCCGAAGAACACCACCGCCGTCGCCCGCAGCCAAGCGGTGATCGATCTCTCGCGCGAGGCGGCCCACAAAGCCATGCTGATTGTGCGTGATGATAAGAGCCTGCTGCCGCTTTCAAAAGAAAAGAAAATCCTGGTCGTCGAACAGCTCATCCCGTACCCGTTCCTGGGCAAGGACCTCTACAGCCATCCGCACATGTTCTGCGAGGAGATGGCCAAGCACTCGCTTAACCTCATCCTGGACGACGCCGGGTTCCACGCCTCCGAGGAGGATGTCGCTGAGGCTCTGCAACTGGCCAAGGGGGCGGATCTGGCCGTCGTGACCAATTACTACGCGCGGATCGAAAAGCGCGGCAACAACCAGCATCTGGTGAAAGCGCTCAAGGCGGCCGGGCACACCGTGGTCGTCGTCACCAATTATCCGTACATCGAAGGAACCACCCGCGATGCCGACGCGGTCGTGTGCAACTTCAGCGGCTCGCCGGATTCGATCCGGCTGGCCGCGGACCTGCTGTTCGGGGCGATCCAACCCTATGCTTCCACCCGGATGCCGATCGCGCTTCCGAAGGAAACCGATCTTCCGCCGCAGAAACCCCCCGCCGCGAAAAAGAGCGCGGCGAAGAAGGCATCCGTCCGGAAGCCGGTGAAACGGAAGGGATTTGCCTACGGGGGCAAGTGCTAGGAGTGCCTGCCGACCCGGCCGAACAGGGAGATTGCTGATGCCGATCCCCGCCGCTTTCGACGTGCGCGATATCCATACCATCCCGGGCGCGAAGATCGCCGCCATCTACGAAAAAAACAGGATGACGGTCCACTTCCAGGGGATGTCGAAGACGCTGCAATTCCCGCAGACGGCCGCCCTGCAGGGCGCGCCCACCTGCTCGGTCGGCATTTCCCCGTACGGCCTGTACAACCGCCTGAACGACGCGGGCCGGCTGATCCTGCTCAACCAGAAGGCGGTCCAGTTCGCGTCCGCGCCCTTTATCCGCATCGGCGAAAAGTGTGTCATGCTCACCCAGCGCAAGCCGCAGTTGGGCGAAACCCCGGACGACATCCCGGCGGTCGAGAACTACTACCATCCCCCCGTCGACGAAAAGCAAGTCTCCCTCACCATTGCTCCGCCCTCAATGGAGATGGCTTTCAAACTGGGCCGGATAAAGATCGTCCGCCGGCTGATCTCGCCCTTCCTGGCGGGGAACGCCGAAACGCTGATGCCCGCCGGGGTCGAGGAATACGAGGTCCACAATTCCTCGGACAAGCCGCAGACGATCACGCTGGTTGTTCCCCGGCCTTCCCTGGTCGACCTGCAGGAGAAGGAGCTTAAGCCGACCGACCAGGACAGCATCTACGTCAGCACCGCGCCGGTGTATGGGCACGTCCACAAGGCCTTCCACTCCGGCGGATTCCAGGGCGTGGTCATGGCGAGCACCGGGAGCCCGAACCGGATGGCGCTGGGCGTCCCCGACCTGCCGGGTGTGACGGTCGATCTGCAGCCTTACTTCTGCCTCAACCGCCTGGCGCAGGATCTGCTCCTCAACGACGACGGGAGCTTCTATGAGAAACGCGAACCGGCGGTGCGCAACGATTACGGCGCGGCGATCGGGCTGACCTTCACCCTGAAGCCGAAGCAATCGATCCGGATTCCCCTTGCCGTGGTCCTGGATTTTCCGACGCAGGGCTTCGTCGACGGGGCGGAATTCGAGCGCCCTTATGTGCGCCGATTTACCGACAAGGAATCGCGGGCGGTGGATATGGTCCGGCTCGCGCTGGAAAAATACCCGGACTGGCAAAAGCGGACGGCGGCTTTCCAGAAGGAGGTTTTTCAGCGCATCCTGGCCGGCCCCGGATACGCCAAAGACAAACCTGCCGCCCTGCGCCTGACCCGCTTGATGCTGAACGAGCTGCATTTCCCGCTTTCCAACGCCGCGGTGTGGGTCGAGGAAGACGCCGGCCGGCAGCGCGCGCGGTTCCTGGAATGCTTCGACTACGCCTACATCAATCCCTCGGACGTGGACTGGTATTCGATGGTGCTGATGCTCTTCTTCCCGCAGGTCGAGGAGGAGTTGTGCCAGAGCTTTGTGGATTCGATCCTGGCCGAGGACCCGACTCCCCGTTTCTATCATTTCCACTCCTCGTTCGTCGAGGCGCGCAAGCATTTCGCCGAGCATCCGGAGGAATACGAAGGCGAGTCGCTGACCCAGATCCGGGACGCGTTCAAGGTGAAGGGCAGCGTGGCGCACGATGTGGGGGCCATGCCCAAGGGGCACGCCCTGCGCAACGTCAGCGATTACGCCTGGTACAACAACAACTACTGGGTGGACCTGTTCCCGAAACTCGCGCTGCGCGTGCTGCGCAACCTGAAGTACATGGGGAACACGGAATTCCTGAAAAAGAACTGGGAGACCCTGAAATTCGGATTGGACTCGCTCCGCAAGCTCGATTTCGACGGCGACGGGGTTCCCGAGGGCTATCCCGACGAGGTTAAAAACACCTTCGACAACCTGGTGCTGTTCGGCGCGGACGCCTACGATGCGACGATGTTCCTGGCCGGCTGCCAGGCGATGATCCGGATGGCGGAGATGATGGAGGATCCGGCCGCCAAGGCGCACATCCAGGCGGCCTTCGACAAGGCGCGGGGGAGCCTCGAACAGCTGTGGCGGGACGGCAAGAACCGCAAGGGTGAGAAGCTCCAGTATTACATCACCTGCTACGACCCCGAAACGGGCAAGGCCAATACCGACGTCTGGACCAATCAACTGGATGCCATCTGGTACCTTCTGGCGATCGGCGAGGAACCGTTCATCCCCGGCGATAGGATCCGGAAAATTCTCAAGACGATCTACCGCAATAACCGCACCACAATGGGCTGGGCGATGACCCGGACGGAGAACGGGAAGAAGGTCGAATCCGAGCAGGGGCAGGATGTGTACACGACCTCCAATTACGTGTTCGCGCAGCTTCTGGATTATTACGGGATGGTCCGGGAAAGCAAGGACGTCTACAAGCACATGGACCGCGTCGTTTTCGAGTTTGGGAATTCCCTGATCACGCCGGACAATTTACGGGCGGAGATGGAGAAGGAAGCGGGGGAATCCGCGCCGGGCCCGCACTACATCGTCGCCGCCTATCCCCGCCCGGGCGCGGTTTGGACCCATCTGGCGCTGCAGCGGATCCGGGAACTGCAGGCGCGCGCCAAATCCAAAACGGTAAGTGCGCCGTCCCTGATCCGATTTGTCTCGGAACTGATGCATCGGGATTTGGAAAGCGAGTTGCCGCCGGAAGCATGAGCCTCGCCGGCGAGGATATTATGACGAAGAAAACCGCAGCGTCCACCGAATACGATCTGACGTTCGTCGGGCACATGTGCTACGACGAGATCATCCCGTTTGGCGGGAAGCCGGTTATCGCGCCGGGCAGCGCCGTGTTATGCGGGGCGATGGTTGCCGCGCGGGTCGGGAAGCGGGTGGCGGCGGTGGTCAAGATGTCGCCGCAGGATAAGCGCATCCTGAAGCCGCTCAAGGACGTTGGGGTGGATACCTTCCTGATCCCGGCCGGGGTTACGACCTATTCGCGCGTGGCGCACGAATCCGAAAATGTGGACGAGCGCCGGATCACGATCGTGCGCACGGCCGGCCGGATTTCCATCCATGAGATTCCGGTACTCCGCTCGCGGTGCGTTCATCTGGCGGGGATTTCCGATTCCGAGTTCGACATGGATCTCATCCATGGCTTAAAATCGAGAGGCGGGCGTCTTTCGGCCGACATGCAGAGTTTTGTGCGGCAGATCACGCCGGGGACGAACGAGATCAACTTCGCCGATGTTGCCGACAAGCGGGCCATCGTGCGGACGATGGATAAGGTGAAGCTGGATGTGATCGAAGCGAAGCTCCTCACCGGGACGGAGGATCTGGAGCAGGCGGCAATAATTGTGGAATCCTGGGGGTGCCCGGAGGTTGTGATCACCCACGCCCAGGGCGTGCTGGCGCGGGCGGGCGGGAAGACCCATTACGAAAAATTTTCCAACCAATCCATCGTCGGGCGGACCGGGCGGGGGGATACGACCTTCGCGGCGTATTTGTGCCGCAGGCTGGAGCATTCTCCGGAGGATTCCCTTAAATTCGCGGCGGCGCTGGTTTCGATCAAAATGGAATCCCCTGGGCCGTTCCACGGGACGCTTCAGGAAGTCTTCCGGCGGATGCGGGAAAATCCCGGACGATAGACCATCGACGATGGACCATGGCCGATAATTGTTGGTGATCCATGGTTTCGCAACCGCAGAAGTTTCTTATTGGGGATCTGCAAACCGCATCGATTACGCACTTAATTCCAATAACGATAATCGGCCATCGTCCATGGTCTATGGTCGATGGTCGATTTTCCCATCGTCCATCGTCGACGGTCTATGGTCGAAGTTGGCGCCATGGCGCCAACCCACCCTACAATGACGTTTGTATCCGCAGCCGCAGAATAGTCCCTCCCCCCGGCCGGTTCTCCACCGTCAACTCCCCGCCGATGACCGCCATCATCGTGCTGTGCAGCGCCAGTCCCTGGCCGGTGGCGTCTTCCGCGGGCACGACGGATTGCACGCCGACGCCGTCATCCACGATCGCAAGGTCCAAGGATTCGGATCCCGAAAGTGAAATCGTGAGATGGAGCGGATGGGAACCGTCCGTGCCGCGCCCGTACCTGGCCGCATTGCGTATGCCTTCGCGCGCCGCGTAAAACCATACCTCCATATACATCGGCGGGAGCGCGCGCGCGGCTTGATCGGCGGGCGGATCGATCTGCCAGCGCACCTCGTCGAACGATTCCGGCATCTCTTCTTCCAAAAGACGGCGCAAAGCCTCGACGATCCCGCCGGACAAATCCTCCGAGGGCGGGGCGCTCGGCGTATCCAGCAGCAATTGCGAGATCCGGCGGTGGATGGCGGCCAGATCGGCGAGCGCTTTCTCCGATTCCGGTTCCGCTCTGGTCCGGCCGCTGAGCGCCAGCAGCGACGTGTGGAGCGCCGGGAGAATCTCGTCGTGCAGCACGCGGCGGGTTTTGCGGTCGAGGATCCGGCTGCCGACCAGCCGCTCGCGCTGGATGGCGACAAGCCGCCGGGTGAGCTCCGCGCTGGTTTGCGTATCGAGAAAACGCTCGCAGGCGGCCTGCGCGATCTCGAAATCTTCCTGTGTGTAAAGGCTGCCGCCGCGCTTCTCGCCCAAGAGCAGAAGGCCGATCGGACCGCGGCGGCTTGAAAGCGTGAGCGCCCAGCGCAGCCGGTCCGCGCGCCCGGCCTCCAAATTCACGACTGCCGGCCGGCCGGAATCGCCGGTTGTTTCCGGGAGGGGCGGGATGGGGGAGAAACCTTCCGGATACGCGAGCGGCGGTCCCCACAACGGCGCCATCGGTCCGGTCGCCACGAGCGCCGCGCGGTCGCAGCCGAGGATCTCGGAGCACAGCGCGCGGAAGGGGCCGGCGGTGTCCGCGTCGACCGGAGATTCTCCTCCCGCGGTGACCCGTTCATACAATCGCTGGCTGGTGACGAACGGGCGCAGTACCTCGAGGAAGGTATCCCGTTCGGTGTACGAACGGCGCCCGAGCAGCGCGTAGAACACGGTCATCATCACGGTTGCCAGGAGCAGGGTGTAAATCGGCATCACCCGGCCGGCGAGACTCCAGCCCAAGACCAGGCTGTAACCTGCGGCCAGCAGGACGGCGTTCCGCCAATAACGGGCCAGCCCGCGCCGCGGCAGAATCCTTCCGGTGAACACCTCGTACGCCACGACCGCCTGCCCCAGGAGCAGCGTGGCCAGGCCGATCAGCGCCGAAATGACCAGGTCGAGGATGCCGAGGATGATCAGGAATTGGTCGAGCTGTTCCGTGGCGGCGTTCAGGAGCACCCACCATTCGGCGATTCCGACCAGCAGGCAGACCGCCAGGAACACGAGCGAGGCGGCCGAAAACCACGGACGCGCTCGCAGCCGCGCCGCCGCTCCCATCAGGCGGGTGGTCGGCCCGGGCCGCCGCAGCGCATCGAAGGCGAGAACGATGTAGAGGACGATGAAAGGCGGATACGCCAGCATCACGCCCGGGAAACCGCTTCCGGCGGGCGGCGGATCCAGTTCGTACCGCGCGAGCTCGCTGACGGCGGGGAAGGAATTCGAGGTCAGCGCCAGGAAGACCCAGGCCAGCGCGGATGCGGCGCAGAAGAGGAACCACGGGCGGTGGCGGCGGACGAGTTCATCCGCGCCCGCCTCCCAGAAGCCGGAATACCACAGCATCACCACATACCAGGAGAAGGGCAGCAGCACGACCGTGATCCATCCCGCCCGCCACCAGGATTGCAGCGCGGGAATGATCGCGGAGAGGCTGAACCCGAGCAGAATGGAATGGAAGACGAAGAACAGGCCGCCCAGCATCAGGCCGGCCGCGGCGATCCAGAATCCCCAGGAGCCGCTGCGGCCGCCCGGCGAACGGTGGCCGGCGTTGAGGAACACCGTCAACCCGAGCCACAGCATCAGGATGGAATTGAACAGGGAGACCGAAAGCAGGGACCCGTCGAGGAGGATGTGGCCGGTCATCCCCTCACCCCCGGCCCCTCTCCCGGCTGATGCCAGGAGAGGGGAGAACATCAATTGCCCCTTCTCCCCGCATCATCCGGGAGAGGGGGATAGGGGATGAGGGGCGGTGCACGGATTTACCCATCCTCATCGACTCGGTTCCCAATGATCACCATCCTCCGCATCCTTCGGATTCCCGTCCGCATCCCATTCCAGCAGCCGACCGGCCTGGACGATCAACGCGGCGCGCGTGCGCGCGACCTTCTCATCGGTGGAGTCCGCGGCCAGGCCCCAGGCGGCATAGATCTGCCCGTTCGTCCGGCTGATCGTGCGCTTGTCGCGGAACCCCATCCGCGCGGCGATCTGTTCGTTGGTCAGCCCCTGGGCCAGCATCCGCGCCACCGCCTGCTCGTTCGGTTCGAGCAATGCCAGCGGATCGTTTTCATCTTTGCGGCGGACTTCCTGGACCCGCGCCTCGATCTCCGGGTCGATGAAGCTCCTCCCGGCGGCGGCGTCGCGCAGGAGCGGCAGGATCATCGCCGGCAGGAGGAAATTGGATTTACGGACGTAGGCGTAATGGCTGAGGATCCCCGACCGGCGGAAATCGCGATAGTAGGCGTCGTCGTCCTGGATCGAATAGAACACCACCGGCATGCGCGGGAACTCGCGCCGGACGGCAACCGCGGCCTGGATCCCGTTCATCTTCCCCGCCAGCTGCACATCCATCAACAGGATGTCCGGGAGGCCGGCGGCAGCCTTCGCGGAGGCGGGATTTTTCTCCCCGGCATCGATCAGGTATTCCAGCGCCGCTTCGCCGCTTTCGCAGGCGAACGCCGCGCGCACTTCGCCGGTCGCCTCCAGGCCGGTCCGGAGCGCGTCGCGCAATTTGGCGTTGTCTTCAACGATCACGAGTGAGAGAGGGTTCATGTTATGTTCTACCATCCTATCCCACTGGGATGGGATGGCACCCTGAAACCATACTGCATTCCTCCCGCACCGTCAAACACCTGAGTGCCCGTCCATCCCGATCCAAGCGGTGGAGTAACCCCTGCGAATATCCATAATGGTGATGCCGGATAAAAAATTCTTGGGTCCGGCAAACAGGAATTTGAATTTTCCGCCAGGAGCACCCATGACGATTAGATCCCGATTGATGCATGTGGCCATCTTCGCCGTGGCGATGGCCTGGGTGGAGTCGGCGGTCGTGCTGTACTTGCGCGTGCTGGTGGACCGGCTGCAACCATACCAGCCGGATCCCCTGCCGCACTTCGGCGGCCTGGGCGGTGCGGAGATCATCCGCGAGGCGGCGACGCTGGTGATGCTGCTGGCGGTCGGATGGCTGGCCGGAACGAACCTGCGAAGCCGGCTGGCCTACGGCGCCCTGGCCTTTGGAGTATGGGATATCTTCTATTATGTATTCCTTGTGCCGCTCACCGGATGGCCCGCATCGCTTTTGGATTGGGACCTCCTTTTCCTCATTCCATTTCCCTGGTGGGGGCCGGTGATCGCGCCGGTTGCCATCTCGCTGATGATGATAGCCGGAGGCATGCTGACCATTCGGATCGAACGGCGCAAGCGGCCGGTCCACCCGCGGGGTTGGATGTGGCTCGCCGGGGCGGCCGGGATCGGATTAATCCTTTATGCGTTCATGGCGGATTCGATCGGGGTTTTTCTCCGGGTTTCGGGAAACGCCTGGGAGGTTCTGCCGGAGGCTTTCGATTGGCCGGTCTTTCTTGCGGGATATTTTCTCATGCTGGTTCCGATCGCCGATATGGCAGGGAGAACTTTATTCCAACCGGGAAAGTCCGCGGGCTCACTCGCCGCGGATGATACGGGCCGGGAAAAATTTTCCCCTCTGAAGTCGATGGATTCCTTCTGATTTCCGCCTTGGCGGGCGGATTCCCGGATCAATTCTTAAGATTGGAATAAAAAGCGGCCCAAGAAATGGCAGAATTACTCTAAAAACTTTATTATGAAGGGAAGAAACTGAGGAAACACATGATTGCCTCCTTCTTCCTCTCATTGCGGGAAATGCTCGAAGCGGCCCTTATCGTGGGGATCGTATTGGGCGCGCTTCGCAAGGTCGAACGCAGCGACCTGAACCGGTACGTCTGGCTCGGTGTTTTTTCCGCCTCCGCCGTCAGCCTGCTCGCGGGTTGGGCGCTCAATGCCCTGCACGTATCGCTCGAGGGGAATGCGGAAAAATGGTTCGAGGGAATCACCATGTTCCTCGCCGCTGGGATCCTGACTTGGGTATTGGTCTGGATGCAGCGGGAAGGGGGGACTCTCCGAGGAACGCTCGAGAGCGGGACGATGCGGACGGTTCTGGCAGGCAGCGGATTGGCGCTGTTTCTCCTGGCGTTCACCGCCGTCGTCCGGGAAGGGATTGAGCTGTCGATTTTCCTTACCGCCGCGTCGATCGAATCGGACCTTGGATCCACCTTGCTGGGCGCAGGCCTGGGATTGCTGGTTGCTTTGGGCGCCGGTTTGCTTATTTTTTCCTCGTCGATCCGGCTTCAACCGCGCGGTTTCTTCGCAGTCACTTCGGTGATCCTGATCCTCTTCGCCGCGGGGCTGGCGGCGCATGGAGTCCATGAATTCAACGAGATCGGGATCATCCCCGGTATAGTCGCTCCGATCTGGGATACTTCCGCCGTGCTGCCGGAGGATTCCGTCACCGGCCAGATCCTGAAGGCGCTGTTCGGATACAACGCCGATCCGTCGTTGACCGAAGCGGCGGCGTACGGGATCTACCTCTTGCTGGTGGGCGTTTGGACGGTTTGGAAAAGGAAGCGGTGAGGGCTGTGAGCCATTGGTTTATCCATATCGCCGACGCAGGAGTAAGCCCGATTTTTCACTGATTTGCCCACGGCAAATAGGGGAGGATTTCTTTCGCAACAAATCCTGTCAATCCTGCGCAAATCCAGTAAATCCTGTCTAATCTTTTCCCGTCTTCAAAACCGTCAACTTTTGAATCATCACCTCTCCGCCGCGGCGCGGTTCGCGCCAAATGTACGGGATGCGGTGGTGAAATTTCTTCCAGACCCAGCGGTGATGCGTGAAAAGATTCTCGCGCGAGAACAAATCGCGGTCGCCTTCGGTATACGGATAATCCGCCAGCCGGGTGGTACCCGAGCCGATCCATTTTTCGGCCCGGCTGCTCGAATAAAAGAGGGCCGGCGGGCGGAGCAGGCGGCGCAGGAGCGTGAAGTATTCGTGATTCGCGGGGAGTTCCATTTCCTGCATCGGATAAGTGTTCACGGCGAGGTCGAACGACGCGGCGGGGAGCCGGCGCGCGGCATCCGGCGGAAGCAGGACGAAGTCGTATTCCGGCCAGGATTTTTCGCCGCGCGCAAAGCCGTCCAGGAACAGGAACCGGCATTCCGGGAGGACCGTGGTGAGAAAGACCGAACTGAACGCGAGCGTCTCCGGCAGGTCGACCAGGACCAGCGAGGAATTCGGGAGCAGGAGCTTGAGGGCGAGCG
>Ga0209593_10000855_pt1 | contig 13426 bp, 17 predicted proteins | sample PPLLaktember2015_3_FD_187260 | JGI IMG/M metagenome (GOLD analysis project Ga0209593, IMG submission 187260) | Freshwater sediment microbial communities from Prairie Pothole Lake near Jamestown, North Dakota, USA - PPLs Lake P7 Core (6) Depth... | ecosystem: Environmental > Aquatic > Freshwater...
ACTTCATCCTGACGCTCCAGCACTGGTTCGGGATTTCGGCGCAGGGGACGTCGCGGGACCAGCGGATCTTGTTTCTGTACGGGCCGGGCGGCAACGGCAAGGGCGTCCTGCTGCGGACGGTTGCCGGGCTTCTCGGGAAACACGCCGTCAACGCCCCCAACGACCTGCTGATGCTGGAGAAGTATTCGCGGCACGGCACGCACCTGATCGACGTGCTGCGGGCGCGGATGGCGATGGCCACGGAGGTGGATGACGACGCGACGTGGGACGTGGCGCTGATCAAGAAGATCACCGGCGGCGATCCGATGCAGGTCAACAGGATGCGGCAGGATCCGTTTGAGGTGCTGGCCTGCTGCATCATCACGATCTCGGGCAACAAGAAGCCAGCCCTGAAGGGGATCGACGACGCGGTCAAGCGGCGGTTTCTGGTGGCGACGTTCAAGCTCAAGCTGGAGGAGGGTCAGGTGATCGTCGATCTGGAGAAGGAGTTCATCCGCGAGGAGGGACCGGCGATCCTGCGGTGGATTATCGACGGTTCGGTAGCCCGCGAGAAGGCCGGGCGGCTGCACGTCGCCCGCGTCATTGCCGACGACACCAAGGACTACTTTGAGGAGGAAAATGTGCTCCAAGACTTCATCCAGACCCATCTGGAGGTCGAGCCGGAGGGCCAAAACCTGAACTGGTCGGAAAAAACATCCAATGTTTTCAATGCATGGCGCGACTACAACTCACGTTCTGGACGCAAAGCCGGGGCGCAAAATACGTTCACGACCGAGATGATGGCGGCCGGGATCAAGTACAAGAGGGCCAACGACGGGCGGTATTTCCTCAATGTTCGCTTGAAGTTAGGCTGGAATACGTGAGGTTACCGGACGGTGACGCCGGTGACGCCAGTGACGGACTTTTCCCTCTATAACAGTGTATCGCGCGTGTACAACCCGGTAGATAGGTGGGTGCGTCACCTGCGTCACCGTCCCCGGCACGGCAAATTGCAATCCGCGGCCATTCCGACCCCGGCCAGTACGGCCCCGGCCATCACTGGCCCGGCGTTTCACGTGAAACAATTGGAACCTTTGGGCGGCGGAACTATATGGAAGGTATGTTGATGATTGAAGTTAACCTGATCCTGATCGGCAAGGACTGCTGGGCGGCATTGATGCAGGACGGTTCGGTGCTGCTGTCCGAGACCTCCACGCCCCGGGCGGACGTTGCGATGGCGCTGCTGCGGCAGGGCATGGACCCGCGGAGTCGGCTGGTGATCCGGCACGGTGCCCGGGTCATTGCGTCCGATATGCTGGGGATAATCGGTGGGCATCCTGTGGTTTGCAGCGACGTTGACATGGTCGAGAAGGACTGACCGGTCCCCTCTAAGCCTCTCTCATTGCTCGCGTTATTGCTCGCGTTAAGCAAACATGCAGGATCGCAGCCTGCGATCATTGCCCGCGTGGAGCCTCGACGGTTAAGTGCTTCTCATTGCTCGCGTTATTGCTCGCGTGAGATCATTGCCCGCGTTAAGCCTTTGTCATTGCTCGCGTTATTGCTCGCGCTATCAATGCTCGCGCTTATTGCTCGCGCGAGGGCCTGCGCGATCATTGCTCGCGTTAAGCCTCTCTCATTGCTCGCGTTATTGCTCGTGTGGGGGCCTGTGGGCGGGTCAGACGGGGCCTCTCATTGCTCGTGTAGAGCCTCTCCCGGCCGACTTTCCGGGGCCGCGATAAACGGCCATTCCCATCCTAATTCTCGGCATTCTGCCGTAAAACAGCCCCAAACCGCCCCGGATCGGGCTTTTTGGTACCAAAAATGCGGGAAAACCACCGGCCTCATCACCGGGCGGGCCACTTCGTGGTATCACCGGCCGTCGGCGGCGTCAATCCGTCGCCGCCGCATGGCTGTGGTACCACGAATGCATGGCCCGGCCGCCGCCGCGCTAGAGCGCGGCGTCGTAGGCCCGCACCGCCGCCGCGATGGCGTCGGCGGCGCGCGCCAGCGTCTCCGACTCGCTGGCCTCGCGCGTCTCCAGCGTGGCGCGCATCGCATCGCGATGGCGCTCGGCGATCTCTTCCCAGTAGGCAATGTGTTGGGCGATTGTCATTTCCATGATCCTAAGATAGTGGCGCTTGACTGAGAAGTCAAGCGCCTATTGTCAATTAAGTTTGAATTGTTTGAGCCACTGCGGACCTAGCTCGTTGCGGAGCCTGTGAAGTTCATGGCAACTCCGACCGTTGCGCGCGATAAAGATTCGTGCGGCTGGCCAATAGTCGAAGGCGAGTCGCTCTTTCCAAGTGCGACCGAATTCGGCGATGAACGCGCGGACCGCTTCTAATTCATCGGCGGTCAAGTCGCGATACTTTTGATTCTCTTGTTTCATTTCAGACTCCGTTGTTCGTTTCAGTGTCAGGAATATAGCACGCCGTTTTGAGAAGTCAACAGCTTATTGACATGTCTGCTATGCAAAAAAGATGACAATGACTTGTTGACTTCTATTCGCGGCATGCTACATTGCAATTGTTGAAACGAAAGAGAGTCTGCCATGAACAAGAGAGAAGCAATCGAAGTCGCGGGACCGCTTGGTTATCCCAGCAAAATGCCGGGCACGTCTTACGGAATCTCCGCGCATGCTTGCATCACTGGGTCCAAGCTTGCCAAGGTCGAAGGGAGCGTATGCCATGACTGCTACGCTTTGAAAGCCAACTATCAATATCCGAGTGTCGCGCAAGCGCACGAAACACGACTCCAAGGCCTGTCAAATCCCGCTTGGACTGGCGCAATGGTTATGATGATAACCCGCGCGCATGCCATCGGCAAAGGTCGCAATGGTCCGATAGCGGTCGGCTGGCATCGCTGGCATGACTCGGGCGATTTGCAATCGGTCGCGCATTTGGAAAAGATTTGCGAAGTCGCGCGCCAGACTCCGCATATCAAGCATTGGTTACCGACTCGTGAGTTGGGAATCGTCAAGGCGTTTGAGAAAGGCGGCGGAGTTGTTCCGAAGAATCTTGTTATCAGGGTTAGCGCAACAATGGTCGACGGCGATGCAACGCAAGCATGGCCTACGACAAGCGGAGTCCATGACAAGGCGAAAGCCAAAGGTCGGACTTGTCCCGCGCCAAAGCAGGAAGGCAAGTGCGGCGATTGTCGCGCATGCTGGAATCCAAAAGTAAAGCATGTGAGTTATCATCTACACTAAATGAAAATAACCTATTGACTTGTCCAGGTGGACAGTCTATATTCAAACCATCGGCGGAGCATGGTGCTCCGCCGCAAAACAGAAAGAGCCTGCTATGACCGACCATACCGAATCACTCCGCCGTGAGATGATTGAAACTAACCAGCCGTTCGTTGATTGCGTTGCGGCTGACCGCCGTTATACCACTGCGGAAATGTCCGCTGAATTCAGTGTCGTTGGATTCGCCGCGCCTTTCGTTGTCGTTGTCCGCAAGTCGGATGGAGTCAAGGGATCAATGGAGTTCACCCATAGTCCGCGATTCTATTTCAACTTTGTTGCGGACTGACATCATTGCCCGCGCGGGATCATTGCCCGCGCGGGATCATTGCCCGCGTTATTGCTCGCGCGGAGCCTGCCCGATCATTGCTCGCGTTATTGCTCGCGCTAATCATTGCTCGCGCTAAGCCCGATCATTGCTCGCGTTAATCATTGCTCGCGTTAAACCTTCGCGCGGCGCGACCTAGGTCTAGGTCGCGCCGCGCGCGGCGCGCGCCGCGCGGTACCTTGGCAGGCTCCCGCGCGGCGCGACCGCCGACCGCAAGCGCCCGCGCGGGCGCTTTTTGGCTATGGCCATAGGCGCGCGCGCGCGCGCGCCACCACCACCACCACCACCACCACCACCACCGACCGCCGCGGCGGTCGCCCGCGGCGCGCCGCCCGCGGTCGCGGTCGCCCGCGCCGCGGGCGCGCCCGCGCCCGTCGGGCGCGGGCGGTCGCCCGCGCGGAGTCTGACGTACGCGCCAGCAACTCCGACGGTCGGCGCTGGCGCGCCGACCTATGGGGCGGGCGGTCGGCGCTTGCGCCGACCGCCCGATGGTTAAGCCGCGACCGCCGTTCTGGCGTTTGTGCGGACCGTTGTCACGTCTTTTGACGTGCTATGGTCCGCGACCATGGTCGCGACTTGCTCCGACCATTTATCGCGCGGCATGCGCAACGATGGTTTGAGCGTTTCGGCGATTCCTTTCCAGTCAATCGTTTCGCGCGGCGCAATGGATACGGTCGCGCGGAATGTTTCGCCTTCATAAGCGCCCGCGCCCATGGCAACGAGTCGCGCATGCTGAATTTTTGCCTTGGACTCAAGGTCGGCAATTTGCGCCTTGATAAATCCCAAAGCATCGGCGGGATGGATATTCGTCATTATCAGACTCCTTGTCGGGAACGGCGGTATTGCCTGCCGACCGCTTGTATATGGCATGGCCTATCAGAGAAGACAATAGGCCATGGTCAACAAAATTGCATAGCAGACATGTCAATAAGGCGTTGACTTTCGTAATTTGGGAAATTATAAACATGACTGTTGACGGGATGTCCCGCCGACATAAACCGCCCCAAGGGGCAGAAAGAGTCTGATATGTCTATCTATACCAATACCGCCCGTTTCGACACTGGCCGCGCCTTGACCGAGTCCGAGCTTTACAAGCTTGCGCCTTCTGTTTTTGCGACAACGGCGCATGAGTCGCGGTCGGAGCGTTTCGCGCCAATCCCGACCATTGAAATTGTTCGCGGCTTGGAAAAGGAAGGTTTCGGAGTCGTCGGAGCAAAACAGTCTGTGACTCGTGTCGCTGGCAAGTCCGACTTTACGAAACACTTGCTGCGAATTCGCAAGCTTGATGCCGACTCGTCTTATGCGGTCGGCGATACGGTCGCGGAAATGCTTTTGAAAAACGCGAACGATGGAACGGCGGCTTATGACCTGTTCGCGGGATTGTTTCGTATCGCTTGCCTGAATTCGCTTGTGTCGCAAGTCGGCACAATCGACTCGGTCAAGGTCCGACATTCGGGCGATGTCATGTCCAAAGTAATTGACGGGACATTTACCGTTGTCGAAAATGCCAAGCTTGCGCTGGCCGCGCCCGCACAATGGGCGCAAGTCAAGCTTGACCGCGAAGAGTCGCTGGCAATGGCAGAAGCCGCGCGGGCGATTCGTTTCGGCGATGCCGACGGCAATGTTGACTCGCCCATTACCGCGACTCAACTGTTGACCGCCCGCCGTCGGGAGGACTCGGAGCGGAATAACCTTTGGACAAATTTTAACGTCCTACAGGAAAACGTGATTCGCGGCGGCTTGCATGGAGTCACGGTCGACGCGAACAATCGTCGGCGCAACATGACGACTCGGGCGATTAACGGAATCGATCAAGACGTGAAATTGAATCGCGCCTTGTGGACTCTGGCGAATCGTATGGCCGAATTGAAAGGAATCGCGGCGGTCTAATCCCATCGGGCGCGGCGCAAGCCGCGCCCGACCTTTCATCTAGGTCGGAGTCTGTCATGCCAGTTTTTAATTTCAGCGCCCGCCGAGTCGGCGGGATATGGTTTTGCAAGGTCGGGCGATTCTGTTTTTCGTTTTGCCTGACTCGGGAATATCGGGCGCTTTAGTTGACCATAGCCTATTGACTTGTGAAAGCGCCGCGCCCATATATTGGGAACGGCGCTTTTGCCGTTTATGGAGTCTGACATGTCGAATCGTTCTAATGCCGCGCCCGCGACCGTTGCCGGAATTGGCCTAGTCGCTGGACTCGTTCTGGCGGGATGGATTAGCCGACCGCCCGCCGTTGACTATGTGGCGCTTGCGGCGGTCGCGCGGGCGGTCACGGTCGCGCCAGCGCAAGCCGCGCCAGCGCCCGCGCCCGTTGTCGCGGCGGTCGCGCCAGCGCCCGCGCCCGTCAAGGTCTCGGTCGCGCCAGCGCCCGCGCCCGTCAAGGTCAAGCGCCACAAGGCGCGCCCGACCGCCGCGCCCGCCCGCGTCGTTTACCTTGTCCCGTTCCATCACAGTTGCACTTGCGGCTTGTGATTCCCTAGGTCGGGCGCGCCAGCGCCCGACCTTAATGTTTGCGACCATGCCGCGCCCGACCTAGTCGGGCGCGGCTTGCGTTTTGCGCGGTCGCGCGGTCGGCGCTGGCGCTGGCGGGCGCGCCAGCGCCGCGCGGTCGGGCGCTGGCGCGGGCGGGCGGTCGCGCGGGCGGGCGCGGCGCTGGCGCTGGCGGTCGGCGCTGGCGCGGCGGGCGGGCGCGCCAGCGCCGACCGCCGCGCGGTCGGCGGGCGCTGGCGCGGGCGGGCGCGGCGGGCGGGCGCTGGCGCGGCGGGCGGTCGGCGCTGGCGCTGGCGCGCCAGCGCCGACCGCCGCGCGGGCGGTCGGGCGCGGCGCTGGCGCGGGCGCTGGCGCGCGCCCGCCGCGCGGGCGGGCGCTGGCGCTGGCGCTGGCGCGGGCGCGCCAGCGCCCGCGCCAGCGCCTTGGCGCGGCGTTGCCGTTTTGCCACGGAGTGTTGCCGAAAGGCAACACTCCGCGGCAAAACGGGAACGGAACGTGAACAAACTGGGCGGCCCGGAACACATATGTTTTAGCCCTTTTTCTTTCCGTCAATCTGTCGTAGGATGCGGTTGATCTATTGAATTTGGTATCAGCCCGAAGCCGGAATCGCCGTCGAGTTTTTTCTGGTTTCTAAACCACGACAGGATGACGGATGCGCATATCTCTTCGTGGTACCAAGAACTGGGCCTCCACGCCCACCAAGAAGATCCCGGCCCAGCCCAAGATGACCAACCAAGAATTCCGCTCGCTGTGTGCGCAACTTGGTATCAGGGACAACGCCACCGCGGCCGAGTTGCTAGGCCCCAGCTGGCGGACCTGCCAGCGATACTGGTACGACGAGGTCGCGGTCCCGGCCCCGCTCGCGCGCCTCCTCCGGCTGGCCGTCCGCCTCAAGCTCAGCCATCTCGACCTGCGCAAATCTGGTGCACGCATTGTCCTTCAGGACACCTCGACAGAATGACGGAATCGGGATATGGGTCCGCCAAATCCAAGGGGGAACCATGGCACGTTCGGACTGGGCAGCCCTCTTAACTGAACCAGCTGCCGAATACCTCGCCCAATCGGAACTGCTGCGCTTCGGTCTCCAGCCGTACCTGCCGCAGATCAAGAAGCGCCACCACACCCGTGGCGGCTCCTACGTCATGCGGCACTTCCCGTTGTTTCCCCGCTACCTGCTGATCCCCATCAACGACGCCCACCACCCGTCCATCCGCCTAGCCCGCGGCATCTGTAGGTACCGCCACGTCCTGTCCGATGAAGACGGCAGGCCGTGGCGGGCACCCTCGAAAACCATCGAAGCCGTCCGCGAAGCCGAAAGTCAGGGTCGCTTCGATGAGATCCTCCACAAGGGCGACCACGTCACCCTCGTCTATGGTGTTCTTTCTACAGTACAATCCGTCTGCTCTTCTGATATCACGACCGGCATGATCGAGATCCTGATGCCGCTGTTCGGCGGCTCCAGAGCCACCGTCAACGCCGCCAAAGTCGTCCACATGTAGCAACTGCTTGCCAAACCGACACAATTGGCAGTAGGTTTCCCGGCAATTCGTGATTTGACCAGTTTTCGGGTCGACCGGGTGTCCTCGGAGGTCTCACACGAAGGCACAACCGGATGCGCCCCGCGCAGACCGAGTCGAGGTAATGACAAAAAAGCTGGTTCCCCCACCCAAGCGCGCCAAGGCACGGGTCAAGCCCGGATACATGCGCGACGGCCGCAAGAAGGTGCCTCCTCCAAAGAAGACCCGGGAGGAGATTCAAGCTGCGAATCTGGCCCGGGTTGAAGCGCGTCACAACATTACGCCGTCTCTCGTTGCTACCATGATCCTCAAGCAGCGCGGCCTCCTGACACAGGTCTGCCGCTCGCTCAAGGTGCCCCGGGAGACGCTGCGGCGCTACATCGACAAGCACCCAGAGTGCGTCGATGCCATGGAGAACGCCGTCGCGGCGATGGGCGACAAGGCCGAGTCCAAGCTGTTCGAAGCCATCGACGCCGGTGACACCCGCTGCATTCTTTTCTACCTCACGACCGTCCACCGCCACCGTGGCTACGCCATGCGGCCGGAGGACCAGTCGGCCGCCGAATCAAACGGCCGCGGCCCCGTGTTCGTCGAGACCGTCAACATCGTCGGCATTCCCTCCGGCACGTTCCTGCCGAAAGAGATCGCGCAAAAAGACAACATGGTCATCGACAATTGATGACCAGTCCTTTTCGGTTTCGTCCGCCCGAACAGGAAGATGTGGATCACGACGGCAAGGTGGTCGACGACTGGGAAGACAACGCGCTGTCGAACGCACTGGCGTGGTCGTCGCAGACTTTTCTGAAGAACTGGTGCCAGACGCCGGAGCACTGGACGTCACGCTTCGCCAACTATCTCTACACCAGCTGCCCGTGCTGCATGATTTTCAGGGGACTGACCATTGGCTTTGTCATCGGTAGCATTCTATGGATCTTGATACTCGCCGTGGCGGTGACACTCTAGCCAAGCCCACCGGCGGCAAGGGTTACGCCAAGCTTCGTGCTCAGAACGCTGGCCGTGCCGCCGCCGCCGAAGCCAGACTCGGTCAGAAGTTTATCGACACGCTGTTCGCCAACGATATCCGCCACAAGGCGCTGCACGGTGGTCGTGGCTCAGCAAAATCTTGGTCGGTCGCGACCTACCTGCCGATCCGCGCCAGCCAAGCCAAGAAGCGCATCGTCTGCGCCCGTCAGTTTCAGAACTCGATCCGCGACTCCTCCAAGGAGTTGATCGAGAAGCGCATCCGTTCGCTGGGCATGTCGAACCAGTTCACCATCACGGATCGCTACATCATTCACGACGGCACCAAGTCTCAATTCATATTCGTCGGCCTTGAGCGAAACGTCGAAAGCATCCGCTCGCTGGAAGGTGCCGACATCGTCTGGATCGAAGAGGCCAAGACGATCTCCGCCAAGAGTATGGAGATCCTCCTGCCGACCGTGCGTAACGCCGGTTCCGAATTGATCTGGACATGGAATCCTGACAAGCCCACGGATCCCGTTGACGCTTATTTCCGAAAAGGTGCGCCGCCGCCACGCAGCATCGTCACGGAGGTCTCCTACCGCGACAATCCGTTCTTCGAAAATACCGAAATGCCGAACGAGATGCAGGTTCTCAAGGACGGCAATTTCACCCGGTACCAGCATGTCTGGGAGGGCGCTTATGACATTTCGTACGAGACCAAGGTGTTCACCCGGGTACGAGTTGGCCGTCCTGAAGTTCCTGCTAACACTGCTCCTTATTACGGTATGGATTTTGGTTTTGGCAGTGATCCATCCTTCGTGGTGAAGGTGTTCGTGTTCTACGACAAGAAGCAGATCTACATCGCCAACGAGGCTTCCGGCCGGGTCACCATGGATCAGTTGCCGCACATGGTGCGATCCGTCACCCGTGAAGATGGTGATCGGGTGTGCTGCGATAGCAGTCAGCCCGGCACTATCGAATTTCTGCAAAGCCGCGGCATCAATGCGATCCCGGCCAAGAAAGGCCCCGGCTCAGTCAAGTCGGGGATCTTGTTCCTGCAAGGTTTCGAGATCATTATCGATCCCAATTGTGAAGCCATGCAGGAAGAGGCGCACCTCTACTCTTGGATGACCGACAAGCTGACCAACCAAGCTCTCTCGACTCCAGTCGATGCCTACAATCACGGTTGGGACGCCACGCGCTACGCTGTCGAAGACGTTGCACAGGAGACCGCGCTGGACGATGACGACAGCGGCGGCGTTTTGAAACTCAAGCTTTGGTAGGATTGATCATGGGATGTGGATGCGGTGGTGGAAACAGATCATACGCCCGGCGGTCGACGCCACAGGGGCAGAGCCAGCATGCGCCGTTGACGCGCACGTTCACCAGTCCGCAGCAGAGCCACGCACCGCAGTCGGCCCCGCCGAAAGTGATTCAGTCTTCCGCACTCGCCCAGCGCCGCAACGCTGTGGTCCGCCGACAGGTCTGAATCCAATGGATAGCGATCTCCAGCGATTGGCCGCTGCCTGCAACAAGGCGGCGCAGCACTATTGCGAGCACCCCGACAGTGCCGGGCCGGAGACCGTTGCCGATATCTACCGCACCATGGCGGCCTTGGCCTCCATGCTCGACAATCAGATGAAGTATTCCCCGGTCATTCAGAAGCGATTGCACTGATGGCGTTCTCGGACTGGTTCATCAAGAGGAAGCCGGATCGCGAAGACAGCGACGAGCCGAACAGTCCGATCTATGTCATGGGCGGGCAGTCGGTCCGCTTCCTCTCGACCAAGGCAATAGCAACAGCCGATGTGGCGCAGCGCGAATCACCGCAGCTGTACCGCATCACCAATTTCATCGCGTCGTCGGTGCAAAGCGTTCCATGGTTCTGTGAAGCCGATCCGAACACCAACGTCTCGGAGCAGGCTCCGCCGGGCAAGATCAAGGCGATCAACGAACTGCTGAAATCGCCCAACGACACCTACACCAGCCAGCAGATGCAGTATTGGATTGCCCTCAATCTGATGCTGTACGCGCGGGCGCACTTCAAGGTCGGTGTCGGTACCAACGGTGTTGCCAACGGCCTCTATCCGTTGGCGGCCAAGCACGTCCGTGGCGTGATCAACACTCGCGGCGTTGTCGACAAGTACGAGTACGGCTACGGCGAGCAGCAGAGCACGCTGCCATCCCGGCGCACCGCCGAACGTGGCGGCAACACCGGCGTAGCCTACGCCGCCGAGATTGCATTCCCCAGCCTCACTGGTCTGGTCGAGTACAACAAGGCCCCGGCGGCCATCGAGTCCTTGAGCATCCCGCTGCAAATCATCAAGGCGTTGATGCAGCGCGCGCTGGACACAGCGACCGGCCACCCCAACGTCAAGTACGTGATCACGGCCGAGAAGAGCATCACGCGGCAGCAGAAAGAGGCGCTGATCAAGCACCTTGAAGAATCTGCCGCCGGTGGCGAGAAGTCCGGCGAGATCCTTTTTCTCTACAACACCGACGTCAAGGTGCACACGCTCGACAACGGCATGGGCGACATCCACTCCAAACTGCCGCTGGACGACATGACCCGGCAGATCGCTGGCGTGTTCGGCGTGCCGGTGGCGCTGTTGGGTCTAGGCTCAGCCGACGCCGCCAAGTACGCCAGCAACTACGTCGAGTCCCGTCTCAGCTACTGGCAGGACACCGTGGTGCCTTGCTACTTGGTCCCGATTGCCGCGGGCATGACGCAATCGATCTGTCCCCCGGGCGCGCGCATCAGCTTCGATCTCGATCAAGTGCCTGCGCTGTGGGAAGGGCGAGCCAATCTCGGCAAGACGCTGAGCCAAGTCACCTTCCTGTCCAACAACGAGAAGCGCGACATTCTCGGCTTTGAGCCGAAGAAAGCCGCGGCGACCCTCGACGAGAATGACAAGCTGCCGCCACCCAATGCCAAGGTGCCGCAGCTGCCCGGCCGCGACGGCGGACCGGATCCAGAGAATCCAGCGGCAGACAATGGCGGGAGAGCCTTGCAATGAAAACCCAATGGAAAGAGGGCGACACGATTCAGTGCGATATCTCGTTCAACCCGATCACGTTGAGCGATGCCCCGGGGATTCCCGAAGGCTATATTGCCGGTGTCGCCTCTACTCCGGGCACCGACCGCCACGGCCACAAGGTGATGGCCAAGGCGTTCGATGACAGCATCAAGGAAAAAGGTCTCGGCGGTCCCGGTGGCGTGCAGCTGCTGATCGGCCACGACTGGAACAAGGTCGGCGGCAAGATCAAGAAGCTGGAGACCGTCAACAACAACCTGCTGCTGGAAGGCCAGCTTTATATGGATGTCAGCTACGTCAAGGACATCCACGCCGTGCTGAAGCAGAATGGCGGCCTGAACTTCTCGGTCGGCTTCACGCTGGAGGAATTCGAGTTCAACGACGCCATGGAGAACGACGACGATCCGTGGCTGATCGTGCAGAAGGGTGATTTGATGGAAGTGTCCATTGTGACTTTCCCATCGCAAAAAGATGCCAAGATGACGTTCATCAAAACTGGATCTTCCAGCGTCTTGGAACTAGACACTATGGCGGATTTCGAAAAGGCTCTTGTGGCCGACGGACTCTGCACTAGTCGGAGAGAGGCACACAAACTTGCCCTTTGGGCGAAGAGTAATGTGCATCTTCTCCAGCCGAAAACGTCCTTGCTGACGGAAAAGGCGAAAGCTGAACCCGCGCATCCCTTGCTGGATGTATCCATGCTCAAGCCTATGGCTGAACTGATAGCCAAGGCACGGGCGCAACTCCCTTAAGCAAGGTCACAGACCATGAACTCCAAAGATAGACTGAACGCGCTCAAGTCGGGCGTGTTTCGCGGCTCGTACATCACCAAGGAAGCACCAGCCGATACGAAAACAGCAGAGGCGCTGCTCGCGCCGCTGACCACGGAGATGAGTAACATCGTCACCGCCTTGGAGAAGGCCAAGAAGGACAGTGAGGTGCAGTACACCGAACTGAACAACCACTTCGGCGGCGTCAAGGCGACCACCGAAGAGTTGAAGGCGACCGTGCTCAAGCACGCCGCCGACTACGCTGAGCAGATCAAGCAGATTCAGATGCTTGAGCAGGCGCTCAATCAGGTCAAGAAGGAGATGGATCAACCCATCATCAAGGGCGGCAAGGATCTGGAAGAGAGCGACCGCGCAGCGGCCGTCGAACTTCAGCGCCGCGCCTACTTGTTCAAGGGCGGCTCAGACTGGGACTTCAAGCCGGACCTCGACAATCTGGTCGTCGCCAAGGACTATCGTTCCGCGGTGCGCAAGATGATGCAGGTCGGCATCGAGTCCAAGGACAAGATCCGCCGCACCCTCACCGCTGACGAGACCAAGGCGTTCGAAGCATCCAGCCTCGACAGCGCGCTGTTCTCGCCTGAGATGCTGGGTATCGAAGTGAACTGTATCGTCGAGTGCGCCGAACTGCTCGATCTCTACAACTCGGTCAGCGTCGGCAAGTCGCAGTTCATGTATCCGCAGGTCAACGACTACGGTGCAATCGGCCAGTACGATTGCGATGCCAAGTGCGATGCGGAGTACGGTCCTGAAGGCAACATCACCTTCAAGAACGGTGCCGTCTCGGACTTCCGCGGCGTGTTCTGCTTCCAGCGCAAGGTGCTCGCCGAAGCCAACTACGACCTCCTCAACTTCATGTACAACGCAGCTGCGCGGTCCTACCGGATCAACCGCAACCGCGCCACCATGGTTGGTGACGGTGTCAACGAGCCTCTGGGCTGGCTGACCAACGACTGCTTCGCCAAGCGTGCAACGCCGAGCAACCTGCCGACCCACATCGACTTCCGCCTCTATCAGGGCGGCGTCCCGCTGGAGTACGGCGAGGTGACCACGGTGATGCACCAGAACACTTTCGCCTACTTCGC